>CXWJ01000264.1_pt1 | contig 16972 bp, 16 predicted proteins | sample 590841 | NCBI WGS metagenome assembly CXWJ01 (sample SAMEA3498367, study PRJEB10139) | wastewater metagenome | biome: wastewater treatment plant; material: activated sludge | place: Austria | collected 2015-01-21 | reverse complement strand
TGCCTGGACGGAGCGCCACACCAACCTGAAAGACCAATACAAAATCATGAAACGCATGCGCAACGGCATCGGCCTGCGCAAGGCGGTGGAAAAGGAAGGCATCCCTTTTACAGGTCAGCACCACCGGGGCATTTCGGATGCGGAGAACCTGACGAAATTGTTTTTGAAGTATTTGGGGAGTTGGAGTTTGTGAATGTTTATTCGCTGTTGCTGATTTGCGAAGTGTTGGCCTCTGAGTCCCTTTTGTTGAGCAAATTCAGCGTATTGACAGTTTCATCCAGGGTGTTATGCCCCCAAACATGAAAAGTAACTGCCCTTCTTAATGTTACAACAGACATACCTATAAAACCAGTCAGAACCAATGCCCAGTCTGATTTGAAAGATAAATTGTCAATTATTTTTATGAATAATACAAATGCTATAATCAGAAATGCAAGTGACAGGTTAAACGACATGCCACGAAATGTATTCCATAGTTCAACATATACAAAATTCTCTTTGCTATAATGTCTTACAAGTACATATTTTTGCTCCACCAAAGAAAAACTATGTTCTCTGCCTGCCAATTTTTTCTTCCATATCCGTTTCCCGACAAAAACAAAGTAGTTGTACCCAAAATAATGTAAAACGTATCCAAGCAGATATGATACAAAAAGGATTAACAAAATAAAATTAATAGAAAACCCGCCTATGGACGATATTATTTTTTCAATAAACGGCACAACGCCGATTGTCAGGTCGGTGCAGAACAGACAAAGCGCAGATAATACTAAAATACCCGGTAAAGTATAAACAAAAACATCAAAAAGCCCGAATCTGAATTTCTCCATTGTTTCAGGTGTTTAGTTTATTATAACTCGTCAACTTGAATGACAGCAAAAGTTTTGTGAAAGCGTATGATAAATCACATCAAAGTCATTGGTTTTAGTTTAGGGCTCACCATGCTCTATACATGCTGCTTCGAGAATCACTGGTATGAGGCAGAAAGACACAAGATTTTTCGCCAGGAAGAATACCATCCGAACGTCGTAAGGCACATAGATCAGTATGAAAATTTACTTGCTTTTTTAGTGAAAAACCTTGACACAATAATTGCCCATAAAAATCAATCACATTTTGTTGGTTTTCAGAATCCTGATGGCACTATTGCAACACGGCAAAAAACGATGACTGCTACCTGTTTTTTAAAGGTAATGCATCATACGATTACAGCACACTGCCTGAGTACTTGCATCCAGAATTTTACACGTTGATATCCGTTTTTCCTGTTGGCGAGTTTCGTGGTTTTGAAATCTGCAATCAGAAGCACGCAGTTCAGGACAAGACTAAAGGTCGAATAACCATTTTTCTCAACCGCAATGAACCAGAACCAACACTGGATGACCCTTTAACCCTAAACATTCAAAAAACACATTTCTTGTCTTTCAATGGCTCCAGACAGATCCCCGTTGACACGTGTTTCGACAAAATGTGTGCTTTAGTAAAGGACACATTGGTTTCCCAAAACCTGCGATACACAATCATGGTCAGCAGAAATATTGGGTGGTAAAGTACAGTTTGCGAAATTCCATCGCGGTGGAAGCAAGTGCACTCACACTCGTGGCGACTCCCTCCACAATTTCACGCCGCCTTCAAAGCCAGAATCTCCAACTTGGTTCCACGTTTGACGGCTTCGGTGAGCGTCGCCATCACACGCTTAGCAGTAGCGGCGTCCAGATAATAATGGCCGCAATTGTCGCAAATCTGTGCCTCCACGTCTTCGATGACCACGACTGTTTTATCCCGTCTGAGTGTTACGGTGGTGAAGCCTTTGGCGGTTTCTCCGGTTTTACAAACGACGCATTTCATATTATGTCTTTTTAGTTGAAAAATCGGGTTCCCATTGGGTAAGGGTTGGTTGATAAGCTGTTATAACAATGCAAAAATCGGTGACAATATCCCCCGCTACAACGACATGTATATGGGCGTTGAGTTTTGAAATCCTAATATCAACCAGCTTTGTGAAGGAACATCATCAGGGTAAGTTTTGATGATTTTTCCTTTTTTGATAATTGCCTCCACCACTTCTGGTTCAATACCTCGCTCTGCCATTTTAACAAGTGCGTGTTCCGAGAAGAAAATAAAATCACATTGCATGATGCAAGATTTGCATAAACAAAGTTAAGACATCTTCGGTCAAGTTGTTGCTTTTTGCTAACGCTGAAAGATTTTCGCAAAACTCACGCCGTTTGCAACCCCCGCCACAACTTCAACTCCCCCATCACAATCAACCCAATCGCCGCCAGAATAACCAACCCCGCTCCTTGCAGCAGCAACCCCGCAGAAATGTTGACAAACAACGGCAACAACACCGCCAACGCGAACGTACCGAGGACGACGTAAATTCCCGTCTGTACTTCTTTCAGCCCGTCGGCTTTGGTTTTGTAGTATTTGTAAGGGAACAGCCGCTTGTCGAGGTACACGAACAGCCGGTCTTGCAGAATGCCGATGACAATGATAAGCAGCAGCACAGCGAACACCTTGTCCGTCTTGTCGCGCCGCGCCAGCCAGTAAATAAGCGAGCCGAGGCCGCCGGTGTTGTTCAGGATTTCGGCGATGATGATGTAGGTCCAGGAAATGGCCGTCAGTACGCGCAGGTCTTCCGTGAATTTGGAAAATACCGAGGGCATATACACCGAACGCATCGTCTGCCAGTTCGATGCCCCCAGCGTGTGGGTGGTGTGCAGGTGCACATCGGCCACCTCGCGGATACGCTGCACGATGACGGGAATCATATACACTAAGATGCCGAACGCCAGAAAAGCCACCTTCATGCCGTCGCCGAGGCCGAACCACAGCATAAACAAACCCGTGAGCGCCGAAATGGGCAGGTATCGCAGCGCGTCCACCGGGCGGGCGAACAGACCGTTGAACAAGGGGATAAACCCGATGAGACCGCCGACGAGCAGCGACAGCAAAATGGCCCAGAAATAACCTTTGAGGTTGAGCCACACGGAATGGAACGTGTGTTTTGCGAGGTCGTCTTCGGCGGCCAGAGTCGGGAATGCCTGCACGACATGAAGCGGTGTCGGCAGAATTTTGTAAATTTTTCCAACCGTTTTAGCGTTGGCGAAGCGGATGCTGTCGGCGCGGAGCAGCGAGTCGCGGTTGAGGTTTTGCAGCGCCGGGTCGTCGAGCGCCGGAGCGCGGTAGTCGAGCGCCGGTACGGCAAGCACTTCGGCAAGCAGCCACCAAAGGCCGATGAGCAGGGCCGCGCCTGTGATACCCAGCGTAATACTTTGCGTTTGAGTGAGTTGTCCCCGCAGGTTGAACATGGACATATTAAAGGAGGATGTTATTTTCTTCTTAAACCTGCGGTAAATGTACACGTCATTTTTGTCATTCAGCGTCATTCTGAGGTGGAAGTCATTAGGGTAATTAAAAGTAATTAAGGTCATTAGAGGTCATTAAGAGGCATTAGGGAATTATAGTGATGAAATGAATATAAATCTCGATAAGACATACAGAGTGCCATTCCCCGGTTTCCGTTTTTCAAAGTCAGTTTTGCAAAAGAGCGGGTTTTCATGTAAGTTTGCCTAAAATTGCCCTTTCATCCGTTTCAGCCCTAATGTAGCACCATTTTTGATACTGAAAATTTGGTAGAATTTGCCCGCCCCAATTGCCCAAATTTTAAAAAAAATGACCCCAATGACCCCAATGACTTATAATGACCCTTAATTACCCTAATCACGATGACTGCATATCAACTTGACGAACAACAACCGCATCGTCCCATGCGCCGATTGACCGTATATCTTCTCTCCGTGATGCTGCTATGTGCGGTCACGCCCTCGTTTTGTCAGGACAAGGCCGTGAGCGACACGTTCAATACCCGCCTGACGTTGCTTACACAACTCTCGCAATCAGGCAATTACGAACAGGCGCAGGTGGAAGCCGAAGGGTTTCGAGAGTTTTTGAAACGACACCGCCTGCCTATCACACCGAAAGCGCTCACCCTGATTTCGGGCATTTACAAAGCCAATTCCGACGACCGCAGCGCCACCCGCCTCCTGTCCGATGCCGAACTGGATGCCCGCAAAGATCCCAACCCTGAATCCAAAGCAGCCCTGCTCAACGCCCTCGTAAAGGAATGCCGCAAATGGGATCTGCCCGACCAGGCACTGACCTGCCAGCAGTTGCTTACAGCCGCACAGGATTCCATCGTGGCTCGCCAGCGCCGCGTCGAGGCACTCGGCATGCAGGCAAAACTCGACTCTATGGCGGCGCTCCGCAAGCGGGAAATCGCCGAGCAGTCCAATTACTATCATATCGAACAAGACAAAGCGATGATGTGGGGCGGGATTATTGCGCTGGCTTTTCTGACCCTGTTGTTCGCTTTTTACCGGAATACGGACCGCTGGCGCAAACTCCTGGAAAAGAAAGAATTGGAGTGGGATATGATGCGCTCCAACCTCCGGCGCGAAGCCGAAGAGGAAGCCATCGCGCAAGCGGTGGAAGCCGTGGAAGCGGCACAGACGGCGGTCGTTTCCACCCCGCCCGATCCTTACCTGCTCTACCACGGCCCCAAGCCTGAGCAAATTGCCTTGCTTATCGAACCGAACCGCCAGGTGGTGTTGTACATGAAGTCGTTGCTCTCCGACCGGTTTCAAATCGAAACGGCTGCCTCGCCCAGCGAAGGCTTACAAATGACCAACGACCTGCTGCCCGACCTCGTGGTGTGCGATGCCGTGCTCAATGGCCGCACCGGCATCGAAATCGCCCGGCAGATCAAACTCTCCGAGCGCACCAACCATATCCCGGTAGTGCTGCTGACCGATAAATTCGGCAACGACGGCAAACTCGACGCCTTGCGTGCCGGCGCCGACGCATGGTTTACCCGGCCGGTCATCGACGACGAATTCGATGCGTCGGTACAACGCCTGCTCGATGCCCGCAAAGTGAAACACGAACTGTTCAACCGCTTTTTGCAACTTTATTTCACCGACAACCGGATTCCGCTCGAAGACCCCTTCCTGCTTCGTTCAGTGCAGATGATCGAGCAAAATCTTGCTTCCCCGGATTTTATGGCAGATGACATCGCCCGGAAAATGCAATTGACCAAGACGCACTACGCCAAGAAGTTAAAGGTATTGACGGGCAAAGAACCGGTGCAACTCATCCGCGAAATGCGCTTAGAGAAGTCCAAAGTGCTGCTCGAAAAACGGGCGGGCACGCCGCAGGCAATCGCCGAATTGGTGGGCTTCACCAATCCCGGTACCTTTTCACTGGCGTTCAAAGAGTATTTTGGAGAAAATACCTTATTGCTGCACATGCCGCCGCGACAGTTGCCGTAAAAATGCCCCTCACTTGCATTTTCTGCCCGGTTGACATTATCTTTGGAAAAAATTTAACATCATGGGAGTTACCGCTAAATTTCCAATGACCATGTTAGAACTCGCCGATCTGGGACCGGGGCTACATCGCTTTGCCGGCACGGAGGCCGAATATTGGGAACTGATTGACGAGTCGGAGTACTATGCCGAATTCCAGAACAATGAAATCATTGCAATGAGTTACGATACCAACCCGCATAGCCGGCTGTCGACTTCTTTTATCCGCATTCTGGCAAATATTTTTTGGAATTCAGAGCAATACATCCCTCACAACAGCAACCGTCCGGTGTATATAGAAGCCACCGGAGCAATTTACAATCCCGATGCTTTGGTTGTGGCCGAGCCGGTCAAATTTTACACCTATCGTCCCGGTATGAATGCCGAAATGACCCCTGCCGTCATTGTCGAAGTGCTCTCCAAAAATACTCGAAAACACGACATCAATGACAAACTCCCTGCCTACAAGACCATTCCGAGCATGGAAACCATCTTGTATGTGGAGTTGGCTTTTCCCAAAGTAACGGTTTATTCAAAAGACAAATCCTCCGGCGAGTGGAGTGAAACGGCTTACGATGACCTGGATTCAAGCATTGAAATTGGCGGTCAAAAAGTGACGCTGAAGGAAATTTACCGCCGGGTATCGTTTGACCAACCGGAAGAGTAAGGTTAATATTTATACGACATCCAATACATCCCCCCACTCGGCAGCACGTTGTTTTGAAAGTCAAAAAAAGTCGCGTGCTCCTGGTGAGACCCCTGCCCCCACGGCGTCCGGCAGGGAGAGGATACCCACGCAGGTTCCCAGTAAATAACTCCGATGCCGCCGCGCTTCATCACTTCTTTGGTCAGATCGACGAGCCATTTTTTCTGGTTTTCCGGGCTCGCAGGCGTATAACCCGCCTGGACTTCGCTGATGATATTGCCCGCATCATCGTTCGATTGAGTCGTCCAGATGTAACCGGTTTCAAAAATCATCACGTCTTTGCCGGGGTATTTTTGTCTTAATTCAGCAATGACATTTCCTGCGTCGCCGATAGTGGTGGGTTTGTGCCAGGCCCAGTAATACGACAGGCCGATGATGTCAAAATCGGTTACGCCCGCGTTCCAGAAGCCTTCCATGAGCCATTTCGCGTCGGCCGGGCCGGCAATGTGCAGGGCAACTTTCACTTTTTTTCCGGAGGATTTTTCCACGTCGCGCACGGCGCTGATCGCCGACTTGAACAGGGCGCCGTTGCGATTCCAGTCCAGCACCCAGCCCGCGTCATTCACTTGCGGCGCCAGCAGGATGCCCCGGTTGGTTTCGTTGCCGATCTGTACCATTTCGGGCATCAAGCCTTCCGCATTCAAACGATTGAGTGTCTGAAAGATGTAGTTGTAAACCGAGTCTTTTAAAACGGGCAGGTTGTCGACTGCCGGCTCCCATGCCTTGGGTATCCATTGGCGGGCGGGATCGGCCCAGAAGTCGGACAAGTGGAAGTCCAGCAGCACGGCCATCCCTGCACTTTTTGCTCGCTGGACACTCTTTTTCACATCCTGAAAATCGGAATACCGCTTGCCTGCATTGAGCGTATCGTACCACGACGGCGTGTGCCACAGGCGCAAGCGCACGAGGTTGCAGTTGTTGTCGGCGAAGATGCGGTACGGGTCTTTTGCCGCTCCGTTTTCTTTGTACACCACGCCGCAATCCTCCATTTCATTCACGTACGAAAGATCGGCGCCGAAGTAAAAAACGCTGGTCGTATCGGGACCGGGCGGATCGATATCGGTCGTTCCCGGCTGTTTCTTGCAGGTGGAAAAAAGGAAAAGCGGGGAAAGCGCGAGCAGGCAGGCGATTTTGAATTTCATGTGAAAGATTTTTTGCGATGCAAAAATTGAGGCAAGAGGGGAGGTCATCCGACATGTAATTTTTTTTGACAGGATAACAGGATTCACAGGATTTATTAGATTTTTTTGAAGTAACATATCCTGTAAATCCTGTAAATCCTGTAAATCCTGTCAAAAAAACCTTGTAAGACAGTCGATTGTATTTACCGCAGCCTCCCCAGCACAACCTTCATCCGCCGGACGGCTTCGCGCAACTGCTCTTCCGATGCCGCATAACTCAGGCGGAAACAATTCGGGTCGCCGAATGCCGAGCCGGACACGAGGCCGACGTAAGCATTGGACATGACGTAATCGCAAAAGTCGTCGGCATCTTTAATGGTGGTATGGCCGTCTGTTTTTCCGAAATAGGAAGTGACATCGGGGAAAATGTAAAAAGCCCCGTCCGGGTGGTTGGTTTTGATACCGGGGATTTCTTCGAGCATGGAAAGCACGATGTCGCGGCGTTCGCGGAAGGCTTCGCGCATGACGTTGGTGGGGCCGAGATCGCTCGTGAGGGCCACAGCGCCGGCCTTCTGACCGAAGGAAGAAGCGCCGCTCGTCACCTGACCCTGAATTTTGGAGCAGGCATCGGCGATGAATTTCGGCGCACCCATGTAACCGAGCCGCCAGCCGGTCATGGCAAATCCTTTGGCAAAACCGTTGATCGTGATGGTGCGGTCTTTCACGTTCGGGAAGGAGCCGATGCTGACGTGTTCGTGGGTGAAGTTGATATGTTCGTAAATTTCGTCGCTCACGATCAGCACGTGTTCGAACGGGGCGATCGCATCTGCGTAAGCCTGCAATTCTTCGCGGTCGAACACCGTACCGGTCGGGTTGCAGGGCGAGGAAAAAAGCACGAATTTGGTGCGGTCGGTGATGGCATCGGCCACTTGTTGGGGCGTGGGTTTGAAATCCCGTTCCACACCGGCGTACACCGGCACCGGCACCCCGCCTGAGAGTTTTACGATCTCCCAGTACGACACCCAGTAAGGCGAAAAAACCACTACCTCGTCGCCGGGATCGAGCAAAGCCTGGCAGAGGTTGTACACCGTTTGTTTGGCGCCGTTGCTCACCACGATTTGTTCGGGGCGGTAGTCCAGGTGGTTGTCCCGCTTGAATTTTTCACTGATGGCTTTCGTCAATTCGGGCAGCCCCGCGACAGGCGTGTATTTGGTGTAGCCGTCTTTCAGTGCCTGCCAGGCGGCTTCTTTGATGTGATCGGGTGTGTCGAAATCGGGCTCGCCGAGGCTGAGGCTGATGACGTCGTGGCCGAGTGCGCGCAGTTCGCGCGCCATTCGCGCCATTTTGAGGGTTTCGGATTCGGCGAGGTGCGTTACCCGCTCGGAGAGGATCGTTTGTGTTGTGCCTGTCATTTGCAAAAAGTTAAAAAACCGGTGGCAAAAATAGGGAAAATCAGCCGGGTGGAACGGTTTGTATACGGTTTTCAATCATCGGTCGGTTTTGTGGAAAATACCCGCCACTGTTTTCCCGATTTGTTACAATTTTGTACCGCCTTTTTCTTTTTGAAAATTTGACAACTTTTCAAAAGTTGTCAAATTTGGAGGCATAAACAAATCGAAACATTCATTTCACCAAACTAGAGAATCCTTACCATGGCACGATTAACCACATTTTCCCGATTACTGATTACCCTCGCCATTGTAGCCGCCGTGTTTTTCGGGGTGCGCTATTTTTTCCCCAATCTGATGAACAGCGGTGGCACAGATGTCGGCAACCCGGTGACGACCGAACAACCTTCGGCGGACGCGGGCGCCGAACAAACCTCCGGTACGAGCGAAAGTTGGGGCAAATCCGGCAGCAAATTCACCCCGGTCCCTTTCAATTATACGGCGCATGCTCTTTCCGGCGGCAAACTGAAAGGTGTGGTCGAGTTGGGCGCGACAGGCTTCAACTCATTCATTGTTAAAATTGACAATCAAAAAAACTGGGAACTTCAGAAATCCGGCTTCGGCGCCAGCCTTGTGTATGAAAAACTCGCAACCGACGACGATATCAAAAGCGGTCTGAAGCGATACATCAATGAAATGCTGAGTTTTGGCGTGGGTGCCAAAGACATCCATTTTGTGATCAGTTCGGGCGCTAAAAAGGTAGAGATCACTGAAAAAATCAGCAGCCAGTTAAAAGCAATGGGTTATTACGTCAACGAAGTGACGCCGCAGGAAGAAGCCAAATATGCGCTTAAATCAGCCCAGCCGTCTGCTTTCCAGGGCAACTCATTCGTGGTCGACATTGGCTCCGGCAACACCAAAATAGCCTGGATGAACGGAGGCTCAGTGATGACTCTCGAAGCGGTGGGTTCAAAATATTTTCAGAACAACCAATCCGATGCCTCTGTCTACCAGGATGTTATGGCAAAAGCGAAACAAATTCCGGCGGCACAGCGCGGGCGGTGTTTCATCATCGGCGGCGCGCCGTACGAACTCGCCCGCCAGCATCGCAGCTCCGACAAAGAACGCTACACGGTGCTGAAAGCCCCCGGCGACTATACACCCGACGGCGCCAAGCAAAAATCCGGTTTGAATATATACCAGGCTGTCGCCGACGCTACCGGCTGCAAGCAGTTTATATTTGATTGGGATGCGAACTTTACGATTGGATTTTTGCTGAGTCTTTGACGGGCATAAAAAAAACTGCCTACACTCATGCTGAGGTAGGCAGTTGTTTTCTACTTTGGTTTTGCTCGATCTTTTGGGGTTCGCCCCTCAATGTCGGCAATTTCGGCATTCCTGACACCACACAACAGGCTGAAAAGTAATTTGGAATTACATTGAGGATCAGGTTTTGCGGTTTGTTTTGGTGGGTTTCATTTGGCTCTCCGGCGGTTGTCAAAAAAATCGGTGTTAACTAAGTTGGCAGGCCAAAGGTATCAACTGCGAAATCAAAGAAGTGCGTGATTTTAATTGGAAATGTGCGGTTTTTTTGCCGGAAAAATCCCGGGATTTTCCGCCGGGGTTTTTGTTCCGTTTTTACTGTTATCGACATAAATTGCAGGTTTATTTTCACAATTAACCTACAATATAAATTATGCCAGCAACAATAACTGAACTGACAACCGACGCAACCTCCGGGAATCAATTTATCTCCGAATCCCTGTTTGACGATTGGTCGGAAAATTACACGGACGACGAGCCGGCAGTGTATGTAATGAGCAATGCATTGCTGGACGACCTGGACAACGATTTTCTCGGCAATTCCAATGCGGTCGCAATCACATTTTATTTTGGCAACGAAAGCAGCAGGGGGGAACGGGTGCTGCTGCTGACCGGTACGGCGGATAGTGGTTCGGATATTTTCAATTCCAACCAGGTCTATTACCTGCAAGCCGGAGTAGCTTCTTCACAATCAACCGGTGCCTCCAATGCAGCTAGTTGGGCAAATGCCTATAAAACAGCGATTGGCGGCAGTTACACCACCGCAAACCCGGGTGCTTTTATTTTTTACAAAGGTTATTTTAATAACCTCAGGAATCAGGCAGGGGTAGCCATGATAAAAGTGATCAGAGGGGTAGATGGCAATGGGGACAATGTCATTATGCTCGCGGCAGCCGACAGTTCCGGCAACATTCTGGGCACTTTAACTTATCAATACTTAGAAAAATCCCGTCCCTGCCCACCCTACACCGGTTGTGGAAGCGCTACTTCAACCGATCGCAGCAACCACCAGTTTTAGCCGTTTTGAGGACTGACAGTTTAATTTGAATACCTTAATCAGACAGCCCGGCCCCCGCCTTCACCATTCATCCTAACCGCTTCAAAACCAATGACGCTAACTCATCTTTCTTCTATTTCTGTCGTATTCCCGGCACTCATTGGATTGTTCCGTTTTCGATATCTCACTCCTGGTCTGAAAGCAATTTTATTGCTCGTGATCATTGGTTGTGCCGTGGAATATGCAACCAATTTCGGGATTCCTGCCATTTTCGGTCCAAAGGGAGTCAGCCTGCCGATTTATATCGCGTACACACTCATAGAATACCTGTTGATATCCCTGTTTTATTACCTGCTCGCCAGGGATTCGTGGCAGCAGAAAATCATTTTTGGAGGGACTGTTGCCTACATCTTCTTTTTTTTCTGGATGCTGACTGCGAGCGAGAATATTATGCAGAACTTCGGTTATGTAACAACCGTAGAATCCATGCTGATCGTATGTTGGGTGCTCCTGTACTTAAGACAGATATTGTTCCATCAAATAGATATGGATTTAAAAAGAGCCCCCACATTTTGGCTCTCTACCGCATTTTTGCTTTATTTTCTGGGCGCTTTCTTTTTATTCGCTTCGTTTGGATTGTTGACGGAGGATGGAAATTTGGCGATTCAATTTTACGATTATATACACTCCGTATTAAATATCACCCTTAATCTGTTGATATGTACAGGCTTTTACTTTTCGACCCGCAACTGATACCTGTCATCATATTTGGCACCGTGCTTTTTTGTATCGTATCTGTGTTTTTAGTCGGCTTTTTGATTCATTTTCAGCGAAAAAAATATCAGCATGAAAGCGAAATCCGCCTGCTCCACGAGACTTGCCTCAATACCCGGCTCGAAATTCAGGAGCAAACCCTTCAAACCATTTCCAAAGAACTGCACGACAGTGTCAACGCCGACCTGCTCAATGTTCACATGAACCTGCTGACAGTGAGGGATGAGATGTCTCATACTCCCGCTGCCGACCCAATGAGCCTGCTCCCCAAAGTAGAAGACACCAACAAAGAAGTTTTGGCGGTTATTCAGGAACTTCGCCAGATATCGAAAAGGCTTTCTTCCGATTATTTTGAAAATTTCGGGCTGGAGGAGGCAATCAGGCAGGAAGTAATCTTTATCAACAAAACGAAAAGATTGGTTGCCGTGTTGAAAACCGAAGGCAATCCGGCAGCATTTGATAAAATGAAAGAATTGGTGTTGTTTCGCATCTTGCAGGAAGCCCTCAACAACGTGAAAAAACACGCCCGGGCGAAAAAAGTGGAAATTTCGCTGAAATACGAACCCGAAAGGCTGACCCTGCTCGTTGCCGACAACGGCGCCGGGTTTGACCCAAGCCAATTTTACGGCGCCGATGTGGAAAGCGGCTCAGGATTGCGCAACATGAAAAGCAGGGCGCAACAAATAGGGGCGGATTTCCGACTGGAAAGTGAAAAAGGCAAGGGGACGCGCATATACGTCCGGTACCCGTTATAATTATTCAATTGCAAGATGAACAAAACGAAAATTGCCTGTGTCGAAGACGCTCCAAAACTCCGCAAGCACTGGGTCGATGAACTCAATAAACACGACGACTTTGAGGTCATCTTCGAAGTGGATGATGAAACCGGGTTGTACGAGCACTTGAGCCATGGTTTGCTCCCTGATTTCCTCGTCCTCGATTTGAGATTGCACGACAAACTCGCCGGCCTGGAGATATTGGAAAAAATCCGCGCTGATAATTTGGCCGTCCATGTCATCGTCTGCTCCAATTATACCGAAGAAGACATCATGGCGCGCACCCTGATGTTGGGCGCCAGGGCATTCGTACTCAAAGGCGCGCCCTCCGACATTACCAAAGCCATCCGGATGGTACAACAGGAGGGGATTTTTGTCACCGACTATGCGCTGGAAGCCTTGCTGAAAGTAAACACCAAACTCCAGACAAAAGTAGAGGAGTGGCAGCGCCGGGCCGAACAGGGCGGTAATTCCGCCAACCTGCCGAAGCTCGACAATCAGCAGGATCAATTGCGGATGCTGAAATTACTTTGCTCCGGGTTGACTTTTAAAGAAATTGCCGACAAGGAAAAAATCACGGAAAGGGAAGTGGAACGCAGGCGCGACCGGCTTTGCGTTATTTTTGACGCCGTCAATCGATACGACCTGATTTATAAAGCAGCGAAACTGGGTTTGGACCGCCATTCGGTTTAGCGGGTATTGTTTTCGCAAGCCGTCGGGCAAATCATCTTGGGAGGTGTTTTTACCCGGACGATCAAAGCGATAAACGGCGCGCTTGCAGCGGGTTTTGGCAAATTCACAGCGTACATGTCTTCAACCGACGACCACTTGGTTTGGAAAAAACGGAACGCATAGCCGGTACGGAATCCGAGGAATATGTGTTTGCCGCACATTTTAAATCCCTGTTCCAAGCTCACACCGGTTTCAAACGAAAAGGGGACGTAGGTATAACGTTGATTTCCCAATGATATGGAAGCGGTAGCATTGCCGAAATCGGATGTGGCGCCGGAGTAAGTGCTCAACGTTTGATAACTGACGCCCAAACCTAAGTAAGGAAAAATTTTGCTCATGTTGTTTTTACATCCGAAGACGTCAAACAAGAGGCGTGATTGCAGGGCGTAATCCCGAAATGTCACTGATTGGCGATTTTCGAGATTTTCAGTTTTCGACGACCCGAATGAGTATTTAAACCCTGTTTCTGCGGCCATCCTGTTCCAGGAATGTGTTGTCCGAATGCCCACATCGAGGCAGGAAAGAGGAGATTCCAACTCCGGTAACCCGGCAGATTCGAGCGAGCGGTTCAACTCATCGAAATCCAGAAAACTAAATCGTGCGCCTGCGCCAAAATCCCAATTGCTGTTGAGTTTCAGCAATTTACAGACCGGATGAAGCGAATCTTGCTGTGCAATCAGCAGGGGGGCGAACAGAATAAAGATAAAAAATGTGATTACGGCTTTAGCCACCATTATTCACTAATTTTAAACGCTGCTGTTTTTACGGTGCGAAAAATAGTAATAAAAATTGGGATGATGTTTTTTTTAACAAAATCAAAGCTGGGTCAGCCAACAGCGTGCCACATTTTCATTGTGACTGTAGCATAGCAGCTTCTTTGCGCCGCAACGGCAAGTGGGCAACCTTTTGACCGGTAATTTTTCCCAATCGCAATCCTTCTTCGCAGTCCATCCGGTAATGCACTCCGATAAAAACGCGGGAAGCCGCGTTTTCTTTTGCCATTTCCGCAAATGAGTGATAAGTACGCGGCTTGCCGACAAACTCCTGCCTGTTTTCGTGGGTGCGGTCGGTCAGTTGAAAATTATTCCCCAAACAGACAGTCAGTACCTCCGCAGCGGCGGCCCCGAATGCCGAATGCCCCGAAGGATAAGCCGGGAAGGAGGGGTTGTCGTGCAAGGCTTCCCAGTCCGGTTTGATTTTTCGCCGGATGAATGTTTCCGGTCGTTCGAGGTTAAAATGGTATTTGCCCTGCCAAACGACAATACCCGCGTCGCATAAGGCGAGCGCTGTTTTCAGGTAGGTTTCCATCACAACCGGAAAAGGAGGCTGTGCCTGTGCCATTGCCTGGTTGGCAATGGATATCCATCGACCGGCAGGGGTCACGGTGAGCCCGGGCAAATCATCGCTCCAGAGTTCTGCGATCCAGTGGTTCTCCCGGCTCAGGGGTTGTGAAACGGAAAATACTTCCATCGCCTCCGTATAAAACGGCGATCCCGCTGTTTCATCGAACGGGGCCGGCGGAACCACCTGTAGTTCTGCAGGGTGCACTATAAAGCTGCGCACATTGCCCCACCCCGGCAACAAAGCCGGGATTGGATGCTGTTGGTCGGGCTGCCAGCAGCCTGCACAAGTCGGTGGCGTGTAGTCGTCATTGTAATTAAACGAAAAAGCATTGTGCCCTTCCGTATCGGTACCCGACCATTGCCACACTGCTTCTGCGACGCTCAGACCGAATGTCACTGCACTGTTCAGTTGTTGTTCGTTCGTTTGTTTTTGAATGGTTCGCGTAAAACCTGCTTCGAGTTGATCAATTTTATCGCGCCACTTTTTGGGCGCATTCGGGAAAAAAGATCGAAGTATTTGGGCGTAGGCGGCATTCAGACCCGCCGGCAGGCAGTATTGTCCGTTGACGGCGCCGGCAGAAGGACTTTTATACCCCGGACAATAATTTTCAAGCGAAATATAATCGTCCAGGGCAGGCAACGCAGCCTCATAAGCAGCCATTTCAATATATGCAAAAGCGCGTGCACTTACCGGCGGGCGATAGCCGGGTGTATGTCGCTCCAGGTCGAGCATCAGCCGGTTCCATTCGAGCGTGATTTCTGCGGCAAGACGGTGATCGGCAGGCTCTTCCGGTTTTTCGCGCGCACAGCTCCCGAAAAAACAGACCCAGGCCGTGACCACTGCCACCAGAACCTGCCGCACATTTGCTAAAATGCGATTAAAGAAATGTTTTCTCATATCCGGGTCGGTTTGAAAAGTCTACTGTACTTCCGGAAAACTCAGTTTGAACGTCGTGCCTTTTCCTTGTGCCGATGTCACGTCGAGCGCCACCCGGTGCAGTCGCATGATGCTGTCTACCAACGACAACCCGATGCCCGATCCGCGTACGTGGATACTTTGGGAGCTGCGGTAGAACGGCTGGAAAATCAGTTGCAAATCTTTCGCAGGAATACCCGGCCCCCGGTCGGTGATTTCCACGTGATGTCGTCCATTCGGGTTGAACCAAATTTTTACCGCTACTTTTTTATCTGGAGAAAATTTGCAGCCGTTGTCCATCAGATTTTGGAAAGCCGACCGGAGCAGCGGCTCATTGCCCAGCACACACAGCTGCTCTTCATATTCGGGAATACCTTCGATGTCGAATGAGATGTGATAATCGGGGTGGAGACGAAGTAACGCGGCGCGGGTTTGCAGCATGATCTCATCAAGTCGTACCTGCTCGAAAACGATGCTGGCGCCGTCGGAGTGCACCCGGGCGAGTTGCAGGAGTTTTTCGGTTACGTCATTGAGTTCGCGGGTATCTTCCAAAACAGACCCCAGAGTCTGACGGTATTCCTCCTGCTGACGATCTTTGTGAAGCGCTACTTCCAATTGAGCAATTATGACAGAAAGGGGGTTTTTCAGTTCGTGCGACACATTGGAAATGAAACTTTTTTGCATCCGGAATGCAAACTGAATGCGGTCGAGCAGCCGGTTGAACGTCAGGACGAGGCGCGAGATTTCGTCGTGGTTGTTGGGTGCATCGAGCCGGGCGCTGAGGTCGGATGGAAGTATATTGTCCACCTGATTGACGATGCGTGCTACCGGCGACATGGCTTGTCCGGCATAGAACCAACCGCCCGCCGCTACGATGCCGATGCACAAAAAGAAACTGACGATGAGGATGTTGCGCAGGTTGTTCAGTTCTTCCGAGTCAAAAACCGACTCTGCCACAATCAGGTATTCCCTGCCGCTTTTGCTGGTATGGCGCAGGCCGATGGCGAGGAGTTCACCGTGCTGAAAACGTGTTTCGGCGCCGGATTTCAGATTTGACAATATTTTATCCGGGAGCGGTGGCGCAGTGCGGTTAAATGCAAAAACCCGCTGGAGATCGGCATTGAAGATCATGACGTTTTCCCGAAACGGCAACAGCGAGTCTTCCTGTTTGTCGTGGTCATCCAAGGGTTTTACATTGCCTTCATCGTGCAGGATCATTTCGGCAGTCATCAATGCCTTCGAACGCAGACCGTTGTAAAATTCGTCCTCGGTCATGCGCCGGAATTTGACATAGATGATAAAGAGCGAGAGCAAGAGGATGCCCGCCACCAGTATAATGAATTGCAGCGTCAGTTTGGTGCGTATTTGCATATTGCTAAGGTTTCAAGGTTTCAGGGTTGCGATGTTTCAAGGTTTCAGGGTTTCATTTCAGGGTTGCGATAAAATTGCAGCGACGTCTACCGTCTACCCTCCACCGTCTACCGTCCACCGTCCACCGTCTACCGTCCACCCTCCACCGTCTACCGT
>CXWJ01003823.1_pt1 | contig 16991 bp, 10 predicted proteins | sample 590841 | NCBI WGS metagenome assembly CXWJ01 (sample SAMEA3498367, study PRJEB10139) | wastewater metagenome | biome: wastewater treatment plant; material: activated sludge | place: Austria | collected 2015-01-21 | reverse complement strand
AACCCGCCGAACCCACGCCACCACCCGATCCTACCGACCCATTTAGTGCCTCAGCAGCACACTAAACACCGACATCGTGCCAGGTCACAGCGATCCGACTCCCAAAACCCGGCGCCGATGACCCAAGTCAGGAATTAGCATAGGCACCAACGCCTTGGCCTCCTCGGTGGTCCTCACGTGTCGTCCACGCCTGTCAACTGCGCCGGCAACGAACCGCAGGGGCTTCCTCGCCGCTCTAAAGGCTCAGTTGCCCGGGGCGCTGAGGACCCTTCAACAAGGCAACATTCCGGCGCAGGATCTGAATCAGTCCGCCATCGGACCGGGGATGGCAGTCTTCACGTCATACTCGCGTGTCGTCGAGGCCGACGGATCTGACATGACAGTGCGGACCGCGTTGGCCCTGATCAACCAGGTGCTCTCCGAGTCCCTGTGGGAGTACGAGGGTGACTTCGACGCGGATACCCAGTTCTGCGTCCGGTGGTTCGACCTGCACGGTTGGGCAGACGCCACGTCGGGTGAAGCCGATGATGCGTCGCGGGCGGTCAACACCTCAATCGCCGGGTTAGAGCGTTCGGGCGTCTTCAAGGCGGTGGCGGGCAAGGCCCGTCTGCTTGCTCCAAGCGAGTTTCCAGAAGGGTGGGATCCACTGACCGATGACCGCACGAGCATCTGGGAAGCCACCATCCACTTGGCCAAGGCGATCGACGAGCGCGGCGCCGGGCCGGCAGCGACGCTGCTTCAAGCGATCAGTCAGCGCGTCGAACTCGACGCCGTCAAGGAACTGGCCTACCTGCTCTACAGCATCAGCGAGCGGCGCAAATGGACTGCGGCGGCCCTCCTCTTCAACGGCCTGATCACGTCATGGAGCGATTTCGACGCTAGGGCACGGTCGGCGGCTGTCCGTTCCGGCAGCACACAGACGACCTTCACCTTCGACGGAGCGGGAGAGTAGCGACGTGACACCACAGGGGAACCGCCAGCCCTACGACTCTGATTCTTCCGTTGACTATCGCGCCCTCATGTCGTGCACTGCCGACGACGGCTGGCTCCTCACTCTCAAGTCCCAACTTGGTGATTGGTTGCGCGAGAAGAATGTCGACGTTGAGCTGTCAGCAGACGTCAGAGTCGAGCACAAAGGGCTCCATTTCCGCCTCGATCACCACCGCGGGAGTCGCGGCTCCAGCGTAAGAGCTCAATTGATCGAGAGTTCCCCTCTGGGCGAATGGAAGACGGAGTTGATCGGTCACGAAGCCCGAGGCTCGGGGACCGACTTCGTCTCACTCGTTGTGACCAACGATCAACGTCGATTTGTTGACGTCCCGCGTCTCGCTCGATATCTGATGCAGTCACTCCCTTTGGGGGACGCGTCCGTCGACTTTGTTGACCGGCCGCAAGTCTACGGCGCCCACGATGTCGCGGGCCTCATAGATCTGCTGTGCGATCCGGATCGTCATGGCCTTGTTTTCGTGGCAGGCAGTGATACGAACCCCATCCCCTTCGACACCTTCAATAGACGGGTAGCCACCTGGACCCGGGAGGTCTACGGCCTTGCGCAGGTAATTGTCCTCGACCCGACGGCAACCGTTGCGCTCGAGAAGACTTTTGGACAGGACCACGGGGCGAAACCCTGGGCAATTCGCACCTATTTCCCCGGAGTAGACCCGGCTTCTCGGGTCGACGCGCGCCGACATCGAATCTTAGGAACCGGGTCGCTAGCCGAACTTGACGACAAGCGAATTGAGAAGCTGCTCGGTCGTGTAGCGAGAACTCAGGCGAACACGAGGGTCGACTCCCCCGCGGCAATACGTGTCACTCGCGACTTCCGGCGACTTGAGAACTCTAGCCTTATCGCCCGCCTGGCTCCCGAGTCGCCGCCGCCTCCCCCAGTCTCCCAGGCCAGGAGTGTCCTACCTGGCACCAACCTCCTCCCCATGTCTGCGGCGACCCCGAGGCCGAGGGAACAGGTGGTCTCTGACGAAGCTGCCGCCTACCTCGCGCAGATTGAGTTGACAAAGGCAATCCTCGGCGTCAGCACGCTCGACGAGGCGCACTTGACCGCCATATCGCATGCAGCCGGCCGCGAGCAGGTCGACCCGATAGCGCTCAATGCAGCCGCGGAAAGGATCGACAATCTCCAAAGCGAGATCGAACGACTTGAAGACACCCTTCGTGAGGCGACAAAGGCACTCGATGAAACCCAGCTCGACCTGGCGGTGGAGCGCGAGAGCCTTGACCGCGCTCTGGCCGCAGAGAAGTGGCTGCGACGCAAACTCACCTCCGCAGGCAAGTACGAAACCGCGTACAGCCAGCCGGATGGCGGGGAAAGTAGGGGTTATCCCGAATCTCTGGCAGCCCTTGTGGATAAACTCGCGGCAATGCCCGACCATCCGATTGTGTTCACCGGGGATCGAGCCAAAGTTGAAGAAGTTGATCAGAGCGACGGCTTGCAACAAGCCGTGCAGACCTGCTGGAACGCCTGCCTGGCCCTGGCGGACTATGTGCGGGCCCGCGCTGAAGGTCACTGTGAAGGTGGAGTCGACCACTACTTGCGCTATACGCCTGAGGGGTACGAATCGTTCGAGCCGGGCAAGCACGCCAAGCGAGAGACCTCGGCGACCATGCAGCAATTCGGTGACAGCCGGATCTTTCCGGTGCCCGATGACGTCGACCAGAGCGGTCGGGTCACGATGGAGGCCCACTTCAGGTTGGCGCGAATCGGGATGACGAGCCCTCGGATGTACTACCACGACGACGTCCTCAAGAGTGGCCGGATCTACATCGGGTACATCGGACGCCACCTGCCAAACACCAAGACCAACTAGAGGACCCATGGCGCTTAGCAATCGAGATCGGGTCGGCAAGGCCTTCGAGGTCCTGCGTGACGGACTCCTCCCCTTCATCGAGCAGGTCATCAACGCGATGGCGTCCGGCGCTGACTGGGCGGGCATGATGTCGGCAGCCCAAGGCAAGCAGATCGACCGGGAGGATGTGCAGACGCATCTGCAACTGCTGACTTCCCGCTTCAACGATCTCTTCAAAGAGCAGCTCCCCTACGCTGCCCGCAATTACGCGAGCGAGCTCCGCGACTACCGCAACTCGTGGGCTCACCTCAAGGCCTTCAACAACGACGACACCTATCGCATGCTCGAGACTGCGGAGCGCCTTCTCACTCTCACCGGATCAGTGGCGGCAGCCGACGAGGTCCGCAAGTCGCGGGTCGATCACCAGAGGCGGGTTTTCGAATCCGAGACCAGAAAGCTCGCCCATTCCCAGGAGACCACCTCAGTTGCCGGGCAGGGACTGAAGCCGTGGCGCGAGGTGCTTGCGCCGCACGACGACGTCGCGTCGGGCACGTTCTCGGCGAGCGAGTTCGCCGCAGACCTGCACATGGTGGCCTTCCCGACCGCCGAATCGGGTGTCGGCCGTGAGTATGCCGACCCCGTCGAGTTCTTCCGTCGGACCTACCTGACCGCGGGGCTCCGCGATCTGCTGGATCGCGCACTGCGCCGGGTCGACGGTGATGCCAATGCCAGCCCGATCATCAACCTGCAGACCAACTTCGGCGGCGGCAAGACGCACTCGATGCTGGCCCTCTGGCACCTCTTCAGCGGCATACCGGTCAAGGACATGCCACAAGACATGCAAGACCTGGCCCAGGGCCACCCGCCTCGTCATTGCGTGCGCCGGGTAGTCCTCGTGGGCACTCACCTCTCCCCCGGCAGCGCTTCAGTCAAGCCTGACGGCACCGAGGTGGCCACTCTGTGGGGGGAGTTGGCCTGGCAATTGGGTGGTGCCGACGCCTATGCCATGGTCGCCGAAGCCGACCGAGCACGCACCAATCCGGGCACTGAACTGCGCGGGCTCATCGAGGCCCACGCACCGTGTGTCATCCTCATCGACGAGTGGGTCGCCTATGCCCGCCAGTTGTGGGGCCGCGAGGACCTGATCGGCGGCACCTTCGACACCCAATTCACCTTCGCACAGTCGCTGACCGAAGTCGTCAAGACGGTGCCGGGCGCGTTGCTGGTCATATCGATTCCCGCCTCGCACGACCCGGAAAAGGACTCGGGGTCGACCGGCTCGGCCATCGAAGTCGGGGGACCAAACGGTCAAGAAGCGTTGGCCAGGCTGCAAAACGTCGTGCGCCGTGTCGCCGATCAATGGCGACCAGCCTCGTCGCAAGAGTCCTTCGAGATCGTGCGCCGTCGACTCTTCCACGAGCCGGATGCCGACGCCCTGGCCGACATCGCCGCGGTGGCCCGCCAGTTCGTGCAGTTCTACCAACGACACCCGGGCGAGTTTCCCAAGGGCGTGTCAGAGCCGTCCTACGAGGCTCGGATCAAGGCGGCGTATCCGCTGCACCCTGAACTCTTCGACCGCCTCTATGAAGACTGGTCGACGCTTGAGCGCTTCCAACGCACCCGCGGCGTCTTGCGACTGATGAGCACGGTCGTGCACGCCCTGTGGGTGAGACAGGATTCCGCACCGATCATCCTGCCGGGGACCGTCCCCCTCGACGTGTCAACCGTGGCGACCGAGATCATCCAGTATCTACCTGACTCGTGGAGGCCCATCGTCGATGCCGACATCGACGGTCCGACCTCGACCCCCGCAGGCATCGACGCCGAGCGGTCGACGCTCGGCCAGCGGATGGTGACCAAGCGCCTGGCACGGACGATCTTCATCGGATCGGCCCCCACGTTGCGATCCGGCAATCGCGGCATCGAGCGCCCGCAGGTGTGGCTGGGCACGGCGATGCCCGGAGACGTGCCAGGCAACTACGGATCGGCCCTGGACCTGATGAACCAGCGCGCGACCTACCTCTACGCCGATGGGCAACGCTATTGGTTCGACACACAGGCCTCGATCACTCGGACCGCGGCGGACTACGCCGAAGGCCTGCGCGACAAGCCGGAACTCGTGTGGGCGGAGATCGCGTCGCGGCTGAGTATTCAGAGCCGTCAGCGTGGCGGGTTCTCCGCGGTTTCGGCCGCTGTCGAGAGTTCGGCCGAGGTGCCCGACCAGGAGGAGGTGCGGCTCGTCATACTGCACCCCTCTCTGGTGCACACCAAGGGCGCCGAAAGCTCGGACGCGATGCTGTTTGCCCGTGAGGCCTTCGAGCGGCGGGGGACTGCCCAGCGCGCCAACCGCAACATGGTCGTCTTCCTGGCTCCCGACGCCAAGCGGATGGACGAGCTCACCGAGTCGACCCGGCACTACCTCGCGTGGACGTCGGTGGCCCAGCGCACCCTCGACCTCGACCTGAGCCCGCAACAAGTGGCGCAAGTGGAGGCCAACCAGCGACGCAACGACGAGGACGTCACCGCCCGGATCGCGCAGAGCTATCACTGGCTGATCGTGCCCGACCAGTTCGACCCGGCGGCTCCGGCCACGTTGACCCCCGAGAAAGCTGAGGGGTCCAACTCTTCACTCGCGATCCGCGCGACCGAAAAGCTGGGGCGCCTGGGACTGCTCGCCGAATCGATGGCGGCTCGCGCGGTCCGAGTCGAGTTGGACGCCAAACTGCCCATGATCTGGCAGGCCGGTCACGTCAAGGTCGGCGATCTCTGGGGTTACTACTGCCGCTATCCCTATCTCACGCGCATGCGCGATCGACGAGTGCTAGCGGACGCCATCACCTCAGTGCTGTCGTCGGTGACCTGGCAGATCGAGGGCTTTGCGGTCGCCGATGGCTTCGACGACGCAACCGGTCGGTATGTCGGGCTGGTCCTGCCGAGTGGCGACGCACACCTCGGCACGATCACCGACAACATGCTGCTCGTCGCTCCCGACGTGGCTCTTGCACAGTCCGCGGCCGAGCGACCGGATCCGACGGCCGACGGCTCAGCCGACGGCACGCCAGAGTCGACGAAACCATCGGCCCCGGCCACGTCAGACGACCCGCCAGCGACAACCCGGTACTTCGGCGTCGTCCAACTCGACCCCCATCGGTATGCCCGCGACTTCACCCAAGTCAGCCAAGAGGTCCTGCAACCTCTCGCCGCGGTGGCCGACGTCGATCTCGAGGTGACTGTCGAAATCCGCGCTCGCGCTGGTCAGGGTTTTTCCGCTGACAAGATCCGAGTGGTCCTGGAAAACGCCAACACCCTGAAGTTCGGCCAGTCGGCTTTCGAAACGGACTGACCCGTGCCAGCCATAGCCAAGGCCGAGTTCGCCGCAACACTCGGGCACTCCGAGGCGGTCCGTGACCTCGCTACGGCCCTTGGTCAGGCAATGGCCGACCGTCGCGAGGCCCGAGAGCTTGCCATCTCCGGCTTCTTGGGTCGCGCGCAGGATCAGTCAGAGCGTGCCGCCGTGCGGGTGGACATGACGCCTCACGACCCTGAGTGGGTCGAGGTGGTCCGGGCGTGTTGGGATCACGAGCTGGCTGGCGAACACCTCGGGGGTGCGCTTGCACCAGCGGCGTTCCACGCAGCAACGATCACTCACCTCATGGCCGATGCCAAGCGAGCGAGGAGTGGGATGCGCCGACTCTTCGCACGTGGCTCCACGCGTGACGCGGCCGACACGGCCTATGCGCAACTGGTCGATGGGTTGAGTGGGCCGCTTTCACAGTTCGCCGGTCAAGCCCAGGCGGCGCTGGCGGGTCTGACTCCTACGACTCCCTCGACAGCGATGGTCCGTCATGCCGCCTCCCCCGGAGTCGCCTACGCGGCTGTTGCCGAGCTGGCCGGGATCGCGCAAGGGCTCTTCGAGGCGACCGTCGTTGAGGTTGCCGTTGCAAGGGAAGCGCAGCGGGTGCATCGCGCGGTGAGCTTCTGCGTCGAGACACAGCACCCTCTGGCCGAGATGATCAGGGAGCAGTTCGCGGTGGTTCGCGCCGACATGGTGAACGCGACGCTCGATGAGATGCCCATTGAGTCGTTGCGCGATACGGCTGCCGCGGGTCTGCGCCTCGGCGCGATCACCCGAGCGGGTTATCGCACGGTGCGTCAGGTCGCAGGTGCGACTCCCGCTCGTCTTATGGAAATCGAGGGCGTCGGGGACCACACTGCCCGCCAAGTGGTGGCGGCTGCTCGGCAGGTAGCGACGGCGGTGAACGAGGACCTGAAGTTCCGGATCAACCTCGATCCGTCCGATGTGCCGACCTCCCAGCTGATCAACGCCCTGTGCGCACTGGCCTTTGTTCGCCGGCCAGTCCGTGGCAGCATCCACGACTTGCCTCGCTACCGAGACGAGTTGCAACCATTTGGTGGCCGGTCGCTTCCATCCGTTGGGCTGATTGCCCTGGTCCCGAGCCGTCGACCGCATGTCGCCCCCGGCGGGGCGCCAGAACTCTGGCTGCCGGTCCGCGACGCCGTCGAGGCTAGGGTCGCGTGGGCTCAGTCTCTTCAACTCGTGGGTCAGGTCGACCAGGTGCGCCAGATGTTCGATCAGGCTCGGCCGAATGACGAGGAGTCGTGGGAGGACTTTCGGAGCCACGCGCCCGAGTACTACACGATGCTCGAGGAGATCGTCGGGCTCAAGACTGACGACGCGACGACCTACGGCCACCTGCCTGCCGACATCGCCGAACGTGTTCGCGCCTTCGCGCTCGATACGTCGCTCTGCCGAGTCTCCCTGCGTGGCTATCAGGAGTTTGGCGCCAAGTTTGCCCTGGTCCAGGAACGCGCCCTCCTGGGCGACGAGATGGGGCTCGGCAAGACGATCCAAGCTTTGGCGGCGATGGCTCACCTGGCCAGCAACGGGGCCAGCCACTTCTTCGTCGTAGCCCCTGCCAGCGTCCTCTACAACTGGCAGCAGGAGATCCGACGCAAATCGACGCTGCAAACCTTCTTGGCTCACGGCATCGACCGTGACCGCACTCTCGGCCGCTGGGCTGACCGAGGCGGGGTTGCGATCACAACATTTGCCACCCTCGCGGCCTTGACGATCCCGCCGGACGTCACGATCGGCCTCCTGGTGGTCGATGAGGCGCATTACGTCAAGAACCCTCGTGCTCGGCGCTCGCAGGACGTGCGCCATCTCGTGCAACGATCCCCGCGCACCTTGTTCATGACGGGCACGCCCATCGAGAACAGAGTCGAGGAGTTCTCTCGCATAGTGAGCGTCCTGCAGCCCCCTCAACTGGCCGACCTGAACTGGGAGTTGGCCGCTGTCACGGGGAGCCGATTTCGCCGCGCGGTTGCCCCGACATATCTGCGCCGCAACCAGGAGGACGTGCTGCATGAGTTGCCAGAGATCGTGCAAGTGGATGAGTGGTTGCCTTTCAGCTGCGACGAGGCGGCGGCCTACCGCGAGGAAGTCATGGCAGGCAGGTTTCCTCGCATGCGTCAGACCGCGATGGTCGCGGACCCTCGGCAAGGTGCCAAGATGACGCGGCTCATCGAGATCGTTGACGAAGCGACCGCCAATGACCGCAAGGTCCTTGTGTTCTCCTACTTCCGCGCCGTCCTTGCTGCTGTGACTACGCAACTCGGACCTCGCACAGCCGGCCTCATCACCGGGAGCGTCCCCGCCGCCCAAAGACACCGCGTTGTCGACTCGTTCAACCGGCCAGGGGGCCCCGCAGTCCTGGTCAGTCAGATCGAAGCGGGTGGCGTCGGGCTCAATCTTCAGGCCGCGTCGGTCGTCATCCTGTGCGAGCCTCAGGTCAAGCCCACCCTTGAGACGCAAGCCATTGCCCGAGCGCACCGCATGGGCCAGGTGCAAAGCGTGCAGGTCCATCGCTTGCTCAGCCAGGACACCGTGGACGAGAGGATGCTCGAGATCCTCGACACGAAGGCTGCCGTCTTCAATGAGTATGCGCGGCACAGTTCCATCGCACAGGTCTCCCCCGAGGCCATTGACATATCCGAACGCGCGCTCGCCACCGAGGTGATTCGGCGAGAACAGAAGCGCCTTACTGAGGAGTTGATCGCACGGCGTGTGTAGCCCTGGGCAGCTCGACTGGTCGCCAATGGCCGGTTTCGGCCGCGCCGGGACCGTGACCCTTCAAGCTACATGGGCCGCAGAATCACGAGCAATGAGTCCTCGTCGAAGGACGTGCTGAGTTCGCAATCCACCCCAGCCAGGCTGCTCTTGATGACTCCTTCGACTCCGCGCAGTTCGGCGGTCGACGGCATCGCCTCGGGGGTGTTGGCGACGAGGGTCAGCGTCGCGCTGAGCAAAGGCGTTCCGACCCAGTCGGCCCGGATCACCGAACCTGGACGAGCGATAACCAAGACGGCGGCCAGGCACCCTCGGAAACCAGCCAACACCGGACCCGTCGCCCCCGGAACGCATGACACCTCTGCCCCGACCCCGAGCCGGCGGGCCTCGGTGAGAATCGCACGCAGGTGGTCGTCCAAGAGGTCCCACGCGACAAGTTCGTCGCGGGTGGCATCGGACAGTCTCGCGCACTCCGAACGCTCAGTTGGGGAGAGGTCTGCTTCGATTGCCAGACGCGTGAGGGTCGGCACGACCATGGCGTTGAGCCCTACCGACCGCGTCCGCAGGGTCGCGGCGCGGATGCTCGCACGCTCGGTCTCGATGATGTCAGCCAGTTCGCGGGACGTGGTGTAAGACAGGGTCGTGGCTACCAAGTCCAATGTCGATCTCAGCCGCCCCACACCAAGAACCCAGATCAGAAGCCAAGGGATGATGGCGAGCACCGTGTCCAACGTCGGGTCGCCCGAGCTCACGTAAGCCGCCATCGGCAGGCCGATGGTGAGCGTTCCGACGACGGCAAGGCCCAGACGAGTCCCACCTCGGAGGGTCACCATGGCGAGGGCATAGTTTTGCGCACCGACGTACCACGTCCGCCAGTCTTGAGGCGCGGGATCGATGAGGTTCCAGTGCAGAACTATCGGGATCACCGCAGCCGACGCCGTCAGGACTGGGATGTCCCACTTTGGCGTGCGGGTGCGCGTCGCATGCCACAGCGCCAGGCTGACCGTGGTTGCGCCGCCGATGAACGCCACCACCGCCGAACGATTCGTGTCCAGGTAGGCCAACGACACGATCCAGTAGCCCCATATGCCAGCGGCCCCGACCCACAATGCAGCGCGCAGGTCGCCGTCATCCCACACCGGCGCATAGACGGATGGCTCACCAAAGTGGGGAAACGTCAGCATCACCGTGGTCCCGAGACCGACTGTCGCCGCTACCACTGCTCGCCCACCGACGGACTCAGCAGTTCCACTAAGAACGATGGCGATACCCGCTCGCGTGCTTCCAACTGTCGACGGGTCAAAACCTCGCCCCGGATCCGACACGACTGCCCGGATGCCTTCATCGTCGTGAGCGAGGTGGACGTCGGCCCGTCGTTGTCCGGAGTGCCGACTCACATTGGTCAACGCCTCCGCCACGCACACCCGAAGTGCCGCCTCCACCTCAGGATGTGCTCGACCGACGGCGCCATGCACGCCAACGGTGAGTCCGAGCGAGTCGGCAACGGACAGGATAAAGACCGGGAGATCTTCGTGGTGCAGGTTGCTGGATTCACTAAGGGCAAGGATTGCCTCCTTGGCCAAATCCGCCCCGCTGGCACTGGTCGACCACGACGGCAGTCTTGTACCGAGTTGCAGTGACCCCAGGATCTTGTCGTGAAGAAGCGAGTTCCATCGCTGCTCTTCGCGCGCGAGGAGCTCCTGTCGCTCACGCTCCTCGCGCACGCGCGCCGCAGCAGCCACTGATCGCGTCATCCGGTCGACGCACCGGTGCAGGAGGCGGAAGAGGAGCGCCACTGTGACGAAGGCTGCGGCATTGATCCAAGCCTCACCAACCGCCTGCACCGTGGATGTCGCTTGCGAGCGCTGCAGAAACACCATCAAGGCGATGCCAGGCGTGACTGCCAAGGTCGTGGTGTACCCCCAGGCAAGAGGCAAGGTCAAGCAACCTATAAGCGCCATGGGCCAGACTGCAGGATAGGAGGTCGGGTCCATCTGCGGTGACACACATAGGGTCGCCACGACGAGCAGTCCCAAGGACCAGCCCGAATACACCCGGAAGGACAACCCCGGGTCGCGGCCAGTCGCCGTGTTCAGCACACACCACAAGCCCAGGCCAGCACCTGTGGGGATGGCAATGAGCGCCAAAACGACGCCCGCCTGACCGAGAAGCGTGTCTCGCACGCTGATGCCGATCCCCGCAAGGATGAAAAGGCAGCCCACCCAGAGAAGTCGCTGGTTGAGGTCGATACTCGGCAACACACGCGCCGCAGGCTCGACTGGGACCCCTTCCCTCGATCGGCGGCTTGGGGCTGGCGCCGCACTGGCTGGACGCGCCATACCCAGACCCTTTCACGACAGTCCAGATGAGGCTCGGTGTCACCAAGCACCAGGTCCGCCTCCGCCAGACGGCTCGACACCGAGCAGGGTGACGCTCCTACGTTCCTCCCGCAATTGTCCGTTCCGTAACCGTTGTGGCCAATCAGCGCGCTGCCACGTCGTCTTTAGAGGGGACACCCGGGGAGTCAAAAGGCTCGGGGATTGTCTTGCTGTCACGTCCTCGTGCGACGAGGCTGGCAGGATGGCTAAGTCGCCCATCCGTGTCGGCGCAATCGATGACCATCCGACCATCTTGGCGGGGGTCGCGGCGGGCTTATCGGACACAACTCAACTGAGTGACGGTCGGCCGCTGGAGTTCGGCCCGATGGCAACCACCGTGGCAGAGTTTCTAGAGCTCGACGCGCCCTGCGATGTCGTCCTACTGGACATTGCCCTCGGAGACAGCAGCGACGTGGCTGCCAACGTCACCGCACTGATGTCGCTGGGCAGTGCGGTGATTCTTTTCACGCAGGAACGGCGGTCAGGGCCAGTCGCCCGGGGCCTGCGCGCTGGTGCGCTGGGGGTCGTTGGTAAGCATGAGAGCATGTCCGTCGTTGCTGATGCAATCGCTATCGCGGCCGCCGGTGAGGCAATACTCAACCCTGACTGGGCGGCTATTGTCGGCGCCGGCTCTGTGCCCGATCTCGCCCCACGAGAGACCGAAACTCTGACGCTGTATGCCGCAGGCTTGCCTCTCAAGACCGTGGCTCGCCGGATGGGCATCTCTGAGGTGACCGCCAAGGAGTACCTCATTCGAGCGCGAAGGAAGTACGCGGAAGTGGGTCGCCCGGCCGCCACGAAGACCGACCTGTTTGTCCGCGCGGTGGAAGACGGCTACCTCGACTCCCCCTGAGTCTGGGGACGCTCTGCCGTCTCGTCGTGCGAGGTGCGGTCACCGGCGCTTGGCGGCATACCCTGTGGTGGTGGTGATCCGGCCCGCTTCCGACGATGACTGGCCTGCCATCTGGCCGTTCTTCCACAGCACCGTCGCAGCCGGCGAGACCTACGCCTACCCCGCCGATCTGACCAGCGAGCAAGCCAAGGTGCTCTGGATGCAGCCGCCACCTTGGCATTGCGTCGTGGCTGTGGACGGTCCTGACACCCTTGGATCGGCCATCGTCGGGCCGAACCGCCCTGGCCGAGGCGCGCATGTGGCGACCGCCAGCTTCATCGTGAGTCCGTCGGCCCGAGGCCGAGGTGTCGGTCGCGCGCTCGGCGAGCATGTCATCGACCTGGCCGCGTCACAGGGCTATCGAGCCATGCAGTTCAACGCTGTCGTGGAGACCAACCGAGCAGCGGTGGCCCTCTGGCAGTCGTTGGGCTTCACCATCCTGACCACGGTTCCNNGTCGACGACGATGCACATGCCGTCATGCCCTACGGTCGCACGGGCGGGCTCAGTGCCATGTTCAGGCCAGAACTCAGAACTCGAAGAGAATCGACTCTCCGTCGTTGTTCACGCGGACACCCTTGGCTCGTGCCAGCCCACGCACGGCGTCCCTAAAGCGGGCCTCGACCCGGTCCGGGTCAGCTCCCACATAGCTCGCCGTCATCGAGTTGGGTCGGCGCGGTTGTTTCCACTGCACACGCAGCCGATCGCCCTGTCCTATGGACCCAACGAGGCACTCGAGCAGCCGTATGTCGTCCGCATCAGCGACTCCGACCGACGTGACCCCTGCAGGGGAACCGACCTCAACGATCTCGACCTCGGCACCCTCCTGCCTAGCTTGCAGAATGGCCGCACCCAGCCTGTCGTCCATCAGTCCCGGCGCCACCAGACCATCGCGAACGGCCGCCTCGACGAGCAGTATCCGGCGCTGTTGAGTGGTCGACACCTGCTCGGCCGCCGCCAACATGACGAGCTCCGCGCGAGCGATCCTGGCGACGGATGCCACGCGCCGCCCGGCTTCACTGGCGCGTTCTTCGTCTCGCACGAGGCTCATTCGCCAGTGACCGACCGCAGCCATTGACTCCGACACGATGTCCCACGATCGGTTGAGGGCCAGGCGCAGCATGTGGCCAGCAACGGCGGTCATGATCAGCACCGGCCCGGGCCCAAACAACGCGCCCCAGGGCTCTCGTCCAGACGCTACGTCAGCTCCAGCCACTGCCACCAGCGCCGCAGCAACTGTCGCCAACCCGACATACGGGGTGCACCGAAAGGCGAGAGCACCACACGCCGGAGTGAGGGCTCCCAGGTACCAGTAACGCCAGTCGGGCGGTGCACCAGCTGGCGTGTTGAGCACCGCGGTGAATGCAAGGCCCACCACCGCAGGGCCGGCCATCGCCACAAAGGTCGAGTCCGGGTGAGCGAGAGCGATGGCCGTCGTCAGCGCGGGAATCGCCACAACGGTTGCCACAGCGACGAGGAGCCACGGGCTCGCGAGCCATTGAGCCGCACCCAGAGCGATGTTGAGCACCATCGCCGCCGCGCCGAGAGCCATGGTCGGCGCAAAGGTCCGAAGCGTCCAGTCGGCCCGAGACGAGTCGCCGAGTGGCACATAGGCATCCCACACCAGCGAGACCGATGTGCCTCCTGACGGGGTGCTCCGAATGAGGGACTTTCCGCCGACGGCGTTCATGCGGTCAGACACCGAACGCAGGCCGGACCGGTGCGGCTGCGGGGCCCCGCTAAAGCCCTGCCCGTTGTCGGAAATCGTCACGGCAACGTGCGTTGCACTTGCGGCGCCCTCGACCAGAGCATCCTGCTGGCCAGAGTGCCTGGCGATGTTGGTGAGCGTCTCGGTGCCGGCAGTCAAGACCGCGTCCCGAACATCAGCCTCGAGGATGTCGCCGGTCATGCGGACGACCAGCGTCAACCCGAGGCGGTCAGCGTCAGCCTGCCAGTGCTCGACGAGCGACCGGTCCAAAACTGGCGACTCACCGTCAAGAACAGCAACCGCCGATCGAGCCAACTCTCTCGCCGCCGGCGACACCCTGCCTCCTGCGGCACGACCGGCGATGAGCAAAGCGCCGAGCACCCGGTCGTGGATCACACCGTCCCACCGCACCCGTTCGATGGATCGTCGTGAAGCCCGAGCGGCTGCTTCTTTCGCCACCCACTCGGAGGCAACAGCCCGGCCGACCTTGGCCGTGGCGCGATCGAGCACAAAGACGACGGCGGTCACGATCAGTCCGCTCAGACACAGCAGGATCGCCTCGATGCCCGCGTTCAACGGAGTCAGTGGTCCAACCCTGACCAGCCAGACGATCAACGCAAACGAGGGAACGAGCAAGAGCGATGCCCTCACCCCGAAGGCCACTGCCGTCAGGCACATGCCGGCGCCCAGGACGTGGAACATCGGGGGGTATCGCGTCGAGCTCCCGTCCAGCAGCACAGGGTGCAACGCCGTCATGACGTAGCAGAGCACGACGAAGGCGGCGATCGGCACTATGGATGGCTCGCTGGGCAGGATGCTCTGGGCGGCTCCCCAGGTCAGGACCAGACCCAACAGTGCGAGACACAGCAATGCACTCCCGGGTCGATAGACGCCAGGGAGCGCAAGCGTCCGCAAGGAGGCCAGCACGAGGTTGACCAGCCCGAGGGCGACGCCTACGCGATAGACAGCGAGCCGGACCGTCTGCTCGTGGCTGGTCCGAGGCGCACGCTCAGTCGACCTCACGAAGCCCCAGATGGCCATCCTCTACGGCGCGACGCAGCAGGTGGGTCTTCGTCGGCGCCGGCCGGCCCACCTCTTCGTACTTCCGCCGAACTCGCACGAGGTATTCCTTGGCCGTCTGCTCGGCGACGCCCACCTGACGTGCCACCGACTTGAGCGGCAACCCCGCCGCGTACAGGCGCAGCACCTCTGCCTCTCTGGGAGCAAGCGAGGGGATCGACGAGCCTTCGAGGGCCTCCATAGCTGTCGCCCATTGCGCATTGAGGTAGGCCTCGCCTCGCGCGACGACGATCACGGCCTCGGCCAGCACGGACCACTGCTGATGCTTGCCGACTACTCCAAGGGCGCCAGCTCGCAGGCACTTCGCCAGCTGACCGGGATGCTGCACTTGGGTGTAGATCANNAGACCGGTGTGCAGGGCGAACGTGCTCCCCTCGGGGAGGTCAGCCGCAAGACCGTTGGCGACACCCGCCGAGATCGCCGGATGGTCGTCGACTACTCCGACGACCAAGCTCGCAGCGCCCATGGCGTCAGTCTGCCAGCCGCTGCGCTGGCAACCAGTCGGCAGTGTGGGGGACAGCGCGGTCACCTCCCGCTGGCCACGTCGACCGCGGCCCGGCGGCGTAACCGCCTACCAATCGGGTATGTCGACGCCAGCCTCCTCGACCCGACGGCCGAGCGCTTCGACAACAGATGGGAACGGACCATGACTCAGCTCGCCCCTGACGTGGGCGACCCGACGTCGGCCCCAGACGCTGAGCTCGAACGCTCACTCGCGGCGATGATCGCCCATGACGACTTCCCGTGCCTCGGCGCCCGGTCGGTCTTCCGGCGAGACAACGCTGTCGTGCAGGTCTATGACGAGCTGGACTCCGAGCAGGTCACGCCCGACCTGCTCGAGGACCTCGCGTCCTTCACCGAGAGCGTCGACCCCGACGGCCCCTTCGCGTCGTTCATCGCCGTCTTCCGGTCCCCGATACCCGCCACTGAGCGCGAGTTCGAGCAGCTGTTGTGGTCGCAGCTGCAGCGGCTGCATGCCGCGGACGACGTGGCGTGGAACCCCGATGTCTCACCCAACCCCACCGACGACCATTTCGCCTTCTCGGTGCGAGGCACCGCCTTCTTCGTGGTCGGCCTGCACCCTCAGGCCTCGCGCGTCGCTCGGCGCACGGTGACGCCAACCCTGGTCTTCAACCTGCATGCACAGTTCGAGGCGCTGCGGGCCTCCGGGGCCTTCGAGCGGNNCGGCAGTATTCAGGCCGTCGGGTCGGAGCCGACTGGGTGGCACCTTTCGAGCTGGAGGAATCATGAACCGTCTCTCCCCGCAGACCGGCACAGGCTTTGAGCTGCGGGCCGGCCAGACCCTCACGGTCGTCGACCCCACCGGCGGGCAGGTCAGCGACCTGTTCGCCTTCGTGGCCGACGACCACGACGAATGGCTGTCCAGCGGCCGCACCATTGACTATCGCAACGGCATCTATGTCTCGACCGGCGACGTGCTCTACAGCAACCGCAGCCGCCCCATGCTCACCATCGTCGAGGACACCTGCGGGCGCCACGACTTCCTCCTGACGCCCTGCAGCCAGCAGACCTTCGACCTGCTCTACCCCGAGTTCGAGGGCGCCGACCACCCCAGCTGCTTCGACAACCTCGCCAAGGGTCTGGCCCCTTTCGGCATAGCGCCCGACCGCATCTCGACCACGCTCAACATCTTCATGAACGTCTGGGTCGACACCACCGGCGAGCTGCACATCGATCCGCCCACGTCGACGGCTGGGGACCACATCAGCCTGCGCGCCGAGCTCGACCTGCTCGTCGGGCTCACGGCCTGCTCGGCCGAGAAGTCCAACGGCGGCACGTGCAAGCCGATCGACTATCAGGTGCACTAACCTCCGTCTTTCATGAGATCTTGCTGAGGTCGGCGTGAGCCGGTGGATAGTGGGTGTCGGGGCTGACCGGGAGTGTGGGCATGGCTGGTGTCCGCGTAGCGCTGCGGTGCGGGTCTCCGGGTCCTGGGTCAGGCTGGGTAGGGTACATGTCGGGGTGTTTAGGTGCGTAGGGGGATGGCCATGACGGCGGCGAAGGTGGCGACGGCCTCGCGG
>CXWJ01011934.1_pt1 | contig 16992 bp, 12 predicted proteins | sample 590841 | NCBI WGS metagenome assembly CXWJ01 (sample SAMEA3498367, study PRJEB10139) | wastewater metagenome | biome: wastewater treatment plant; material: activated sludge | place: Austria | collected 2015-01-21 | reverse complement strand
TCGGCGCGCATGCCCTGGCCGGCGCCCCAACGGCCCAGGCCGCCCTGCAGACCACGCGCCAGTTCGACATCACGGCTCCGTCGACGCGGTTGCTGGGCTCGATTGTCCTGAGACAGAAATACCGCGTCATGCAGAGCTTCTGCTTCAACCGCGAGCTCCAGCGCCTCTATTTCTTCCAGCTGCGCACGGGGACCTCTCTGGGCGACTGCTGCATCACCGAGGTCGACCTGTCGGGCCGGGTCCTGGGCTACATGGACGTCGACAACGCCGGACATGGCAGCTCGATCGGCTGCGAGACCATCGACGGCAAGCCCTACCTCTGGGTCGAGGCCGACGGGGTGCGCCGCGGTGACTATGTCTGGGGGTCCTCACTCGGACGCTTCCCGTTCATCAGCGGCACCCGCCCGGTGATCGAGACCTTCCTGCCCGGCAGCCGCCGCATCACATGTGCCACCGACGCGGTCTACGGTCGGATGGCCGTGCGCCGTCGGGACGAGGACGAGCGCCCGTGGATCACGGTCTATGACATGAACGACGCCACCCGAGGCGACTTCTCCAACCCGCTGTCGCACGTGCGGTGCCGCGGCACGCGCGACACGGTCTTTCAGGGCTACACCCTGCATGGCAGCTACATCTACACCATCGACGGCGAGGGCCAGACCGACCCGTCGATCAGCAAGATCAACTCGTACATCAACGTGTTCGACGCCAACACCGGCAAGCTGCTCGACCGCGCCATCACGCGGGCCGGGTCCACCTTGGTCTATCGCGAGCCCGAGGGGATGTCGGTGATCACCACGCCCGACGGGGCCTCGCGGCTGGCCTTCGGTCTCGCCTCGCGACGCACCCTTGCCGCTCCCGAGCGGTACCAGACGGTCTACTGCAAGGACCTGCTGATGCGACCCGCCCCCGGGTCGTCGACCTGGAACCCCTAGCCGTCGCGGCATACTCCGCGTCGTCGGGGGTGCCCGGGCGCGGTGGCACCCGGTCGTCGGGTGCCCGGCGCGGGTGGCACGGGTTAGGACGATCGCGGCGCTGCCGGTAACCTGCCGCACGGAGGATTCGCATAGTGGCCTAGTGCGCACGATTGGAAATCGTGTTGGGATAAAACCCTCGGGGGTTCAAATCCCCCATCCTCCGCTCGAACGAGAGCCCCCGTGCAGTCGCCGGGGGCTCTCGCCATGCCGGACGAGCGATGCCGGGACGACGCGTGCCGGGCGGGCGGTAGAGTTGGTAGTCGGCACCCCGTGTGGTGGTACCTCACTGAACTCCCCCAGGGCAGGAATGCAGCAAGGGCAGGTGAGCTCTTCCAGGTACGCGGGGTGTCTTTCTGTCCGCGGTCAGCCGGTCGGGCCGGTCGGGCCGGTCAGGCCGGTCGGGCCGGTCAGCCGGTCAGCCGGTCGGGCGCTGGCGGACCGGTAGGGCGCCGGCGGCACGGCATACCCGCCTTTCTTCGACCGAGCACGCGTTAGTTCCCGTTCGCGGCCTCGGAGGGCGCTGAACGGGAAGTACCGCGTGCCCGGTCGGGTGAACGGGAAGTAGCGCGTGCTCGGTCGGGTGAACGGGAAGTAACGCGTGCTCGGTCGCGTGAACGGGAAGTACCGCGTGCCCGGTCGGCAGCGCGGGGCGCGGGCGGCGGCGGGGGCGGCGGCATACCCGCCTTTCTTCGACCGAGCACGCGTTAGTTCCCGTTCGCAGCCTCGGAGGGCGCTGAACGGGAAGTAGCGCGTGCTCGGTGGGGTGAACGGGAAGTAACGCGTGCTCGGTCGGGTGAACGGGAAGTAGCGCGTGCTCGGAGGGCGCTGAACGGGAAGTAGCGCGTGCTCGGTCGGAGCCAGGCCCCCGGAGCGGCGGCCACGGCCTCTCCCCAGGGTGGTCCGCTCCGGCCGGTTGCTGTCGGCCCGGTCAACTAGGGTCATCATCGTGAGCACCGCGCTGTACCGCCGCTACCGGCCCGAGACGTATGCCGACGTCATCGGCCAGGGGCACGTGACCGAGCCGCTCATGCAGGCTCTGCGCACGGCTCGGGTGGGACACGCCTATCTCTTCTCCGGACCACACGGCTGCGGCAAGACGACCAGCGCCCGCATCCTCGCCCGTTGTCTCAACTGCGACCAGGGGCCAACTGACACGCCGTGCGGCGAGTGTGACTCCTGTGTCGCGTTGGCGCGCGGTGGGGCCGGCTCCATCGACGTCATCGAGATCGACGCGGCCAGCCACGGCGGCGTCGACGATGCCCGAGACCTTCGCGAGCGGGCGTCCTACGGTCCCGCTCAGAGCCGCTACAAGATCTACATCATCGACGAAGCGCACATGGTGACACCGCAGGGGTTCAACGCCTTGCTCAAGATCGTCGAAGAGCCGCCCGAGCACGTGAAGTTCGTCTTCGCCACGACCGAGCCCGAGAAGGTCATCGCCACGATTCGGTCGCGCACCCATCACTACCCGTTCCGGCTCGTGCCTCCGGCGACCCTGACGTCATACCTCGAGCAGGTCTGCGACTCCGAGGGTGTCGCCGTGGCGCCGGGTGTGCTGTCCTTCGTCGTGCGGGCGGGGGGTGGCTCGGTCCGGGACTCGATGTCCGTCCTCGACCAGCTGATCGCCGGGTCGGGACCGGAGGGGCTGACGTATGAGGGGGCCGCCGCGCTTCTCGGCTTCACCGACGCCGAGCTGCTCGACGCCACCGTGTCGGCTCTGGCGGCCGGTGACGCTGCCGGGGTGTTCCGCCAGGTCGACAGCGTCATCGAGTCGGGGCATGACCCGCGCCGGTTCGCGCTCGACCTGCTCGAGCGGCTGCGTGACCTGATCATCGTCGCCGCCGTCAAGGAGGGCGCTGGGGCGGTGCTGAGGGGCGTTCCCGAGGGTCAGCTCGAGCGTATGCGGCAACAGCAGTCGGGCTTCGGCCCCGGCCAGCTCTCCCGCGCGGCCGACGTCGTCAACGCCGGGCTGACCGAGATGACCGGCGCGACCTCACCGCGGCTGCACCTCGAGCTGATCTGCGCCCGGCTCCTGCTGCCGGGGGCCGCGGGCGAGGCCGGCTATGCCGCTCGCCTCGACCGCCTCGAACGGCGTCTCGACCTTGGGTCGCCTGCCCCCGGGGCGCCAGGGCCACCCGCCCCCTCGTCGACGACTCCGGTCAGCCCCCCAGCCGCGCCACTGGCGCCGACCCCTGCGCCGTCGCGAGGCGACCGATCAGCCTCCGTGGCCCGGGCAGGAGCCGCGCCCCATCTCGGGCGGCCCGCGGCCCCGCACCAAGAGCCGCCCCCGCACGAAGAGCCACCCCCGGATGACGAGCCGCCTCCGGACGACCGACCCCCGCCGCAGATCGACGACCAGGATCCCGGCCCCGTCAGTGCGGCAGTCCTTGACGTCGACGCGATCCGACGGGCGTGGCCGGACGTCTTGGCCCGCATCTTCTCGATGCGGCGGGCCACGTGGACCTTCGTGTCCCAGCACGCCAAGGTCGTGTCTTATGACGGCTCGACACTCGTGCTGGGGATCGCCACGGATGGCTTGGCGTCGACCTTCCGCTCCGGCAACCATGCCGAGCTGGTGCGCCAGGCGCTGATCGACCAGATCGCGCTCGACGTCGTGGTCGAGGGTCGAGCGGCGGCGCAGCCACCCTCAGCCTCCCCGGCGCCCGCGCCGAACGACAGGACCGCCACAGCCGTGGGGTCCACGCCGGTCGACCCGCCAGGCCCTGCAAGCACCGAACGGCAGGCGCTTGCAGGGACTGGCGACCGCGCCCCTGTCACCACGCGCCGCGGAGCGGGCTTCGTGCCCGAAGCCAACGACGGCTGGGCTGCCCGGGCTGGCACCGCTGCCCCTGACTTCGCCTCGGCGCCGGGCCCGCACCCAGCCCCGGACCCCCGACCCAAACACACCATGTCTGGTCGCGTGGCGACGGTCGCAGCGTCCCCTCCCGACGATGCAGCAGCTCGAGCCGACGACGAGGACGTGCCTACCGACACGGCTGCCGGCCGCGACGTCATCGAGGCGATCCTCGGCGGCCGCGTCCTCGACGAAGCCAGTGAGTAGCCAGATGCCGCCACTCGTCAGCGGCGGCCAGCCGAGGGCGACAGGGGTGAGGTCGAGATGTTCTACCGGGTGAGTCGCAGCGTCCTCAAGCCGGTCGCTCACGCGATCTACCGACCCCGCATCAGCGGCGCCGACAACATCCCGCGTGAGGGAGGGGTGATCCTGGCCAGCAACCACCTGTCCTTCATCGACTCCTTCGCGATCCCGCTCGCGGCCCCCCGCAAGGTCGTCTTCATCGCCAAGTCCGAGTACTTCACGGGCACGGGCGTCGGCGGGGCCGTGCGGCGTGGCTTCTTCGAGGGCATCGGAGCGATACCGGTCGACCGACAGTCCTCACGAGCGGCGCAGGAGTCGCTCGACTCGGCTCTCGAGGTCCTGCAGGCGGGCGAGGCGTTCGGCATCTACCCGGAAGGCACCCGCTCCCGGGACGGCCGGCTCTACCGCGGGCGCACCGGGGTCGCCTGGCTGGCGCTCACGGCCGACGTGCCCGTCGTGCCGGTGGCGCTGGCCGGCACCGAGCACATCCAGCCGATCGGGTCCAAGTTCCCCAGGCTGGCCAAGGTCAGCGTCACCTTCGGTGAGCCGATCCACTTCACCGAGCGGTATGCCGGTGTGCCTGCCGGTCGAGCGCGCCGACAGGTCACCGACGAGATCGTCGACGCCATCGGTGCGCTGTCGGGCCAGGCGCGTGCCGATGACTTCAACGAGCTGCCACCCGAGGCGCGCGGACCAGCGATCGGCACCTGACCGTAGGCGGTGGCATAGGCTCGCCGATGTGTATGAGGGCATCGTCCAGGACCTGATCGACGAGCTCGGACGGCTGCCTGGAATCGGGCCCAAGAGCGCCCAGCGGATCGCTTTCTACCTCCTGGCCGCCGACCGAGCCGACGTCGACCGTCTCGTGAGCGTGCTGTCCGAGGTCAAGGACAAGGTGCGCTTCTGTCGCACCTGCGGCAACGTCGCCGAGGCCGACGAGTGCCGCATCTGCCTCGACNNGGTCCCGACGACCTGAGGATCCGAGAGCTGCTCATGCGCCTCGGCAGCGGCGAGGTCACCGAGGTCATCATCGCCACTGACCCCAACGTGCAGGGTGAGGCGACGGCCGCATACCTGTCACGGCTGCTCAAAGACCTCGGTGTCGTGGTCAGCCGGCTCGCCTCAGGACTGCCGGTGGGTGGTGACCTGGAATACGCTGACGAGGTCACACTCGGACGAGCCTTCGAAGGGAGACGAGCCATCAATGCCATCTGACACGCAGCAGAGCGCCGCGACCGACCTCCCCACGAGCACCGGGGCGCCCGGGGACGACCTGGCCCTGCTGGCTGCCGAGTCGGCCCGCGACGCGCAGATCTATCTCGGCACGGTCACCGAGGTCGCGGCCGGCAACGAGCCAGACGCCGCCATCCCGCTGTTGTTGCTGGCGACCTCACAGCTGCTGCTGAGCGGTGCGCGCCTCGGCGCCATCCAGGACATCGTGCTCCTCGACCGGTTCGAGCCCGACACGGGACCCGACCCCGACGTCGACCCGTTGCGCGAGAACCTGGCCAACCTCTTCGAGGGGCTCGACGACTACGCCGACGTCGTCGACCCGGTGACCACTCCCGAGCTCACTCGCGGCTCGCTCGCCAACGACCTCAGCGAGATCGCCGCCTCGCTCGCTCATGGCCTGGCCCACTACGAAGCAGGTCGGGTCAACGAGGCGATGTGGTGGTGGCAGTTCAGCTACCTCTCGACGTGGGGCGAACGGGCCGCCATGTCCCTGCGCGTCCTGCAGTCAGTGCTNNCCTCGTCTCGACATGCGATAAGCGCCGGGTGCCTCTGGAGGGCTGACTAAACTGATCCTTCGCCCCAGCCGCCCGATAGCGAGAAGCAGTCCAGCATGAGCGTGGTCGTCCAGAAGTACGGCGGGTCGTCGGTCGCCGACGCCGACGGCATCAAGCGCGTCGCCAACCGCATCATCGACACCAAACGGTCCGGCCACGACGTCGTCGTCGTCGTGTCGGCGATGGGCGACACCACCGATGACCTGCGAGACCTCGCCGAGCAGGTCTCCCCGGCCCCTCCAGGCCGTGAGCTCGACATGCTTCTGACCGCTGGTGAGCGCATCTCGATGGCGCTGCTGGCCATGGCGATCCACGACCGCGGGTTCGCCGCACGGTCATACACGGGGTCCCAGGCAGGGGTCATCACCGACGCGGCGCACGGCAACGCCCGCATCATCGACATCACNNGTCAGCCAAGACACCAAGGAGATCACCACACTCGGGCGCGGCGCCTCGGACACGACGGCGGTCGCGCTGGCTGCCGCGCTGGGTGCGCAGTACTGCGAGATCTACTCCGACGTCGACGGAGTGTTCACCGCCGACCCGCGCATCGTGCCCTCGGCCCGCAAGGTCAGCTCGATCTCGAGCGAGGAGATGCTCGAGCTCGCCGCGAGCGGGGCCAAGATCCTGCACCTGCGCTGCGTCGAGTACGCCCGCCGAAGCGGGATGCCCGTGCACGTCCGCTCGTCGTTCTCGCAGAACGAGGGCACCTGGATCACCGACTCGCCCTACGGCGTCAACGCAAGCACTGGAGAGACCGTGGAAGCACCCATCATCACCGGCGTCGCTCACGATCGCAACGAAGCCAAGATCACGGTCGTCGGGGTGCCGGACAAGGCCGGCAAGGCCGCCGAGATCTTCACCGCGATCGCCGCGTCGGGCACCAACATCGACATGATCGTGCAGAACGTGTCGGCGGTGGAGACCGCCCTGACCGACATCTCCTTCACCCTGCCCAAGACCGACGGGGCCGTCGCGGTCGCCGCGCTCGCCGCGATCCAAGGCAGCGTCGGCTTCGCCGGCACGCTCTATGACGACCAGATCGGCAAGATCTCGCTCGTGGGGGCCGGTATGCGGTCGCACCCCGGTGTGTCGGCGACGTTCTTCCAGGCGCTGGCCGACGCGGGCATCAACATCGAGATGATCTCGACGTCCGAGATCCGGATCTCCGTCGTGACGCGCGAGCACGACCTCGACAGTGCCGTGCGCGCTGTGCACACCGCTTTCGGCCTGGACTCGGCCGACGGCGAAGCGATCGTCTACGGAGGGACCGGCCGATGAGCCGCAGACCAACACTCGCGCTCGTCGGAGCAACCGGCGCCGTCGGCACCGTCATGCGTCAGATCCTCTCGACCCGCGAGGACGTCTGGGGCGAGATCCGTCTCGTGGCGTCGGCCCGCTCGGCGGGCAAGGTGCTTGACGTTCGCGGCGAGCAGGTCGTCGTCCAGGAGCTCACCGAAGCCGTGTTCGACGGAGTCGACGTCGCGATGTTCGACGTCCCCGACGAGGTGTCTGCCCAGTGGGCACCCGTCGCCGCCGCTGCGGGCGTCGTCGTCGTCGACAACTCCGGCGCCTTCCGGATGGACCCCGACGTGCCGCTGGTGGTGCCCGAGGTCAACCCGGCGCAGGTGCGCAACCGCCCCAAAGGCATCATCGCCAACCCCAACTGCACGACGCTGACCATGATGGATGCGCTCGGTGCCCTGCACGCCGGCTGGCAGCTGACCGAGCTCGTGGTGGCGTCCTACCAGGCGGCCTCGGGCGCCGGGCAGCCCGGGATCGACCGGCTCCACGACGAGCTCGAAGTCGTGGCCAGCCAGCGTGACCTCGGCTCCGTCGCCGGCGACGTGCGGGCGCTCGTCAGCGACAAGCTGGGTGACTCCTCGCCCTTCCCGGCGCCGCTGGCCCTCAACGTCGTGCCGTGGGCCGGCTCCCTGCGCGACGGTGGCTGGTCGTCAGAAGAGATCAAGGTGCGTGACGAGTCGCGCAAGATCCTCGGCATACCCGACCTCAAGGTGTCTGCCACCTGTGTGCGGGTGCCCGTCGTGACCACTCACTCGCTGGCCGTGCATGCGGTGTTCGCCAAGCGGATCACCGTCGAGTCCGCCCGTCAGGCTCTCATCGAGGCGCCGAGCGTCGTCGTGGTCGACGACCCGTCGGTCGCCGAGTTCCCCACGCCTGCCGACGTCGTCGGGTCCGACCCGACCTTCGTCGGTCGGATGCGTCAGGCACTCGACTTCCCCAACACGCTCGACATGTTCATCTGCGGCGACAACCTGCGCAAGGGCGCGGCACTGAACACGGCTCAGATCGCCGAGCTGGTCGCCAAGGAGTTCTGACCCCCGCAATGGGGACATGACATCGCCTCATAGCACCACGAGGATGAGCCTGGAGCCGATGTCGGGCCGTCAGGTTGCAGGGGGGATCTGACGACGCACCGCACCGCAGGGCCGCCCCACACCCTGCCGGCCTCCCGTCCGCTGGGGTGACACTGTCGAGGTCTCACCCCAGCGGATCCTGCGATCACCGGCCCTGCCGTCACGGCTCGGGTGCGTCGCCGTCGACCACCCGTGGTTTGCGGCCCTGCGCGTCCTAGGCATCCGCTGCGAGGTCGACGGCGACGGCGCCCAGCGAGTTGCGTTCGCGCAGGTTGGCGCTGTGCCGCTCGGTCCCCGGCGACGGGACCGGCGCCACGACGCGCTCGACGGCCCGGCGACCCATGGCGAGATGTGGCACATCCATGCTCGTGAGGGTGGGGTGCATCCACCCACACAAGGGCGTGCCTTCGAAGGCGACGACGGCGACGTCCGCCGGGATGCGCAGACCGAGGTCCGCGAGGGCGAGATAGGCGCCAAAGGCGATCCGGTCGTTCTGACACACCAGGACGGTGGACCTCTCCAGCGTGGCGCGGTGTCGTCGCAGGAACCGGCCGACCTGGAGCTCGGCGGACTCAGGCCACCAGTCACAGTTGATGACCCCAGCCAGGTCCACCCCGGACTCGCCGAGTCGCTGCCTCAATCCGGCACCGCGATCATGGCCGGCGAGCACCTCGAGACTCTCGCCGCCGACGAGCAGGATGCCGTCGCGGTGACCTGCAGCAAGGAGGGCCTCAGCCATGAGTCGGCCGGCCTCGAGCTCATCGGGGATGACGGCGTCGATGGCCTGGTCGGGAGAGAAGCAGTTGAGCAGCACCAGGGGGACCGCGCTCAGCGCGTCGGGGACCGTGACGGCTCGCGTCGTGCGGGTGGCGTAGATGGCCGCGTCGATGAGCCCGCGCCCGACGAGGTCGACGACTCGGCTCACGACCCTGCTGTCGCCACCGGTCTCGGCCAAGAGGACGACGGCATCGTGCTCGGCGGCCGCATCGAAGCAGCCTTGCAGGAGCCCGCCGGCATAGGGGTCGACGGCGACCACGTCGGTGACGAGCAGGATCCGGCTGGCGGCCGGGTGAGAAGGGCCGCGACTCGTCATACGGGAGGACGCGGGGGAGCGGTACTCGAGCTCGGCGGCAGCGCGCAGCACGCGGTCCCGCGTCGCCGCTGCAAGGCGCATCTCGTGATCGCGGCCATTGAGCACGTAGGAGGCCGTCGTCATCGACACCTCCGCGCGGCGGGCCACATCCCGCAGCGTCGCCCTCGTGCTGCGTCCACCGGTCACGCACGAAGTCTCCCACTCCGGCACGGGGCGTGAGGTCACTTCGATCGATCCGCTGAACTTCAGCAGCGTGCGGCTCGAAACCGTTGACAGGTGCAGAGCCAGTGCGCCATAGTCGGCTGAAATCTTCAGCAAACCCTCTCTCACATGGACGGATGGCCCCCATGGTGGCTGGTCTCGGCAGTGCCTCCCATGACAGGTCCGTGGTGTCTGCTCCGGCAGGCGCGCGTCGATCACTGGGCATCGTCCTCGTCCTGCTGATGGGCTTGGGGTCCGTGCTCGTGGGTGCGCCCACCGCGGCGGTCGCCGACCACACGTCGCCCCCGTCGGTCGTGGCCCTGGTGGGGTCGCTGCAGTCTGAGCTGGGCTGCCCGGGCGACTGGCAGCCAGAATGTGCTCAGACTCGGCTGGCGGCCGTCCCGGGATCACCAGAGCTCTGGCAGATGACCTTTGACGTGCCGGCCGGCACCTACTCCTACAAAGTGGCGCTGAACAACAGTTGGGACGAGAACTATGGGGCTGGGGGCGCACCGGGTGGCGCTGACATCGCCCTGCGAGCACCTGGCGGTGCGGTCACCTTCACCTACGACCACGCGACGCACGTGATCAGTGACGACACGCCCCGGCCGGTCGGGGCCGAGTCAGGCGCCCACTGGCTCACCCCGCGAGTCATTGCCTGGCCTCTGGGCGACGACGCGGCCGATCGCACCTACCAGCTGTTCTCCGCTCCTGACGGCGGAATCACCCTTGACGACGGGGCCCTGGTCGGGGGCACACCGGTCACTCTCACTCGTGATCCCGACGGTCTGCCCGGTTCGCTGCGGCAGAAGTTCCCGCACCTGGCCGGCTACGGCGCCCTGCGCGTGCCGTCGGGCGCCCTGCCGGGCGTGGCGGCCATGCTCCGCGGACAGGTGATCGTCGCCGCACTCGACTCCTCGGGGCGGGTGGTCGAGGCCACCGGCGTGCAGATCCCCGGCGTCCTGGACACGCTCTACTCCGGCGCCAAGGCCCGCAGTCTCGGCGTGGCATGGAGCGAGGGCAAACCACGGGTCACCCTCTGGGCGCCCACTGCGCGCAGCGTTCGGCTCCATGTCTATGCCTCGGGCAGCAGCGGCGACCCCATGACATCCGTGGACCTGCGGCGGACCGGCGACGGCGTCTGGGCCGGCAAGGGCGACGAAGGCTGGCGGGGCAGGTACTACCTATATGAGGTGCAGGTCTACGTGCCCGAGACCGACTCCGTCGAGACCAACCTCGTGACCGACCCCTACAGCGTCGGCCTGTCGACGAACTCGACCCGCAGCCTGTTCATCGACCTGAACGCCGCCGCGACGAAGCCGGTCGGGTGGGACACGCTCGCCAAGCCGGCCCTCGCATCACCCGAGGCGTCCTCGATCTACGAGCTGCACGTGCGGGACTTCTCGATCGGCGACGAGACCGTGCCCGCCGAGCTGCGCGGCACCTACAAGGCGTTCGGGATCTCCTCGAGCAACGGCATGACGCACTTGCGCAGCCTGGCCACGGCGGGACTGACGACGGTGCACCTGCTGCCGGTCAACGACATCGGCACTATCAACGAGCGACGCGAGGAGCAGAAGACGCCGCAGTGCGACCTCGAGTCCTATCCGTCCGACAGCGAGGAGCAGCAGGCCTGTGTCATGGCCATCGCGAGCGAGGACGGCTACAACTGGGGCTACGACCCGCTGAACTACACCACCCCCGAGGGCTCCTACTCCACCGACCCGGAGGGTGCCGCTCGCACGCTGGAGTTCCGCGAGATGGTCGCCGGGCTCAACGGCACCGGCCTTCGCGCCGTGATCGACGTCGTCTACAACCACACGTCGGGCGCCGGTCAGGGTGCGGCCAACAACCTCGATCGCATCGTGCCCGGCTACTACCACCGGCTCAGCCCGACCTCAGGTGCTGTCGAGACGTCGACGTGCTGCCCCAACACCGCCACCGAGCACGTCATGATGGGCAAGCTGATGGTCGACTCGGTGCTGACCTGGGCCACGGCATACAAGGTCGACGGGTTCCGGTTCGACCTCATGGGTCATCAACCGAAGTCCGCCATGCTCGAGCTGCGACGGCGGCTCAACCGGCTCACGCTCGCGCAGGACGGTGTCGACGGGCCGTCCATCCATCTGTATGGCGAGGGCTGGAACTTCGGCGAGGTCGCCAACGGTGCCCGGTTCGAGCAGGCGACGCAGGTCACCATGGCCGGCACGGGGATCGGCACCTTCAACGACCGCCTGCGCGATGCGGTTCGCGGCGGGGGACCGTTCGACGCCAACCCACGGGTGCAGGGCTTCGGCAGCGGGCTCTACACCGACCCCAACGCCGACCCGGTCAACGGCACGCCTGAGGAGCAGAAAGCCAGGCTGCTCCTGGCGCAGGACCAGATCAAGGTCGGGCTCGCCGGCAACCTCGCGACCTATACCTTCGTCGACCGGACCGGGGCCGTCGTGCCGGGATCGGCCGTGGACTACAACGGCCAGCCCACCGGCTACACCCTCGACCCCCAAGAGTCGATCACCTACGTCGAGGCCCACGACAACGAGACCCTGTTCGACGCGCTCGCCTTCAAGCTGCCGCAGTCCACGTCGATGGCGGACCGCGTCCGGATGCAGACGCTGTCCCTGAGCACCGTGTCGCTGGGCCAGGGCGTCGCCTTCTGGCACGCGGGTGGCGAGATCCTGCGCAGCAAGTCCCTCGACCGCAACAGCTACGACAGTGGTGACTGGTTCGACATCCTGGACTTCACCTATCTCACGAACGGTTTCGGTCGCGGGCTGCCGCCCCGGGCCGACAACGAGAGCAAGTGGGACGACATGCGCCCCCTGCTGGCCGACCCGGCGCTGGTGCCGACGTCAGCGCAGATCCAGACCGCTAAGGCCATGGCCCAGGACCTGCTTCAAGTCCGCACGAGCAGTCCCCTCTTCCGGTTGGGCACGGCGCGACTGGTCCAGCAGAAGCTCACCTTCCCTCATGGTGGTCCGGAGCAGACTCCGGGCGTGGTGGTCATGCACATCGACGACACAGTGGGTCCGGATGTCGATCCCGACCGTCGGGGCATCGTCGTCGTCTTCAACGCCACGCCGGAGGCGACCACCCAGACGGTGCCTGGCGCAGCGGGTGCGGGGTATGNNTTCGACTCAGCCACCGGTCAGTTCACCGTCCCGGCTCGGACGGTGGCTGTCTTCCAGCACTGAGGTCCGCCTTTTTCCGGACGACGGATGGGTAGGTGCATGAATCCCGCCGGCTTTCGTGCACCTACCCATCCGTCGTCCGGGGAAGGCGCGTCACATCACGTGCGATGCCCAGCCGGCCGGGGCGTGCTGCCGCGGCGGGGCTAGGTGGCGCGGGCGGGGCTAGGTGGCGCGGCGGGGCTAGGTGGCGCGGCGGGGGCGCATCCGTAGTTTCTCGGTGGTGGCAATCAGGCGAGCGCGGGACGATCAACACATGAGCGGCGACGACGAGGCACTCGGCCCCCTGCGCCGCGAGGATGCCGCGAGCCCCCTCGAGCCTGACGACGCCGTGCGGGCGCTGCGCATCGCCATGACGGGGCAAGACGGCAAACGTCGCCTGACCCGCGGTTGGGTGGGCGTCTTCGTGGGCGTTCCGGTGCTCTTGAGCCTGGACACGTGGCAGCGCACGGGCCAGCTGCTGCCGTGGCCCGTCCTGCTCACCTTCGCGCTGCTCGCCGCCTGGTCGCTCTTCGAGCTCGCTGTCAGCGAGTCGTCATACCGGGTCATGTCGCGAGTGTGGGACGAGCAGGAGGGCACCGCCGAGGTGGCGGCCGGCCGCGCTCCGGACTCGGCGATGGCGACCTTCATGGCCTCGCCCCTCAAACCGTTCCTGTCCACGTTCGGCACCAGCAACCCCGCCTCCGGAGACCAGGCGCCGAGCCCGACGGGCGACCGGCTCGTCATCGCGTGTTCGGGCGGCGGTGTGAAGTCCGCGTCCTTCTGCCTGGGCGCCCTGCAGCGTCTCGATGAACTGGGCCTCTATCAGCGCGCGGCCGCCCTCGTCGCGGTCAGCGGTGGGTCGTATGCCGCCACCGCCTTCTCCGTCGCGCCCCGCGACCCGGAGACGGGGCGCATCCTGTCGGTCACCGGACACGAGCTCGCCCGACTGCGTCGTCGCACCAACTACCTCGCCAACTCGCCAGCCACCAAGTTCGAGCTCGTCGGCTCGATCATCGCCGGGCTCGTGATCAACGTCCTGCTGGCCTTGGGGGTCATCTATGTGACCGCACGGGTTCTGGCCGGGTATGTCGAGGCCTCGGCCCGCCTGCTGACCCCGCCCGGGAGCGAGGTCGCCGAGCGGGACAGCACGCTCGTCGTGTTCGGTGAGACGTGGCAGGACTGGGGGCTGACCTTGGGGCTGCCGTTTGCCTTGGTCGGCGTGGCCATCGGCGCGCTGGTCTACCGGCGGCTCGTGCCCGAACGACGCCGATCCGGCCCGGAGGGGTCCCCGGACAACCCGCCCACCGAGTCTCCCGTCCCCCTGGTCCTCTGTGTGCTGGCCGCGGCGTGGCTCCTCGTCGTCACCGCGCAGCTCTACCTCGCGCACCGGGTGATTACGCGCACCATGCCCCTGTGGCCCCGGCTGGAACCGGTCATCTATCTCTCGGCGGCGTTGGTCGCGCTCCTGCTCGTGATCCTCTTGGTCGTGACGTGGCAGCGCAGCCGCGCGAAGCCGCGGCCCCCCGGCGAGGCGCCGCCCCACCTCACACCGTGGACCGGGCTCTTCACCCGACTGGCCCGGCGCCTCACCCGGCTGCCGGCCATCGTCATCGCCGCGGTCATCATCGCCCTGGCGATGGCGGCGTGTGTGGCGCTCATCGTCGGGTTCCTGCGCGAGACCATCAACGCCACGGTCGCCCAAAGCTGGATCCCTCTCGTGCTGGTCATCGTGCTGGTATTCGCCGCCCGCATGGGTGGCGACGTCAACCGCGTGTCGCTGCACGGGTTCTACCGCAACCGGCTGGCCTGGGCGTGGATCGGGTCGTCCTACCGCAACGGTGATGCCCGGTCGCTGCGCTGCGACGAGCTGGCGCCCGATCGACCCGCCCTGCTTCTGTGCGCGACCGTCAACGTGCAAGACCAGGAGATCATCCCGGTCGGGCGCGGCGGGAGCCCCTTTGTCATGAGTCAGAGGCTGACCGGGCTGACCCAACCGCGGATGCGCTTTCGGGGCGAGACCTTCCACGACGGGAGCTGGCCGGCCGACCTGCCCAGAGGCTTCACGCTGGCCGAGGGGATGGCGATCTCAGGAGCCGCCATCGCGCCGCTCGCCGGCCGCGACAACCAGCTCTTCGGACGCTGGCGGCTACTGCTCGCGATCGCCAACGTGCGCCTGGGACTCTGGGTGCCGAGCCCGATCTGGGCGGCTGCCTTCACCCTGCTCGACCGCCAGACGATGAGCACCACCGAGCGCCGCGCCATGACTCTGATGCGCCGATTGCACCGCGCCACCCTCACTCAGGTCATCTATGAGGCGATCGGCTCTCCCAGCCTGCACTCGCCATACCTGTATGTCACCGACGGCGGACACATCGACAACCTGGGACTGGTCGAGGCGCTCAAGCTCATGCCCAACCGGATCATCGTGCTCGACGGTTCCGGCGACGAAGAGGACCGCTTCCCCACCATGGGCCGAGCCATCGCCACGGCCAGGATGGACCTCGGTGTCGAGATCGACTTCGACCCGACGCCGATGATCCGTGGGGTCGAGGGCTTCCCGCCGGCGGCGTCCGTGCGCGCGCGAGCCGTGTGGCCCGGCGGTCTGCATGCGTGCGACATCGACTACGTCAAGAGCGTCCTGCCGGCCGGCCTCTCGTGGGACCTCGCCGCCTATCGGCTCGCGGACCCGACCTTCCCAGCCACGACCGAGAAGCTCGAGATCTACGACGAGTTCGACTTCGAGGCCTACCGCAACCTGGGCTACCTCGTGACCGGCGCCGTCCCCGTGGACCAGCTGTGATCGCGGGCCGACCGTGACAGCCGCGGCCGTCCACGCGCGTGCTCTCGCGCCGACCGGGCTCGCGGCGAGAGACTGGGGCGTGCCATCTGAGCGCCTGAGCCCTGCTGCCTGGACGGTCTCTGGCCTGGCCATCGTGGGCAATGTGCTCGTCTCGCTGCCGCGGGTCGCCCGGGACCTGCCCTCAGCGGCGATCACCTGGCTGACGGTCGTGAGCTTCGTGGTCGTCGGGCTCGCCCTGCTGCGCACCGACCTGCCCCGGGCCAACGGGTGGGGTTCGATCGTCGTCGGACTCAGCGTCATGCCCGGTGGCCTCAGCGATCCGGCGTATGCCGAGTCGGGCCTGGCGCTGCTCGGCTTCGTGCTCGAGCCGCTCTACCTGCCGGCCGCGGCCGCCCTCGTGCTGCGTTATCCGCGCGCGGCGTTGGGCACCACGGAGCGCCGGCTCATCATCGCGTTGAGCATCGCGTCGGTGATCCCGCGCATCGGCATGGTGGCCACGCTCGGTGCGCTCCCTGACGGCGCCTACCGTCCGATGGGATACGAGGGCATCGCTGCCCCAGCCCTGCACGACATCCTGTTCCTGCGGATCGGGCGCGGGATCGTGGTCGCCCTGTTGGTCGCCATCGCGGTCATCCTGGTGAAGCGGCTGCTCGCCTCGCGGGGGCTGGCTCGGCAGTCCATCGCCCCGCTCATCGTCATCGGGGTTGTGTGCACGCTCGCCGCGGCGGTCGACCAGGCCATCTGGGTCATCGGCTCCGACTCACTGCGAGGGGTGCCNNGCCGCCCTGGTGCGAGACCTGTCGGCAGCCCTCATCCCGGTGGCCCTGCTGGCGGACCTGCTCCGTCGGCGGACCGCTGGCGCGGCCGTGACCAGCCGGGTCCTCGTGTCCGCCACGCGCGGCGGTGTCCCGGCGATCGAGCGCGAACTGCGAGAGGTGTTCTGCGACGACTCCTTGGTGCTGCGTGCACAGGCGCCTGTGACGCCGGTCCCGAGCGACCGCGCCCGGTCCGTGGTGCGCGACTCGGCGGGCGAGGTGCTCGTGGTGATCGACTACTCCACGCGAGCCATCCAGGACGAGTCACTGCTGCATACGGCTGCCGATGCGCTGCGGCTCTCGCTCGAGAACGTCCAGCTGCAGTCCGACCTGCGTCGGTCGATCGATGACCTGCGCGACTCGCGGGCGCGCATCGTGCAGGCCGGTGCGGCCGAGCGCCGCCGGGTCGAGCAAGATCTGCACGACGGTGCGCAACAGCACTTCCTCGCCGTCGCCGCCACCCTGGCGAGGGCTGATCTCGTCGACGACGACCAGGTGCGGGCCGTCGTGGCCCAGGCCCGAGCCGGCTTGACCGGCGCGCTGGCCGAGCTGCGCCGGCTCGCGCGCGGCATCCACCCCGCGGGCCTGACCCAGGGCGGGCTCACCGTCGCGTTGCCGACCCTCACTGCACTCGTGCCCATGCCGGTGGACCTCACGGTCGACAGTGCGTTGCG
>CXWJ01000038.1_pt1 | contig 16994 bp, 17 predicted proteins | sample 590841 | NCBI WGS metagenome assembly CXWJ01 (sample SAMEA3498367, study PRJEB10139) | wastewater metagenome | biome: wastewater treatment plant; material: activated sludge | place: Austria | collected 2015-01-21 | reverse complement strand
TGCGTTGCGCAAGGAATTGCGCGCCATACTGACTTTTTCCATCTTTCAAAACCGCATAAGCGGCTTTTACCGTTTCGTTTTGATATGCCAGCGCATAAGCATACGGATCGAGAAGCGCGATATGAGCATTCCCTTTCTGAAAGGCTTCCACGAGCGCCATCTCAGAGTCGGGAAGGATCGTGACCACCGTGTACCCGGTGCGCTCTTTCAGTTGGGAGGCGATCAAGTTGGCAGACTCAATCGCCTCCTGCGAAGATGCAGATGGCGACAGGGCGAGGATCAGTGGATTTTCCGGCGTGCCAAGTTCAGCGGAGGAAGGCGGCGGGGTGAACGTCTCAGTGACGATGCCGAGAACCGGGGTTGGCGTCGGTTCGGCAGCGCCCAGGCGCGGCAAATTACAACCGACTGCCAGAATAAAAGCGACTACGAAAATCAACCGGGGAAAAGGATTCCGATTCATGTCTTTGCCGGGGGATTATAATATGTGCATGAAAAATAATAATTCTCTCTCCATCCTGATTCTGATCGTGATCGGAGTTGCCGCGTACATGATCGTGCAGACCGTGCGCGAGGGAGCCAAAACTGCGACCCAACCCTTCCAGCAGGTGAATGAGGCGAATCGCGCCCTGCAAACGCAGATGGCGAACCTGATGAACCCCACGCCGACGATCATCCCCGACCCGATCACTTATATCAACGAGATTCGCGCATTGGCGCGGCTCGAAACGATCCAATACAGCGTGGAGAAAGTGATCACCGGCGAGACCGGCGGCGGAACGTTCGCCACATTTTTCGGCGATAAGATTTTGTTCGTCGGTCACGGCACTGTCATCGCCGGTATCGACATGGAAAAACTCGCGCCCGAAAATATGCGCTACGAAAACGGCGTGCTCTCTGTGCAATTGCCCCCGACTGAAATTTTCATCGCCACCCTCGATAACGAAAAATCATACGTCTATGATCGGCAAACCGGCGTGCTGACCAAACCCGACCCGAACCTCGAAACCCTCGTCAGACAAAAGGCGGAGGAGGAAATCCTCAAAGCCGCATTGGAAGACGGCATCCTTAATCAAGCGCAGATCAACGCCGAGACCTACCTGTTCAAATTTTTTGCCGCGCTGGGTTTCCCGAACACGATCTTCCTCGATAACCCCAACTAAACTCGTTCTGTCCACGAGGAGTGATCGTATTTTGCGCGGACGAGTTCATCTGTCATTTTAGATTCGGATTCAGATAACTTGCCCTCCTCCAACTGGATTCTCAACTGCGCCTCAAAAGCGCGAACGTAAGCCTGCGCCGCCTCACCCCAACCGACAACACGCCCCAACGCCGCTTCGACAGTGATCGCCCGCTCCAGCAATCGCCTGGATGCGTTTTCACGAGCCGATTCGTCCTCAAAGGCAAGCGCCCGGCAGATTCGCGTCAGGTCGCCTGTCAGCGGCAGGGAGCCATGTTGCAGAACGCCCTCTTTTTTGCGGGCTTGCGCCGAGCCGATCAATTTTTTCCCGTTCACTGTGATCTCATAAGTGGAGGGGACTTCAAAGCAGACCGGGTTGTTGTTTGGCGCTTCGCTCGCTTTTTCCTCTTTCATTTCCACGGCAACATGTAGAGATTTCACGGCGAGCGCCAACGCCTGCGCGAGGCGGTTGTAACTTTCGAGCACAGTTCCCGCCACGCGCGGNNTTGCGCTTTCAGTCGCTGAGTGTCCACATCTGCGAAGGGCTGGGCGTACCCAAGTGAGAGACAAGCCGGGGTCCAGGCATACAGCCGTAAGGTTGGGGGCGAATCGCCGCGTCCAATGTGATGAAGGATGGCTTCATCTACCGCCATGTTCCACGCTCCCCTTGCCGGAGGGGTGATGAGAAGCCGCCAGAGTGTCATGTCAATATTATAATAGTCGCGTGAAGCGAGAGGGGAATGAGGTAAAGTAAGAGAAGGACTTTCTTATATTTCGGAATTTCAAGCGATGAAAAAGGAAAATAAATCGAAGACGAAGCGAAAAACGGTGAAGCCTGCGGGGGAGGCAGATTCGCGCCGCTTGGATGAGGCCGGAAAGAAAGAGCCGAAGCAGGTGGGGAATAGAATTAACCTCAACGAAAAAGGGGTGCGCCAGCTCATCGACCTGGACCCGCATTATATTTTTGCAAAAGACGCGGAGGGGAGGTACATTCTCGCCAACCAGGCGATGGCTGGTAAGTATCAGCTCACTGTGGAGGAGTTGATCGGCAAAACCGACGCGGATCTTCCCATTGTGCCTGAGATCACCGCGCGTTTCCGCTTGCAAGACCTGGACGTGATTCGTTCTGGAAAGCCAAAGCATATTCCGGAAGAGTTGGTCTTTGACCAAGATGGGACGCCTCGGATTCTTTCAACCACGAAAATCCCCTTCATATTTTCCGACACGAATGAACCCGCGGTGTTGGGAATCTCGGTGGATATCACTGAACTCAAGCGCATTGAAAAGGAGTTACGCGAGAGCGAAGCGCGTTTGCTCACCGTTCTTGAGTCTTCCCCTATTCCAATGATGTTGAATTCGCTCGATGATGGCATTGTGCTGTACGCTAATTCTGCCACGGAAGAACTATTTGGAAGGTCGCTTTCCGATTTGGTGGGTAGTAAGGCGGCGGATTATTATGTGAATCCGAAAGACCGTTTCCACGTAGTGGATGAGATCGCCCAACATGGATCGTTCCGCGATCATCAGGTATTGCTGAAGAAGTCGAATGGAGCCGGGTTTTGGGCGTCGCTTTCATCTGAAAAAACGGTGTTGGAAGGAAGAGACTGCATCCTGAGTTGTATTTACGAAATCTCCGAACGTAAGCGCGCGGAGGCGTTGCAGTCGGCGGTTTATCAAATTAGCGAGGCGGCAAATAGTTCCTCCAGTTTGGATGAGTTATATCGTTCGGTTCATTCGATCATTGGGCAGGTGATGCCCGCCCGAAATTTTTTTATCTCTTTATACGATGAAGAGAACGACCTGTTGAGTTTTCCATATTACGTGGATGAGATGGATGATGAGCCCTCCCTTGCGCCATCCAAGCCGGGTCATGGGATGACCGAATACGTTCTTCGCACAGGGAAGCCGGTGCTGAACGATCAGGCAGATTTCGAAGAATTGGCGCGCCTCGGAGAGGTTGAATTGGTGGGGTCTCCCTCACCGATCTGGATTGGCGTGCCTCTCGTGATTGAAGATCGTACGATCGGCGTGATCGCCTTGCAGGATTATCACGACGCCAACGTATACACCGAACGCGAATTGCGGATGCTGGAATATGTTTCAGAGCAGGTGGCAAAAGCCATCGAACGGACGCGCCTGTATGAAGAGGCACAACGAAAGAACCGCATCCTGACGGCGTTACAAGAGGCGACTCTTTCCATCGTCAAGCAGACTGAACTTTCAGAAGTGCTTCAGGCGATTTTGACCCAAGCGAAGGTGTTGTTCGACGCAAACAGCAGTTATATCTACCTCGTCTCGCCGGACGAAACGGACTTGATGTTCGTGCTGGCGATCGGGCAGGGGCAACACAACACAGGAGCGCGACTCAAGCCCGGTGAAGGGCTTGCCGGAAAAGTGTGGCAGACCGGTGAGGCTATTTATGTGCCGGATTATCAATCCTGGGAGGGCAGGTCGTACCAGTTTTCAAATACCTCCTTCCATTCAATCGCGGGTGTTCCCTTAGCTTCTGGCAATAAAGTGGTCGGTGTGCTGGGCGTTACTTATCAAGAGACGGGACGGCACTTCAGCCAGAATGATATCGAGTTGCTCGCGCGTTTTGCGCAACTCGCATCCATTGCGTATGAAAATGCCCGGTTATATGCCTTGAGCCGCCAGGAACTCGCCGAACGAGAGCAGGCTGAGGCGCTTCAAGCCGCCATCTATCGTATCAGCGATGCGACCAGTTCCGACATCGGCATGGAGGAGTTTTATGGCGTGATCCATGAATCCTTGAAAGGCGTGATGGTCGCAGAGAATTTCTATATCGCTTTTTACGATCGTGAAACAGGACTCTTGAGTTTTCCATATCACGCGGATGAGAAAGATGAAACGCCGCCGCCCGCCCCGTTAGGCAAAGGTCCCACTTCCTATGTGATACGAAACAGCAGATCGTTATTGGGGAAATCTGAAACCATGAAGGAGTTGGAAGAGCGCGGTACCCTGATCCCCAACGGCACGCGTTCCATAGATTGGCTGGGGGTGCCGTTGAAGATACGGAATGAAACGGTCGGCGTCATGGCGGTACAAGCATATGATGAAAACGTTCGCTACACCCAGCGCGACCTTGATATCTTGAGTTATGTTTCCAATCAGGTAGCATCCTCCATCGAACGCAAGCAGGCAGAGATCGCTCTGAAGGCAAGCGAGGAGCAATATCGCGAGCTGTATCAAAACAACCCGTTGATGTTATTTACGTTGAGTTTAGATGGAACGATCCTTGCCATGAATCAGTCGGCGATCACGCAATTGGAATATCCGCAGGATGAGTTGATCGGAAAACATATCCTGTCCGTTATCCATCCTGAAGATCAGGCGGTTGTCTGGAAGGCCCTGAGAGAGTTCGCCTTGAGCCCGGTGCAAGAGGCGCCCTGGGAATTCCGTCAGGTGACCCAAAGCGGCAAGATAATCTGGATATCGGAAACATCGCGCATGATCTCGGTGACCGGCGGCGGGCAGGCGATCCTGGTCGTTTGCGATGATATTACCAAACGCAAACAGGCGGAGGCAGACTTACAGACCAGCGAGTCGCGGTACCGTCTGTCGGCGCGCGCCACGAACGATGTGATCTGGGAGTGGGATATCCTGACCAATGACAAAGTTTGGAGCGAGAATCTCCAAATTTTATTCGGGTACAACAGGCAGGAGTTGAAAAAAGATTCGCAGTGGTGGGAAAATCACATCCACCCTCATGATAGTCAGCGAGTTTTGGAAAAGTTGAACAATGCGCTGTTGAATGAAGAAACGATCTGGGAGGATGAATATCGTTTTCTGCGGAGCGCCGGATCGGCGGCATATGTGATCGACCGCGGTTATATCGAGCGCGACTCCAGCGGGAAACCCATCCGCATGATCGGCGCCATGTCTGATATTACCGACCGTAGGCGCCGCGAGGATGAATTGGGCGCTCTGGCATCGGTCAGCGCGGCGCTCCGCGTGGCGGGTCCGCGCAATGAAATTTTGCAGGTTGTGCTTGATCAGGTAATGCTACAGTTCGAGGCGCGAGGCGGGGCGCTTATACTCAAACGCGCGGGAACGGATATCCTTGTTGTTGAAGCGGCGGGCGGAGAATGGAGTGGATGTGTAGGATCCAAAGACCCCCCCAGCGGAGATGTAAGTCGCCAAGTGATGGAAAGCGGAACTCCCTGCGTCATCGACGATCTGGCGCAGGATGTGTCGATGAGTTTGAACGCGGGTATGAAAAAAACAGGCAGTTTCATTAGTGTGCCGCTTAGCACACCGGCTGGCATGATCGGCGTAATGAATATCGTGCGCGCGGCGGCGTTCCGTTCGGAAGATATGCGTCTCATGATGAACATTGCCGATATGGCGGCAAATGCCATTCAACGCGCATCCGCGTACGAGCAACTGAAACGGCAAATTGAGAGTATCAGGATATTACGCACCATCGACATGTTCATCGCCAGCGGCGCCGACTTACACCTGACCCTGCAGGCGATCGTCAACCAGGCGATTGCGCACCTCGGTTGCGATGCCGTCAGTATCCTAATGCTCAACCAGTCTATTCACGCCCTGGAATTTGCGGAAGGGACCGGTTTCCGCACAGCCGGCGTCAGGCAAACCTCGCTGCGTCTGGGAGAGGGGTTCGCCGGGCAGGCTGTATTGAAACGAGAAACGATCAAGGTGGATGATCTGGCATCCCTAAAAGATCACCCGCTGCATGTGTTGGAAGGGTTCGCCTGTTATTATGGCGTGCCATTGATCGCCAAAGGGGATGTAAAAGGCGTGATGGAGGTTCTTCATCGAACCAACATCGAAGCAGACCGGGAGTGGCTGGATTTTCTCGAATCGCTCGCCGCTCAAGCGGCGCTTGCCATAGACAACGCCTCCCTTTTCAGCAGTCTCCAACGTTCGAATATGGAATTGGGTATTGCGTACGAATCCACGCTCGAGGGATGGTCTGCCGCGTTGGATATGCGTGACCGGGAAACCGAGGGGCATACCCAGCGTGTGACCAATCTCACTTTGGTTCTTGCCGAAGCAATGGGAGTTGGTGAAAAGGATCGCATGCAGATCCGCCGGGGCGCCCTCCTGCATGATATTGGCAAAATGGGCATTCCCGACCGTATTCTCCTCAAGCCCGACATTCTGACCGGCGATGAGTGGGAGATCATGCGGCAGCATCCGGTCTATGCCCAGCGATTACTCTATCCTATTCCACACTTGCGCCCCGCGCTGGATATTCCGTATTGTCATCATGAACGGTGGGATGGTTCCGGTTACCCGCGTGGGTTGAAGGATGAACATATTCCGCTGGCGGCTCGTATCTTTGCAGTGGCAGATGTGTGGGACGCGCTTTGCTCCGACCGTCCCTATCGTCCGGCGTGGGAACGCGACAAAGCGCTGAGTTACATTAAATCGCTTTCGGGCGTACACTTCGACCCGAAGGTGGTGGAAGTCTTTATTCAGTTAGTTGGGGAAGGAAAGTAATTTTCTACATAGTCTCAGCGGGCAGATTGAACTGTCTTCATTTCAGCAAGGGCTGACTGGATGTTCTCTTCCGTAAGATCTTCCAAGGGAGGTCTCACCGCCCAGCGCGGCAAGCCATGCAATTGGCGCATCAATGCTTTCAAGGCAGGCGGGAATGGCAGATACTTCTCGAGAATATGGCGCTTCTCGGTTACCCGCGCCTGTGCCTGACCGGGGTCTTTTCCGGCTTGGATCAAATCCCACACTTCACGCAGATCGGGCGAGATCAAATTGGCGGGCGCGGTGATGCAACCAGCCGCATGATATTCCATTGCCATTTGCAAATACGAATCGGTGCCGTTCAGCACGAGCAGGTCCGAGCCGAAGGTATCGCCAACACTGCGGGCAAAATCGGCATCGTGCGACGAATCTTTGATACCGGCAAACTGATTCGGGAATGCATCCTTCAACCGCTTAAGCAAAGGGATGGAAAACCCGATTCCGATCAACGGGGGAATGTGATACCCAATTATAAATTTGTCCGCAGGAACGGCTTTGCGAATCACCTCGCTGAACCAGGCGAATAACCCGTCATCGGTTGCTTTGCGAAAGTAATAAGGCGGCACAACTAGCACAGCGTCGTACCCTAGGTCGAAGGCAAGTCTCGTTAATTCGATCGTCTCCGTCAGGCTCGGGGTACCGGTGCCGGCGATCAGGCGGCTTCCCGCCGGTTGGTTCTCTTTGAGCGCGCGCATCACGTCTTCGCGTTCCTTTGAGGAGAATGAAGGGCCTTCACCGGTGGTGCCGAAGAGAACGATGCCATGACAGCCTCGAGAGGTGAGAAAATTTGCCAGGGCTGGCACAGAATCAAGGTCGAGAGTGGAAGCGTCTTTGAGCGGCGTGACCGCCGCGGCATACACGCCGGCGAGTGGGTGGGATGATGTCATGATTTTTTCTTCTCCGTTTTTTGTTTTTTCTTTTTCACCGTCGCGGCTTGATCGCCTTTCATGCCGAAAAAATCGCGCGCGGCGGCATCAGGCGGTTGTAAAGGCATGCCTTCCTGCGATTCCAAGTAATGCTGATGGTCGAGTACCCAGAGGTAAAGATCGCCTTCAGTTTTGTCTGGAAATTCTTTGATGATGTTGGTTTCGCGGATGACATGCACGATCGGCATGTACACATGATCGTACCAGTGGTTGATCGCTTCCTCTTCGGAGATATCCCGTTTCCAGTCCAGCCCCATGAAGTAACGATGCACGGCGATGTGCTCCAACATACGCTCGAAACCATCCGGGATGGTGAGCTTGATATTTGCTTCGGGTTTGAGTTTATCCAGCGACGTGCGTTCGAGAAAGCGAACTTTGTCGTGGATAATCTCCAGGTCTTCAGGGCGGATATCCGGCGTGATGTTGACGCGCGTCGAACATTCGCGCACCTCCGCGTCGATAAATATTTGATTTTGTTCGCGCGCCACCGAAACCCGGTGATGACCGTCGACAACAAAGTACACCTGTCCCACTTTGTATAGCACAACGGGCGGCAGGCTCACATCTTCGTAGAACGCGCGGTTGACGCTTTGCCAGCGCGAGGAAAGGGCGCTGGAGGCGGGCATGAACACGCGGTCGAATTCATGGTAGCGGTTCAGGCTTCCCGCGATCTGATCGACGCGCACGGTTTGCACGCCACGGTAAATGGGACCGCCGATGTGAAGTTTCTCTTTGATATCTTCATAGGAAAGCAGTGTCGTCCGGTGACCGGAGAGCGAATCCCAGACGCGGTGCATGAACGCTTTGAAACGCGCCCGTTGAAAGTCGGCTTGTGTTTTTTCGTTCAGTGGATCAGACATGGTTTGTATTAGTGATTCACTTCCACTATTTTGTAGGGAAAGATGTTCATGATCGTTGTCAATCCGCGCCTCGTTTCGGATGGCGAAAGGTTGCGCCGTTGGAAGTGGGTATGACCGTGGAAATGATAGCGCGGCTTGGCAATACGGAGAAGCCAGTTGATGGCATGGATGCCGCGATGCGCCTGTGATTCTTCATCGTGGATGCCGTAGGGAGGCGAATGCGTGATGAGAATATCGAGGGCGCGGCCGAATTTCACGCGATTAACGAGCAAAGCGGGGAGCAGTTGCAAGGCTCTGAAATATGCTTCTGCCTGACTGTATTGGTTTACTCCATCCGGGCGGTAGCGGATGGAGCCGCCGAAGCCGCCGATCAAAAACCGTTTATGGCGAACCAGCTTCAAGTCGATGTTCGAACCGCCTTCCGCATGGGCGAGCGGGTTCGACGGGCTGAAGGCGGGATCATGGTTCCCCGGTACATAAAACAAGGGAACGTTTAGCATGCTAACGATGTTTTCCAGGTAGGTGTAGGGCAGGTCGCCGCACCCTACAATGAGTTGCACATCCTTGAATTGACCGTTCGCGCACAGGTTGTACAAACGCTCGATCACTTCATCGCTGACNNGGTAGTTGTCAAACGAAGCGTGGCAAACTATAATTTGCCAACCTAGGAGACCGGTTCTGGAAACTAGAATATTTCCTGAGTTATCCGATGATCGGGGTGGCAAGAATTCTTCCGCTCCGCGTCAACTTGTGGCTGGCGTTACGCTTGTCAACCGTTATTCGATTCAAGATGTGATCGGCGTCGGCGGCATGGGGTCGGTGTATCGCGCGCGCGACATGCACTTCCCAAACGTGACCAAACTTGTGGCGGTGAAGGAGATGATCAACTCCGCGCCCGACCCGCTTGTGCGGCAGACCATCGTTCAAAATTTCGAGCGCGAAGCGAACTTGCTTGCCACGCTCAACCATCCCTCCATCCCGCGCATCAACGATTATTTTTCCCTCGACAGCCGCTCGTACCTTGTCCTTGATTTTGTTCACGGCAAGGATATGGAGGCGATCATCAGCGATACCAATGGGTTCCTTCCCGAGGAACAGGTGTTGGGCTGGGCGGTCGAGTTGTGCGATGTGCTGGAATATCTTCATCGCCACAAACCAGACCCGATCATCTTCCGCGATATGAAGCCATCCAACGTGATGATCAACAGCAACGGCGATATAGTGCTCGTGGATTTCGGCATCGCTAAAACATTCCAAACTGGAATCAAGGGGACGATGATCGGCACAGAGGGGTATTCGCCTCCCGAGCAATATCGCGGCGAAGCCACCCCTTCGGCGGATATTTACGCTTTAGGCGCGACGATTCACCACGCCCTCACCCGACGCGACCCGCGCCTCGAGCCTCCTTTTTCATTTGCCGAGCGCCCGCTTCGACGCATCAATACGGCTGTTTCAACCGAGTTGGAGGCAGTCGTCGCCCGAGCGTTGGAATATAACCCGGAAAGTCGTTTTCCCACCGCNNATTCACCAGGGCGCGTTGTACATCGGATCGTACGATAACAATCTCTACGCCTTGAACGCGGCAGACGGCAAATTCCAATGGAAATACCCGGCCGACGGCGGGATCGTTTCGCGCCCGGCTTTATATGACGGGAATATTTATTTTGGTTCCGAAGATAAACGCTTGCATGTGGTGAGCGCGCGCTCGGGCAAGGTGGTGTGGACGTATTACACGGAAGCGCCCATTCGGTCTTCGCCGCGCATTGCCGAAGGACACGCTTTTATCGGTTCCGATGACGGCTATTTGCATGCGGTGAACCTGAATTCGGGCAGGGCTTCGTGGCGGTTCGAAGCCGCAGACGCTGTCCGTTCCACGCCGTTTGTTATGAACGATCTTGTGTATATCGGGTGCGAGACTGGTGATTATTACGCTGTAGATTATCGCGGGGAGTTGAAATGGCGTTTCCATGCCAAGCGGGCGATTACCTCATCCACAGTAGGGTCGGCAAACACGATTTACTTTACCTCCGTTGATGCCACTTTATACGCGCTCGACCCCAAAAACGGCTGGCCCCTCTGGCGTTTCCGTCTGGGCAAGCCATCCATCAGCACGCCATGTATCATCGATGATTTTGTTTTTGTCGGCGCGGCGGATGGATTTATCTACGCTGTCGATGCGAGAAATTCCAAAGAAGTCTGGAGATATCGCACCGAACATCAGGTGAACGGTTCGCCAGTGATCTACAAAGATTCTTTATATTGTGGATCCGTCGATGGAAATCTGTACTGCCTCGAATATCGCACAGGCCGCCTGCGTTGGAAATTTGCAACGCAGGGAGCGATCACAGGTTCGCCGCTTGTGTATGATGATATTGTTTATGTTGGTTCCACCGATCATCAAGTGTATGCCCTGCTTGCATGACAAGGAGTCTTTGTGCTAAAAAAATTTTTCGACTGGTTGTTTGGAAGAAAACCCTCCCCTGAGAAAACCCAGGATGTAACCCAAACCGCGCCTCTCACCGAGGAACAAATTCAAGCGATCGTAAACAACCAGAATCCCCACTTCGATCTTCAACAACTGATCGCAAGTTGCGGACAATCTGTAGGGAAACAGCGCGAGTTGAACGAAGACAGCTTGCTGGCACTTACCGCAACCATGGCGGGGAATTCCGGTAATCTTCCGTTTGGTTTGTACATTGTGGCCGATGGCATGGGCGGACATCAGTTTGGGGAGGTGGCGAGCAATGCCGCGATCCGCGCGGTGGCAGGGCATATTTTGAAGAAATTTCATCCTTACCTGTTTCAAGTGAAAACCGACACCATGGATGAATCGTTCCAGGAGATCATGCTTGAGGCGGTTCGAGACGCACAGCGGATCATCCAGCGTGAAGCGCCAGGAAGCGGCACCACCTTGACCGCCGCGTTGGTGATCGGGCAACAAGTTACTGTCGCACATGTGGGCGATAGCCGGGCATATTTCGTTTTCCCGGATGGGCGTATCGATCCAATCACCCGCGACCATTCTCTAGTCAAGCGGCTGGAGGAGTTGGGACATATCACGCCGGAAGAAGCGGTGAATTATCCGCATCGCAATGTGTTATATCGCGCTCTAGGGCAAGGTGAGTTGCTCGACCCGGATATCTTCACGATCGCCTTTCCACAACCCGGTTACTTGATGATCTGTAGTGATGGATTATGGGGCGTGGTTGCCGAACAAGATATCGTCCGTTCGGTGGTTGATGCTCCCAGCCTTCAGCGCGCCTGCCAAAATCTCGTTTCTGCCGCAAATGCCGCCGGCGGACCGGATAACATCAGCGTTATCCTTGCCCAGCTCATTGGGTAATCATGTCGGACCATCTACGGGATTATTATGATCTGCTTGGGCTTTCCCGGGATGCCACGCCGGAAGAGATAAAGCGCGCATACTTTGAGTCGGCGCAGAAGCTTCACCCGGACAAAAACAAAGTTGCCGGTGAAACAGAAATCTTCCTTAACGTCCAGCAGGCGTACGAAACGCTCTCGAACTCCACCCGCCGCGCTCAATACGATGCGACCCTGCCTCCCGCAGCGCCAACACCGTCGCTCCCATATGAGCATAAAATAATTTATAGCCGTCGCAATCTCGGGAAGATCAACGAACCGCAGATGCTCTACGCGATGCTCAACTTGGATGCCCCGCAGGAAACGCGTCGAGCTTCGTCTGCTCCATTGAATGTTTCACTGGTGATCGACCGTTCCACTTCCATGCAAGGAGTAAAAATGGACACGGTCAAAGCCACCGCCATCCAGGTTCTTCGCAACTTACGCCCGCAAGATATTCTGAGCGTTGTCATATTCAGCGATCGCGCTGAGGTTGTCATTCCAGCCGCCTATCATTTGGACCGCGCGCGCCTCGAATCGCGAGTGCAGATGATTCAAACCTCCGGCGGAACCGAAATCTATCAGGGACTGGAAGCGGGCGCGCGGGAGATCATGCGGAGTCTCGACCCGAAACGCATCAACCATCTCATCTTGCTAACCGATGGCCGCACCTATGGCGATGAACAACAAAGCCTGGAGCTTGCCGCCAAACTTGCCGAGCAGGGAGTGGGCATCAGTTGCATGGGTATTGGAAGCGAATGGAACGATATCTTCCTGGACGCCATTTCCACGCGCGCTGGGGGAAGCACCAACCTGATCGTCGAGCCGCGCGATATCAATCGCCTGCTCCTCGAAAAATTTGACGCGCTTATCCAAACCTACGCCGAGGATGCCGCGCTGGAATTTAAACCGATCACAGGCGTGGAACTCAGCCGGGTTTTCCGAATTCAGCCAGACCCGGCGCCTGTTCCGCTGAACGAAGGGAAGATCCGCCTGGGTCCAATATTGCAAGATACTTCCACTCGAGTGATTTTTGAGTATATAATCCAGCCAACAGAGGTACAATCAGGCGAGTTGACCTTCATGGAAGCATCGCTTAAAGTAGCTATTACTTCGCATCCGTTTCCCGTTCCATCCTTGCGTTTGCGTTTACAGATGCCTGTGTCGGATCCATCGAGCCCCGGCGCGCCGCCTGCTGAAATCCAACAAGCTTTATCGCGACTGATGCTGTATCAGATGCAAGAACAGGCGCGTGAGGAACTCAAAAAGGGCAATGTCGAGAAAGCCGCTCGCCATCTCGAACGGCTTGCCACCAACCTGCTCACACAGGGCGAGCGTAGTCTTGCGCAGACGGTGATGTTCGAAGCAAATTCGATCAAGAACAATCATTCCCTCTCGGAAGAGGGGAGTAAACGAATGAAATATGGCACTCGCATGTTATTTCTTGCGCCGCCGAAAAAGGAGCTTGCCCAATGATTATTTGCCCAAATTGCCAGCATGAAAACACCAATGGATCCGTGTTTTGTGCGGAGTGCGGCGAACAACTCGACGGAGTTGAAACGCTCGTCACTCAGGCAATTACCGAGGATCAAATCTCGGAGGATTTGAGGAATCAGGCTCCCCGTCCCGAAGCGGAAGCGACCCCTGCCAACAGTTGGTTATCTCTGCATTTGATGGACAGCGGCAAGATCATGCCGCTCGCGTCACGCAACGAATTTACCCTGGGCCGCCTTAGCGAGGGACAACCCATCATGCCGGATATCGATCTCACCGCGTATCAGGCATATGCCTCGGGCGTTTCGCGCCTGCACGCCGTGGTGAAGCGCGACGAGAGCAATGTGGTGGTGATGGACCTCGGCTCCTCGAACGGAACCTACTTGAACGGGCGCCGTCTTACCCCGCATACCGAAGAGCGACTCAGCCACGGCGATATCGTCGCGTTGGGGAAATTGAAAATACAGATTCTTTTGCGAAATATTTAAGGTTTTGAACGAACATGGCATTCTCGGTCATATTGCATATCCCCGGTGAAGCATCGGTGCTTGGCGAAGTGGAAGAACTGCCCAAAGCCACCGATACGATCATTACGGTCAGCAGCCCGCGTTTGCGCGACGGCAAAGATATTCATTACCTTGAGCACAACGTGGTGAAAGTGATCTGGTCGCTGAGCCATGTAGTTCTGATCGAGGTGCTTGCAAGCGAAGAAGAAGAAAACCTCATTGGCTTTGTGAGGGAATAAAATGCCTGACGAGTTTGATCGCCGACGCGTCCTTATCGTAGACGACGAGGAGCGCATGGTGCGTTTCATCCGCATGAATTTGGAACATGACGGCTTTCAAGTGGCGGAAGCCTTCAATGGAAAGCAAGCGCTCCANNCGCGTGCGCGGACTCGAACTGGGCGCCGACGATTACATCACCAAGCCGTTCAGCCCGCGCGAGATGGTCAGCCGCGTCAAGGCGGTCATCCGCCGCACGGAGGGCGCGAGCGGCTCGATGCACGACATCATCGAAGTGGACGACCGGCTCAAGATTGATTTCGACCGGCGCGAAGTGTGGCTCGAAGGCAAACTCGTTAAATTGCGCCCGACCGAATACCGCCTGCTGTATCATCTCGTGCAGAACGCGGGCTGGGTAGTCACGCACGATCAAATTCTTGTGAAAGTCTGGGGCTACGAATACCGCGACGAACCTCATTACGTCCGTCTTTACATCAATTACCTCCGCCAAAAACTCGAAAAAGACCCCGCCAACCCCAAGTATATTCTCACCGAACGCGGCGTGGGCTATCGGTTCGTGGATTACAAACGCCAAAAAACGTAGCGCGACATTAATGTCGCATTACAAAAACCTCATACAATCCTTTGACAAAAAGCCTGCGTGTTTCTAACGCGGGCTTTTTATATTAAGGGCAGATGTTTATCAACGTCCCGCAGGTTTGAGTGAACAACCTGCAATTCTCGAAGAAGCCTGCGGGACGATTTCAATCAAAAGGATGATTACTATGGCAAACTTAATTCGATGGGAACCTGCTCGTGAAATGATGACTCTGCGCGAGGCGATGAACCACCTGTTAGACGACGCGTACACGCGCCCGCTCACCCTCAGGGACGGCTGGGCTGTGCCTGCGGTCGACATGTACCAAACCGACGATGACGTGGTTGTGAAGGCTTCGCTCCCCGGCTTCAAAGCCGACGAAGTGCAGATCAACGTCACCGGCGAAATCCTCACCCTGCGCGGTGAGATGAAGCATGAGGAAGAGACGAACGATAAAGCCTGGCACATCCGCGAACAACGCTGGGGCTCGTTCGAGCGCGCGCTTGCCCTTCCAACGGATGTGATCTCCGACAAGGCAAAAGCCGAGTTCGAGAACGGTATCCTCACCATCACCTTGCCGAAAGCGGAAGAGGTGAAGCCGAAGACGATCACGGTCAAGGCGAAGTAGATTCATACCAGAGACAACCCGGCAGGATTGGGTTGTCTCTGTGTATTTAACCCAATAAAACACGGCAGGGCTGAAGGTGTCCATAATTTGGCGTTGAATACGTTACTTGTAAGATGAATCTTGCGTTACAGCAATTTGGCTCACAAGGGAGAAAACGCGTCGGATTGGGAATCAATTTTCCCGTCGGGTTGAAACGAGCCGTCATCTTGGGGTAAAATTCGTCCATGCCAAAAGGAACTATCAAACAACGCGTTTTACTCGTGGATGATCATGAAGTTGTGCGTGTCGGGTTGCGGTCGCTGTTGGAGAGACATCAGCAATTCGATGTTGTGGGCGAGGCGGGGTCGGCGCGCGAAGCCATCCAAAAAACGGATGTGCTCAAGCCCGATGTAGTGGTGATGGACATTCGCCTGCCGGGCACATCGGGGATCGAAGCGTGTGAACAGATCGTAACGAAACACCCGAAAGTGAAGGTGATCATGCTCACTTCGTATGCCGAGGATGAGATGTTGTTTTCGGCGATCCGCGCCGGGGCGTCTGGCTATGTGTTGAAGCAGATCGGGAGCGATGATCTGGTGAAGGCGCTCGAGGCGGTGGGACGCGGCGAGGCGCTGCTCGACCCGGCGGTGACTCAGCGAGTCTTTCAGGAAGTGCGGCGCGCGGTGAAGAACGAGGAGGCTTCGGCGTTCTCGCATCTGAGCCAGCAGGAGAAGCATGTGTTACTGCTCGTTTCAGAGGGGCGGACGAACCGCGAGATCGCCAAGCAGTTGTTCCTGGGCGAAGGCACGGTGCGGAATTATGTTTCGAGCATCCTCTCAAAGTTGAACGTGAACAACCGCGCCGAAGCCGCGGCGTACGCGGTTGAACATAATTTGAAGGAATATATTGCGGTGTAATTTCGTTGTTCATGAAAGAGATGAAAGCACGGAGCCTAAAACTCTCCGTGCTTTTTGTTTTGCGCCTGATCGCTCCGTCGATCCCCCGCTTTCAGTCCCTTGACAAAAACTCAACTCAGGCATAAAGTTAAGCCCGCTTAACTAAAAAGCAGGCTTAACTATGCCCAAATCTCTCCAATTCAATCAATCCGTCCGTTCATGGATGGATGTGTTCATGCACCGCTCGATGCGCGGCTGGAAGCAGTTCGCCAAATCCAGCGGACTTTCGATGCCGCAGTTCAGCATCCTGATGCAGTTGCACCATCAAGGCGCATTTAGCATGTCTCAGGTGAGCGAACGGTTTGAGATCACCCCCGCCGCCGCCAGCCAGTTGGTGGATAAACTCGTGCAAAACGGTTTTGTCCAGCGCGAAGAAGACCCGAAGGACCGTCGCGCCAAATTGTTGAACCTTACCGATAAAGGCAAACAACTGATCCAACAAGGCACAGAAGAACGTTATCGCTGGGTGGATGAGCTCACAGAGAAATTCTCCGCCGAGGAACGCGTCAAGATCAGCGAGGCGCTCAACATCATGACCGTAGCCGTGAAAGAACTCGAATCAGAAACGATTCAACCGCCGGCGTAATTCCCAAGCGAATTCACATCCATTTCATAAGCAAGCCGTAGACTCAACCTTCTACTTTCTATTTATCGATCCTGCTTCATAAGAAACTCCTTTTCAAGAATCGAGAACCAGTATGCTTAAATTGCTAAAGTATCTAAAACCGTATCTCTGGGCGCTGATCGTTTCCATTGCGCTGTTGTTCG
>CXWJ01004308.1_pt1 | contig 17001 bp, 18 predicted proteins | sample 590841 | NCBI WGS metagenome assembly CXWJ01 (sample SAMEA3498367, study PRJEB10139) | wastewater metagenome | biome: wastewater treatment plant; material: activated sludge | place: Austria | collected 2015-01-21 | reverse complement strand
GAGGGAGAGGAATCCCAAAACGAGGCGGATCGTCAACAGCGCGAACGGAGGAATAACATCCAAGACAACTTTGCTGACCACGTACATCCCGCCCCAAATGGACGCGGCGGCAAGCCCGCAGAGCAGGGCGATTAATTTTTTATCCATGAAGCGGCGATTATAACTGGGTTGAGTAAAGTGTTCTTGATGCAGCGCAACTGCATCAAGAACATATAACGTCTAATGAATTAATCAAAGGATGTGCTTTGCCTGCGCTTCTTGACTTCCCCTCTTCGTTTCTTCGACTGCAATCGTTTTTCCTTCGCCGCTTTTGTCGGCTTGGTTTTCTTTCGCGGCTTGGGTTTTATCAGAGCCTTCTTCACCAACGCAATGAGCCGTTGAATCGCATCCTCGCGGTTCTGTTCCTGCGCGCGGAACTGCTTGGCTTCGATCAACAGAACACCTTCCTCTGTGACTCGTTTTCCCGCAAGGCGAATCAAACGCGACTTGACTTCTTCGGGCAATGACGATTTGCGAACATCGAATCGCAACTGCGCCGCCGTCGCCACCTTGTTGACGTTCTGTCCGCCCGGTCCCGACGCGCGAACATAATCGAAGCGCAGTTCGTTTTCGTGGATGTGGATGGAGGGAGAGATTTGAATCATATCTGAAGAAGAACCCCCCTCCCGCCTTCGGCGCCCTCCCCCAAATCCGACTGGGGTTCGTCGGATTTGGGGGAGGGCTGGGGTGGGGGTGTTTAGAACATCAACGCGTTAACTTTGTCAATCATTGCGGGAGCAGGTCGCAAGTCCGCGTCGGTGAGGCGGTTGAGTGGGGTGTCTACAAGGTTGTACGTTTCAGCGAGCGCTGGTTTCTCTGTCGACACATAAATTAACCCCGTCGTGAGCCAGTTATTGCGTTGCGCCTCTTCGAGCGCGCGCAGGGCTTCGAAGCGGTTGGTGGGGTCGTATCCCTTTTCGAGATTCTTGAGGATGATGACCGAACCATCGTGCATGGCAACTTCGCGGACTTCGCCTTCCGCCAATTCGCGTTCGAGCACAATCTCGTTACGCGGCGCGATATATGTAATATCATGAAGCGGCTCTTCGTGATCCCTGCCCCAGGCATATGAATAATGAGCGTTGTCCTGGTTGTTGAAGGTAACGCAAGGACTGATGATATCGAGCACAGCAATGCCGTTATGAGCAAAGGCGGCTTTGAGTAATTCTTTCACCTGTTTGGCATTGCCTGCAAACGAGCGGGCAACGAACGTGGCGTTCGAGATCAACGCCTCCATGCAAATATCCACAGGCATGTAGGGGTTGGCGCCCTGCTTCTTCAGTTCGAGTCCGCGCTCGGCGGTGGCTGAGAATTGACCCTTGGTAAGTCCATACACGCCGTTATTCTCGACGATATACACCATGTTCAGGTTGCGGCGCATCACATGTTTGAATTGTCCCATACCAATGCTGGCTGTGTCGCCGTCGCCGGAGACGCCGATGCCTTTGAGCGAATGATCGCCAAAATGCGCGCCGGTGGCAATCGATGGCATGCGCCCGTGCAGGCTGTTGAATCCGAACGAGCGGTTCATGAAATACGTGGGGCTTTTGCTTGAACAGCCAATGCCGCTGAACTTGATCACATTCTCAGGCAACACGCTCATCTCGTACATGGCGGCAATGATCTGGTTCGAGATCGAGTTGTGACCGCACCCCGCGCACAAGGTTGTCGGCGCGCCGCGATAATCGTTCTTTGTGAGACCCACAGTGTTTATGTTTGCGGGCACGCCCGCCATAGGTAATGCAGACATTATTTCGCTCCTTTTTTATTACTCTTCTTCAAGGAAGGTTTCTTTGCCGTTGATTTTTTTTCGCCTGCCGATTTTGCCAGAATGCCCTCGCGAATCCATTTTGCGGATGCGGGCAACCCGTCACCGTAGGCGACAGAGATCAACCGCGTCGCCGCTTCGGGATTCGCCAGACTCAACAACTGGTGCAACTGCCCGTCCCGGTTCATCTCTACGACGTATACTTGCTCATGCTCCCGGACAAACTCATCCACCTCGGCGGTGAACGGGAAGGCGCGCACGCGCAGGATGTCGATCTTCATGCCGTGGTCGCGCGTCAACTGGTCTCGCGCCTCAAGGATTGCAGACTCGGTTGAGCCGTAGGCAATAATGCCGACCGTGGCGCCTTTTGCGGCGTGCAACACAGGTTTCGGTAAATACTTCTTTGCCGTTTCATATTTTTTCTTCAAACGCTGCATGTTGCGGATGAAGACACTCGAATCTTCCGTATATTTTGCATACTCATCATGACCGGTACCCCGCGTAAAATACGCGCTCATCGGATGTTTATTGCCCGGCAAGGTGCGATAGGGGATACCGTCGCTGTCTTTGTCGAGGTAACGACCCCAGTTGCCTTTGAGCTCCTCCAGGTCTTTTTCCCAAAGGATCTTGCCGCGATCCATTGGCGTTTTTGGGTATTCGAACGGTTTGCTCATCCACTGGTTCATGCCCATATCGAGATCGGAAAGCACAAAGACCGGCGCTTGCATTCGTTCGGCAATATCGAACGCCTGCCAGCCAAACTCGAAGCATTCGAATGCGTCGCCGGGCAGGAGCACGATGCTATCGCTGTCGCCGTGACCCATGCCGACGGTGAACGACAAATCTGCTTGCGAGGTGCGCGTCGGCAAGCCTGTTGATGGACCGATGCGTTGCACATCCCAGATCACCACCGGCACTTCGGCATAATACGCAAGCCCGGCAAATTCAGTCATCAAACTCAAGCCGGGTCCGGAGGTCGAGGTCATCGAGCGTAAGCCGCTCCAGCCGGCGCCCACGGTCATGCCGATGGCGGCAAGTTCATCCTCTGCTTGCACAACGGCGTAGGTGTGCTTCCCATCTTCGCGTTTTCTGAGCATGGGCATGTAATCATTGATCGCTTCTGCCAGCGAGGAGGCTGGCGTGATCGGATACCACGCCACAAACTGCGCGCCACCGAACACAGAGCCGATTGCGGCGGCGGTGTTGCCGTCTGCCATGATCATGCCGTCGGTTTTATTCATCGGTTCAAGGTAAAACGGATCTTTCTTTTCGAGATTCGCCTTTGCCCACTCCATGCCGGCTTGCACGGCATGGAAGTTCATGTCGATGGGTTTTTGTTTTCCCTTGAAGTGGAACGTCAGCGCGGCTTGAATTTTTTCAATGTCGATGCCGATCATGCGCGCGAGCGCGCCCACGTAGATCATGTTCCCCACCAGGTCGCGATAATCTGCGGGGATGTTCGGGTCCTTCTTAACCAATTCCTTGATGGGCATTGGGTAGATGGCAATATCGGCGCGGGTAATGGGGAGTTTGATATCGTCGGCGTAGAAAAACGCCCCACCCGGCGCGACAGATGCCAGGTCGCGGGTGAACGAGTCGGGGTTGATGGCGATGACGATATCCAGCTCATCGCGGCGGCCGAGATATCCATCCTTGCTGGCGCGGATCGAATACCACGTGGGAAGTCCCTGAATGTTCGAGGGGAAGAGGTTCTTCCCCGAAACAGGAATGCCCATCTTGAAAATTGCCCGCAGGATGGTATTGTTGGCGGTGGAACTGCCGGAGCCGTTCTTTGTGCCTACAGTAATGGAGAAATCGTTGACTACTTTGTTCATATGTTCCTCGTGTTACGGTCTGTGATACAAAAGGTCGGTGTGGGCGATGAGCGCCTCGTGACCAGCCTTATAGTTTTTGTTGCAAATGGCTTCGACCATGATCTGATGATATCGCCAGACTTCTTGCAGATATTCGTAACCGCCGGCAAATACATTTAAGCCAACTGCTTCGTATGCGTCCCAGTAGGCTTCGAGCGCCCCGGTGACGAAAGGATTTTCGAGACGGCTATAGATCAACAAGTGCAAAGCGCGATGCTCTTCGTGCGGAACTTGTATCGGCGTTCGATTTAATTTATCCCGCGCGCGAGTAATTAGGGATTGAAGTTCGGCTTTGTCTTCGGTCGATAATGTTTCCACCGCTTCGAACCAGAACGCCGCTTCGATGTGATTCCGTAAATCGGAATATTTGCGGAAGTAATCTTCATTCAGCGCAAGGGCATAACCAAGACTCTGACGAATTGCCGGCGTGAATGAAAAATTCAGGCGTCGCGTCTTTCCCCGCCCCGGCTTGACTTCTACTAACCCTAACGCGCGCGCCACTTCCAACTGTTCCCTCAACGATGCGACGCTCACGCCCAACTCCTGGCTTAACTCATTGAGGGTGGGGAGGCCGCCTTCCGCTTCCTGGTGCGAGGCGAGGTATTTTAGAAACTCTGAGATATTGGGGGAGATTCTTTCTCGAACTATCATATTAATCTGATTAATTCGAGTATACAAGGAGGCAGAGGGTAAGTCAAGGAGTTTTCAGATCACTGCTCCATTGTCGGAGATGTGGTTCGATTTGCTTGTCAAATCGCGCATCCCGTTCGCGGTTCAACCGCGAACGGGCATAATGGCGGCTGCTAATTTTAGGGTGTTGTTATCGCCGGCGGTGTGTCTGTGGGAGGCGGCGGTTCCTGGGTGTCTGTGGGAGGTGGCGGCGGTTCAGTGGGTTCTGGCACAGGAGTTTCTGTTGGCGGTTCCGTTGAAATGGCGGTGCCAGTGGATCCAACGATCACTACAGCTGTGTTTGTCGGGGGGATGTTCGTCGGTTTTCGAGTGGCGGTCGGCAAAATGATCGTTGGTTGAGGTTCAGACTTTCTCGTGGCAGTCTTCGTTGGGTTTATAGGCGCGCGGGTTGCGGTATTCGTCAGGGTTGGGGAGGATGTCCAAGTGGGGCTGGGCGTGAACGTACTGGTGGGGGTGCCGGTGGCAACCAGCTGGGCGAATGCCTGCGCAGTTTGCGCGGCGGCGGTGTTTAAGTTCGAAAATGCCAGGTTCGGAATGTCACGGGCTTGGATCACGATCGGGGTAGGCAAGGTAGGATCGGAAAGCGCGATGGCGGATGTGGCGCAGAACATGCTGAACCCCAACATGCTGGCGGCAAAGATCCACAAGAGCCCGGCGTAATCTCTCGGGCGGTTGGCTAACGCGATATCTTCCTGTCCTGCATCCACAGTGGGATTATCTCATACCTTGCATGAAAATTCTATCGAACGTCCGTGATACGAACTCAAGGGTTTGCGCCGGCGTTTCAGGCTCGATCAGGGCTAGATCGGTAAACCCGTGCTTGAATCCCAGTTCGCGGTTCAGGGTATGAACATCATTTTCCAAAGTCAACGGGTGATAGTTCACGACCGTTTTGTTCCACTTGATCAGTTGATGCAATTTCTCGCACACCTGCCCATCAGACGCTTCACAGGCAAGCTCAAACCAACGCGAGCTGACCACAACCACATCTGGGAAATCGTTGTAATTGAATTCATTCACGTCCGCCAGGTCGACGTATCGCGTGATGAATTCGGGCATGTAGCTGTATTGCAGGTAAACATCCTCGAAACGCGCAAAGTCCGCTTGCTCGGGCGGCGAGAGAAAGATTTTGAGTCTGGCGCAATAACTTTGCGCCGGCACAGTGGATTCAAAGTCGATCTCGTTCTGCCGAATATTCAACTCCAATGGCTCGTTCCCCGGCTTGGGAAACAACAACTCCATTTCGTGAATGTTTTGAACATACCCATCGGCGGGATAGCAGGATTTCACCCGCCCAAAAACTGCCGAAGGACGATATTCGTTTGTCTGCGCGAGGGGAATTGCGCAGAAATAGCCGGGGGCAACCCAGCCAGGGAGGTGGCTCGGAGCAATGAGGGGATGAAAATTGCGATAGGCTTGGTTAACGTCCCCAATTTTTATATCGGAAAGGCTGTGATAACCGCTTGAAGACTTCTTCCCTGGGTTGTTGTCTCCATGTTGGGCATGGTTTTGATTCGTCTCAACGGGGCTTCTGCCTCCAACCCAATGGACTTTTCGCGGCGAGCCATTGCCGGCAGAAATCTCACGAGGCTGAAAGATCGACCGCCGAAACGAAAGCGCGAGCGTCATTGCGCAAGCATACAACGGATGCGGGTTCGTTGCAAGCCCCCGATAGAAAATAGACTTTATCGGTGATAAGCTAAAACCCATGTTGGACGCTGAAAAACGCAGATTTTTCTTTATGAACGGATTGGATTCCGTTTTTTACGGAGAGTTCCGTGTTGTCCGCGCGCCTCGCGTGCCGAAGCCTTGTCGAACATTAACTGACAAACAGTTTTGACCGAATCTCAGGCTTGGCAAGGATCGCCTCCAGCGCGCCGCCCGCAATGGCGAGCGCCTTATCGGAAGCGAGGAAACATGCGCTTAGGTCATTGCGAACATCCACATCGCCGATCTTCAACCCTTTGGGCGCCTGCAAGCCGGAGCGGATCAAGCCGCGCAACATGCCGCCGAAGGGGCTGGTCACAGGAAACTGGTTATCTATCATGGCAACCACTTCGCCTTCCGCGCAATACTCGCCGATATTTTTCACCCCTATGATCACACCGCCGGCGGGCGAGCGAAGAACACGGCGCGGATCGCCTTCCGGCTCGCCGGAATCGGGTTGGGTCGACCCCGACCAATACACGCGCCCAAGCGTATGGCCTCGGCGGGTTTCGATCACAGCGTGGCAATCGCTCCCCGCTGTGAAACCAGGTCCAAGTCCGATGTGAAGCGGGGCGGGGGCCGGGAGCGGCGCCGGCGGACTTTTCAACAGTCGCGCATCGACCACGACAGTGAATTGGATCATCCCGAGCAGATTCGCATCCGGGTCGACGATCACGGGGATGCAATTCGCTTCCTCCCACGTGGACAACTGATTCGCTTCGACCAGCCGCGACTCTACGCCTTCGACCGTGTGCGCCCCCTCGTACACCGCTTCGGCAAAGGAAACTGTTCTGCGCACCGCCAGCGGTTGCGGAAGTTCAGCGATGGCGACATGGATGCCCGCCCGATGCAAGCGCAATGCCACGCCTGTGGCAAGGTCGCCGCCGCCTCGAATTAAAACCGCGTTATCGCCGCGCATCGGATGGTTGCGTCCCTGCCAGTTGTTCGGGCGTTTCGTTGGCTTTCAGGTTCTGCGCCTGTAACATGTGGCTAAATGAATACAGAATGAGATAAATGTAGAGGAAGAAAACCGCGTAGAGCAACGTGAATGCGGCAAGCCGCCGGCTTGGGTCGATGACCAGACCGAGAATTCCCATGGCGGTTTCTGCCGGGTTTTGCAGGATGTCCCACGAATTCAAGCGGACGAACCGCCCGAGGTAGATCCCAAAACTGCTCAAGGCAGAGATGGCGAAAACGAACATCCAACCGATGAAACGCCCGAATGCGCGCTGGACGATGTCTTGCATCAGATATAACGAAACGACGCCCAGCAACATCGCCGTCCACGAACACCAGACGACGATGATCACGTCGTACCAAAGCGGCGCGCCAAATGAACCGCGAGCGAGGTCTTGCAGATCGGTCAGCATGTAGGGCGCGTTGGGGAAGAATATCAGCCACAGGAAAGAGACGAATGGGATCAAAATGTACAACGTCAGGCGCCTCCACGAGAAGGCGTGCGCAACATAGGCAAGGATAAATGGAATCCATGCGAGGAATAAATTCCAGATCAAATCCAGCCGCCGCCCGGAATCGGTGTATGCCACCCGCGCTCCGACGAGGGCAATGCACATGGCGCACGCCACGTTAAGCAGGGTGAATACCGCCAGGTTGTAGCGGTTGCGGAGCAGGAAATTACGAAGTCGATTTTTCACAGATACCATTTTGGGTTCACTTGTATTCCGCCGCGAACCAGATCATATCGATATCGCCCGGCGATTGACCGAGCGAGGTGAGGATGGCCGCGGCTTCCGTTTTATGTTGCGTGCCGTGGTTGACCACGTGCGCCATTGCCTGCCACAGAATTCGAGTGAGCGTCTTGCCCTCGGTGTTTGTGTAACTGAACGGGCTGTTCAACCTTTCCTCGCTAACTTCCTCCACGAACTTCATCACGAGTTTTTCCTCCTCCAGCCAGCGCGCGCGGAGGGACTCGAAGGTTGGGAACTCATCGGGTTGGATGCGATGCGCGGGCGATGTTCCTTCCCAGCGGTTGCGCCAGATCCATTCAGCGAACAAGGCGTGGGTGAGCGTGCCGCGCAAACCTCCCTGCGGGAACTCTGCGGGCGCGAGGAATTGCGCCGGCGTCAGGCGTGATGCGGCGTCCATGATCTTTTTCGTCGACCACTGGTTGTATTGGAAGAGGAATTGAATATCTTGTTTGTTCATGATGCTCCTTGCGTGTTTGCCTGCCGTTCCAGCAAAAGATGTCCGAACGTGTAGAGTGTAATGTATGAGAACAGGAAGAACATTCCGAACAGGCTGGTGAAGCCGATAGATTGCAGGCTGGGGTTTTGGATGCTTTGTAGCGTGTGTTGCGCCATGCCGGCGGGGTTATAAAAGATATCCCACGAGTTCCAACGCAGAAAACGACCGACATACACACCCGCGCTACTCAGCCCGGCGACGAGCGCGACAAATCCCCAGCCGACCCAGCGCCCAAACTCGCGCCGTATGATCTCCTGCATGAGGAACAGGGAAACCAATCCCAGCAATAATCCGGTGAATGCGAACCAGACCAGCAACATCACGTCATACCAGACCGGCACATCGTGCCAGTAATCCAAATGCTGAAAGTCGGTCAGGATGTAAGGCGCGTTGGGGAAAAAGATCAGCCAGATGAAAGCGGCGATCGGAACCACCACATACACAAACCGCCGCGACAGGGTGAGGGTATAGGTGAAATACGCAATGAGGAACGGAATCCACGCCAGGAACAAATTCCAGATCAAGAAGGTGTAATTGCCGCTCCCGCTGTAGTCCACGCGGAAACGCCAGATGGCAACCGAGATAACCGTCGCGCCAGCCAGCAGGGCGAACATCGTCAGGCGGTATTTGTTGTGGGAAAAATAATCGATTAACCTGCGGATCATGCCTGCCTCAAAAATTCCAACAGGATCGGGTTAACCTGTTCGGGCTTTTCGTAATGCGGGAGATGCCCGCATCCTTCGATCGCGTGAAATTCCACCTGTGGAATTGCCGCGCAAACCAATGCGCTGTGCGCAAACGGAACGGTGTGATCGTTCCGTCCCCAGAACAGTAGGACGGGCGTTTCCATAACGCCGAGTTGCTGATACACATCCAAAAACGAGTTGAGCATACCGTTGCGGATCGTGGAGAGGATGGCGTTCATGAATCCTTTGTATTGCATTTGGATTTTGTATCTCGATTGAAAATGCGCCACTAGCGCGGGGTCGAAGAAATCGTCGGCAATACTTTTTATCATGAAATCGCTTCCAACCAGACGCAAGACGGTCTCTGCCACCTGCGGCAGTTTCGCCGCCCGTAGCAGGAGAGATGTGGCGATGGGCTTGGCGCCGGCGGGATCAATCAGCGTGAGTTTGCGAATCCGCTCGGGGTAGCGGACGGTAAACGTCGAGGCGATGGGTCCGCCCATGGACAGCCCCACCAAACTCACTGGGGAGGAGACGCGCAGGGCGTCCAGTAAATCTGCAAGTTGCGCGACGAAGAAGTCGATATCGTAGGTTGCTTGCGGGCGGTCGGAGTATCCGCGACCAAACAGATCGTAGCGTATCACGCGAAAGCCTGATCGTGAAAGGAACTCAAACGTGGGGTCGTAAATAAAATACGGGACAGAAAAGCCATGTGCCAAAACGACAAGGTCGCCTGATTTGTTCCCGCCTGCTTCGTAATGGGTGATGCCGCCGGGAAGTTGAATGAAAGAACCGCCCGCTGAGTGGCGGGCGTTGGCGTTCAATTCTTTCGTTTCGTTACGGACAGGGAAAGGCATCGCCGCATTTAGGATAACTTGCCCAGCGCCCTCAAAACGCGTTCGGGTGTGAATGGGAATTCATCGATCCATACGCCGGTGGCGTTGTGGATCGCGGACGCAATGGCGGGGGCAACCGCAAGATAGGGTAATTCGCCCACGCCGCGCGCCCCCCAAGGTCCGTTTGGGTCGGGGATTTCAAGAATGACCGATTCCACTTTTTCGGGAATATCCCAAATGGTGGGGATCAGATACGTGCTGAGTTGATCGGTAAGCACGCGCCCGTTTTTGGTCTTGTAATCTTCAAGTAGGGCGTAGCCTTGCGCCTGCACGACCGCGCCTTCGATCTGTCCCTCGACCAACGCGGGGTTGATCGGCTTGCCCAAGTCGTCGGCAGAGACGATGCGGATCACGCGCGTGTGACCGGTTTCGGTATCCACTTCCACTTCGGCGGCTTGCGCCACGAAGGCGTAGGCAAAATTGGGCGTGGAGTAACCGGTGTCATGGTCGAATTGCGTGGTGCGCGGCGCGAGATATTTGAACTCGCCAATGGCGGGGCGTTCCTCGGAACCCCACTTTTTTAATGCCGCGTCTGCCGCGCCGCGGATCGCGTTGCCCGCCATGAACGTCATGCGCGAGGCGGAGACCGAACCGGAGTTGCCGGTCGTGGCTGTATCTGAAGCGATCAACTCCACCTTCTCGAATGGAACGCCGGTCGCTTCCGCCGCCATTTGCAGCATCACCGTATGCGTTCCCTGACCGACCTCCGCCCCGGAGTGATACAAAACCACCCGCTCGACCTGGCTCTTTCCATGCAATTCGATCTTTGCCCAACAGGTTTCCTGATAGCCGAACGAAAAGCCGATGTTTTTGAACCCTGCGGCAAAACCCTGACCCCGGACTATGGATGGTAGACCATTGTCAATGGACGATGGACGACGGTCTGTCGTCTGCGGTCTATAGTCTGTTTTCCACCCAAACCTATCCCTGGCGGCTTCGATACATTGCGCAACACTGACCGGGCTTGGCGATGGGGTGCCAACGCCCAGCGGATCGCCATCGCGCAACGCGTTCTTCAAGCGGAATTTCACCGGATCCATGCCGAGCTTTTCGGCGAGTTTATCCATTTGCATTTCAGCCATGAACAAGGCCTGCGGAGCGCCGAACCCACGGAACGCCGCGCCCGGCACATTGTTGGTGTACACGCCGTACACATCCGTTTTTACATTCGGGATGAAATATGCGCCCGTCGATGTAATGGCGGAATTGCCCAACACCTTGTTCGACGTGTACATGTACGCGCCGCCGTCGCCGATGATTTCATTTTCAATCGCATTGACTTTCCCGTTATTTGTCGCCCCCCATTTGGCGCGGATCACCGTCGCGTGCCGTTTGCCATGCCCGATCATGGACTCTTGCCGCGTCCAAATGATGCGCACCGGGCGGTTCAGTTTCCATGCCGCCAGCGCGAGCGCGATCTGCACCGACATATCCTCGCGACCGCCGAACGCGCCGCCGATCGCCGGGTACACCACGCGAATTTTTTCGTCTGGCATGCCCAGCGAGTGCGCCACCTGATGCTGGTCTTCGTGAGTCCACTGACCGCCGCATACGATCGTGATAAGCCCCGCCTCATCGATGTACGCAAGCCCCGCTTCCGGTTGCAGGTACGCGTGTTCCTGCACGGGCGTCCGATACTCGCTTTCGACGATCACATCCGACCTTCTGAACGCCTCATCGACATTCCCCCGGCGGATCTTGTAATGCGCGCAGATATTCGAATCGCCGATGTGTTCATGGATGCGCGGGGCGCCGGGCTTCATCGCCTCTTCCGCATCGATCACCACGGGGAGGTCTGCATACTCCACCTCGATCATTTTCACCGCCGACGCCGCTTCGGCTTCGGTAGTAGCCACCACCACCGCAACCTGGTCGCCCACAAAGCGGACCACATCCGCGCCGGGCTTTGTGGAACCGGGTCCGCACAGCACGGGCTGGTCCTGCCATTGCAAGCCATACTCGTTGACCGGCACATCCTTCGCCGTGTAGACGGCAACAACCCCCGGGGCAACATCCGCTTTGGATGTGTCGACGCGCAGGACACGCGCGTGTGGTCTCCCGGCAAACAGCATTTTCATATGCAACATGCCGGGCATCGAAAGGTCGCCCGAATACGGCGACGCGCCGGTTACTTTCCCCCGCGCATCTACGCGGGGCAGGGATTTGCCGATCGTTTGAACTGTCATTATGACATTTACCTTTTGTATCGTTTCACTTTCGCGCGGATCGGCGGCACATCCAGCGGGCCGTATTCCGAGGGTCCGAGGAAGCGGTACAAGTACCCGAAAAAGATTGCCATGAACCCGACGATGACCACCGCAATACCAAGCGCAAATACCGAGTTGGCGTACAAGTTGGTTTGGGTTTGCAAAAAGCCGAGAAGGTAAGCCAGCCCCCCCGATTTCCACAGCCATGGGTAAAACTGCGGCGTGCCCAGCCACTCGATGGGAATGGGCCAGCGCTGTCCGATTCCATAATTGACCAGAAGCATCGCCGCGCCGTAGGAAACGACCGGCACGATGATCATGATGAAACAACCCAATCCTTTCATGATGGGGTTCACGCCGGTAATGCGCGCAGACTCTCTTTGTTTTACCTGGCTTGTATATTTACCCATGTTTCACCTCCGCCATCGTTTGGGCGTCTTCGATGGCTTGAACGATCTTGTAATAACCTGTGCATCGGCACAGGTTGCCGGTGATTGCCTGTTCGATCTCATTCTTTGTTGGATTCTCTTTTTCTTCCATCAGCATCGCCGCCGACATGATGAAGCCCGGCGTGCAATACCCGCATTGCACCGCGCCATGTTTGATAAACGCTTCTTGGACGGGGTGGAGACTCCCCTCTCCTTTAGGAGAGGGGCTGGGGGTGAGGTTGGACGCAAGCCCCTCAATCGTCGTAACTTCAGCCCCATGCGCGCGCGGCGCAGGGACGAGACACGCCATCACCGCTTTGCCGTCGAGGAACACAGTGCAGGCGCCGCACTCGCCCTCGGCGCATCCTTCTTTTGTGCCGGTCAAGCCGACATCCTCGCGCAGGAATCGCAACAGCGTTTTTTCGTGTCCGTTCTTCAACGAATATTTTTTGCCATTAACGACCGTGTCAATTGAATTCGATGACGACTCGCGAATCGTCGATTGTCCATTGTCCATCGTCCGCTTGCCCCANNTCCATCGTTAGCCGCGCGGCTTCGGTGATGACATCGTCTGTCAGTTTTTTGCCCGTGAGATATTTTTCCGCTTCGGGCGCGTGGATGATCGTTGGCGCGACGGCTCCAAGCGTGATGGAGGCTGAGGAAACCGAATCAGAATCAAAGCCGAGAAGAACCGCCGCGTTGATGATCGAGATTGCCTGCGCGCGGCGCAATGCCAACTTGATAAACGTCCCGCGCTGTGTCGTCTTCATCGCGGGGAAGGAAATGTCCACGAGCATTTCATCCGCTTGCATCACAGTTTTGCGAACACCGGTGTAAAAATCGTTGAGCGCGACTGTGCGAGCGCCGTTCACCGATTGCAATGTGACGGACGCGCCGAGCGCCATGAGGGGAGTGATGGTGTCGTTGGCGGGCGAGGCGGTGATGAGGTTGCCCGCGATCGTGCCGCGATTGCGAATCTGCGGCGCGCCCACTTCCCATGCCGCGCGCGCGAGCGGATAGGCGCGCGCGCGAATCAATTTCGATTCGACGCAATGGTTGTGCGTCACGAGCGGACCGAGGTGGATGACCCCGTCTTCGTCCATTGTGATTTTGTCGAGGTCGGGGATGCGCGTCACGTCTATGACGGTTTCGATTCCCTTGCGGACGCCGCGTTCGAGTTCGAGAATTAAATCAGTTCCGCCCGCAATGACGCGGGCGTGTTCCCTCTTGCTTTGTAGCGTTTGTAAAACTTCGTCAATGGAGGTTGCGTTGATGTAAGTGTGCCACATTTGATTTGCTACGTAGGGACGGGCAAGCTGCCCGTCCCTACGTCAAAATTAATTTGATCCTGTCACAACTTCATCGCGTTTTTCGTAAACCTCCACGGCTTGTCGCGCGAGCGTGGCAAGGTTGCGAATCGCGGCGGGGAGCGCGGCATCGTCGCCGAGCGATTGCTCCACGTTATCGAGCGCGCGCCCGATCTGTTCGGCGAGATCGAAGAACGCGGCGTCGAACTGGTAGATCGCCTCGAGTTCCTTNNGCCTTCTCCATATCGTCCACGAATTCGATCTTGCCCGCGCTGACGAGTTCGGTCTGCAATTGCGACGCGCGCTTGTGTTGCTCCTCAAACCGCCGCGCAACCGTGTCGCGCAGGAGTTTGTCCGCGTCGCGGCGGTTTTGCCGCTCGATGTAGCCGCCGAAACCGGGGATGAACGACACCAATTTCTTAAGCGGGTCTTGCATGCTGGTTACTTTTTGAAAAAAATCATCCATGTGAGCCTCCGAGAAAGATATACGAGTTCGAGTGGGGCAAGTCGCACAAACCCATTATAATCAAGAAAACTAAATTCACGAGCGGCTAGTTCTGTCTTGCCGCAGAGTCGCAGAGACAGAGAGAATAAAATAAAAACTCAGCGACTCTGTGTCTCAGTGGCTAAGAAAACGGAATGTCGCTCAAAAACTCAAAATGGAGATCACCATGCCAACTAACATTCAATCCCTGCTGGGCGACAAAGCCGAATCCCTTCTCGGTTTCAACTCCCCGAAAATTTCAAAAGATAGGCTTCACCTACCGGGCTCCGATTCGGTGGACCGCATCTTCACGCAATCGGATCGGAACAACCGCGTCCTCCGCAATTTAGGCTGGATTCACAACTCGGGCCGCCTCGGCGGGACGGGGTACGTATCCATCCTACCTGTGGACCAGGGCATCGAACATTCGGGCGGCGCAAGTTTTGCCAAGAACCCCGATTACTTCGACCCGGAGAACATCGTCAAACTCGCCGTCGAAGGCGGATGCAACGCCGTCGCCTCGACGTTCGGCGTGTTGGGAATCGTCTCGCGCAAGTACGCCCACAAGATTCCGTTCATTGTGAAGATCAACCACAACGAGTTGATGACGTACCCGAACAGTTTCGAGCAGATTCTATTCGGCACGGTGGAGCAGGCATACGACATGGGCGCGGCGGCTGTCGGCGCGACGATCTATTTCGGCTCGGATGATTCGCATCGCCAGATCATCGAGATCGCGCAGGCGTTTGCCCTCGCGCGCGAACTCGGCATGGCGACCGTGTTGTGGTGCTACCTCCGCAACAAAGCCTTCAAATCGGACAAGGACTACCACGTGTCGGCTGATCTCACGGGTCAGGCGAACCATCTCGGCGTCACGATCGAGGCGGATATCATCAAGCAGAAACTCCCCGAGAACAACGGCGGGTATCTCGCGTTGAATAAAGACGGCGTCACGTTCGGCAAATTCGATAAGCGCATGTACACCGACTTGATCAGCGATCATCCCATTGACCTGTGCCGCTATCAAGTGGCGAACTGCTACATGGGGCGCATCGGACTCATCAACAGCGGCGGCGCGTCGGGTGAAAACGATTTTGCCGAAGCCGCGGCGACCGCCGTCATCAACAAACGCGCGGGCGGCATGGGTCTCATCTCCGGGCGCAAAGCCTTCCAACGCCCCATGGCGGAGGGCGTCAAGTTGCTCAACACGATTCAGGATGTGTACTTGGATACGAGTATCACGGTGGCGTAACGCGAAGCCTCCCGAAGCGAAATGCTTCGGGAGGCTTTTTTTGGATACCGTAACGCGACATTCATGTCGCCCTTGCGCAAATAAAGACTAACAGGTGACGATACCTAATCCACACACAATTTATCGAGGGTTGGGTCGCGGAACAGCGGGGTATTGCTTACCTCTTTCACAATTCCAGCTGTCGAAACATGAACATCTACCGCGGACGTCCAATACGGACCACAACCGAATACTTGATCGCAAAATAGGCGGACGCGAAAACCGTCTATTGCCCGCAATTGTATATCATTTGGCTGTATAATTTCATTATGGCAATGACTGCGCTCGACCTTTCTCCGGAAGAACTCAAGAAATATCATCCGCGCGAAGCGGTCCGCCGCCGCGCAAAGCGGCTCATCTCTTGAAAACCAAGTTCGGCGCAAAGGAAGTGATCCTGTTTGGGTCGCTCGCGCGGCGTGGAAGTTTTACCTTGTACTCGGATATTGACCTCGCGGCGGAGGGCATCCACTCGGACGACTATCTGGCGGCTATGGACGCTGTCCTGTATCTGGACCCTGAGTTCAAAATAGACCTCATAGATCCTGAGTTCGTTTCGCCTGTGATGAGAGTTGAAATTGAGAAAGACGGCAAATCGTTATGAGCGGAGAAGAATTTTTAGATCTGATCAAACGAATTCGTTTCGAATTAGACGAGCTTCAAACTGTTTTAATGCGCATTAACCACAGTTGGAACGGCTAAACTTACAGGAGCGACGCAAACGCGCCGCTCCTGTGCTTTAAAGTCGAAATCGTTCTTGCATAACGCGCCTATTATCTACCGGTCAAAATCCCCAGAAGCCTCGGGCTGATACAGAATTTTCTTGATTTGTAATCTTCGCTTGCCTGCTGGAACGTCCCATTCGAACGTGTCGCCAACTTCATAGCCGAGCATGGCTGTTCCAATCGGCGCGAGAATCGAGACCTTGCCCTGCGGTACATCCGCGTCCTCGGGAAAGACGAGCGTGTAGATTTCCTCTTCCTGCGTGTCGAGGTCTTCGATGCTGACGGTGGAGTTCATGGTGACCACGTCGCTCGGAATGTCCTTGGGTTGAACCACCTGCGCGCGGTCGATCTCCGCTTGAAGTTTTTCAAGATATTCGCTTTTGCGGTAGTCGGTGGCTCGCGCTTCCAGCAGTAATTTCTGCAAACGCTCGAGGTCGAATTGGGTGATCTGAATAGGTTTACCGCTCATGATTCTTTTTTACTCCTGTGTATTTTGTTGCGCGAACATCCTAATGGTAGCACATATTCATTTTTGTTGTTGTCTTTTCGTTTGGAGGGGTGACGATGGACGCCTGTCTTAATTTTTCTTGCTTCGTCTATTGAACTTGCGGACGGCAATCTCATGCGCTTCCGCAAGCAGAGGACGCACTTTTTCAAAAGTTTTATCGCTCGGCAATAACACACAGATGAAAAACTG
>CXWJ01001436.1_pt1 | contig 17026 bp, 15 predicted proteins | sample 590841 | NCBI WGS metagenome assembly CXWJ01 (sample SAMEA3498367, study PRJEB10139) | wastewater metagenome | biome: wastewater treatment plant; material: activated sludge | place: Austria | collected 2015-01-21 | reverse complement strand
GTAGTTACCAATTTTCAGCCTATGGAATTTGAACTTAAAACACGCGCGATTGAACTGGACTCCTCAGAGACTGTTTCTTAAGTCTGTGTGATTCTCTTTTTGTACACAGATTTCACGGACGTCACGGAGAAAAACCATTTTTTAAATGCTCTTTTCCGTGAATTTCAGTGTAATCCGTGCCGTCCGTGTCAAAAAAAGTAGTTAAGAAACACTCTCTCAGGTATAATTCGCGCGTAAGAGTCGGTCTCAATCTCAATTTTGGAGGCGCTCGTGGATCTCTCGAAGCACGCGTTTTTTGAGGGCAAGATCATCCCCCTATCGGAAGCAAAAGTCAGTATCGCCGCGCACGCATTCTTATATGGCACATCGATCTTTGGAGGCATGAGAGCTTTTTGGAACGAAGAGAAACAACGTCTCTTCATTTTTCGCCCCTATGATCACTTCCGCAGGTTGTTGCATTCCGCCAAAATGTTGTCCATGAAAACGGAGTTCGATGAAGAGAGCCTGATTCAAGTGACACTCGATCTACTCCGAACGGATAATTGGAAACAGGATATTTATTTTCGCCCCACATTCTATAAAGCAGACCTGGGCATCGGCGTCCGCCTGCACGACATCAAAGATGAGTTCAGCATCTTCGTGATGGCATACGAAAAATATGTGAAGAACGACACTTCCGCGCATGTGACCTTTTCCTCATGGCGCAGGGTGGACGATAACGTCATCCCTGCGCGCGCCAAAGTGGCGGGCGCGTATGTCAATTCATCGCTTATCAAGTCCGACGCCGTGCAATCGGGCTTTGATGAGGCGCTGGTGCTCGACCATAACGGTCACGTGTCAGAAGGCTCTGCCATGAACATCTTTATGGTGCGCGATGGCGCGCTGGTGACTCCGCCCATTACAGATAACATTCTGGAAGGCATCACCCGCAGAACGGTGATCGAACTCGCCCGCCGCGAACTGGGCATCGATGTGGTGGAACGCTCGATCGACCGCACGGAGGTGTACATCGCCGAGGAAATGTTCTTTGCCGGCACCGCCGCGGGCGTGACCGGTATCACGAAGGTGGACCACCGTCCCGTGGGCAGAGGCGTGATGGGTCCCGTTACCTCCCAACTGCGCGCGTTGGTAGACGATGCTGTCCGGGCAAAACTTCCAAAGTATGAACATTGGAATGTGGCTGTGTAATAAAAACAGGAGACCGATATCGGTCTCCTGTTTTCATGTAACAATTGATCCGTTACTTATTTTTCTTGAAGCGCACCAAAACTAGGTTCTTTGCGCATTCGGCAGAAGTGGGGACAGAAATTTTTTCAGAAAGCGGCAAGCCGTTCAAGTCGACGAGTTGAACATATAACGCGGTCGAAGCGATCGGGGCGTTGCCCAGCACGAATTCAAACCCCGAGGGGCCGTATTCCTTGTTGATACCGCTGACGGTCTGCATCTCGATGGTCTTGCCATCCAGGATGCCGCGCAACACGATTACCTGTCCGACAATAGGACTGCTATTGGTATCCACCACCGTGCCGCCGATGCCCGCCCAGGCGCAGGAGAATTCAGGATGCACTACGGTGCTTTCCACTTGTTGAGTTGTCGCGCCGAAGGGGGCTTTGGGCGTGCGGGTTGCGGTGGGCGGTTTGCGCGTGCGCGTGGGCGGAATGAGCGAGAACGGCGTATTCGTTGAATACGGGGTAAAGGTTGGGCGCGGCGTATCGCTGGCGGTTAGCGCGATGGTTGGGCTGGCGGTCCAGGTTGCTTCCAACTGGATTGGGGTCACGGTGGGCGTGGCTGTTTTCGGTCCCAGCCCATCGGGCGGCAAAATGTTTAACCCTGAATTCGGGTTGAAGTACACCAAACCGAAATAGAGGACGAGACAGACGGTAGACACCAGCATGAGGATCGAAAGAAAATCCCATAATTCAAGTTTTCGCCCTCCGCCGCGCGGACTTGATTGTTTGCCGTCGAAATTAAAATCATCACTCATCAAATTGCTCCGTGTATTGAAACTACTGTGTCATGATCACAGCGGCTTGACGCTGATCCGCGACCCAATTCCTCAGCGCAAGTTCCTGCAACGATAACAAGGCGTCCGGTGAAAGTGGTCGGGCTGGGTCGCGCGCCAAAATTCTCAAAATGTGAAAACCCACGTCGGTGGCGATCACATCGCTATGTTCGCCCACTGCCAGGTTGAACGCGGCAGACTCGATCTCTTTGTTGAGCAAATAGCCCCGCGGCACCCAGCCCAGGTCGCCGCGCGTCACTGGGTCGCCTTTAAAGGCTAGGTCGTCAAAGTCGCTTCCGCCGTTCAACTGGAGGAGAAAACTGCGCGCCGTGTCTTCATTATAGAGCAGAATCTGCTGGAGGTGGACTTGCTCGGCAGTGGCAGGCACGGATGAAATGATTTTGTCACGCATCCAGGCGGATTCTACCGCCCGCTTCAACGCGGACTGGAAAGCTGGGTCGCTGTACCCGTGATTCTTTTTCCACGCTTCAAGCGCGTCCGCTCCGCCGAGTTGCTGTGCCAGCGAATCGACTCGCGCTTGCAATGCGGCGTTGTCGAGCGAAAAACCCTCCGCGCGCGCGGCTTGCGCGAGGAGCATCTGCGCCACGAGGTCGTCAATCACCGCGCTGGTTGCCGTCGCCGAATCGACTGGGGCGCCGAGCGCGGCTTGCGCGTTGATGTAATCCGCCACATTCGCGTTAAATTCGACGAGCGTGATGCCTTCGCCGTTGACGGTCAACGCCATCGGTTCGGCTGTTGCAGTGGGAGGCTCAGGGGTGAGAGTGGCTGAGGGTGTGAAAACAGGCTGAACCGTCGAAGTAGAAGCGCACGAAGCGACTCCGAGCGCGAGGGTGAGTAATATCCAAATGAAGTTGCGGCGACGATGTTGAGTCATTATCCCCCGATTATAAATTAAATATGCAGGGGCAGACTTGTGCGTCTGCCCCTGCATAAATCTCCGGAGCGCGGACTTCAGTCCGCTCACTGGGCGGGCTAAAACCCGCGTTCCGGTTTGGCTCTTAGTAATCCATGCCGCCGGGCGGCATGGCGGGAGCGGGTTTATCCTTCTCGGGCATGTCGGTGATCAGCACGTCGGTGGTGAGGATCATCGAAGCGATGGAAGCGGCGTTTTCGAGCGCGCCGCGCACAACTTTGACCGGGTCAATGACGCCGGCTTCGATCATGTCCACATACTTGTTGGTGAGCACGTTGTAGCCGATGTTCTTGTTTTTCTTCTCGGAGGCAGTGCGGCGGACGGTGTCAATGATGACGGAGCCGTCTTGACCAGCATTCGATGCCAGTTTGCGGATCGGGGCTTCGAGCGCCTTTTTGACGATGTTGATGCCCACGCGGATCTCGCTGTCGTCGTCGCCGTTTTCTTTCGCAAGTTTATCCAACTTGGAGCCGGCATTGATGAGGGAAATTTCACCGCCAGGGACGATGCCTTCTTCCACTGCGGCGCGCGCGGCGGAGAGCGCGTCTTCGACGCGGTGTTTCTTTTCCTTCATTTCGGTTTCGGTCGCCGCGCCCACGCGGATGATGGCGACGCCGCCGCTCAACTTGGCGAGGCGTTCCTGAAGTTTTTCCTTGTCGTAGTCGCTGGTGCTTTTATCAATTTCGGCGCGGATTTCCTTGATGCGGCCTTCGATATCAGCCTTCTTGCCTTTGCCGCCGATGATGGTGGTGTTCTCTTTGTCGGAGACGACTTTCTCGGCGCGACCCAAATCTTGAATGGTCGCGGTTTCGAGTTTGCGGCCGGTCTCTTCGGCGATCACGGTTCCGCCGGTGAGGATGGCGATATCCTGCAACATGGCTTTGCGGCGGTCGCCAAAGCCGGGGGCTTTGATGGCAAGCACGTTCAACATACCGCGCAATTTGTTCAGCACGAGTGTGGCGAGCGCTTCGCCGTCAATATCTTCGGCGATGATGACGAGTTCGCGCTTGCCGATCTGCACGAGTTTTTCGAGCAAGGGAACGATGTCTTGCGCGGCGGAGATCTTCTTTTCGTTGATCAGCACGTAGGCGTCGGAAATGATGGCTTCCATCTTGTCCGCGCTGGTGATGAAGTAAGGTGAAAGGTAGCCGCGGTCGAACTGCATACCTTCGACAAATTCCTGCTCGAACTGCATGGATTTGGATTCTTCCACGGTGATGACGCCGTCTTTGCCGACTTTGTCCATCACATCGGCGATCAAACCGCCGATCTCTTCGTCTGCGGCGGAGTTGGTCGCGACGGAAGCAATGTCGCCTTTGGTGTCAATCTTCACCGACATCTTGCGGAGTTCTTCCACGACGGTTTCGGTGGCGAGTGAAATGCCGTGCTTGAGGAGCATCGGGTTGTAACCGGCTTCGAGCGCTTTCAAGCCTTCGTTGACGATGGCGTGAGCAAGCACGGTTGACGTGGTTGTGCCGTCGCCGGCGATGTCGTTGGTCTTGGACGCGGCTTCTTTGAGAAGTTGCGCGCCCATGTTCTCGAACGGGTCTTCGAGTTCGATCTCCTTCGCGACGGAAACGCCGTCGTGGGTGACGGTCGGAGAGCCGAATTTGCGATCGATCGCCACGTTGCGACCTTTCGGTCCGAGGGTTGCGCCAACCGCATTGGCAACCACGTTCATGCCATTCTTGAGTTTGCGGCGGGCGTCTTCTGAAAAGACAATTTGTTTAGCAGCCATAGTAATAATCCTCCGAGTTATTTATGTCACCCTGAGTGGCGCTTCAGCGCAACGAAGGGTCTCGCTCAACGTGAGGGAGATTCTTCGCTCCCTCCGGTCGCTCAGAATGACATGAATGGAATTAGCCTTCAACGATGGCTAAAATATCGTTCTCTTTGAGGATGAGCAGTTTCTTGCCATCCACTTTCACTTCGGTGCCGGAATATTTCGCGTACAGCACACGGTCCCCCACCTTCACGTCCATGGCGATACGCTTGCCGTCTTCGTCGCGCTCGCCGGGTCCCGCCGCAAGGATTTTGCCTTCCTGCGGTTTTTCCTTTGCGGTTTCGGGAAGGATGATGCCGCCGNNTCAACGATCACGCGTCCGCCAAGGGGCTTCAACTTCAATTTGCTTGCCATCTTTCTGCCTCCTAATTGGAATTTAGAGTATTCAAGAAATTAGCACTCTCACTTACTGAGCGCTAAACGCAATAATACTCATTTCCAGAGGGCAAGTCAAGGGAATTGTAAAAATTCTTATGGAGTTCTGACGGAGGCAGACCATAGACATCCGACGATGGACCATGGTCAACGGTCTGTCGTCAATCGTCGGGACGAACTACGGAGTCGGCGTCACGGTCAAAGTAGATGGAGCATCTCCCACCCCCGGCGTGGATGTAACCGCTTCACCCAGGACTGGGGAGGCTGGCGCCACTCCCCCGTCAGCCAGCGACGCGCAGATCGATTCTCCCGCCTGGACGATGCTGATGATGGTATCGCGTCCGTCGATATAATTGTCGGGGTTGTTGCGGAGTTCCGCCCGCACGTCGCTCATCACCTTCATCGCCTCGCCGCATTTATTATCCCTCGGGCGGCTCAACGCGGACAATACCGAGCCATAGGTATAGTAATAAACAATAGTGTTCGGTGAAATAGCAAGCCCCGGCACATCGACTGGGTTTTCGCCAAGATCGGGGAAACAACGTTCCAGCCCGCGGCCTTTGCATGAATCCTCACCGGAGCATCCATATGTGGCGCACTGAAACGAAAAGATCGAGCCTTCATAATTGCGCGAACGAAAGTATACGATCCCCAACTGTCCATAAATATCGGGGTTCGTTGGTTCGTATTCCAACGCTTTTTGTACGTTGCGCGCGGCGGCAAAATATTCGCCTAACTGTGAGTATGTGCGCGCAATAGACAAATGCGGACCCGGGTCTTTCACTCCGATCTGTTCATTGATGCGCACAGCTTTATCGAAATACTCAAGCGATTTTTCGTAGGTGGGACGCGCCGCCTCGACGCCTTGTCGGTTTGCAATATCGAACGCAAGGATGCGGTAATTTGCGCCAGCGCGGGTGTACAGGAACGTGAAGTTCGGCTCGATAGCGATCGCTTTGTCCCATTCGGTGATGGCAAGGTTGTATTGACCGAACGTTTCCAGCACCGCCGCGTTCACGCGGTGAACGTCCATGAGGGTATCATCCTGTACAAGCGCCTGCTTGATGGTTAAATCCGCCTGGTCCCATTTTTGCTGGTCGAGCAATACCTCGGCATAATAGACCAACGCAAGCGTGTTGGAATTATCCAACTGCAATGCGGTTAATGATTCAGCCTCCGCGTCGCGCAGGAAGCCCTGCACTTCTTCGGTAGTGCGGAAGTTCGAGTTGGCGTTCCAATCCAACGCGAATGCGCGGATGGCGTGCGCGGCGCTGTCGTCGGGCGCGAGTTCCACGGCTTTGGTCGCGGATTCAAGCGCCTCGGTCAGGCGTGTTTTTTTCTGGTCGTTGGTGATGAGGAACGCGGAGGAATACGTTTGGATGCGCGCCAGTTTCGCCCACGTTTGGGCGTCGCCGGGGTTCACGTCCACAGCCGCGCGGTAGGCTCGAATCGCCGCGTCCACATTTCCCGCGCTGAAGAATGCCTCCCCTTCCAGGATCAACGACGCGGGTGAACGGGTGGGAGTCGGCGTGGCTTGAAAAAGGGGTTTGATATCGCCGCGGCTGATCTGTTGCAGAATCCAAACTCCGCCCAACAGCATGATCACCCATAGGAACATGCGATAGATATTGGGCTGAGGCTTGCGATTGAACAACGGGCGACGCGGTGAAATGTTCATGGCGTGGAGGGGATGGACGGAGAGACCGTGGGGGTCGCCTCGACGCCTGCCGGTGTGGATGTGCTCACGGGCGGGTTAACAAGATTCTCTTCGCAGATGCGAATCATTTCGTCCGCGTTGAAGGTCGCCGTTTCATCGGTGGGAATCTTGGATTGGATCTCCTGCGCGATCTGCAACGCATCGCCGCATTGACCGGTACGCGCCAGGGCGAGACCGTATGTGTAATAAATCTCCGCCAGCCGAATATCATTTCCAACCAGCGGAAGACCTTCGATGGGGCTTCCATCGTCCGCCGCGCCGCCGAAAATGGCAAGGCGCAGTTGTTCGATCGCTTCCTTCCAAAGGTCGTTTTGATAATACATCACGCCAAAGTTGCCGCGTAAACGCGGGTCAATCGGGTTGTTTTGCACGGCGGTCTCGGCATATTGCAAGGCTTTAGGCAACTCGCCTGTGCCCGCATAGGTGCGCGAAATATACAGGTCGGGGTATGGGTCGGCAGGGTTGAGCACATCGGCGCGCGTGAACGCGTCGATCGCCTGGGCAGGCGCGCTGATGGCGCGGTAGTTCAACCCGATGCGCAGATGCAGGTCGGCAATGTTGTCGTTATACGTTAATGCCTGTTCAAATTCGCGGATGGCTTCATCGTAGTTATCCGTTACCTCCAATAAAATGCCGCGCGCGCGATGCGCTTCCATTGTGTCGGGCGCGAGAGCCAGCGCAACTTTCGATTCTTCGATCGCCTTGGTTACGTTATCGAACGAGCCCGAATCGACCAGGATCTCAGTGTAGTACGCGTGCGCCAGCCCGTTGTTCGGGTCGATCTGCAACGCTTCTTCGATCCAACGGAGCGCGTCAGATGTATTGCCTTGCGCGTTCGCCGCCCAGGCGCGGACTGCGATCGCCAGCGCGTTGCCGGGGTCGAGCAGTAAGGCATTCTCAGCGTTGGCTTGCGCGTCGACAGGTTTGCCAGCCAGCACTTGCACGCGCGCGACAGCAATATATAACGACGGGTCCTGTGGCGACGAGCGAATCGCCTCCTCGTACGCGTCGATAGATTGGAGGAACCTGCCTTCTGCGGCGAGTTGATCGGCATCGGTCACGAACGATTCGGCGGAACGGGTGGGGGTCGGCGTCGCTTCGAACGGGTTCGGTTGGGTGGGCAGGTAGATTTGATTGAAGTAATAGCCAAATGCCGCCACCAACAAAAAAATGATCCAGCCAAAATAATTCGGGCGGCGTTTGCGGCGGTTCATGCTCCACTTACTGCTTCGAGGTAAATACATATTTTCATATTACCATGAAAAAATGAAGGCGCTTTAAGGATGGGAAAGTAGAAAAATCATAGACGCGTCTCGTACTTAACGGGAAAGAACCTTTGATTTCATGGGTTTTCCTTTGTGACCGTCGTGTCATTTCGACACGGTGAGCGAAAGACGAACCGTCAATACAAGCCTTTGTGTTTGGCTCATTAGGAATCGCCGTGATTAAACCTTTTTGGTACGCGGAAGTCGCGGAAAACACGGAGAAAGAATGGGACTTAAAGGTTTTTCCGTGAAACTTGTACTGAGCCTGTCGAAGTATCCGCGTAATCCGTGTACCAGAATCACGGCAACTCTCAGAGAGCCTTGTGTTTGAAAAGAGTTGTCAGGTTAAAATATGGTAGAGCCAAAATGGAAAGAGGAAAGAAGAAAGAGGATGATAAAATCGCGGCATGAAGTTCGAGGTCTTCACGCTCCTCCCCGAAGTATTTCCTCCTTATTTGGAATCCAGCATTCTCAAACGCGCGCGCGAGCGGGGATTGATCAGCGTGGGCGTCCATAACATCCGCGAGCACACACACGACAAACATCACGTCGCCGACGATACGCCCTACGGCGGAGGCGGCGGGATGGTGATGAAACCGGAGCCGGTCTTCGAAGCGGTCGAATCTGTCTTGGGACAAAACCCGCTTCAAACCACGGGGACGCCTGTCCCAATCATTCTGCTTACGCCACAGGGACGCGTTTTCACCCAGCGCGTCGCCGAAGAATTATCCCAGCACGAACACATCGCATTAATCTGCGGACGCTACGAAGGCGTGGATGAGCGCATCCGCGAGCGCCTCGTCACCGATGAAATTTCGATTGGCGATTACGTGTTGACCGGCGGCGAGCTACCCGCGATGATTCTGATCGACGCCGTCTCGCGCCTCCTCCCCCGCGTGTTGGGCGACCCCACCGGCGCGGAAGATGACTCGCACTCGATGGGCTTGCTTGAATATCCGCACTACACCAAGCCGGCAGAATTTCGCGGCTGGAAGGTTCCCGAAGTTCTGCAAAGCGGCAACCATGCCAGGATCAATCAATGGCGGCGAGAACAATCCCTGCTTCGCACACTACGCAGACGACCGGATATGCTCGAAAAAGCGGAGTTGAGCGAAAAAGATATTAAGTTCGTCGAAGGTCAAAAGGCAAAGGTCAAGGAAAACAACATTTCTGACCTTTGACCTTCAATCTGCGACGTTAGATTCAACCTGGAGGCAACCATGACATCACGGCTAAACTACGGCAAGACCTTCCTGCTCGGTTTTGGTTTTTTTGGGGTGAGCGTCATCTGGGGGGTGTACAACGCGTTCGTCCCCATCTTTCTATCTGAAAAATTCAACGTTGCGCCCATTCTCATCGGCTTCTTTATGACGCTGGATAACATCGCGGCGTTGTTCATCCAACCGCCGGTGGGCGCGTGGTCGGACCGGTTGCGAACCTCGCTGGGGCGGCGCATTCCCTTCATTATTATCGGCGCGCCGATCACCGCGTTGGCGTTTGGATTAATTCCCCTCGCGTCGGTCATTCCGCTGTTTGTGGCTTGCACCAGCACCACGTTGCTCAGCGCGGCGTTGTGGCGGACTCCCGTGGTAGCGTTGATGCCAGACATCACCCCCTCCGCGTTCCGCTCACAGGCAAATGGGATCATTAACTTCATGGGCGGGATCGGTTCCATCATCGCGTTGCAGACCGGCGGCTTGTTGTACAAGATGAGTCCCAACTTCCCATTTTGGATGGGGTCGCTATTAGTTGTCTTGGCGGCGTTGGTGGTTTATCTATTCATCGAAGAGCCGCAGGAATATGAACAAGCGGAGCAACAGCCGGGCTTGCTCGCGAGTCTGAAAGAAGTGTTTGCCGATGAGGAGAAAAGCGGCGCGCGCCTCTTGTTTGCCATCTTCTTCTGGTTCGTCGGTTATTCGGCCATCGAAACTTTCTTCACGTTATACGCCAGGAATCGACTCGGCTTGGAAGTTGGAGACAGCGCGACACTGCTATCGGTGCTACCGTTATTCTTTGTGTTATTCGCCATCCCCGCCGGTTATCTCGGAAGCCGCATTGGTCGAAGGGTCACCATTTCCATTGGTTTGATCACGCTAATCCTTATGTTGATTCTGATCTACATCACGCCGGTGGACGCGTTGTTGACCGGGATCGCGCCGTTGCCGCTGGTGGGAATTCCGCTCGTGGAAGGCGGCGCGCGCATGTTGACGCTGGCAGGCGTTTTGCTGATCTTCGGCGGAATCGGTTGGTCGTTCGTCAACATTAACTCCCTGCCGATGGTGGTGGATCTGACCGGCGCGGCGCGCATCGGCACATTCACCGGGTTGTATTATTTATTCTCCACGCTCTCGGCGATTGCAGGTCCAAACTTGAACGGGTGGGCAGTACAATTAGCAGACAACAACTATAACGTGATCATGATTATCTCGCCGGTGTTCATGGCGATCGCATTTTGGCTGATGTTGGGAGTCCGCCGGGGAGAGGCGAAGGCGGAGGGTTAGAAGCAGGCATCCTCGTGGAGTGACGCGACTTCCCATCTACGATAGAGTGTTCTGTTCCACAGTCTCGGTTTGTCAGGCGACTTTGCAAAGTCTGTAATGTGACGGAAAGCATGCTTGTCGAATGTTTCAAGTGATTGTATACTTGCCGCCGAAAAGGGTTTGTGTAAACCCTACAAATCAATACCCTGAAAGAGGAGAAGAAACAATGAAGAAGTTGAATATGATGATTGCTTTGTTGGTCATCGCTTCCGTGGTTCTTGCCGCCTGCACCCCGCCGGCAACCGAAGCCCCCACGCAAGCGCCTGCGCCTACCGAAGCCCCCACCGAGGCTCCGACAGCGGCTCCGACCGAACCGCCTGTTGTCGAACCGACCGCCGCTGACTGCCCCAAGGCTGAGGTGTTCTGCGTGGGTCTCGTCACCGATGTTGGCAAGATCAACGACAAGTCGTTCAACCAATCTGCTTGGGAAGGCGTTCTGCAATCCCAGACTGATGGCGTGGCTGACATTGTCCAATACATCGAAACCACCGACGCCAAAGATTACGCCAAGAACATCGGCACGTTCGGTGATGCCGGCTTCGATGTGATCGTGACCGTTGGTTTCGCGCTCGGTGAAGCAACCGTTGCCGCCGCCACGACCTACCCCGATGTTAATTTCATCGGCGTGGATCAGTTCCAAGCCGCCGAGGCCGATGGCGTTGCGGGTCTGAACTTCCCTGAAGATCAGGCTGGCTTCCTTGTCGGCGCGCTTGCCGCTTCGATGAGCAAGAGCCACAAGATCGGCGCCGTGTGCGGTACCGATGTGGTTCCTCCCGTTTGGCGCTTTGGTGAAGGCTACAAAGCCGGCGCCGCGTATGCCGATGGCATGAACGGCACCACCACCGAAGTGTTCGTTGTGTATCACAGCGATGTCGGTTTCGATAAGACCTTCACCGACCCCGAGTGGGGCGCGCAGACCGCCACGTCCATGATGGACAACGGCGCGGATGCGATCTTCGGTTGCGGTGGCATCACCGGTAACGGCGCCATCACCGCCGCCGCCCAGGCTGGCTCCTACGCCATCGGCGTGGACACCGATCAGTACCTGACCCTGCCCGAAGCGGCTCCTCGCATGCTCTCCAGCGCGATGAAGCTGATCACCCCGGGCGTGGCTGAATTGATCGCCGCCGCCAAGGATGGCTCGATCACCTACGGCAACGTGTTCGGTCATGCGGGCTATGCTCCGTTCCACGATGTTGCGGGCGAAGTTCCTGCCGAGGTTTCCGCGATGATGGAAACCCTCAACGCCGCTTTGCTCGACGGCTCTGTTAAGACCGAAGTTCCGCCGGTCAAGCCGTAAGTTTTAAATCGCTCGAAGGAAAGGGAAAGAGGCTGAGCCTCTTTCCCTTTTTGTTTTGATGGGGGGTTGATATAATCAAACTAAATTCAATGTTTACTGGAGCGATGGATGCAATCAGAAAAGCAAACAAATTCGCTGTCGAAGTTCACCTCGTCATTGAAGCGGTTTATCGAGTGGATCGACCCGATCCTGGTTCCCCTGCTCGCCATCCTCACCTCCATGATCGTGGGCGGCATCATCATTAAATCGGTCGGCGGCGATCCCATCCTTGCGTATAAGGGTCTGCTGGAAGGCTCGTTCGGTTCCGCCGAACTTGGTCCGGTCAAATCACAGCGAGCCATGAGTGAAACTGCCGTATGGGCAACGCCGTATATTTTCGCGGGGTTGGCGGTGGCGCTGGCATTCAAAGGCGGCTTGTTCAATATCGGCGCGGAGGGTCAACTTGCCCTCGGCGCTGTTTTTTCATCGCTGATCGGGTACGCGCTGCCCGGCTGGCTCGGCGTGGATCTGCCAACGATCATTCACCTGCCGCTCGCAATTTTAGGAGGCTTGGTGATGGGCGGAATTTGGGCGGGGATTGTAGGCGCGCTCAAAGCCTACACTGGGGGGCATGAGGTGATCAACACCATCATGATGAACTACATCGCGCTTAACTCCACATCCTTTTTGCTCAACGGCGTGATGAAGGACCCCAGCCCCACGAACGTGATCGCCCGCACGCCGTTGATCGCGGAAAGCGCGCGCTTCGCCCCGATGTTCGAGGGACTCCGTGTTCATTGGGGGTTTGTGCTGGCATTATTCACCGCCGTGTTTATCTGGTGGTTGTTGAACAAAACCACACTTGGGTTCGAGATCCGCACGGTCGGCGCGAACCCCGACGCGGCTCACTACGCCGGCGTCAACGTCAAACGCACGCTCATCCTTACCATGTTCATCTCCGGCGCGCTGGCGGGGATGGCGGGCGCCATCGAAGTGACAGGGTTGAACTATCGTCATGAACTTGGGTTTTCACAAGGATACGGCTTCGACGCCATCGCGATTGCGTTGTTGGGGAAATCGCATCCGATCGGAGTGGTGCTCGCCTCGATCTTATTTGCCGCCATGCGGAATGGCGCGACCCGCATGCAATTCCTCACGCAAATGCCGGTGGATCTGATCTCCATGATCCAGGCGTTCATTCTGCTTTTTGTCGCGGCAGATGCCATCGTGCGGTTTATCTTCCACATCAAATCGACGGGCGAGCGTGTTGTGCTCACCCGTGGCTGGGGAGGCTAGGACAACCTCATGGACTGGAAACGTTTCGGCTTTATCGCCATTATCATCGTCGTTCTCTTCGGCGGAGTGGTTGCCGTCGGGCAGGCGCAACAGCGTCCGCTGTTGATCGTCACAAGTATGCTTGCCACCACCATCGCTGTGGCTACGCCGCTCACACTCGGCGCATTGTCCGGCGTCTTTTGCGAACGCGCCGGCGTTGTGAACATCGGTATCGAGGGCATGATGCTCGCCTCCGCCTTTTTCGGCTGGCTGGCCGCCATTTACATGTTCCATGTGTTTGAGTACCCCACCGGGATCAGCATTACGGTCGGCGCGCTGTTTGCCATCATCACCGGTATGTTGATGGGGTTATTGCACGCTGTGCTTTCGATCACCTTCAAGGTGGACCAAATCATCGGCGGGACGGTGATCAACATCCTTGCCGTGGGTCTGACCGGGTTCCTGAACCGACAGATGTTCTTTGGAAAAGGCAGTGTCTTTGAAGGGAGCATCCCCAATTCTCCCGGCATTTTGCCAGCCATTCACGTCCCCATCACTGAAATTCTATCGCCGCTCTGCGGGGCAAATTCGCCGCTCTGCATTGAAAACATTGCGGCGATCAACCGCGTCTTCGACCAGAAACCGATCGCGTTGAGCGCCATCATACTGGTGTTCGTTTCTCATTACGTGTTATTCAACACCCGCTGGGGATTGCGCACGCGCGCTGTGGGCGAACACCCTAAAGCGGCGGATACCGTGGGCATCAACGTGATCAAGATGCGTTACGCCAACGTGTTGATCGGCGGCGCATTTGCTGGGTTGGCTGGCGCATACTTCACCATCGAATCGGTGCCGTCGTTCGAGCCGTTGCTGACGAACGGGCGCGGCTTCATTTCGCTTGCCGCCATGATCTTTGGCAACTGGACCCCCATCGGCGCGTGGGCGGCGGCGCTGGTCTTTGGCGCGTCTTCGGCATTGCAGATCAATATGCAGATTTTCCGCGCCGTCATCCCCCCGCATCTGGCATTCCTGCAACAATCGTATATCGTCGGGTTAATTCCCTACATCCTGACCATGATCATCCTGACCGGCATCATCGGCAAAACCACACCGCCTGCCGCCGACGGCGTGCCTTACGAAAAATAGGAGAATGACATGACTGACACACCCGCAATCATTCTCGAAGCCAAGGGCATCACCAAGAAGTTCCCCGGCGTGCTCGCAAACGACAATGTCAACTTCGACCTGCACAAGGGCGAGATCCATGCCTTGCTCGGCGAAAACGGGGCGGGCAAATCCACGTTGATGAACGTTCTCTACGGGTTATATAAACCGGATGAAGGGGACGTGCTTGTGGAAGGGAACCAGATGGTTCTCAACTCGTCGCGCGATGCGATCAAGCACGGCATCGGCATGGTACACCAGCACTTCATGCTTGTCCCGGTCTTCACCGTCACAGAGAATATCATGCTGGGAGCCGAAACCGACCATCGCGCCGCGCCCAACGAATTGCCGCTGGCAAAACTGGACCGCGCGGAAGTGGCGCAAAAAGTGAGGGACCTCTCGCATCAATACGGACTTGAAGTGGATCCCAACGCGGTAGTCGGAGACCTGTCTGTGGGCGTTCAACAACGCGTCGAGATCGTCAAGGCGCTCTATCGCAAGGCGAATATCCTCATCCTCGACGAACCCACCGCCGTGTTAACCCCGCAGGAAGCGGACGATCTCTTCCGCATCATGCACGAGTTGACAGACAAGGGAGTTTCGATCGTATTCATCACCCATAAACTCAAAGAGGTATTGAAAGTTGCCGACCGCATCACCGTCATGCGCGCCGGGCGCGTAGTGGGAAGCGCCAACCCGAAAGAAAGCAACGAGCAAAAACTCGCCTCGCTGATGGTGGGGCGCGAAGTGATTCTCACTGTGCAAAAGAAACCTGCCGAACCCAAAGAGGATATGCTCGTCGTCAACGACCTGCGCGTCAAAGATGTGCGCGGGTTGGAAGCAGTGCGGGGCGTTTCGTTCATCGTTCGCGCGGGTGAAGTGTTGGGCNNGAGTGAAAGCGGTCAATTCTCGATTGGCGGGCACAACCTCACTGGGAAGCCGCCGCGTCAGATCACCGAGGCGGGTCTGGCAGACATCCCTGAAGACCGGCAGAGACATGGATTGGTACTTGGATACACCATCGCAGATAACCTGGCGCTTTGCGACTATTACCACATGCCGTTCTCGAAGGGTGTCGTCATCCAGCAGAATCAAGTGGACGCGAATGCGCGAAAATTGATCGAGGATTACGATGTGCGCACACCCTCTCCGTATATTGCGGCGGGGAAACTTTCCGGCGGCAACCAGCAAAAAGTGATCGTGGCGCGCGAACTCAGCCGCCCGGTAAAACTGGTTCTTGCATCGCAACCCACGCGCGGCTTGGATGTGGGTTCCATCGAATACATCCACAAGCAGATCATTGCCATGCGCGATCGCGGTGTGGCGGTCTTGCTCGTTTCGGCAGAACTGGACGAAATCCTGTCGTTGTCGGATCGAATTGCGGTGATGTATCGCGGCGAGATCGTCACCACCGTGGACCGCAAGGACACCTCGCGCGAGCAATTGGGCTTGTTAATGGCTGGGGTGCACGAACCAGCCTGACCCGTCGGCTTGACGCGTGTTTTTCATCCAATGCAATCCCTCTCGAAAACACGAGAGGGATTGTTTTTTTTAGGAACAAAGGGCAATTCTTCTCCGTCTGGACTGGTGTAGAATATTGAAAATTACGAAGAGGAAAGAGAAATGAGAATGAGAAAATTTCGCCGTCTTACCCTAATCGCAACGGTTGTGATCCTTGTTTTGTCCGCCTGCAACCTGCCGTCGAACAGACCGCCCACAGAGGACCCCAACGCCATTTCAACCAACGCCGCGCTCACGGTGCAAGCCCTGTTGAATCAGGCAACGCAGTTCAGCACGCCGACCCTGCCGCCTCCTCCCGCGCCAACAAATACCGTCGCCGCCCCGCCGACGCTCGCCATCGCCACATCCACAACCGCGCCGATCGCTACCTCCACACAGACTTGCGACCTGGCGCAATTCATCAAAGATGTGACCGTCCCCGATGGAACGAGCCTCAACGCGAACGATACCTTCACGAAAACATGGCGGTTGAAGAATGCCGGTTCCTGCGCGTGGAGCGGGTATGCGCTGGTATTCGATAGCGGCGACGCGATGAGCGGTGTTTCACCGGTGTCGATCGGCACGGTCAACCCGGGTCAGGAAGTGGATGTTTCGGTGAGCCTCAAAGCTCCCGCGTCTAATGGAACGTATCGCGGGTATTGGAGGATTCGCAATGCCAGTGGCGTGTTGATCCCCGTGCAGGGCGGCGCGCAACAAGGCAAATCATTCTTCGTTGAGGTCAAGGTGGGCGGAGGCAGTGGAGGTCCGTTCGCGGTGACGAGCGTTAACTTCTCGGTTGCCGGCTCATGCGGCGGATTTACGATCACTGCAAATGTGACCGCCAACGGACCCGGTAACGTGACATATAAATGGATGCGAAGCGATGGCGCCACGGATAATGCCGCGCATGCGCCGATCGTATTTGCGGCCGCAGGCACACAATCGGTGAGTACCACCTGGTCTGTTTCGGCTGCCGGTCAATCTTTCTGGATGGATCTCTACATCGACGATCCGAACCACCAGCAATTCGGGCGGGCAAACTTTAGTTGCCCATAAGCAGATAAATGAAAAGTGAGAACGCCCGGCGGAACTGGTCGGGCGTTTTTTGTAGCAGGTATCTGATTACCTCACACAATGGTTTTGGGACGCAGATAAACGCTGATTTCGCTGATTCAAAAAGAAAAAATCTGCG
>CXWJ01001357.1_pt1 | contig 17046 bp, 18 predicted proteins | sample 590841 | NCBI WGS metagenome assembly CXWJ01 (sample SAMEA3498367, study PRJEB10139) | wastewater metagenome | biome: wastewater treatment plant; material: activated sludge | place: Austria | collected 2015-01-21 | reverse complement strand
CTTCGGCTACACCGAGGCCGCGGCCAAGGAAGCGGGCTACGAGGTGCGCGTCGGCCAGTTCCCGTTCCAGCCCAACGGCAAGGCGCTGGGGCTGGGCGAGCGCGACGGCTTCGTGAAGATCATCGCCGACGCCAAGTACGGCGAAATCCTGGGCGCGCACCTGGTCGGCCCGGACGTGACCGAGCTACTGCCGGAGCTGACCCTGGCCCGCAACAACGAACTAACGGCCGAGGAGATCGCCCGCAACGTCCACGCCCACCCGACGCTGAGCGAGGCGTTGATGGAGGCGGCGCATGGGGTGGAGGGGATGCCGATTCATATTTGATCCTGAGCTCTCTGGCTGAGGGATATAGATTTGTATTTCTTGCGGGCAACACGCTTTGAGAATGGTGTTGCCCGTTATTCTTTTGGCTATTTTCATTTCTGATGACAATTATAGTTGTCAGAACAGAGGAGGATTTCATGCAACGGTGGACTTATATAACAGTGTTCGCTTCTAACTCTATTGTAGTGTCATTTAATGGAAAGTCTGTGTCGACAGGTGAAACAATCTTCTCTTTCCTTGACCGCATGGGGCAAGAAGGGTGGGAGGCCATTAATGCATGGGGGGTAGGAAACTCTACGATGCAATGCATTTTAAAGCGATCGATCTGATAAGCCAATCAATCGTTGTACCGACCAAGTGTAGACAAAATTCAGCTAGTTGGGCGGTTGACCCTTTTTTAGTAGGTCAAGTGGCCAAGCGAGCGTCGGTTATGCAGCTGATCCGTTAGGGACACACGATGTGGCACTCAACAAGGCATGGCCCTTGACAAGAACCATCTACTCTTGCGGTGGCAAGTATTCTTGAATGAACTCGTTTGGAGTAAATATGGGCAGCGTCGCGGCGGAGAAGTCTTTTGGGTTCCGGGTTATAATTGCATCTAACCCTGCGGCGCTGGCAGCCGCGTGTTGTACAGCATCTTCGTAATCACGAAAGGGGAGTGAAAGAGCAGCCCTTAACGATCCTTGGTCTAGCGCACATACATTCAACGCAGCCAGTAGCTCAACAACTGCCTTTCTAGCCGCTACCTCGTCCTTGAGTTTGCGTGCAATGTAGAAGAGATTAATCGGTGTGATTGCGGCGACGTAGGCGCTAAGCTGCTCGCGCTCGTGAGCGAGCCACAGTGTCGCCGCCGCGTCAGCAAACGGTGCTCGGTCCAGGAACAGATCGAGAATTACATTCGTGTCCAGCAAAACGCGCATCAATTGTATTTTTCAATCAGGTAATCGGTGTGCGAGTCGCGCAATTCGCGATCTGAAGGGATAGGGCCTGCCGGCTTAAGCATGCCTCGTACACGAGGCAGCGACGATTCACCGGTTCGCGGCGGCTGCCATTCCGCGGCCAGCAAATGGACTAGTTCTTCCATTAATGTCAGCCGTTTTTCGTTCGGCAATTGCCTGACGGCAATGATAATGTCCTGATACGTGATCATCAATGCACCTAACAAATAATTATTGTACCAAAATTAACGTGTTTTCGTCAGGCAACCAGTCATCCTCAACCGATTCTAGATAGAGTCCTATGGCTTCGCGAATATTGACGAGGGCATCATCCACATCATTGCCTTCACTAATGCAACCGGGCAACGCCGGCACAGTCACCGTGTAGCCGCCTTCCTCACTTGGCTCTAAAATGATTTGTAATCGCATGGGTGAATGTCCCCATTCAACGAAGAGTAGCGCCTGCGTCCATCAAGTAGGTGTCATTAATTGATGTACATCAGTCTGTTGGAGCAGTCTCCAACTGGCTAAGCCGCTGCTCCAACAATATATTCACCATGCTTTCCGTCGATAATCCCCGCTCCAACGCCAGCCGTTGGGCACGGGTTAAGAGGTCACGATCGAGAGCAACGAGGTAACGCCGGCGCGCGTTGGGATCCAGATCAAACGCGGCGGGTTCCGTTTCGTCCCAATAGTCGGCCACGCTATGAATGTCCCAGAAATCGGCAATCTCGTCATAAGAGGACATATATTGATTATATCATAAAGCGTTCACTCAATCCTCGCTCGCCCGCTCCTGCACCGCCCACGAGTTCCCATCCGGGTCATCAAAGAAGATAAACGAATTCCACGGCCCACCGCGCCCCTCGACCAGTGTCGCCCCCTCAAAGTGGCTGACCGGGCTGACAAGGACACCCCCGGCGACCAGTTGGGCGTGGGCGGCATCGACGTCATCCACGACCAGTTGCAGCCCTTTGATCGACCCCGGCGGCATATCGTTGCCCAGACCCATGCCGATGACGATGGAGCAGCCGGAGCCGGGCGGCGTCAATTGCACAAACCGCACCCCTTCGGCGATGGGCGTGTCATGGTCGACGACGAAGCCGACCTGCTCGGCATAGAAATACTTTGACCGCTCGATGTCGGCTACGGGTACGACCACTACTTCGAGTTTCCAATCCATCGTATTCAATTCGGTTCGAGGAGTTCGCTAAGGCGGTCGATCTCCAGCGTCATATCGGCCGCGCCGGTGATGGCCAACTCCCAGTCGAAGTAATCCTGCTCTTCGTCCTCTGCCGGTTCGCCATCGACAATCGTCTGGCGGAACTCGTCGAACGGACGATGATACTTCGCCTCATATTGCCGCGCCTGGCTTTGATATTTGATCAGGTTGCGTTGGGCGCGTTCCAGCAGTAGAGCGGCCAGTGCCTCGTCTTTCGACAAACTGGGGAAGAGGCGTTTGGCGCTATCGGCGAGGATGGCTTCAGCATTGGGAACCATGTGTTTATTGTACGCGAGATAGTTGCCTCCGTAAAGCGAGGTCTAACCAATCGCCTTTGTTATTGAGAAACGAGTTGAGCTAGTCTCATCTCTACCGTGGGCGTTGTCAGGTAGCACACAGTATGATCGCCCGCTAATAATCATACTGTCCCTTTACCCCATTTGTCCTATAATCATGGATTGGCGTCACGGTGCGCCGGTCTTCAACAAATAGGAGCAATCGCCATTCGGCCGTCCCCGGTCATTCGCCGGAGCCTGCTTCAAGCGCGGTGTGGAATAATCTATGTCTCGTAATCTCAGGAACATCCTCCTCGTCATCCTGGTGGTGGCCCTCGTCGGCGCGGGTATCTTCTTTCTGACCCGCCGCCAACAGGCCGCCGCCGAACAAGAATTTGAAATCCTGCGTGAGGCCGAGGTGACCCTCGACCGCATCGCCTCGACCGTCAACGCCACCGGGGCCATTGAGCCGGAGTCGCTGGTGACGCTCACTTTTGGCCTCAACGGAACTATCCTCGAGTTAGACGCCGTGCGCGGCCAGCAAGTGACCGCCGGTGACGTGCTGGCCCAACTGGACACGGCCGAACTCATTCTGGCCGTGCAGCAGGCCGAAGACGCGCTGCGCATCCAGGAGTTGACGATGGCCCAGCGGCTGGAGAGCGACCCCAGCCCGGCCCAACTGGCCTCGTCGCAGGCCGACGTGCAGGCCGCCGAGGCCAACGTCCAGGTGGCCCAGGCCAACCTGGCTTCGGCCCAGGCTTCCGTTCAGCAGGCCCAGGCCCAGCGGGCGCAACTGTTGGCCGGGGCCACGCCGGGCCAGATCGCCCAGGCCGAAGCCCAGGTCTCGGCCGCCCGCCAGCAACAGAAGCAGGCCCAGGAGACGTATAACAAGACCATTGAATGCATCACCTTCACCGTGCCGGGCACGAACCAGCAAGATGAGGTCTGCCCCGGCCTGGGCGTGCCGGAGGAGCAGGCCCGCGCCGCGCTGGAAGCGGCCACGCTGAACCTGCAAGCGGCCGAGGCGGCGCTGTCCGACCTGAACAACCCCGCCGGCCCGGCCGACATTCAGGTCGTTGACGCGACCATCGCCGGGGCTACCGCCGGCGTGGCCGCCGCCGAGGGCAACGTGGCCGCGGCCGAAGCCCAACTGGCCCGCGCCCGCGCCGCGGCCGACCTGCAATTGGAGAAACCTTCGGATCAGGAGACGGCCATTCTGGAGGCCCAGGTGGCCTCGGCTCGCACCAATCTGGAACTGGCCCAATTGCGCCTGCGGCAGGGGCAAATCATCGCCCCGATCGACGGCCGTGTCGCCTCTGTCCTGGTGCGCGAAGGGGAACAGGCCGCGCCCGGCGCGCCGGCCATCACCATCCTGGATGAGGCCGCTTACCACATCACGGTCAACGTTGATGAGATCGACATTGACCGCGTGGACGTGGGTCAGCCGGTCAGCATCACCCTCGATGCTCTGCCCGATACGCCGGTGGAGGGCATCGTCAGCGAGATCGCCCCGACCTCGACTTCCACGTCGGGCGTGGTCACCTATCTGGTGACGATCAACATCGATAACGACACCGCCTTCGATTTGCGCCCCGGCATGAGCGCCAGCGCGGCCGTCACCGTCGATGAGCTGGACGGCGTGCTCGTCGTGCCCAACTGGGCCGTGCGCCTGAACCGCGAAACGGGCGAGGCGTTCGTCCTCATCCGCCGCGCCGACGGCACGATTGAAGAGGTCGTCGTCGAGACCGGCCTGCGCAACGAGCAATTCAGCGAGGTGCTCAGCGGCCTGAGCGCAGGGGACGTAGTCGTGCTGACCAACGAGCGCGAGGGCCTGGGCGGCTTCTTTGGCGCTTCAGAATAAGAAGCAAGATGAGCGATATTGCATCCAACGGCCGGCCGCCGGTCATCGTCATCCGCGAGATGACCAAGGTCTACCAGATGGGCGAGCACGAAGTCCGCGCGCTGAACGGCGTCTCGGTCGAGATCGGCGCGGGCGAATTCGTGGCGATCATGGGGCCGTCCGGCTCCGGCAAATCGACGATGATGAACATGCTTGGCGCGCTCGACCAGCCGACCACCGGCACCTACCTGCTCGACGGCACCGACGTCAGCGCCCTCAGCGATGACGATCTGGCCGACATCCGCAACCGTAAGATCGGCTTCGTCTTCCAGAACTTCAATCTGTTGCCGCGTATGCCCGCCCTACAGCAGGTCGAGTTGCCCCTCATCTACGCCGCCCAGGGGCAGCGCCGCGAACGCGCCCGCCGCGCCCTGGAGATGGTCGGGCTGGGCGACCGCACCGACCACCGGCCCAGCGAACTCTCCGGCGGCCAGCAGCAGCGCGTCGCCATCGCCCGCGCCCTGGTCAACGAGCCGGCCATCATCCTGGCCGACGAGCCGACCGGCAATCTGGACAGCAAGTCGGGCACGGAAGTGATGGCGATCTTCCAACGCCTCAACCGCGAGCAGGACATCACCATCCTGTTCGTCACCCATGACCCGTGGATCGCCCGCCACACGCGGCGCATCATCACCCTGGCCGATGGCGTCGTGATGCGCGATGAGGTCGTGCCGCAACCATTGGTTGCCGGGCAGAGCGCGCGGCCGTCAGATGAGGCGTTGCATGTTTAGGAGGCAGGGGGGCGGGGGAGCAGGGGTGCAGGGGAGAAGAAGAGCCGGCGGGACGCCGGCTCTTCTTCTCNNAGAAGAAGAGCCGGCGGGACGCCGGCGCTCCCCTGCTCCCCCGCCCCCCTGCCCCCCTGCGCTGGAATATTATGAAACTGATCGAAAGCATCCGCCTCGCCCTACGCAGCCTGATCGCCAATAAACTTAGGGCCATCCTGACCATGCTGGGCATCATCATCGGCGTGGCCGCGGTCATCACGCTGGTATCCGTCGGCGAGGGCGTGCAGCAGGTCGTCGTCAGCGAGTTCGAGGGGCTGGGCAATAATCTGCTCTTCGTCATCCCCGGCCAGCCTGACGCCAACCAGTTCATGCCCGGCCGCAGCAGCGCCGAACTGACCAACGACGATTACGAGGCGCTGGCCGATCCGTTCAACGTGCCCGACCTATTGCGCGTCGTGCCGACCTATGATCGGCCGGCCATCGTCACCCGCGGTGGCGAGGAGGCGCGCACGACCATCAGCGGCACGACGCCCGATTTCACCATCATCCGCGACTTCCAGCCCGTGCTGGGCGACTTTTTCACCGAGCAGGATGTCACCTCGGCCGCCCGCGTGGCCGTGCTGGGCCAGCGCGTCTATGAGCAACTCTTCCCCGATGGCGAGCTGCCCATCGGCCAGACCATTCGCATCAACAACGTCAACTTCCGCGTCATCGGCCTGATGGAAGAGAAGGGCGGCTCCGGCTTCAACGATCAGGACGACTTGGTGCTCGTGCCCCTCAACACCGCCCAGCGCCGCCTCTTCCCCGCCCGCCGCCCGGATGGCTCGTTCCGCGTCGATCAGATATTGGCCGAGGTCATCAGCGAGGAGCGCCAGGACGCGGCCATCGCCGAGATGACGCTGGCCCTGCGCCAGTCGCGCGGCGTCACCTTCCGCGACGAGGACGACTTCACCATCCTGAGCCAGGACGAGGTCGTCGGCGCGCTGGGGCAGATCACCGGCGTGCTGACCGTCTTTCTGGGGGTCATCGCCGGCATCTCCTTGCTGGTCGGCGGCATCGGCATTATGAACATCATGCTCGTCAGCGTCACCGAACGGACGCGCGAGATCGGGCTGCGCAAGGCCGTGGGGGCCAAGCGGCGCGACATCCTGTGGCAATTCCTGACCGAGGCCATTATCCTGTCCACCATTGGCGGGCTGATCGGCCTGCTGCTGGGCGCGGCCGGGGCTTATCTGATCAGTTCCCTGTCCGACATGTTGGACGCCACCGTGGCCTGGAACTCGGTGGCGCTGGCGATCCTGTTCTCGGCCGCCGTGGGCCTGTTCTTCGGCATCTACCCGGCCACGCGCGCCGCCGGGCTGAATCCTATTGATGCGCTGCGGTATGAATGAGTCATGTAATGAGACGACAGACCACGGACCACAGACGACAGAACGCGGCTGGAGTTAGAGCACAGAAGATCCAACAACCACAGTGCGTGGTGGTAAGGATGCTCTTGCCGTCGTCCGTGGTCTGTCGTCCGTCGTCCGCCGAGATAGTCACATGAAATTTCTCGAAAACATCCGCATCGCCCTCCGCGGTCTGGCGGCCAACAAGTTGCGCGCCGGGTTGACTATGCTGGGCATCCTCATCGGCGTGGCCGCGGTCATCACCCTGCTGTCCATCGGCAACGGCGTGNNGCCGGGCAGCGACCCGCTGCGCGAATCGGCCATGACGCTGCGCGACGCCGAACTGCTGGGCGATGCCAGCCTGGTGCCCGGCGCGGCGGCCGTGGCCCCGGTCATGTTCCGTCAGGTCGATCTGCAATTCAGCGGCACAACCCATAGCGTCCTGGCGCGGGCCTCCACGCCGAACTATACGGCCATCAACAACCTGACCATCGCCCGCGGCCGCGACATCGACGACAACGATTTCAACGCCCGCTCGCGGGTCATCGTCCTCGGCCCCGACACGGCCCAGGCCCTCTTTCCCGACGACGTCGATCCGCTCGATCAGGACGTGCGCGTCAACGGCATCAACTTCCGCGTCATCGGCCTGCTGACCGTGAAAGGGGCGGCGGGTGTCGGCGGCAGCCAGGACGACATCGCCCTCATCCCCCTGACCACGGCCCAGGAACGCCTCTTCGATGCCCGCGGCGCGACAGGTGAATTGCTGGTCGATGCCGTCATCATCCAGGCCGCCGACGACGAGGCCATCGACGGCGTGATCATCGACGCCTCCAACGTCCTGCGCCAGAGCCACGACATCGCCTTCCGCGACGACGACGACTTCCAGATATTGACCCAGAGCGATTTTATCCAGGCCTTCGGCGCGGTGACCGGCGTACTGACCCTCTTCCTGGGGGCCATCGCCGGCATCTCGCTGCTGGTCGGCGGCATCGGCATTATGAACATCATGCTGGTCAGCGTCACCGAGCGCACGCGGGAGATCGGCCTGCGCAAGGCCGTGGGGGCCAAGCGGCGCGACATCCTGGGGCAGTTCCTGACCGAGGCGGTGGTGCTGGCCGTGCTGGGCGGGCTGCTGGGCATCGTCATCGGCGCGCTGGGGGCGTGGGCCATCCATCTGGCCGTGCCGGAACTGGACACGACAGTGACGATTGACTCGGTGGCCCTGGCCGTGGGCTTCTCCGTGGCCGTGGGGTTGTTCTTCGGCATCTATCCGGCCTCGCGGGCGGCTGGGTTGCATCCGATTGAGGCGTTGCGGTTTGAATAAGACGGAATAAATTAAACACGGATTTTCACGGAAAGGACGGATTTTACGGATTGAAACCGTTCAATCCGTAAAATCCGTTTCATCCGTGTCCAATCCGTGTTTAACTCCGGGATATGATGAAAAAGCGCGCGTGGGGTAAATTTTTCCGGCGGTTGATCCTCGCCGCGGCGGTGGCCTTTTTCATCGCCGTCGTCCCCCTGCCGGGCTGGACGCCGGCGACGTTTCTCTATTGGCAGGTGCCGGCGACGATTTTCGTCTTTGTCGTTTACATGGGTAAGGTGCTGATCGATACGATCTTGTTTCCAAACAAATAGGACTCTTTCATTCATTACCCAAATGACCTAGCCAAACCTAATTGACTCGGCGTCCGTTTTCCACAATAATAGTTAATACTCTTTTGTCCGGTTAAAATGTGTATTATTCTTAGATAATAGTGAGATGCACCATGTCTAGTCGCCGTTCTAGAAAACAATATAATACGAATGCTAAGTTGCGATTCCAGCGTGTTAAGATAACTGATCTACCCCCTTGGGAACTCCTCGACGAAAGTGAAATTGATATTGAAAGGCGAAAAAATCGGCGTGCTCTTATCAAGCAAATCATAAGCTCAGGCAAGGTAAATAAGTACTCTTCCCGAATATATTTTTCGCCGGGTGCGGTTACTGTAGATAATGATGAAGCTATGGCTAACCTCCTCGAATTGATGTCGATATACTAATTCAACTGGCCCAACGAACAATGGAATTAGACACATTAGCCCTCATTTTGGTGGGCTTTATTGTTGGTATCATCTTTGTACTAGATGGGTGGCGCCCTTCCCCTGAAAGAGATGATATCCCCTTTTGGAAAACTCCTAGAATCCGTGGCCTCTTATATATATTGGCAGGTACCACTATCACATCTATTTATGTCGTGTTTGTAAGTGATAACCCCAGAAAGATAACCATCTATGTAGTTTCATTGATTATTACCATTGTCTTGGGTCTAATGTTAATGTTGTTCTATGCCATACTTGTAACTTACAACCGATTTAGAGCATTCAATCCACGAAGTCCAAGAAGAGATATTCTTATCTCTGCAATAACTGATGCGATGCCAGTACTAATTGATGGGATGTCTGTATTTCGACAGAATCTTAATGCATGGGTCGAGCATAGAATTCGGGAAGAAGCAGATTCAATGATTAAAAAAGTAATTTCTGAAAAGGATAAAGAGATTACTACTTTAAAAAGAGAATATGAAATTGCATTACAAGAGGTTAGAAACAATCGAAAACAGACTAACAAAAAGAATGCCGAAAAAAAGGAACAAGCCGAACATCTACTAGTAACCTTTATTGATTTTTACCTTGAATTGTTCGAATCATTGGCATTAATGAAAATTGATGAATGCGATGTTGACGATTACCTAACATTGGCAGAAAACTTGACATATCTTTATATTGTTGCCTTTTTTGAACCTCCGCAACGGCGATCCAGTATCGTCGACAAAATCCGTAATTATCGAGTTTCCCTATACTATTATCCTCCTTTATCAGACAAACTAGTATATTTGATGGGGGTAAGTCCTAGAACAGCACGTCACACGCGTCGCTCTTTGCCTCTAGTGGGAAGTGTTGCAGGTATGGCGATTCAGGACCCGAGCAAAACACATCGCCCTCCAACTGATGTCCCACCTAACATTCATCAAAGGCGGATGGTGCATACAAATTATAATTCTCTTGTATGTTATACCCTTCCCCAGATTGAGGAAAAGGGTAATTCAACGCAACCATACCTAGTGCTTTGTATTGACACTATTGGAAAGGATGATTCAAAAAATAAGAAAAGGCAAGCCTATATGGATGGCCGCATTAAGGAACTTGCTTTGACCCTCGCATGCAGTAGAGCAATCCTAGGAATATCAGGTACTGCAATCCACCAATACGTCTTAGATCAGCAAATTGCAGATTCACCACTAGGTTAAATTCCTGGGCGAAGCTCTATTGCTACTATTGTTGTTTATTCTTTTACTACTCGGTGTCTGATAGGTCGTGAATTGAACGCCTCAAACTTTCATTTTTAGCGAGCTCATATATTCTTAAGATCTGAGCGAGATCCTCTACACTTTCCTCTGTCGTCGGCGGTGAGATGGTGATCCCTTTAAAATATGTTAGATCGAATTCGATTCATTGTGTTATGGTTCGTTGATCTGATGACTGGTACGTAAGTAAAAGGGTAAATTGGATAGGTTTATTGTCTGCAAGCATTTTGTTGCCCACGTTAATTAACTGGCGATAAATCGTTCCGGGTGGAAAAATAGAATTGAATTGCGAAAGAGAGTAGTATCATTCCCCAAGGTGCAGGCCGGCTACCTGACCGTAGAAGCGATCCCCTGGCTGGCCGTGCCAAGCGACGCGGCCTGAATCGCTCTCTTTATCTTTGCGCCCTTAGCGCCTTTGCGTTAACTCTTCTGTTACTGCCCCGCATTAACCAACGCCCTAACCAACCCGCCAATATCCTTACTCCGCACCAGCGCCTCGCCCACCAGCACCCCATCGACCCCGGCGGCCTTCATCGCCCGCACGTCGTCGGGCGACTTCAGGCCGCTCTCGCCCACCACGGCGATGCCCGGCGGGATGAGCGCCCGCAGCCGGGCCGTGGCGTCGAAATCGACCTCGAACGTTTGCAGGTCGCGGTTGTTGACGCCGATGATCCGCGGCCCAATAGCCAACGCGCGGGTCAACTCGGCCTCGTCGTGCACCTCGACCAGCGCGGCCATGCCCAGTTTGCCGGCCAAGGCCAGCAGCTCGCGCAGTTCCGTGTCGCTCAGCACGGCGGCGATGAGTAGCACGGCGTCGGCCCCGGCCGCTCGTGCCTCGTACAGTTGGTAAGGGTGGAACATGAAATCCTTGCGCAGCACCGGCACGCGCACCGCCTCGCGCGCGTCGCGCAGGTCGGCCAGCGTCCCCTGGAAGTGGCGCGTGTCGGTCAGCACGGAGATAGCCCGCGCCCCGGCCTTTTCATACAGCTTTGCCAGCCGCACGGCATCATAGTTGTGCACCAGCAGCCCCTTGCTGGGCGAGGCTTTCTTGCACTCGGCGATGAGCGACACGCCGGGGGCGCGGATGGCCGCCTCGAAATCGCGCGGCGGCGGGGCCACGCCGGCCAGCGCCCGCACGTCGGCCAGCGGCACACCGGCCATGACCTTAGGCAGGTTGTCGCGGTGGAAGGTCATGATATCGTCGAGCATTTCGCCGCGACGTTTGGCTAGGTTGGTGACGCTCATCGGGCAAAAATCTCGGCTACGGCGATAGAGAACCCGGTAAGGGTTTCGGACGCGACCATGCTCCCCTCGCCATACTGGCCGCGCTGGACGTATTCATCATCTTCCAGCACCAGCACGTCAACTGTTCGCGCGCGATAATCCACGATCCAGTATTCCCGCACCCCGGCCTGCAAATACGCTTCCTGCTTGTGGCTGCGGTCGTAGACCCAGTTGCTGGGCGACAGGATTTCGACGACCAGATCGGGCGCACCGTCAATTGCGTCGTCCTTCACAATGGCTATACGTTCGCGCCGAACGAAAAGAATGTCAGGTTGGACGATGCTATCCCGTAATGGCAGCCGGACGCTAATAGGCGAGGTTAGCACCAGGCCCAGATTGTTGTGCCGGGCGTGGTAGTGCATCGCGGCCAGGAGGCTGGAGACGGCAATTTGATGGTTCGTGCCGGGTGACGGACTCACGAATAACTCCCCCTCAATGATCTCGTAACGAAAGGTGTCGTTCGGCAGACGTAGCCAGTCGTCATAGGTCCATTGACCTTGTTCGGGCCACGCTATGGTTGTACTCTGTTTGACGAGTGTTGGAGTGGCCATATATCCTCGATTTTAGTAGTCTGTTTAAATTGCCGCTATCCGCTCATCGATGGCAATGTCGTGGATGTACCGGCTATCAGACTCCATTATATCATAGTTAGTATTTTTATTTTGCCGTGAAGCTATTCGTCATCCCCACCCAATTATCCAGCGTACTCAACGCCGCCCCACTATCGATAGCCGTCGCCGCCTGCGCCAGCCCCGCCGCCCAATCCCCCGTCTCCAGGCTCAGCGCCGCCGCCGCGTTCAGCAGCACGATGTCGCGCCGCGGGCCGCGGTCATAGCCGCCCAGCACTTCGCGGGTGATGGCTGCGTTCTGCTCCGGCTCGCCGCCCAACAGGTCATCGAGCCGGGCGCGGGCCAGGCCGATGGTCGCCGGGTCAAAGTCGAAGGTCGTCACCACGCCGTCGCGCAGGGCACTGACGCGGTTGACGCCGGTCGTTGTCAGTTCGTCCAGCCCGTCGGCCCCGTGGACGACGTAGGCCGCCCGGCTGCCCAGCGCCCGCAACACCTCGGCCAGCGTCGCCGTCAGCGCCGGGTCATAGACGCCCAGCAGTTGGTGGCCGGCATTGGCCGGGTTGGTCAGCGGGCCAAGCAGATTGAAGATGGTGCGCTGGCCCAATTCACGGCGCGGGCCGATGGCATGGCGCATCGCCGGGTGGTGCTTCACGGCGTAGAGAAAGCCGATGCCCACGTCCTCGATGCACTCGGCTACCTGGGCCGCGTCCAGATCGAGGTTGCCGCCCAACGCCAGCAGCAGGTCGGCCGAACCGCTGCGGCTGCTGGCGGCGCGGTTGCCGTGCTTGGCTACCCGTACCCCGGCCCCGGCCACTACAAAAGCTGCCGTGGTGGAGATGTTGAAGGTGTGTTTGCCGTCGCCGCCCGTGCCGCAGGTATCGACCAGCACCTCGCCCGCGCCCAAGTCCACGGTGACGGGCACGACGTGGCGGCGCATCGATTGGGCGCTGCCGGCGATCTCGTCGGCCGTCTCGCCCTTCATGCGTAGCGCGGTCAGATAGCTGCCGATCTGGGCCGGCGTGGCCGCGCCGTCCATGATGGCGTCCATAGCCGCGCCCGCTTCCTCGCGGCTCAAGTCCTGTCCATTGATCACTTTAGCGATGGCTGCTCTTAAAGGCATAGGGTTGTTCCGTGGAATCCGTGTCCATCCGTGTTGAATTCATTCCGCTTCGATATAGCCGCGCTCCACGGCGGCCATGACGAACGCCTCCACCAGGTCGCCCAATTCGGCCGACACCTCGCCCACCGGGGCCATGCGTTGGCGCACCCTGTCCGCGCCGATGCCGTTCTCGCGCCACACGCCGCCCTCGTTGAGGTAGTTGTGCAGCAGCGGCATCAGCCGGTCGAGGGCGTTGGCGAAGCGGGCCTCAGCCGTCTGGTGCGCCTCGAACTCGTCCCACAGGGCGCGGAACTCGGCCGCCTGGTCGCCCGGCAACAGGCCGAAGATGCGCCCGGCGGCCCGCTCCTCGCGCTCGGCCTTGTCCACATAGCCGGTCAGGTCATAGGCGAAGGTGTCCCCGGCGTCGATCTCGATGATGTCATGTACCAGCACCAGGCGAATGGTTCGCCCCACGTCGACCGGCTCGTCAATGTGCTCGGCCAGCACCATCGCCATCAGGGCCAGATGCCAGCTATGCTCGGCCGAATTCTCGCGGCGCGAACCGTCGATCAACGGCGCGCGGCGGATGATACCCTTGAGCCGGTCGATTTCCACAATAAAGGCCAGTTGTTGCGCCAGCCGCGCGTTGTTGGTGAGCATTTCGTAAATAATCGCCTGTCCTCTGTCGGGGGGCGTGTTGCCGTGAATGGTTGGGGGATTATACTCCGACCCGGCCGCGACTCAAGCGAACTGCACCGCCCCAAAAGCGGCCTTTTGGGTTCGCCGGCCATAAACCACTCATGGAGAAGTATTGAGCATGAGAAAAATTCTTGACCGCTGTCGCCCCGTCTGGGCGATGGCGTTTGTTACTGCCGGTTCTTGGCCGGCAACCGCGCGCTTCGTATTCCTGCTAATGACGCTGGTGGGGTTGTTCGGCTCAGTGTCGCCGCTGGCGGCCGATGAGCAGGCGCAAGACCGGCGCATGTATCTGCCGGCCGTCACCGCGTCGAAGCAGCCGCCGCCGCTGGATTGCAACCTGCCCGGCGGCTATAGCGCGCTCAGCGTGTCCGGCCCGCCCCTGACCGAGGACCCGGAGACCAACCACAACCTCAATATGGGGGTGCGCGGTTACGGCGAGGTGGATGAGGCGCGTTCTCTGGTGCAACTGGGGCCGGTGCACGACGGCCGCGCGCCGCAATTCGCCGGCATGTTCGGCGATCTGCGCACCCCGGCCTTTACCACCGCCTACCGGGCCTACAACTGGTCGGAGGATTGCAACTGCCCGGTCGATAACAACTCCCCCTGGGGCGTGACCGTGCTGGGCATGGGCGTCCAGCGCGGCGAGATGATCTACACCCCCGATTCCGGCTACGACATCGGGGGCGGCCACGAATATCTGGTGCTCTATGCCGGGGAATCGGACCTGACGCTCCACATCGGCCGCGAGGATGAGTTCTTCGGCTACGTGCTCCACATCGACGGTGTCTGCACCGACCCGGAACTGCTGGCCCTCTATCGCCAACTCCATGCCGGCGGGCGCGGCCAGCTCCCGGCGCTGCGCGGCCACCAGCCGTTCGGCGTGGCTCTGGGCGACGAAGTGCAGATCGGCATCCGCGACTGGGGCGGCTTTGTCGACCCGCGCTCGCGCAATGATTGGTGGCAGGGACGGTAAGATAATTAGGAATTACGAATTAGGAATGGAGAACACGCTCTTGATTCCTAATTCCTAATTCGTAATTCCTAATTTCTGAAGAAGTCGATCCACTGCATCGAGAACGAGTCGTGGCTCTCGCGAAAGAAGTCGGGCGGCAGGGTGATCTCGATCGTGCTGCCTTCGGGCAGGGGGATCGCCGGCCGCTCCCCGGCGGCCAATGGGCCGATGGCAAATGTGTCGTCGGGCGTGACGGCCCGGATGTTGGGGTAGTAGATGTCGGCCGACGGCGGCGCGGTCTGGGCGTTGCCGGCCTCGTCGACCACGGTGATGGTCAGCGGCGGGGACGGCGCGCCGGTGCTGGAGACGCCGGTGGTGATGGTCAGATCGCCGTAGCGGATCCACAATTGCTCCAGCCCGCGCAAGGGCAGGCGGACGACGATCTCCGCCGGCCATTCGCCCTGTGTCAGCCGGGCGTTCAGGCCGTTGATGCCGTGGCGGTCGTTGACGTCGATGAGGGCGCGGCCGTCTTCGAGCGTCACTTCGGCCGAGTTGCCTTCGGGGCGGTCGAGAGTTAGTTCGATCATGGGTTGTGTCTCGGTTGATTGGCAACTGCTAATCAGTAACCCCACGGTGAATACCAGGATAGCCAACTTGCGATGCCAAGGATTTCTGTTCATGCCGGTCAATCCATTCGACTTGTCGCTAATGGCCCGCCATGCCGGCCGCGGGCGAGGCCGGCACCGGTTCGGTGGCCCGCTTGGGCCGCATACCAAACAGGAAGCGCATTATATTGTAGGGACGGATTAGGAACCAGTACAGCCCGATGATGATGAGCAGTGAGCCGACAAAGATAATGGCGAACTTGAGCAGATCGGGTATGGCCCATTGGATGACGTAGAAGCCCACGATGATGAGCACCGTCTGGTGCAGCACGTAGAAGGGCAGCACCGCCTCGTTAGCCAGGTAGAGCGCGGCCGTGCCGAAATTCAGATGGCGAATGCTGAAGCCCCAGATCGCCAGCAGTCCGAACCATGAAGCGAAGGCGCGAACGGAATGTTGCATCGCGTAATTGGCTGTCTGAAAGGTGGGATCAACCTCGTTGAACCGGGTGAACCATAAGACGTAGCGGGCGATGAGGAAGACGAGCGCGGTCGCCAGCGAGACCCATCGTAGCCGTTCGATGCTCTGCCGCAGGCCGTCATGGGCGACCAAAACAGCCCCGTACAGGAAAAACAGCATATAGATAAATATGTTCCAGCCGCCGAAGATGCTGATGCCCACGGTCTCAGGGTCGAGGGCCACGGCCAGAAGAACCACGGGCAGCGCCAGCAAATAAATCGTCCCGGGCCGCGCCAGAAAGCCGGCGACGCGATCCAGAACGGCCGCGCCCCTGCCCCGCGCCAGCCACACCAGGACGGGCAGCGCCAGCAGGGTATAGAGGAACAACATCACCAGGAACCACAGGTGCAGCCCCATCCAGGCAAAATTGCCGCCGAAGCCGTAGAAGCCGTCGAAATAGTGGGGCAGAAAGTCGAGCAGGGAGCCGGTGAATTCGCCATGATTGACGCGCTCCAGATAGACCAGGATGGGGATGTGGGTCAGCAGACCGGCGGCGAACGGCACGAGCAGGCGCAAGACGCGCTCCTTCATGTAGCGGCCCGGCGCGGTTTTACCCAGGCTGAGGTAGGCGCTGGCTCCGGCTACCACGAAGAGGAGGGGCATGCCCAGGATGGTCAGGATAGACGTGAAACTATCGACGCCGGCATACGCATGGGCGTCATTGATGTGAAACGACTCGCCGCCGAAGATGCGGGCCGTGTGGTAGACGAAGACGAGAAAGATAGAAAGGACGCGCAACCAGTCCAGATAGTATTGGCGCGGCCGGACGGCGGTGGTAGTAGGCATGGACTTGGCCTCCAACTGTGAAGAGATGAGCGCCGATCTATTCGCCTCTATAATAGCTTAGGAAGCGAGGGTAAAGGTGTCAAGTGATGAATGTCACTAACGGCTAGAGGATTCTTATCTACTCCAACTCCATCTTCTTCAACCGATACAACATCTCCTGCGTCAACTGCCGGTGCTTGCCACTAATATCGGCCTGGATGCCGAACAGGACGATGAGCGTGCCCACCAGCAATAGCCCTGTGCCCAGTGTCAGTGACTGGATGAAGCGCCCCACGCCGCTCTCGCCGCTCAGGTAGTTGATGAAGAAGCGCCCCCACAATACCGCCCCGGCCAGCAGGAACGGCACGGCGATATAGCTAAACGTGCGCAGCGGCTCGTAGAAGGCGTAGAGGCGCAGGATCGTGCCCGCCTGGGCC
>CXWJ01002328.1_pt1 | contig 17077 bp, 13 predicted proteins | sample 590841 | NCBI WGS metagenome assembly CXWJ01 (sample SAMEA3498367, study PRJEB10139) | wastewater metagenome | biome: wastewater treatment plant; material: activated sludge | place: Austria | collected 2015-01-21 | reverse complement strand
CTCTGGGAGCGCTACCCCGACGAGAGCGCGGTCATGGTCGGCTGGTACCACACCCATCCGGGATTCGGCATCTTCCTCTCGGGCATGGACTTGTTCATTCACCAGAATTTTTTCACCCAGATCTGGCACGTGGCCTATGTGCTCGACCCCAGGGCGCGAACCAGCGGCTTTTTTTGCTGGAACCGGCAGAAGACGAAGGTCAACCGGTATGATTTCCTCTGGCCCGATTGGGCGGCCGGTTCATGGTAAACGAGTGAGAGAATNNCGAGCGACATTACCGAGGCCAACCAGCTGAGTCTGTCGTGCCCGATATGTGGCAACGCCGTCGAGGAACACACCGACGGCGCGGCTCTCGTGCCCGTCATCTGCGACAAGTGCGACACCCTCTACCATAAAGCGTGCTGGGATCGCAGCGGCGGCAAATGCGCCGTGCTCGGTTGCGGCAGCGACAAGTTCCACATCCACGGCCAGGACAACCGGCCGGTGCTGAAGGTTCGCTATACCGACCTGCCCGCGCCCTCGGCCAACGGCGGCCCCTCCCCCAGCGCCCAGAACCGGCGACTGAAGGAAGAACAGCGGCGGCAGGTGCGCAATATGACCCTCTTCGAGCGCTTCTGGCGCTGGCTGCTGGATCAGATCAAGATCAATCCCTAACTCCATTCATTAGACCTGACAGGTGGGCGGCCAAATCGCTTTGACCCGGATGAGACCTATCGCCGCCCACCTGTCAGGTCTGGTAATTTTTTGGCGGCCATGATTCGCGCNNGCCGACGGCAGCCGCCACCACGTCCATTGTTGGCAGGCCAACGACAACAAATGCACCGCCTACGGCTGCACCGGCGCGGGGGTCGTGGGCGCGCCGGGCGTGGGCATACCGGGCGAGGGCAACCCTGCGGTTCCACGACCCAGAAATCAACTCCCCCGTGAGCGCTCACGCCGGCCGCGAGTCGTCACCATGCCGGCCGAACCGCCCCGCCCCACGCCGGCCGCCGCCCGGCCCATCCCCAACGCCCCCGGCTCTAAAGTGCGCACGCTGCCCGCCGGCAGCTTCGGCTGCGGCCGGAGTTGCCTGGTGTTCGCCATCATACTGGCGATCCTGCTCCTGGTCGGGGGTTGCTTTGGCTTGTGGGCCATTGCCGATTTTTTGATGTCGCAGGTGGGGGATATAGCGTATAGCACACCGGCTCCTGGGTTGATGCTAATCGCAATGTTCTTGTGCTTCTAGACGGTAATAGCAGATTACGGTACTATGAGATGATGACGATTAAAGAACGAATTACTGATTATGTAAATCAATTGCCTCCGTCATTTCAAATTGAAGCGTTGGATTACGTGGAGTCCTTATTCATAAAAGCCCAAAAAGATGCTTCTGAATCCAGCGTGGACGAAGATAGAAATTGGCTTGCTTTCTCTTTGGCCTCGGCTATGCGCGACATGGAAGACGAGGATGAGCCGGCATACAATCTTGATGATTTAAAGGTTGTTTTTGAGGCATGATTATGTCCGCCTATCAATCCTTGCTGGTTAAGGTTCACGAATTAGACGACCTCAACAAGGCCGCCGCCCTGCTCTCGTGGGATCGCGAGGTCAACATGCCCCGCGCCGGGGCGCCGGAACGCATCGCCCAGATGACCACCATGAGCAGCCTCATCCACCGCCTGTCCACCTCGGACGAGTTGGGCGAACTGATCGAGAGCGCCGCGGCCGAACTGGACGGCGCGCCCTACGACAGCAACGAGGCCGCCCTCATCCGCCTGCTGCGCCGTACCTATGCCGACGTCCGCAAGCTGCCGCCGGAATACGTGGCCCGCTCGGCGGCCGTCAGCGGCCAGGCGCGCGAAGCCTGGGTGCGGGCGCGCGCCGAGGACGACTTCGCCCATTTCCGGCCGTGGCTGGAGCAGATCGTCGGGCTGAGCCAGGAGATGGCCGACTACTACGGCTACGAAGACGAGCGCTACGACGCCCTGCTGGACAAATACGAGACCAACATGAAGACAGCCGAGGTGCGGGCCATCTTCGAGGCCGTGAAGGCTGAACTGGTTCCCCTGCGCGAAGCTATCGACCACAGCCCTGTCGCTCTGGACGACACGCTAACGCACCAAGCCTACGACGTTGACCAGCAAAAGGCGTTTGCCCGGTACATCGCCACAGCCATCGGCTACGATCTGGAGCGCGGCCATCTGGGCACGGTCATCCACCCCTTCGCCACCAGCTTCAGCCGCAACGACGCCCGCATCACCACCCGTTGGTATCCCGATTTCCTGAACCCGTCCCTCTTCGGCACGCTGCACGAATGCGGCCACGCCATGTATGAGCAGGGAACCCACGCCGATCTGGCACGCACGCCGCTGGCACGCGGCACGTCGATGGGCATCCACGAATCCCAGTCGCGGATGATGGAGAACATCGTCGGCCGCAGCCGCGACTTCTGGCAGGCCCACTTCCCCACCCTGCAACGTCACTTCCCCAAAGCGTTGAGCCACAGCACGGCCGAGGATTTCTACCGGGCCATCAACAAGACCCAGCCGTCGCTCATACGCGTCGAGGCCGACGAACTGACCTACAACTTCCACATCATCCTGCGCTTCGAATTGGAGCAGGAACTGCTGAACGGCGATCTAGCCGTGGCCGACCTGCCCACCGCCTGGAACGACAAGATGCGCGGCTTGCTGGGCATCACCCCGCCCAACGACCGCGAGGGCTGCCTGCAAGACGTGCACTGGTCGCGGCCGAGCTTCGGCTACTTCCCCACCTACGCCCTGGGCAACCTGTATGCGGCGCAGTTCTACGAGACGGCCGTGGCTCAGAATCCGGCTATCGCCGAGGGGATGGCCCAGGGCCGGACAGACGCGCTGGTGGCCTGGCTACGGGAAAATATCCATCAGCACGGCAAGAAGTTCACTCCCGGCGAGCTAGTGGTACGTGTCACCGGGCAGCCGTTGGGCCACGCGGCGTTCATGCGCTACGCCTGGGACAAGTTTGGGGATCTGTATTCTCTGGCGTAAGAATAGTGGGCAGTGGAAAGTGGGCAGTGGTCAGTAACTGACCACTGCCCACTTTCCACTTCTTCAAACTAAAACATGAAGCTGCCCTGCAAACGGATGACGCCCATGAAAACGAGCGCCAGGGCCAGCAGCACCAGCAATAGTTGATTGCGATACTTGGTCGAGGAATCGGTCGAGCGGCGCCAGATGGCCGTCATGTGGGCGGCCACGGCCGCCAGCAGCATCGTCGTGGCGTGCTCCAGCCGCGGGCCGCTAAACCCGCCGCCGAAGAAAAGCAGAATCAACCCCAACAGGACGTTGATGTCCAGCGCAATCGTTAAGATTGTCAGCAGGGTGCGATCCAGCGCGGTATAGTCGCGTTTGCCAAGCCAGCCGATCAGGAACTTGACGACGACGACGAGGGCCACCAGGGCCACCAGCCATCTCATTTCGCCGTGGATCGTCGTTAATAATGCCATCGAAAAATCTCTCCTTTGCTTGCGGGAATGGGTGACCGCCGGGCCGTCTCACTCCTCTTCTTTATCGTCGTCACGCGCCGGCCCGGCAGCCTTGCCCGCTGTGGGATATTCGACGCGGGCGCGCATCACGGCCAGATTATCCGTATCCAGGATGGTGAACCGGATATTGTTCTGGAAAGTGACTATATCACCATTCACCGGAGGCCGCCCCAATAAGGCCACGATCAGGCCGCCGACCGTTTCCACATCCGGCAGTTCGTCATCCTCGCCCAGATAGACGTCATCGGACAGATCGTCCAGCAGATAATCGCCGGCGACTTCCAAATGGCCGGGGCCTTTCTTGTCATACGGCTCGCGCTCCACATCAAACTCGTCGCGCACCTCGCCGACAATCTCTTCCACCAGGTCTTCCAGCGTGACCACACCGGCCAGCCCGCCGAACTCATCGCGGACGATCGCCATGTGGAGGCGGTCTTTCTTGAAAGCGGCCAGCAGCCGATCGACACGGTAATCTTCCGGCACTTCCGGCGCGGTACGCAGGATGAGGCGCAAATCGAACGGGCCGTTCGGCCGCAGCGTCAGCCGCAAGAGATCCTTCAGATGCAAAATGCCGACGATGTGGTCGAAGTCGGANNGCCTGCTCACAGTTGACGGCCAACGCCTGGACGCGGCGGCGGGGGGTCATCACCTGCCCCACAATCCGCTCGCTAAAGTCGAAAATATTGCGGATGATCTTCTGCTCGTCAGCTTCGATCAGGCCGCCCTCAGTGCTCTCGGCCACGATCAGTTCCAGCTCCTCGGCGGCCATCAGGCGCTCGTGGCCCTGAGCGGGCGGGATGCGGAACAGGCGCAGCAGCAGATTACCAATGTGGTTCAGAAACCGCACCGGATAGCCGAACAGGCTGCCCGTGAGGCGCATCATCCGGTCGAGGGAGAGGGCCATGGCCGACGGGTTAGCCAGAGCCAGCGCCTTGGGCACCATCTCGCCGAGGACAACGTGGAGATAGGTCAGCAGGGCCAGGGCGATGATATAGCTGATGGTGGCCGCCGTGGTTGGGCGCACGCCACCCAGCGTCTCCAGATACGGCTCGACGAAATGTCCGATGGCCGGCTCGCCATACATCGCCAGCCCCAGCGAGGCCAGGGTGATGCCCAGTTGCGCGGTGGCGATGTAGTGATCGAGTTGCGGCCGTAGCTCCAATATTTTCAGCACGTTGCCGGCCACAACGTTGCCCTCGTCGGCCATCTGTTCCATCTGCGTATCGCGCACGCCGATGATGGCGAACTCGGCGGCCACAAACACGCCATTGATGATGACCAGTAACAGGATAATGAGCATCGGGACGATCAGATCGACCACCGACGGCAGCGACTCGGCCGCCGCCAGCGACGCCATGAACAGGCCAATGCCGGGCAACCCCAGTCCCAGCAGCACGAGCTTAATCATGGTCGGCCATATCCCATTCGGTGAAGTACGAATCGGCGTCGCTGGGTGGCAACAGCAGCGACAACTCGCCCACGCCCAGGTCTTCCATGCTCTCCACGCGGATTGCCACGTCGCCGATGCGCGTCTCGTCGCCGGCCAGCGGCGGGCGGCCCAGCAGGCTGAAGACCAGGCCGCTCAACGTGTCGGCCGTGTCCTCCGGCAATTCCAGATCGAGGTACTCGTTCACGTCCGTAATCAACAAGTCGCCACGCAGATAGATGCGCCCCTCCTTGTCGCGGGCGATCATGGCCGCCTCGTCATCGAATTCGTCCTGTAGCTCGCCGAAGATCTCCTCGATGAGGTCTTCCAGCGTCAGCAGCCCGGCCGTGCCGCCGAACTCATCAAAGACCATCGCCAGATAGCGATGGCGGGCGTTGAGTTGCTCCCACACGTCGGTAATCGGCAGCGTCTCGGGCACGTAGACCACATCGCGCACGACGCTTTCAACTTCATGGATGCCCTGATTGTGCAGCCGGAAGACGTCCTTGACGTGGACGAAACCGACGATCTCATCGATGGAATCGCGATAGAGGGGGATGCGCGAGTAACCGGCCTCCAGGGCCAACTGGATCAGGTCGTTGGTCGTGGCGCTGATCGGCGCGGCGACGATCCGGGTACGATGCACCATCACCTGGCGGGCCGTCAGGTCGCGCAGGCGCAAGGCGTTGCGCAGCAGGCGGCGCTCGTTGTCGTCGAGCAGGCCACCCTCGTGGCTCTCGGTCACCAGAAGCTCGATCTCCTCCGGCGAATGGGCGCGGCCGACGGCGACGTGGGTGTTGCGCCCGGCCAAGCGCAATAAAATATTGGCGCTGCCGTTGAAAAACCAGATCGGGATGGCGAATAAGAACTGGGAGATGCGCATCGGCCAGACGACGGCGCGGGCGATGTCCTCCGGATATTGGATAGCCAGCGATTTGGGGAACAACTCGCCCAAAATGACCTGCAAGGCAGTGATGAAAACGAGCACGCCGATGACCGAAACGGATTGGGCCACGCGGCCGGCGGCCTGCACCGACAGCCACGAGCCGAACAATTGCGTCAACGGCTCAACCAGGCGGGTGGCGATGGCCTCCTGAGCGTAGGCACCGAGGATCAGCGAGGAAATGGTGATGCCCACCTGGCAGGCGGCCACGTAGCGATCCAGCTTGCGGTTGTCCTCCAGGATCGGCAGCAACATCTTGGCCAGCGAATCGTTTTGGGCGGCCATCTGGCTGACCTTTGTGCGCCGCGCCGAGACGGTGGCGAACTCGGCCCCCACGTAGAGAGCCGTCAACAGGATCATCAGGCCGATGGTGACGAAAGAGACCAGGAAGATCATAACGCGCCCTCCCCCCTGGTCTTCGGGCAGGCTCGTTCAACGCCGGCGCTGACGATCAGACGCGCGGCCACATTCGCCCGACGCCGGTCGCCTGACCGGGTGGACAAAAGCCGACATGCGTTAGCCAACCGTTGGAGAGGTAGGGGGCAAGGACTCGGAGGTTCCGAGCGCGGGGCGGACAAGACTAATGCACCCCCCGGTCAGGTCTCGCCGCCTGACGCGCGTCTGCCAAGATAATTATCACCGGTATCGTTCTATTGCTCAGTTATGACGCTGATGACGGTTCCCATCAGCATGAAACAGTGGCTAGTTGACCAATGAATTATAGTAATGCCCGGTTAAATGTCAATCACCGCCCAGGGCCATAATTATCGATGTGGAGGCCGAAGTAATCGACCGCCAGTCGCCAGCGTTCGCCCTCCGGCCGGATGGCCCGGAAACGGGGCGTGGCCCCCCACGACGAACCGTAACGCTCGTGGGCGGCCCATTTGTGCGGCCGAAGCTGGGCGAAGTGGTGGCGAAAGCCGGGCGACTCGCGGTTGTTCCACAATACCAGCAAGTGCGGCTCGGCCCGGTCGGCCACGTAGTGCGCCCCGGCCCCCTGGGTCGTCTCCAGTAAGGCCCGCATCTGGGCCGGGGCGACATCGACGCCAAAATCGGCCAGCCGTTCCGGCGCGGCGGCCAGCTCGTCCAGCCGCGACACCAGCCACAGCTTGGCCAGCGAATCCATGCGGAACGCTTTCACCAGTTGCTCGACCTTCTCCGCCGTGCGGTCGCGCCGGGCGGCCAGTGGCGCGTCCCCGGCGGTGATGGTGATCCGGGCCGTCGCCGAGGCGCTCAACGGCAGCGCCGCCAGATGAACCACCTCCCGCCCTTCGTCCACCTCGAAGGCCAGCGGGCGGGAGAGGCCATCGATCATCACCGCCGCCTCACCCGGCGCGGCCAGACCATGCAGGTGCAGGTGATAGACGCGCTCGGCGGGGACGACCGTGGCGTCGCCGCTCGGCGGGGAAAGGGTCAGGCGCAGGCGGTTCCCGTCCCAGCGCTGCTCATAGCGCGACAAGGCCAACGCGCCCTCGCGATAGGCCAACGACTGGCCGTCATCCTCAAAGAGGGTGAAGCGGCCGTCGGCTCCGGCAAATACGTGGAGATGCATCTCGGCCGGATTGTCCAGCCCGCCCCAGCCGACCCGCGGCCCCAGCGGCACGATGGCCCCGGCGCGGGCGAAGACGGGCACGTCGCCCAGCCCACCGTAGCAGGCGTACCAGGCATCGCCCGGATAATACTCGCCGCTAAAGAAGTGGAACCAGTCGCCCGGCGGCAGCCAGACGACCTGCCGCGCCAGCCGCGTATCCGGGTCGGACGGGGCGGTATAGGGGGCGACGATGAGATCGGCCCCGAACAGATATTGCTGCGGGCAGGCGTAGGCCGCCTCGTGGTCGGGGTAGTCGTGGTACATCGGCCGCACCGGGGCGATGCCGTCGGTCTCGTTCAGGCTCGACAGGGTGTAGAGGTATGGGATCAGCGCGTGGCGCAACTGCATCACGTCGCGGGTGATGTGCAACACCTCGGCGTCGTAGCCCCACGGCCGCCGCTCGTGGAACGGGTTCTTGGTGCTGTGCAGCCGGAAGATGGGGCTGAAGACGCCGAATTGCACCCAGCGGGTGTACAGCTCGCGGTCTTCGATGCCCTGCATGTGGCCGCCGATGTCGTGGCTCCACCAGCCGTAGCCGACGTTGGCCGCCGTGGCCGTGAAGTAGGGCTGGAAGTCGAGTGACTCCCACGAGACGACCGTATCGCCGGAGAAGCCGATTGGGTAGCGCTGATTGCCCAGCCCACCCCAGCGCGAGAAGATGAACGGCCGCTTGCCGTCGCGCCCCAAGTCGTAGAAATGCAGATGGTTCAACTGCCACAGCGGATCCAATCCGGCCAGGGCGGTCTGCGTGCCCTGCTGCCAGTCGATCCACCAGAAATCGACGCCCATCGCCTCCTGGGGGTGGTGCAATACCTGAAAGTAGGCGTCGGCAAAGTGGCGGTTGGCGATGTCGAACGGGATGGCCGCCCCGGACGCCGGGTCAAGTCCCAGGCGCTCAGCCATGGCCGCGTAATCGGCCTCGTAGGGCCGGATACCCAGCGCCGGATGCAGATTGAGCGCCGTGCGTAGCCCCTGCTCGTGGAGCCGGGCGATGAACCCGGCCGGATCGGGAAAGAGCGCGGCGTTCCAGGTGTAGCCCGTCCAGCCGCTGATGTCCTGGCCGACATTGACCAGGTGCCAATCCATGTCCACGATACACACCGCCAGCGGCACGTCGTTGGCGCGAAACTCGTCCATCAGGGCCAGCAATTCCCCGTCGCCATACTCCCAGTAGCGGCTCCACCAGTTGCCCAGCACCCAACGCGGCAGGAGCGGCGCGCCGCCGCTGATCGTCTCGTAATCGCGCAGGGCATCGCCATAGCGCCGGCCGTAGCCGAAGAAGTAGAGGTCGCGGACGCGCGGGTCGGCCGCCCGATCGACCGGCCAGTTGGACTCATCGAACACCAGCGTGCGACTGTCATCGACCACCGCCCAGCCGTCGCGCGATAGCAGACCCGGCTCCAACTGGGTCGCCCCGCTGACCCGATCCAGCGTGCGCGCCGTGCCTAACAGGTTGCCGGTGTCCGCGTCACCATAGTGCCACGTCGGGCCGTCGGGCAGCAGCCGTATCGACAGTGTGGATGCGGCGAATGGCGCGTCATCGCCGGCGTATTCCAGCCGCAGGTGATCGGTCGTCAGGATCAGACGCTCCGCCTGGCGCTCGACGGTGAAGGGCGGCACCGGGCGGCGGCGGAACCAGAAGACCTGGCTGGGCCTATCTTCAAAGCGGCCGGCGGGATCATATTCCATGCGGATTAACCGCGAGGCCAGCACGGTGAAGCGGGCCGCGCCGGCCACGACGACGGCCTCCGGGTCGGCCTGGGGATCAAACGTCAGGCGGGTATAGGCAGGTTGCTCGGTCAAGGATGAACCTCGTAGATTGATTTTGCAGTAAGCGCCGGCCGGATAGGCCCGCGGCTAATCAGTGGATTATAGCGCAGCCCGCGCGGAGCGATTAGTTCATGCCCATCGGTCAAACCGGGTTATAATGAGACGCGAGAAGGAACCTATCATGGACACTGCTCTTCTGCTGATTGACGCCCAGGTGAATATGTTTGAGCCGGAGCCGGTCTATCAGGCGGCCGAACTGCTCATCACCCTGCGCGATCTACTGGATCGTGCCCGCGCCGCCGCCGCGCCGGTCATCTTCGTGCGCCACAACGGCGGCGCGGGCGAACCGGACGAGGCTCACAGCCCCGGCTGGGCCATCCATCCCCGCCTGACCCCACTGCCGTCCGAAGCCATCATCGACAAGTACCGGCCCGATGCCTTTTACCGCACCGGACTGGACAGTGTGCTGACCGAGCGCGGCATCCGGCGGCTGATTATCGCCGGGATGCAGACCGATTACTGCATCGACACGACCACGCGCCGGGCCAACAGTCTGGATTACGAGGTGACGCTCGTCGCCGACGGCCATAGCACGCTGCCCGGCAGCCTCGCGGCCGAGCAAATCATCGCCCACCACAATCAGGTGTTACGCGCCTTCGCCGACGTGCGGCCCGCGGCCCAGGTCGAGTTTACGAGCGAGCCGCTGCCGCGCATCGATCTGGACGCCCTGACCACGGTCGATCAGGCGGGCATCCGGCGTGGCCTGGCCGAATGGCCGGTCTATGACGGCTGGCTGGCAACCGGCCAGGGGCGGCCGTTCTGGCCCCACACCCACCCCAACCGCGTGGCCGACACGTTGCGCCGCCTGTGGGAGCCGGCCTATCACCCGCGCGACCGCTACCTTGATCCGCCGCGCTGGGAAGCGGGTCTGGCCCACGCCTTCCTGCAACCGTTGGAGAACATCCCCGCCGCCTTTCGCAAGGGCAACCTGCAAGCGGTGAAAGCGGCCGTCGATCACCTGTTACAGAATCCGCGCAACCCGCTCTCCAACATGATCCGCCCGCTTGATGATACCTTGTGGCTATACGAATCACGGGATTTGCGCCTGTTCTACGTCCCCCACGTGACGACCGACCAGAACGGCCGCGAACGGCGCTACATCTTTCTCGTCTGGCTGGCCCCGGGTGTGCCGGTGGTCAATCCGTTTGCGTAATGACTACCTCCCCCCTCCTCATCGCCTTCGTCGCCGACCTGATGTTCACGACGCGCATTGCCCTGGTGGCCGAGCACCTGGGCTATCGCGTGGAGTGGATCGAGTCAGCCAATCAGGTTGGCGCGCCCGACCATGAGGACGCACCGGAGCGGCCGGGGGAGGCCCTGCACGGCCGCGCGGGGCGACTGTTCGAGGCCATCGTCCGCCGCCAGCCGGCGCTGCTGCTGTTCGACCTCAACAACGACGCCATCCCCTGGCGGGAGTGGATCGCCGCGCTCAAATCGTCGGCGGCCACGCGGCGCATACCCGTGCTATGCTTTGGCCCCCACGAGGACGTGGCTACGATGACCGCCGCCAAGGCCGCCGGGGCCGATGCGGTGCTGGCCCGCTCGCGCTTCACGGCCGATATGCCCGCCCTGTTCCAGCGCTACGCCCGCATCCCCGACCGCACGGCCATCGACGCCGTGTGCGCCGAACCGCTGGCGGATTTAGCCCGCACCGGCATCGAGCGCTTCAACCGCGGCGAATTCTACGCCGCCCACGACGCGTTGGAAGAAGCGTGGATGGGCGACAGCGGCCCGGGGCGCGATCTCTACCGGGGCATCCTACAGGTGGGCATCGCCTATTACCAGATCGAGCAGGGCAATTATCGGGGCGCGGTCAAGATGTTACTGCGGGTGCGCCAATGGCTCGACCCGCTGCCGAGCGTCTGTCGCGGCGTCGATGTGGCCGGGCTGCGGGCCGACGTTGATCGCGTCTATCAGGCGCTCACGACCCTCGGCCCAGAGGGCATCGCCTCATTCGACCGGGCGCTGCTGGGCGTCATCGTCGTGGAATAGGGTGGCTGTGGGAGATAAAGAGATTAAACACGGATAGGACACGGATGAAACGGATTGATCGATCCGTTCAATCCGTTTCATCCGTTTTATCCGTGTCCTATCCGTGTTTAATTCTTTCTCCTGCGCAGCCACTTTTCGATTTCCACGGCCACGAACACCAGCGCGCTGGCCCCCAGGCCAATCGCCAGATCGGCCGGCGACAGGGCGACCACGCCGAAAAAGCGGCGGCCGAGTGACGTATAGAGCAGCGCCAATTGCAGCACGACGGTCAGGGCGATGGCGATGACCATCAGCCGGTTGGAGAAGGGGCCAATCCGCAGCACCGAATCCTCATGCGCCCGCAAGGCCAGCGCGTTGCCCATCTGGGCCAGGGTCAACGTGGTGAAGATCATCGTCTGCCACGGCCCATTGGGGTCTTGCCGGTAGTAGAACAATCCGACCAACAGCGAGATCACGCCCATCAACACGCCGATCCAGACGATGCGCTGGCCCACGCCGCGACTGAGGATACTTTCGTCGGGATGGTAGGGCGGGCGCTTCATTATGCCCTTTTCGGCCGGCTCCACGGCCAGCGCCAGCCCCGGCAGGCCGTCGGTCACCAGATTGATCCACAGGATTTGCACCGCCAGCAGCGGCAGCGGCAACCCCAGAAACGGCCCGATGAACATGACGAACAACTCACCGGTGTTGCTCGACAGGATGTAGGTGACGAACTTGCGGATGTTGTCATAGATGTTGCGCCCTTCCTCGATGGCGGCCACGATGGTGGCGTAGTTGTCATCGAGCAGCACCATGTCGGCCGCTTCCTTGGATACGTCGGTGCCGGTGATGCCCATCGCCACGCCGATCTCGGCCTTCTTCAGGGCCGGAGCGTCGTTCACCCCGTCGCCGGTCATGGCCACCACCTGCCCCCGATCTTGCAGCGCCTGCACAATGTCGAGCTTGTGCTCCGGCGAAACGCGGGCATAGACGGGCACGTCCTGCACGATCTGTTGCAGCGCTCCGGCGGGCATCTCAGCCAGATTGTGGCCGGTCAGATGGCGGTCGCCGCTGGTGATCGCCAGGTCGCGGGCGATGGTTTGGGCCGTCAGGGGGTGATCGCCGGTGATCATGATCGACTGAATGCCGGCCTCGCGGGCCGTCCGCACCGCCGCCTTCACCTCCGGCCGCGGCGGATCGATCATGCTGATCAGCCCCACGAAGCACATCTCCCGCTCAACAGCGCTCTCGTCGGCCGTGTCGGGCAGTTCGTCCAGCCCGCGAAAGGCCACGCCCAGCACGCGCTGGCCGGCTTGGGCCGAGCGCGCGTTGGCCGCCAAAATTAGCACCCGCGCCGCCTCGTCAAGCGGCTTGATCTCGTCGCCCGTCCAGTAGTGGCCGCAAATCTCCAGCAGGCCGTCGGCCGCGCCCTTGGCGAAGGCGACGTAGGGCTGCCGGCCCCAGGGAGCTTGGGCGAACTCGTCTTCCGGCGGGCTGTGATGGATGGTGGTCATGCGCTTGCGCTCGGAGGTGAAGGGCACCTCGGCCAGCCGCGGCCAGCGCGTTTCCAGTTCTTCCTTGCTATGGCCAATCTCGTCTGCGGCCAGGACTAGCGCGCCTTCCGTCGGGTCGCCCATGACGCGCCGGCCGCCCTCCGGCTCGTCCTGCAACAAGGCATCGTTGCACAGCGCCCCGGCAATGAGCAGCAGGTCGAGCGAGCGCTCCTCGGGGGCGGCTTCCGGCTTCAGCACGGCGTTGTGGATGTAGCCGGCGCTATCGACCAGCGTCGCCAACTCGCGCGAATGGCCGGCCACGTCCAGCACGGTCACGGTCATGCGGTTCTGGGTCAGCGTGCCGGTCTTGTCGGAGCAGATGACCGTCACTGAACCCAGGGTTTCCACGGCCGGCAGGCGGCGAATGAGCGCGTTGCGCTTGAGCATCCGTTGCGCGCCCAGGGCCAGGGTGATGGCGACGACGGCCGGCAGCCCCTCCGGCACGGCGGCCACGGCCAGACTGACGCCGACGAGAAACAGGTTGCTGAAATGTTCGCCGCGCAGCAGCCCCAGGCCGACCACAAACACGATGATGGCGATGGCAATGTAGCCCAGGATTTTGCCCAGATGATCGAGGCGGCGCTGCAGCGGGGTCTGGTCTTCCTCCACACCCTGGATGAGTTCGGCGATGTTGCCTAGTTCGGTCCGCATCCCCGTCTCGGTGATGAGGGCCGTGCCGCGGCCGTAGCTGACCGCCGTGCCCATGTAGACCATATTGCGCCGGTCGCCCAGCGGCGGGGCCTGGCCGTCGCGCGCGGCCAGCGGCGTGATGAACTTGCTGATCGGCTCCGATTCGCCGGTCAGGGCCGCTTCCTGGGCGCGTAGATTAATGCTCTCTACCAGCCGGCCGTCGGCGGGAATGAGGTCGCCCGTTTCCAGCCGCACGACGTCGCCCGGCACCAGCCAACGGGCGGAGATGTCGGCCAGACGGCCATCGCGCAGTACGCGCACGGTGGGCACGGCCAGCTTCTTCAGGGCGGCGATGGCCTTTTCGGCGCGGTACTCCTGCGAGAAACCGATGACGGCGTTCAGGGCGACGATGGCCATGATGATGATGACTTCTTCCACCTCACCCAGCACGGCCGAGGCGATGGCGGCCACGATGAGGATGATGACCATCAGGTCCTTGAACTGATCGGCGAAGATAGCCAAGGGACTTTTGGCGCCTTTCTCGACGAGTTCGTTCGGCCCGAACTTCTCCAGGCGGCCTGCGGCTTCGGCCGACGACAAGCCCGACTCGCTGGAACTGTTCAGTTCGCCCAGGGCGGCTTCGACTTCCAGTAGATACCAGTCACTCATAAGGTTGATTATTTCCTTGACGCGCCGCGCATCATCGCGGATGATCCCGATGCGAACCGTTTTATATCATATTGGGTTCTAACCCGGTAGAAACCGACCTACAGCATTCCACCGTATTCAAGAGGCAATCGATGAGTGGCGCTTATACTCCCCAGACGGCGATGTTTATTTTCGCCCACCCCGACGACATCGAATTCGGCGTGGCCGGCACGGCGGCCAAATGGGCACGGGCCGGCAGCCGGGTCATCTATGTGGTCATCACCGACGGCAACGTGGGCAGCCACGAGGACGGCATGACGCCGGAGCGGCTGGCCGAAATTCGGCGGGCCGAGCAGACGGCCGCCGGGCAGGTGGCCGGGGCCGAGTGCCTCTTCCTGGGCTATCACGACGGCTTCTTGCAGCCGACACTGGAACTGCGCAAGGAGCTGGTGCGGCTCATCCGCCAATACCGGCCGGACGCCGTCGTCTGCGGCGATCCGTCGAACTACTTTCCGGCCGAGGATTACATTAACCACCCCGACCACCGCGCCGCGGCCCAGGCGGCGCTCGACGCCGTCTTCCCGGCGGCCGAGATGACGCTGCTCTACCCCGACCTGGCCGCCGAGGGGTTGGTGGGCCACAAGGTGAATTACGTCTTCGTCTCTTTCGGCGAACGGGTCAACCATTTCGTCGATATTACCGATACCATCGACCTGAAGATCGAGGCGCTCCAGAAGCACGTCAGCCAGTTGGGCCAATGGAACCCGGCCGACATGATCCGTCAATGGGCGGCCGACACGGGCAAGAAGGTCGGCTTCGCCTATGCTGAGGGGTTCTATCGCATCACCCTTCAGTCACTGGATACGCCGGCGACCGCGCAGCCGGAAATATAAACAGCTGGCGACGGCCAGGTAGTTGGGTAATCGTAACAAATCGTTTACAAGTCCACGATTGGAAGCCCCGGCCAAAGGATGTAAACTAAAGCGGTTATGGCGCGAAAGAAGATATTGTTCATCGGCGGGTCGCTCAACATGACGCGGATGATCCATGCCGTCGGCCGCCACCTGCAAGATGAATTCGACTGCTGGTTCAGTCCCTTCTACTCCGACGGCCTCTATAATATCCTGGCCAGCCATTCCAACATGCTCGATTTCACCGTGCTGGGCGGCAACTTTCGGCGACAGACCGACGCCTATCTGCATCTGCACAACCTGCCCATCGACTATCGCGGCGACGCGCGGGAGTACGACCTCTACGTTGCCACCACCGACCTCTACGTGCCCAAGAATCTGCGCAATCGGCCGTTCATCCTCATCCAGGAGGGCATGACCGACCCGGAAGGGTTCATGTATCACCTCGTCCGGCGTTTCAAGCTGCCGCGCTATCTGGCCAGCACCTCGACCAATGGCCTGTCGAACCAGTATCGTTTCTTCTGCATCGCCTCCAAGGGGTATCGTGATTTCTTCATCCGCAAGGGAATGCGGCCGGAAAAGCTGGTCGTGACCGGCATCCCGAACTATGACAATTGCGCCGCTTATCTGGAGAACGATTTTCCCCTGCGCGACTACGTGTTGATCGCCACCTCCGACGCCCGCGAGACGTACAAGCGCGACAATCGCAAGAAGTTCCTGCGGCAGGCGGTCGCGCTCGCCGCCGGCCGGCCGATGATCTTCAAGTTGCACCCCAACGAGAAATTCGAGCGGGCCATCCGCGAGATTCGCGAGGTCGTGGGCGAGGGGCCGCCCATCTACACCGACGGCAATATCGACCACATGATCGCCAATTGCCGGGCGCTCATCTGCCAATACTCAACGGTGGTCTATGCCGGTATCGCCCTGGGCAAGGAAGTGCATTCCTATTTCGATCTGGAGATGTTGCACGAACTGGCTCCCATGCAAAACGGTGGCGTTTCCGGCCACAATATCGCCCGCGTCTGCCGCCACATCCTGCTGGGTGAGCCGGTGGAGTGGGAGGAGTTTCTGACGTATGCCCCGGCTTAGCGGCGGGATCGTCACCGTCATCCAGGCGCGCACCGGTTCGACGCGCCTGCCCAACAAAGTATTGCGGCCGTTGGTCGGCAAGCCGTTGCTGGCGCGGATGGTCGAGCGGGTGCTGGCCGCCGAACTGGCCGGCACGGTCGTCGTGGCGACGACCACCGACGCCGCCGATGACCCCATCGCCGAGCTGTGCCGCGTCGAAGGCTTCCTGTGTTACCGGGGCGACGCCGAGGACGTGCTCGACCGCCACTTTCAGGCCGGGCGGCAATATGGCGCGGCTACGGTCATCAAAATTCCGTCCGATTGCCCGCTCATCGACCCACGCGCCATCGACCGGGTCATTGCCTACTATCTGGCCCAGCCCGACGAGTTCGATTTCGTCAGCAATCTGCACCCGCCCAGCTATCCCGACGGCAACGACGTGGAGATTATGACGATGGCCGCGCTGGAGACGGCCTGGCGCGAGGCGACCCGGCCGCTGGAGCGCGAGCATACGACGCCCTTCTTCTGGGAGAACCCGGAACGCTTTCGCCTGGGCAACGTCTTCTGGGAGTCGGGCCTGGACTATTCGATGAGCCACCGCTGGACCATCGACTACGAAGAGGATTACCGCTTTATCGCCGCCGTCTATGATGCCCTCTACCCCACCGACCGCCTGTTCAGCCTCGATGACATACTGGATTTTCTGGCGCTGCACCCGGACGTGGCGGCCATCAACAGCCAATACGCCGGGGTCAACTGGTATCGACATCATCTGGATGAATTGAAAACGGTGTCGTCGGGGCAGACCCGTCAACTCTAGAAACCGAGTTTTTCTTGAAAACTCGGTTTCTAATGGACAATAACAATGAATCACGAAGAACGAATCGAATTAGAAAACATGGCGCTACGCGTCCGGGAGCACATCATCCGCCTATCGACCGATGGCGGCTGCTTCACCGGCGCGTCCCTGTCCTGCGCCGATCTGCTCGTCTATCTGTACAACC
>CXWJ01000833.1_pt1 | contig 17092 bp, 15 predicted proteins | sample 590841 | NCBI WGS metagenome assembly CXWJ01 (sample SAMEA3498367, study PRJEB10139) | wastewater metagenome | biome: wastewater treatment plant; material: activated sludge | place: Austria | collected 2015-01-21 | reverse complement strand
ATCGACATCGCCGCCTGGGTGGGCACGCCGCTCCACATCTTCCACGTGTCGTGCGCGGCCACGGCCGAACGCATCGCCGCGGCCAAGGCCCGTGGTCTGCCCATTACCGGCGAGACCTGCCCGCAATACCTCTATCTGACCGATGAACTGTATGACCGGCCGGGCGTCGCCGGCGCATTGCCGGTCTGCGCCCCGCCGCTGCGCCCGGCGGCCGACCGCGACGCGCTATGGCGGGCGCTGGCCGGCGGCGCGCTCGACCTTGTGACCACCGACCACTGTCCCTTCACCGCCGCCGAAAAAGCCGGCGGACTGGATGACTTCAGCCGCATCCCCGGCGGCGTCCCGTCCATTGAGAGCCGGGTGGCGCTGGTCTACGACGGGCTGGTGAATCGCGGGCTGGGCGGCGAGCGGACGGCCGCGCTGCAACGCTGGGTCGACGTCTGCGCCACGACCCCGGCGGCGCTCATGGGCTTCCCCCGCAAGGGCCGCCTGCTGCCCGGCTACGACGCCGACGTCGTGGTCTTCGACCCCAATGTTGACATAACCATATCGACAGAGTCGCTACACGAAACGGCCGGTTGGTCGCCCTACAGCGGCACAGCCCTGCGCGGCTGGCCGACCACGACCATCAGCCGGGGCGAAATCCTGGTGGACGGCGGTGAGTGGCGCGGCGCGGCCGGGCACGGCCGCTTCGTCGCTCGATAATTGCTCCCCGAAACCGAGTTTTTTCCTGAAAACTCGGTTTCTTTCTTTCCTGAAAACTAGGTTTCTTTCTTTCCTGAAAACTAGGTTTCTTTCTCTCCTGAAAACTAGGTTTCTTTCTTTGAAGACCTGGTTACTACGGAGGGTGTGGTCAGAGAGAAACCGAGTTTTCAAGAAAAAACTCGGTTTCTTGAGCCGGCTTTAAGCCACAATCAGTCCCCCTTAAAGTCGCGCGGGCGTTTGATGGGGTATCCTGTCAGTGTCATCAGCGCAGCACCACTGCCGCGCTACAGAGAGACCCGCACCCCGAACTGCGTTTAAGTCTCCGTACCCATCTTTCTGTCGCTCATCGTCGTCGCGCTGATGACTTTTTAATTCATTGACCAGTGTTGCACCGTCGCGCCTGGCCACCACCTCTGGGGGATTGCTTTTGGTGGGGACCCTTCGGGGAGCATGACCGGGATCGTTACCTAAACGACCCCGGTCATGCTGGAGTAAAGCCGAATCATCTACCGGCGCGGACGGACGCCGGCCTCTGGAGCGCGAGCCGCGCGGATCGAGTAGGAGCAGGAGAAAGGGGCATCGTATTGTTAGTTGCTCCCACTCGATCCGCGCCGCACGCGCTTTTTTGTTTTCAAGTAAACCTATCAAGTCTTACCGGATTGCGTTAGAATGATGGACATGGCTCGCCACATCCTCATCGTCGATGACGACGCCCTTATGCGCCGTAGCGTCAGCCTGCATCTGGAGCAGAACGGCTACCGCGCCGGCACCGCCGCCACCGCCGAAGACGCCCTGGCCCTGGCCCGCCGCGACCGGCCCGACCTCATCCTACTCGACATCGGCCTGCCAGGCATGGACGGCCTGCAAGCCATCCGCCACTTCCAGCGCGACATGGACGACGTGCCGGTCATCTTCGTCACCGCCCGCCGCCGCGAACTGGATACCATCCTGGGGCTGGAAATGGGAGCCGACGATTACATCACCAAGCCCTTCAATCTCGACATCCTGCTGGCCCACGTCAAGGCCATCTTGCGCCGCGCCGAGCGGAGCGCCACCGGCCAGCCGCCGCCCGACACGCTCATCGTCGGCGATCTCCACATCGACCCGGCCGCCCACGAAGTGACCATCGACGGCCGCCACATCGCCCTGACGGCCAAGGAGTTCGCCGTGCTCCACACCCTGGCCCTCGACGCCGGCAAGGTCGTCAGCACCGAGGACATCCTCAGCCGCGTCTGGGGCGCGGAGTTCATGGGCGAGCCGCAGGTGGTCTACGTCAACATCCGCTGGCTGCGCGAGAAAATCGAGACCGACCCCAACCAGCCGCGCCGCATCGTCAACGTGCGCGGTGTCGGTTACAAACTCATTACCAACACCCCATCCGGCTGACGCGAATTTAATCATGCGCTCCCTTCGCGGCCGTTTCGTCCTCAGCCACATCCTGCCCTTTCTGGTCATCTTCCCCCTGGCCGGGTTGATTTTGCTCTACCTCATCGAGGCCCAGGTCATGCTCGTCCACCTGTCGGACGATCTACAGGAGCGGGTCACGCTGATCGCCGCCGCCGTGGCCCAACAGCCCGAAACGCTCACCAATGGCCCGGCTGCCGAAGAATTTCTGGCCGAAATCGGCCCGCTGGTCGAGGGGGAAATCTATTTGATGCAGGCCGACGGCCAGGTCATCGCCGCCAAACTGACCGATGCCCCGTCTGACCCGCCCGCCGTCGCGGCCGACAGTGGCACGGTGTATGTGTCCGTCGATAATGGCCTGCTGGCCCAGGAAGGAGAAGCGCTGGCCCCGGTCATTGACGTCAACGAACAGATCATCGGTCTGGTGGGCGTCCACGAATCGCTGGGCGGGCTGGCCTCGTCGTTCAACCGGCTGCGTGGGCTGGTGCTGCTGACGATTATGGGCGGCACGGTGCTGGGCGCATTGTTCGGCTATGCGCTGGCTCGCCGGCTGGAACGGCCCATCGGCCGCACCGCCGCCGCCGTGGCCGGCATCGCCACCGGCGATCAAACGCAGCCGATCCCCCCGGAAGGCCCGGCCGAAGTGCAGCGGCTGGCCGCGGCCGTCAATTCGCTCACCGCCCGCTTGCAGGCATTGGAAGAGATGCGCCGCCGCTCGTTCGCCAACATCGTCCACGAACTGGGCCGGCCGCTGGGCGCGGTGCTGGCCGCCGTCCAGGTGTTGCGCGGCGACGCGGGCGGCGACCCGGCCGTGCGCGCCGAACTGCTGGCCGGGGTACACAAGGAGTTGACGGCGATGGAGCCGCTGCTCGATGACCTGTCGCAGCTCCACGCCGACGCCACCGGCCGCCGCCGTCTCGACCGGCGCACGGTGGACGTGGCCGGCTGGCTAACGGGCATCCTGCCACCCTGGCGCGAGGCGGCGGCGGCCAAAGGGCTGGGCTGGGCGGTCGAAATCCCGCCCGACCTACCGCCGGCCGACATCGACGCGCCGCGCATGGCCCAGGTGGTGGGCAATCTGCTTAGCAATGCCATCAAATACACCGCCACCGGCGGCGTGGCCGTGTCGGCCACGGCCGGCGACGGGGCCATCCGCATCGCCGTGGCCGACACCGGGCCGGGCATCCCCGCCGCCGAACAGGCGCAGGTCTTCGAGCCGTTCTATCGCGGCGCGGCGGCGCGCACGACCGAGGGGCTGGGCGTGGGCCTGGCCATCGCCCGCAGCCTGACCGAAGCCCACGGCGGCCGTCTGACCCTCGACAGCGCGCCTGGGCGGGGGAGCGTCTTTACGATCGATCTGCCAATTATGAATTATGAAGGATGAATTATGAAGAAAGAGCGCGCTCTTCATTCATAATTCATCCTTCATAATTCATCCTTCCGAATTATCTGCGCCGATACCGAATAATCGTCGCCGTCGGCCGATTCGCTCCCGTGCCGCGCTGCACGGACGGTCGCGGCGTCACCAGTTCCAGATCATACTGCTGCAACAGCAGCGTCGAAATGATGGCGATCTCGTTGTTGGCGAAGTTCATACCCAGGCACTTGTGGCCGCCGCCGCCGAAGCCGATCAGGCTGAAGCGGTCGGACTTGTCCTCTTCGCGGCCGGGGGCGAAGCGCAACGGGTCGTAGAAGTCCGGCTCGGTGAATACCTCGGTCATGCGGTGGGCGATCTCGCCCGACACCTGCACCTTCCAGCCGGCGGGAATGTGGTAGCCGCCGAGGTCGAGGTCCTCATCCACGTCGCGCATCAGCATGTCGGCCGACGGCCGCAGCCGCTCGGTCTCGGTGACGGCGTAGTTCATGTGGCTCAGCGCGTGCAGCCCGCGGCCGTCGAGCGCTTTGCCACGCGGGGCCAGACGGTCGATCTCCTCGCGCACCAGGGCCAGATAGTCCGGGTGTTGCAGCAGCAGGATCACGTTCCAGGCCGCCTGCCCGGCCGTCGTCTCGTGCCCGGCGAACATCAGCCCCAGCATCAGGTTCAGCAGGACTTCATCCTCCAGCGGCTGGTCGGTATCGTTGTAACGGGCGTTGACGAAATCCTGCAAGAAGTCATTGTAGGCGGTGGGGTTTTCGCGGCGTTCTTCCAGGATCGGCTCCAGCATGGCCGCCATCTTGACCTTGGCCCGGTCGCGCCGCCAGAACTTGGGCAGCGGCAGATTGGGCGGCAGGATGGGATCGAGCGCCTTGCCCAGATCGGCGTAGAGCGCCCAGAACTCCGGGCCGATCTCCTCCTGGAAGCGCGGCCCCATGAGGGCGTGGGCGGCGATCTCCTGGGCCAGCCGGCTCATGACCTCGACAACCTCGAATTCGCCTTCGTCGTCCAGCGTATCGAGCCACTTCTGGGCCTCCAGTTGCATCACGGCCAGATAGTGGGCCATCTTTTCGCGCCGGAAGGCCTGGGTGATAAACGGCCGCTGGCGGAGATACTCGTCGTGCCCGGCGATGAAGAACACCTCGCCGAACGTGGCCCGCAGAAATTCATACGTCGTGCCGATGTTGAGCTTCTTGTCCGTCTCCATGAAGAACGTCTTGTGGAATTCCGGCCCCAACAGCACGGCCACGTTTTGCGGGCCGAGCTTGACGGTGAAGATATTGCCGTGCTCCTTCTGGCCGCGCATCACGATCCCCGGACGGTTGCGGCTGAACTCCAGCAAGTGCCCGATGCCCGGCAGCGCGCCGGATACCACGGGCGGGGTTTTCAGTGTGACTGCTTCCTTTTCCATTGCCTTTATTCTCCTTTGCGCCTGGAAACCGGGTTTTTTCTTGAAAACCCGGTTTCTAGACATCTTGTTAGTACGCGCCCTTAGAAACCGAGTTTTCAGGAAAAAACTCGGTTTCCAGAGACACAGATTGTCAAAATGGGGCAGCTCCCCCGACCAACGGCTCTAGGCCATTTCAACCGCCCCCAACGTCACCGCCGCCGCGCGCTCCAGCATCCCCCGGTCAGGATAAACCACGGCCAACATCGCCAGACTATAGAGGCCCATCATCACCGAATGGGCCAGGTCGAGCGGCGCGAACCGGGTCGATAGTTCGCCTCCGGCCTGGGCCGCGGCCAGCCGCCCGGCCAGCAGCGCGCCGATGTCGTCGAAGTGGGCGCGCAATTGGGCCGTCACGGCCGGGTCGCGCCCGCCCAGTTCGATGGCCGCGTTCAGGGTGAATGAGCCGCGCNNGGCGGCCAGATAGATCTCGCGCTTGTCGCCATAGGTGGCATACAGGCTGCTGCTGCTGATGCCCGCCCCGACCATCAGGTCGCGCACCGACGTGGCCTCGAATCCCTGTTGCCAGAATACCGACATCGCCCGGTCGAGGGTCTGCGCTTCGTCGAACATTTTCGTGCGGGCCATGCCCCTAGTGTAGCATATTTGGAACGATCGTTTCAATATTACTGACCGGATATTTAGAATCGGGATTGGTGTATAATTGATTAATCAGGCATACAACGATTCTGAGGTTCGTAGTCAGCAACTTTAGTTGCGTTCTTGAGCGCCATCTCTGAAGAACGCAACTAAAGTTGCTGACTACGAGCGGAAGAACGCAACTAAAGTTGCTGACTACGAACGGCTGTTGGTGGACAGGAGGCGAGGATGGCACAGTTCCGACGATTGACGACTATCGTGGCAGCGGTACTATTGGCGGCGGTGGCATTGGCCGCGGCACTGGTGCTGGCCCGGGCGCCGGCGGCCGGGGCGCTGCCGGCGCTAACGGTCACGCCGACGACCACGCCCGTCTTCAGCGCTACCCTCTCCCTCACCCCCGACCGCACGACGCTGCTGGTGGGCGAGACATTGACCATGACCGCCGATCTCACTGTGGGCGAAGGCTGCATCTACCCCATCTTCGAGCTACAACTGCGGCAAACCACGGCCGAGACGCCGATCTTCGGTCACCTCTCCCCGCCGGGCGACTTCATCACCGGCCCCATCCTGATGCCGTCGGTCTGGACATTCCAGGCCACCCAGCCGGGCACGGCCACCTTCGAGGGCCAGACCCTCGGCGAGAGGAATTGTGATGGGGCGTGGATCTGGCAGTATGTGTATGGGGTGTCGGCGCCGATTATCGTCATCTCACCGACGCATAAAATCCGGCTGCCGGCCGTTATGAAAGAGGAATAAATTCACCACGGATTGACACGGATTACACGGATTGACACGGATTGGCCGGTTATGACGGAAAGTGACCCATTCAATCCGTTCGATCCGTATCAACCGCGTCCCATCCGTGTTTGATCTCTTAATCGACGCCGAAATGAGAGGAACCATGACCCAACCAATCGCCGACATCACCATCCGCCGCGCCACCCTCGACGACGCCGAAGCCCTCCAGCGCATCTTCGACCAGCCCCGCGCCCTGTGGGGGACGCTGCAAGTCCCCTACGCCTCGGCCGAGCAGCGCCGCAAGCGACTGGCCGAACTCGACAACAGCGCCTACCCGCTGGTGGCCGTCGTCGCCGGCGAGGTCATCGGCCAACTGACGCTCCACATCAATGCGCGTTCGCCGCGCCGCAGCCATAGCGGTTCGCTGGGCATGGCCGTCCGCGACGACTACCACGGCCGCGGCGTGGGCACGGCGCTCATGGTCGCCTGCCTCGATCTGGCCGACAACTGGCTCAATCTCCACCGCGTGGACCTGGATGTCTACGTCGATAACGAACCCGCCCTGCGCCTCTACAAAAAGTTCGGCTTCGTCACCGAGGGGCGGCTGGTCGACTACGCCTTCCGCGACGGCGCATACGTGGACGCCTACATGATGGCCCGCCTGCGGAAGTGAATACCATAGATTTTGAAGAGTTTGATCCGCAGATTTCGCAGATTACGCAGATTTAAGATAATTATTTTAAATCTGCGTAATCTGCGAAATCTGCGGATTCTTTCTCTTTGTTATACAATCCTGGTTCATGGCCCGCTTCCAACTACGCATCGGCGACGAACAACGCGAATTTGACGCCGCCCGGCAGGGCGACCGGCTGCACATCACCGATGGCGACCACACCACCGAAGTCGTCATCCTCCACCGGGACGGCCCTACCCTGCTGCTCGAAATCCGGCCGCCCGACGGCCCGCCGCGGCGCGTGCGGCTGGTGGGCGCGCGGCGCGGCGACCAGCGGCTGCTCTGGGTGAACGGCCGCGCCCTGACCGCCGAACGCGTGCGGCAGCGGGCCGGCAAAGCCCCGGCGGCCGACGGGTCGCTGGCCTCGGCCATCCCCGCTGTCGTCTCGCAGCTCCTCGTCGCCCCCGGCGACGTGGTGGCCGCCGGCGACAAGCTCATCCTGCTGGAATCGATGAAGATGGTCATCCCCATTCTGGCCCCCCACGCCGGGCGGGTGGCTCGCGTCCATTGCGCGCCGGGCGACTCGGTGCCGGCCGGGGTGGCTTTGTTGGAGATTGAAGCTGAGTGACAAACTCACGCCAAGAGGGCGCACAGAACGCAACTAAAGTTGCTGACTACGAACCTCTCTGTTCGTAGTAGGCGCTTTAGCGCCGTTGGGCGGTCGCCGCAAAGATCGCAACTAAAGTTGTTGACTACGAACCTCTCTGTTCGTAGTAGGCGCTTTAGCGCCGTTGGGCGGTCGCCGCAAAGATCGCAACTAAAGTTGCTGACTACGAACGCTTATTGGAGATCGAAATCAAATGAACAACGGAATGCATTCCCAACGCCTGCAACGCCTGACCGAACAAATCGTGGCCCACGGCCTGGACGGGTTAGCCCTGGTGCCCGGCCCCAACCTGCTCTATTTCAGCGGCATCCATGCCCACCTCAGCGAGCGGCCGATGGTGCTCATCATCCCCGCCGACGACGACCCGGCCATCATCATCCCCACGCTCGAGGCGATGAAGGCCGAGGCCGCGGGCATCGCCGCCGACCGCATCTTCGCCTGGGACGACACCGAGGGGTTCCACGGCGCGTTCCAGCAAGCCTGCGCCCACCTGGAACTGGCCGACTACATGCTGGGCGTCGAGGCCCTCCACATGCGCGTGCTGGAGATGCAGACGCTGCAACGCTTCGCCCCCGGCCTGCAAATCGCCCACGCCGAGCCGGCGCTGTCGGCCCTGCGCGCGGTGAAGGAGCCGGCCGAGGTTGCCGCCATGGAGAAGGCCATCGCCGTGGCCGAGAAGGCGCTGCAACGCATCGCCAAACGGATCAAGATCGGCCTGACCGAGCGCCAGATCGCCGCCATGCTCACCCAGGAGTTGCTGGCCTCCGGCGCGGAGACCATCGGCTTCGGCCCCATCGTCGCCGCCGGGCCGAACAGCGCCATCCCCCACGCCACGCCGACCGACCGGGCCATCCGCGCCGGCGATCTGCTGGTCATCGACTGGGGCGTGTACGTGGACGGCTACCCCTCCGACATCACCCGCACTTTCGCCGTGGGGCCGATTGACCCCGAACTGCAACGCATCTACGAGGTGGTGAAGCTGGCCAATGAAGAAGCGCGGCGGGCGATACGGCCGGGCCTCACCGGGCGTCAGATCGACCGCGTGGCCCGCGACGTGATCGAGGATGCCGGCTATGGCGACTATTTCATCCACCGCACCGGCCACGGGCTGGGGCTGGAAATCCACGAAGCGCCGGACATGAGTCCGGCCAACGACCGGCCCATCCTCGCCGGCAACGTCTTTACCATCGAGCCGGGCATCTATCTGCCCGGACGGGGTGGGGTGCGCATCGAGGACAACGTGGTCGCCACGCAGGACGGCAGCCGGACGCTGACCACCTATGATCGGGAACTATTGACGGTGGGGTAGTAATCTAGAGGCGAGAGGCGACATCAACAACATGACCGCGCTCTATTCCGACACTCACCCCCAAATGGAAGCCCTGCAAATTCAGTTGTGGCGACAGGCCAACCCCACCCAAAAGATGAACATGGTGGCGCAGTTGAATGCGTCCGCCCGCCTGCTGGCGTTGACCGGCTTACGCTCTCGCTATCCCCAGGCCGATGAAGCAGAACTGCGCCGCAAACTGGCAGCCCTGATTTTGGGCGAAGACCTGGCGCGTAAGGTGTACGGAGATGCCGCTCATGCGGAATGAACCGATCGAGGTCACGCTCAAGGTCACCGGCGTTTTTGAGAAACTCGGCGTCCCTTACCTCATTGGCGGCTCGCTCGCCTCGGCGCTCTACGGCATGGTGCGAACGACGCAGGATTCGGATATTGTCGCCGAAATGCGGCTAGAACATCTCCAGCCTTTTGTGTCGGCGCTGCAGAACGAATTCTACGTGGATGATCAGATGATTGCCGATTCCATTCGGCGTCATTCCAGCTTCAACATTATCCACCGCGAGACCATGTTCAAAGTGGATGTCTTCATCCCGCACCTGCGTCCCTTTCTAGAATCACAGCTTGACCGCGCCCAAAGGCAGGTATTTACCTTTGAGACGGATTCACCGGTCAGCGCCAAATTTGCCAGCCCTGAAGATACGGTACTGTCCAAACTGGAATGGTATCGCCTGGGCGGCGAAGTCTCCGAACGCCAGTGGCGCGACATCCTCGGTGTGCTAAAAACTCGCACTGGCGAACTCGACTTAGCATATTTGCGCCAATGGGCCGGCGAACTTACGGTCAACGATTTGCTGGAACGCGCTTTGCAGGAAGCGCAGTGAGCACTGATTACGGTTCATCGTGGCTACGGCCGACGGCAGCCTGACATTGAAAACGTATGGGCGGGAATTGATTACCCAAAAAGACCTAACTGCCTCCCTTTCCCCTCCACCAGCGAGCTCGCGCCGACGCCCAGTAGCCGCATCGGCCGGCCCGCGGGCCAATGCTCACGCCAGATCAATTCTGCCAGCCGGTAGATCGTCGCCGCGTCGTCCGTGCCAATCTCCAGCGAACGCTGCCGGGTGAAGGTCGTGAAGTCCGACCAGCGGAATTTGACGCGGACGGTGTGGGCAATGAGATTGTTCTTTTGTAGTTGCTCGGCCACCTCGGCCGACATCTTCTCCAGAGTGTCGCGCAGCACGGCGGCGTCGCCCACGTCGCGGTTGAACGTCCACTCCTGGCTGATGCTCTTGGCCGGGCCGCGGTCGGGCGTCACCGGGCGGTCGTCCTGGCCGGCGGCGCGGCGCAGCAGGTTCTCGGCCTCGCGGCCGAAGGCGGCCCGCAGCCGGTCGGCGTCGGCCGCGGCCAGTTGGCCGCAGGTGGCGATGCCCAGCGCCGCCAGCCGCTCGGCCGTGCGCGGCCCAATGCCCCAGATGGCCCGCACCGATTGCGGCGCGAGAAAGGCCGCCTCCTCGCCGGGCAAGACGACCGTCAGGCCGCGCGGCTTGTTGAAGTCGGAGGCCACCTTCGCCACCAGCTTGCTCGTCGCCAGACCGACCGAGGCGGGCATCTTCGTCTCGGCCGGCACGCGGTCGCGCGCCTCGGCGGCCATCGCCGGCGGGTCGGCCGCGCCGCTCAGGTCGATGTAGGCCTCGTCGACGCTCATCTGCTCCAGCGGGCCATACTGCTCCAGCACGGCCATCACCGCCCGCGAGCATTCGCGGATGCGCGACCAGTCGAGCGGCACGACAAGCATCCCCGGCGCGAGGCGCAACGCCTGGGCCATGGGCATGGCCGAGCGCACGCCCAGCGCCCGCGCCTCGTAGCTGGCCGAGGTGACCACGCCGCGCTCGTCCGGCCGCCCGCCCACGGCCAACGGCCGCCCGCCGTCGGCCGGATGATCCAGCAGGTGGACGTTGACGTAGAAGGCGTCCATGTCGACGTGGAGGATTGCGCGGGACCAATGCATAATTAGGAATTAGGAATTACGAATTAGGAATTATCGCCGGGTGGTGGGGGATGGGCAACCGGGATTGGTGGTGGTTGGAAACGGGTGGCTTATTCTCGCGGTTGTCTTGGCATGTAGGGCGGGATGGTATCCCGCCCCTCTTCAGCCTCCCACGGATCGAAGAGAGCGGGAAACCATCCCGCCCTACAATATGGGACGCGTGACGAGCAGTTGCCCACCCGTCACGCGCCACTGCACCTCAGGAGCTACCAGTACCGTAAAAAACCTCACTCGTACCCATAACTCGTTACGCCTACTTCATAATGATCACCAGTTGCGGTGATTGCAAGCTCTCACTGCTACCGAAGCTCACCGGCTTGGTGGCGTTGTTGGTGATCAACAGGCTTACCTGGCCGTCGCCTTCCAACGCCGCCCTGACCGCGCCGGTGACGTCCAGCTCGACCCACTGCCGGCGACTCACCCGCCCCGGCCACTCGTCCTGCGGGTAGAAGCTTTCGATCGGCGGCGCGTTGTTCCACGTCAGTCCTGTCTCCAGCCACGGCGTGGTCGTTCCCAGATAGAAGGGACTGACGGCATAGGCCAGGCCGCCATCAAGACCCGCTTTCTTCACTTGCAAGCGCAGAGTCGCGCTATCGACCGCGCCCGATAACCCGCTGACGTCGAATTTCAGATAAGCGTGTACGTCGGTCGGGGCGTGCCAAGCATTTTTCACCTGCAACACCGGCCGCGTGCCATAGCTCGCATCCGGCCGTTGCTCCATCACGTAGGTGTCGTGGGTGGGGATCAACACCTGTGGCGCCACGACTTCACCGAAATCGAACAGTCGCCCGGTGAGTGGCACTCCCCCTACCCGTAGGGTCGCCCAGGCAGCCAGGAACGTATCGCCGCTGCCGGCGGCCATAGTCGCATAGTACTGTGCGTGTTCGCCGACAAACACCGGTCGCGCCGGGCCAACGGGATCGCCGTTCGCCTCGTACGTCCGCAACCATAAGTCGCCAGAGAAATTAGGGTTAAAGGTGGTCTCCCACATGATGGCGAAACGACCTGAGGGCGCTACCGCGACCTCTGCTGTATATTCTACATGAGGATTTGGGCCGCGCGGATTAAATACGTCGCCTACCGGCTTCCCATCGGCGGTATAGCGGCGGGCAAGCACGTCATAATTGGAATCCCCGCCGATCCGCGCCACAACCGATTCAAAGGCAATCACCGCGTTACCGGCGGCATCCATCCCCACGCTCGGCCGCATTTGGCTGAATTGCTGGCGCTGATTGACCCTGAACTGGCCGCCGCGCGGCGCGCCGCCATGGTCGAAGTAGCGGGCAAACACGCCCGCATCGTCTTCGTCTAGACCCATCCAGGCGACAAGGAAGTTGCCGGCGGCATCCATAGCGATATCGGGTACGGTTTCATCGCCCGTATCCACGTCGTTTACCGTAAAAGGTTCTCCCAACGGCGCGCACGCCGCTGAGAATAGCCGCGCGTTGATCTGATTGCTCTGGGGATAGGGCTGCCGCTGGCTCCAGACAACCACGAATGTGCCATCCGGGCCCATCACGACCGCCGAATCATATCCGTTTTCCGCTATGACGAATTCCGGAGTTCGTGGTGTTCCATCCGCGGCATAGCAACGGCCGTTTACCTGATTGTAGGAATACCAAACGACGACGAAATTCCCGCCCGCATCGCCGGAGAGATCAGATTCCCAGCTTCTCTCAGTGGAGGGAGAATTGACCCATATGGGTAATCCCAACGGCGCGCCAGTGGGGTCAAGCCGTTGAACGAATACACCTTCGCCGGCCCAGGCCACGATCATATTGCCCACGGCATCCACGTCCGCCGAAGGACTACTTTTATCTCCCTCGAATGGGCCGATCGGAAACTCGTCACCGGCCGCCACCGTCTGGCTCAGGGCCGGCCCGGCCGAATCCTCGCCCGCCGCCCCGCCCACCAGCACTATCAGCGCCAGCAGGACTCCGATTAACAACCACGTGTAACGCTTCATGATTAACCCCCAAATCAATTTCCTACGGTGTCCACGCCGGGCCGACCGACAACCCATCGATCTTCTGCCCCATCAGATTGGGCAGGGTGATCTCCGGGCCGGGGTAGGCGATCTCGATAAACCCGCCATAAGAAGACACATAGAACCACCAGGCGACCACGTCCTTCGGCCCGCCGTTCAGGCCGCCAAAGGTGAAGCCGTCGGTGAAGCTGAGCAACAACCCCCCGTCGGGCCTATACCAGTCGGTGAAGCCCGACAGGTGGGTGACGGCGTTCACGTCCTCGGCCGCCAGCCCCAACGGCACGTATGGCCCATACATCACATCCGAGCCGTCCATGAGGAACTCCCACTTGCCGCCGCCCATGTAGAACAGCAAGTCTTCGTCGCGCGCGGCCAGATTGCCGCCGCCACTCTTCGGCACGACGCCGGAGCCGGCGATGCTGATGGTCAGGTCGCTCCAGCCGAACGTCGAAATGGCGTCGATCTTCTCGCCCGAAGTCGATAGCCCGGCCGTCGAACCCTTCAGATGCATGGTGAACGTCCCGGCCGTGGTGCTGCCCAGTTGCGCCGGTGTGAAGCGGATCACGTCCCACGGCTTCACCTTGCCGATGCCGGGCACGTTCTGGGGCTTGCCCAGGGCGAGCAGGAGACTGCCGTCGTCCATGAATTCAAAAGCGTTGATATTCTGGGTGATGCCCACGTCGCTGCCGTCGAAGGCCAGTTGCCATTGGCCGGTGGTGGGGTTGCGCACGGCGATGTCGGCCGGGGCGATGGCGCTATTGCCGCCCACGCCGGCCACCGAGCTGCTGACGTAGAGGCTGCCGGAGCGCTCCAGCGTCAACACGTATGGCCCGCCGCCGGGGCCGCGATCCAGGCTGCAATGATCCTGGCTCCATACGTCGATATAGTAGACACCGTCGGCCGGCAACACGAACTCGTAGTCGGCCCACACCTCGTCCTCGCTGGCCGCACTGCCGACCCACAGGCCGGACTCGTGCATCAGCCCGATCCCCGGCCCGTTCAGACCACCGATGGCGGCGTAGACCACGTCGCCCAGGCGGCCGTTGAAGCGATAGGTGTCCTGGTCGTTCTCCGGTTGGCGCATGCCGTGGATCACGTCGCCGTAGGCGATGGGCTGAGCCGTGGCCGGGGTATCGTCGGGTTCGTCGGCGGTCGGGCGCAACAGGGACATGTAGTAACGGCCCGCGACCATTGGTTCATCGCCCGAGACGGCGATGACGTACATGCCGTTGGCCGGCAGCGTGAACGGCTCATTCTGGGCCGTGGTGATCAGCGCCCCGTTCGGGCCATAGACGGCGCTGTCGAAGGTGTCCCATTCATTGGTGTAGCAGGAGAAGACGTCGCCGATCATCACCACTTCGCCGGCGCGGCCGGCGAACTTGTAATGGTCGACGTCGCCGGCCGGCTCCAGCGTGGCATTGACGTGACTGTTATAGCCGATGGTCGTCGCCTCGGCTGGGGTGTTGTCCGGCTCGCTGTCCTCGCCATTCAACTCAGACTCATACACATTGAGCGAATAGCCCCCCAGACCGGCCTCGGCGATGATGCGAATATAGTACGGGCCGTCATTGGGCAGGATGACGTCCAGCTCGGCCGTATAGGGCCAGTTGGGGTCGCAGCACATCGTCGCCAGGATAACCCCATTGGCGTCCATCACGGCCACGCGCGGCTGTAGATCGTTCCCTCCGCCCGTCCAATCGCCATCCACTTGCACGTGGATCGCCTCGCCGGCCAGGGCGTCGTAGCGATAGAAGTCGCGGTCGCCGGCCGGGTCGATGGCCCCTTCCGGCTCAGAGGTATAGAACGGGTTATGGCCTAACACCTGGGCCGTCTGGCGGGTGTCGTTCGGCTCCGTTTCGAACCGATCCCACCCCGGATCGACCATCAGGCCATACACCTCGGTCAGGCTACCCTGGCCGGGGCAGGGGCGCACGCGCAGATAGAGGAAATCGGCCGCGGCCATCGGCTGTTCGAGCACGACGAAATCATTCGCCGGGTTGCAGGCGTTATCCTGGGCCAGCACATTGCCGGCGGCGTCCAGCGCGGCCAGTTCCAGCCGCATCGGGTTGCCCTCGGGCACGGCCAGGNNCGGGCACGGCCAGGATGACGGTCGTCCACAGGCCGGACGAGGTGATGATCTTATAGAAGTCCACGTCGCCGGCTGGGGCAATGGTCGCCTCTTCGTAGGCATAATCGAAGGTGGCGCTGGGGTCGGCCAGCAACCAGATCTGGGCCGCCGCCGCGAGCGAGTTATTCGGCTCGTATTCATCAGGCGATAGGACCGTGCGCGGCGCGGGCGCGGCGATGGCTCGCGGCGCGTCCTGGGCCACCGCCCCGCCCACCAACGCCACCAGCGCCAGCAGGACTCCGATTAACAATAGTGTCATGCGCTTCATGGTAAACCCCCAAATCAATTACGAATTACGAATTACGAATTAGGAATTACGAATTAGGAATTACGAATTAGGAATTAGGAATGGGACGCATTCTCTGAATTCCTAATTCCTAATTCGTAATTCCTAATTTCCTACGGCATCCACGCCGGGCCGATGGCCAGTCCGTCGATCTTCTTGTCGGTCAGCTGCTGCACAGCCGTCAACCAGGCTTCGCCGATGATCACGTCCAGCGGCGTGCCCGCCTGGCCGTCGATGACGAAATTGGTAGCCATGTTCAACAGCAAGTAGGATTCGTGTTGCGGGTAGAGTTCCACCCGCGTCGCGGCGTTGATGTCCTCGGCCGCCAGGCCGGGCACGTCGGAGCCGTTCAGGTGCATGCGCCAGTTGCCGGCCGAGTTCGCGCCGTAGGCCGCGCCGACGAAGTTGATGATGTCCTCATCGGCCCACTTCAGCGTGCCGCCGTTGTGCTTGGGGGCCGAGCCGGCCCCGCTGGTGCTGATCCGCAGCGGGTTGTCGATGTCGCGGAACATGAGAATGGCGTCGATCTTCTCGCCGCTGGTCGTCAGGCCCACGTCGGAGCCGTCGAGGAACCACTGGAACGTGCCGGCGGTCGTGTCGCCCAGCGAAGTGGGCAGGAACTGGATGATGTCGTGGGGCATGACCTTGCCCAAGCCGGGCACGTTCTGCGCCGCGGCCAGGCTCATCAGGATGGAACCGTCAGTCAGCCGCTCGAAGGCGACGACGTTCTTGGTGATACCCACGTCGGAGGCGTCGAAGACGATCTGCCACTGGTTGGCGGCCGTCTTGCGGGTCACAATGTCGCCCGCCTTGATGGCCGTGTTGCCGCCCAACCCATCGACGGCGGCGCTGACCCACAGGGCCTCGCCGATTTGCCACGTTACATCCCACGTGATGCAGGAAACATCGCCGCCGTCATATGTATCATACGGCAGCGCCACGTAGTAAGTTCCATCGGCCGGCAGAACCTGGAGATCGAGCTGCGTCCCATCGGCCGCGAAGAGGGTGAGATTCGAGTTAAACAAGTATTGGGAATAGGCGCTGGTGAAAACGTCCCCGGCCCGGCCCTGGAATTTATAGATATCCAGGTCGCAGTCGAAATCCGCTACGTACGTTATTTGCCGGCCGACCACGATTGGTGTGGCGGTCTCGAAGGTGTCGTTCGGTTCATCCCCGGTGAATTGCATGAAGGCGATATCATATTCCGTTTCCTGCCCCTCATCCGGGTCGAAGGAAATAGCAATGGTGTAGTCGCCGGTCGCCGGCAGTTCCGCCCACCTGGACTTGCCCTGCAACGGCAGTGGATTCATGGCCGGGGTATAGATCGCCAGGCCGTATTCGTGAGAGAAATGATAGGGCGACGTATCCGGCAGCCCAGCCACCTGGCCGGCCACGCCGTGGAAGGTCACGTAATCGACGGGGTCGGTCTCGCTGACGCCGCCGTTGACGCGACAGCCATACTGAGTTTCCACAGCCTGAGCGGGCGTGTCGTTCGGTTCGGTGTCAGCGACGGGGCAAACGTCGGGATTGAACGAGGCGGCTGTGGCCGATGGCTCGGCCGCCGCCCAATTTGCCGGCAGCAGCATCGCCGCCAGCAGGACGATTAACAGCAGATACAGTTTGCGGTTCATGGTTTTGCTCCCAAAGACAGTGATGAGTCGTGACCCGGTGGCTAACCGGTCACGCACAGGTCAACAATGATTAAGGAAGCTTGCGGATGTGGCTCCGACCCGACAACTGTCGGGCGTCA
>CXWJ01005791.1_pt1 | contig 17093 bp, 12 predicted proteins | sample 590841 | NCBI WGS metagenome assembly CXWJ01 (sample SAMEA3498367, study PRJEB10139) | wastewater metagenome | biome: wastewater treatment plant; material: activated sludge | place: Austria | collected 2015-01-21 | reverse complement strand
CCCGTCGAGGGCCGTATGGATGGCCATGGAACACACCAGTTGAAAAGCGCGGCTCGGACGTACTCGGAACGATGAATCGTTCAGGCACCATCGTCGGCCACCATAAAGACTGAACGCCAGCGCGCTGCGCCAAGGGTTCGACGTCCCGTTCGTCCGGTACCAGCACATGTGTGAAAACGCTGGCCTGCTCCGCTACTGTCTGCATTCTGCCACGAAGATGTCCCGCCCAGTCATAATCGGCTTCATCATACGTCAGCGACTCCATCACGATCCCAACACGGACCGGCGCCAGACCAGAGATCCACTCAAGTATAGATACGGTCAAGGGCGCATGGACGAGCCAAACCCACACTTGGTCGAATTGTTGGCCGTCGACCGCAGCCCGACTTTGTTTGAGCCACTGATCCGGTGACAACGACGTATTCGCGAACAATGGTAACGTGGTGCAAGTCGCACCGGCGGCACGCAAACCTTCACCGACACCGAAACAAGCAGGATAGGTCCAAGCTCTCGCCTGAGCCCAGGTCGGAAACTCCAACTGCAGCAACAACACTTTTGGTGCGGCACGACGATTCATCTACGTTAGTCCTGCCTGCGCTCAGCCGTTCGGTCTGGCTGGCGACCCATAGTGGCCGGCTGGAGCGACAAAGTCTCTCTCCGGAGATTCGATCTGTAAGAGCTCCGGTGAACTGGTCATCGGTGCCTGATCAGCCATCATCGCCACCGGCATATCCTGAACACTCCCGAAACCACCATCACCGAGACTGACCAATTGCTCACTCTGCCGTTGGCCGGACGGCGCGAACAGCTTCTTCGACAGAAGCCGTGCGACTCGTATCAACATAAGCGATCCCCCGATCGCACCATGCTTTTGCAGCATAGGAATCCAGCGCCAGGGGGCGCTGTAGATGCTGACGAAACCTTCGTTTTGCAGATCGATCAAATCCTGAGGTGTCAGATCGCCGACGGCCGTGACGGCGGACCCATAGCGTCGATACTCTGAAAAGTCCTTCGTCATCAACTTCACACCTTTATCCCCTTTTACCGCCAACTCGTGGAACTCTGTTCCTGGATAGGGCACGGCAATGGCAAAGTTTGCCTGTTTCACTTCCCGCGCATTGCGTAGAAACCGCAGCGTCGCTCGAACTGTATCCCTCGTCTCGCCAGGCAGTCCGATCATCACACTGTTCAAGGCTTCAACACCGTACTTATTACAGATACCATTGGCCCTGACGTAGTGCTCCAATGGCACCTGCTTCTTCATGGTTCGCCGGATCTCAGGATCTACGGTTTCCAACCCAAACGACAATCGAATTAAGCCGCTGCGCACCAGACGCGCCATAACCTCGTCCTCAACGAGATTCGCCCGGGTGCTGCCTTCAAACGTGATCTTCAATCCTTCCTGGTCGATGAGGTCACAGATTTCCAGAATATGGTCCTTCCACAATGTCATCACGTCATCGACAATATAGAAATGTCTGGTCCCAAACCGCTCAACCACCTGCTTTATTTCATCGACCACCGAACGCGGTGACCGCACTCTCATTTGGGTTGTCTTCAAGGCCTCGGATGCACAGAAAATACATTTCCAGGGACAGCCTCGCATCGTCTGAATCGACGTGAACGGCAGTCGACCACGAAGTGTGCCTAGCTTGTATAACGGCATGTTCAGGCGATGCCTGGCGGGAGCCGGCAGTACATCCAGATTGCTGATATCCGCTGGCTGTCCCGTCGAAACTACCCGACCGTGATCTCGATAAATGATCCCGGCTACGGATGAGAGATCTTGCTTCTTCTCATACCGGCTGAGGAACTCCGGCCATGACTGTTCGGCTTCTCCAATAAACGCATAGTCAAATGCGGCGAGCAGCGCCTGTTCCTTCATGATTGTGATGTGAGGACCACCCACGGCAATTGGAATGTGCGGGGCGATGCGTTTGATCCCCTCCGCAACTGCCTTACTGATATGAAAAAATGGACTTGTCGCAGTAAATCCGATCATGTCTGGTTTGAGCGCCACCGCCCGTTGAGCCATGTCCTCTAGTGTGATCTGCTCGGCTTCACCGTCCATGATGGTCACCTCGTGACCATGCCGTTCGGAGATCGCAGCCAGCAGAGCCAGATTCAGCGGAGGCCAGGTCGAGTTCCGTCTCGCAAAATGACCAAACAGACCGTAGGATCCCGTCCAGCTTGGATATAGGAAAAGCACCTTCATCTCATACCTCCGGTCCGTCCCGCTCGAATGATCACGAACTCCATCCTCACGGCTGCATCGACTTCACAACATCTGGATACTCTGGACACATCCACCCTTCCACTGGCTCGACCACCATGTTGTCCCTGAACTCCTCACGCGAGAGGTAGGGGTACATGTCTTCGATCGGCGTCTTCCATCCGAAGATTCTCGGTTCGTAGGTATGGTACTCATCCATATCTACATCACAGACCACCGATCCGTTGTACTGCAGCACTTCATCGATCTTGGCGTTCATCTCGGCATGGTTACCGATTGTCACAGTTTTGGCCCCATAAGCTTGTGCCAGCTTGATGAAATTCGGAGGCCGATAGCCCTTTGGTCCGCAGGCCTCTGCACGCCCCTGGAAGTTGGTCTCCTGATACGCTTTGGTGATCCCGTAAATATGGTTGTTCAAAATGAACGTTTTGACCTTCACACCATAGTTGAGGAACGTCTGCAACTCTTGCAGGTTCATATTGAAACCGCCGTCACCGATCGTGCAAACCACCTGTCGGGTTGGATCCGCAAACCAGGCCCCCATTGCTCCGGCGAAAGAGAACCCCATCGGTGAATTACCGTTGTTCGTCAGGTTGCGCTGGCCGTACTTGGTTTCAAAGGCATGGTTGCTGACGACGATGTTGCCGCCGCAATCACCGACCAGGACGTCGGTTGCACCCATCTTCTCGGACAGGCGGCGCATGAAGGCATAGGGGTGGACCCTTTCTTTCTGCTTGAAGAACTCGGGGCGCACGGGATCGTACTTCCGCTTCCATTCCATCACCCGTTCGGTCCAGCTCGCACGGTGAGGAATCGCTTTCGGATCCTTGTCCAGCGCGACCAGCAGCCGCCGCACGAACGCCTTGGCGTCGCAGAGGATGTTGACGTCGAACGGCACTTGCTGGAACTTCGGCTGCACCATAGCCGGATCGATTTCGACCAAGTATTTTCTGGCCTGTCTGGCAAAACTCTGCACATTGCCTCCCGTGATGCGTCCGGAAATCCGGCTGCCGATCGAGATCAGGAGATCGCTGTTCTGAATGCCGAAGTTCCGCCCAGCACCTCCGTAAGTCCCGATACGCCCGCCATAGAACTCATAGTCGGACGTAATAACGTCCAGCGCGTTCCAGGTCGGGAAGCAAGGAATCTTCAACCGACGTCCCAGCTCGCGAACGTCGTCCTGCGCGTCGGCCAGCCGGACGCCCCCGCCTACGAGGATAACCGGCCGTTCCGCGCATCGTAGATCATCCAGTAACTTGTGGATCTGCCGGTCCACCACATCCAGGTCGTAGCCGGCGACGGCTGGCGGCTCGAACCCAACCAATTGCTTCACATCAATCTTGGCTTTTTGAATATCGAGCGGAATGTCGAGTAAGACTGGCCCAGGGCGTCCGCTCTGGCACAGCCACAGCGCCTTCTCCACTTCGTAGCGGACGTCCTCCGCCTTCACGATCATCTTGGCGTACTTCGTCACCGGCGCTGCCATTGCAACGATGTCCGTTTCTTGAAATCCGACCTGCCGAATCGAAGGATCAGGCCGCAGAAACCTCGAGTTGATCTGACCGGTCAAAAACACACAAGGAATCGAGTCATAGAAACAATTCCCCATCGATGTGAGAAGATTCATGCCACCTGGTCCGCTCGTCGCGATCGCCACACCGGGAACCCCTTTGACCTTGGCATACCCTTCCGCGGCGAATCCGCCGGCCTGTTCGTGCATGACCGCCACATACTCCGTGGCTGCCGTCCTAGTGAACGCATCGATCAAGTCGCCGTTGGCCGCGCCATAGACGACGAATATCTTGTCGATGCCTCGTTCTGCGAGAGTATTGATAATGTAGTCCGCCACTTTGATCATAGGACTCCTTCGCGGCTTTTGTCAGACCGCCGGTATGGCCGTGGCGTCGTGATGACGCCGTTGGACGTGATGAGAACACATCTCCATGACATGATCGGCCACATACGGGCCAAAAGTCCGGTGCAGCAACCCGAGATACGACGGGTGCTGGAAATACTCCAGGAAGGCTCGATCGCGGAAATCCAATACGTCGGTAGCCGACAACTGTTCGGTTGGTAACGGCAGCGTCTCATAGGCATGCTGCGAATATCCGATCCACCCTGGTCCTCCTGAATCATCAGGCAGCGACCACCCCTTGTCCCTTGCCAGGGCATATAAGGGTGATCCGGGATAGGCCATGGCACAATAGAAATTGGCCCACTCCGTGTTCAGTTCGAGCGCCAAGTCCAGTGTCGTCCGCATGCTGGCCAGCGTGTCGTCAGGCAGCCCAAAAATGTAATTGGCCGCGACATAGATACCATGCGACCGAATGCGCTCTACCGTTGCGACGATCTCCCGGTCTCCGAACCGCCCTTTCTCTACGCCGTCGCGGACATGTTGGCTGCCGGACTCGATACCCAGCCCCAGCCAGTTGAACCCAGCCGCCTTCAGTTTTTCGAGAACCTGGTCTTGTACGGTATCCACTCGAGCATAGGCCCAAATATTAAGGCGGTAGCCTCGCTCAATGATCCGGTCGCAAATACCCAGCACATGCCGTCGGTTCAACACAAACATCTCGTCCGGAATCTTGATGTTGGTGACGCCATAGTCTAGGACCAGCCGATCAATCAGACGAATGACATGATCGGGGCTCCAGGTACGAAGCATCGGCGTGTCAAACGGCGCATTGATGCAACAAAACGAACATTTAAAAGGGCATCCCAGGCTCGTTTGCAACGAAGCGTAGGGGCTGCGCGCCTCGAGACGGTCGAAGCAATGCCAGTTGTGGGCACGATAGCGACTCATCTCGAGCAACTCCCAGCCTTGCCCCGACAACTCCCGGTCCAGATCGGCAATCAGCGGCGCAGGTGGATTCGAGTGGATCTGACTCTGCTCCTGATACCACAAGCCCGGCACGTCCTTGAACGATCCCACACCATCCCGCAGTAGTCGCAGAAGGCCCAGCACAGTGTACGGTCCTTCTCCCTGGCACACGTAGGTATAGGGCTCTTCCAGCAGTGTTCGTCTGGGCAACGCCGACGGATGCGTCCCCATCACCAGCGTCGGAACATCTGACAAATCCCGCAGCTCTTCGCAGACGCGCCGCCCAGCCGGCATGCATTGCGTTGAAGCAGAGGGCTGCTGTCCATAAATGACGAACACCACCAAGCGGGGATCGGCCTGTGCAATGGCATGGGCGGTTTGCACATGGGTAAATCCTTTCGCCTCCGCATCTAGAATCCCGACGTCATACCCACGATCCCGAATGAAGGATGCCATCATTCCTGCCCATACAGGGGGCTCAATCGCAGCCAAATTGCGACTAAGACTCTGATAAACCTGCACACGGCTTGGTGGCGTCACAAACAGGACATCACTACGCTGCGACATGTATGCCTCCAACATCATGGGCCAATGCCACGACACGTCGAACACCTTCCATGACATCCTGCTCTTGTCCGCAGGTGGCGATCCGGATAAAGGTGGAGCAGTCGGCGCCAAAACTTCGTCCCGGTGTCACCGCGGTATGTCGTTCTTCCAGCAGCTGTTTACAGAACGTCATATCGTCCAGGCCCGTCCCACCGATATCGACAAACAGGTAGAAGCCTGATTCCGGCGAGGCCGTGCGCAAAATCCCTGAGCCGTTGACAGAAGCAGCACACGTGCTTGCGACGCGGTTACAATGTGCCTTGACCTGCGCAACGTATTGATCGAGTATCGGAAGACCCGCAAGACATCCCAGTTGCGTGAACGCCGGCAGACAGGAGATTAGCGTGGATGATGAGAGTGCCAGCTTCTCTGCAACTGAAGGATGTGCGATCGCATAGCCGATGCGGTATCCAGGAATCGAACACAGTTTCGAAAAAGACGACATCACGACCAACTGAGGCATGTCACATGAGGCCAAACTGAAGAACGGCCAGCTGAAAGACAACTCGCCATAGGTTTCGTCGCTCAACAGCCAAATACTCTCTTCGTCACACCGTTGCGCCAGCAGTTCCAGCATTGCCCTGGTATAGACGGCACCTGTTGGATTGTTGGCGGAATTGACAATGATGGCTTTAGGAGATGCAGAGATGGCTGCTTCAATATGCGCCTCAGACAGATGAAACCCGTTGTTATGCGCCAACGAAACTGATGTCACGTCAAGACCTATGTGCGCCGTCGCCGCCCAATACGATGGAAATGCCGGGGTGAAGAGCACGACTCTGTCGCCGGGATTGCACGTGAGGTCCAGAAACTGGCTGATCAGCAGGTTCGCCGGGCTGATCACGACATGACTGTCGTCGAGGATTCGTCCTGTTCTCAAAGCGTACCGGGCAGCCAGGGCGGTCCGTAATTCTCGAAGGCCTGCCATCGATGTATACCCAAGTTGCCTCCCCCGGACGGCCTCCACGGTCGCCTCGATAATTTCAGTGGGAGGTGCCATACGTGGGTTGCCCAGCTCAAGGTGATAGACATATTGCCCGTCCAGCTCCAGGCTCTGGGCTCGATCCAACACCTTGAACATCTCCTGGCCGATGAGCCGATCTCCTCGGGAAGAAAACGGCAATGTCGTCAATGCATGAGAATAGGTCATCGCAATCCTCTGCGACTCACGAACTCTTCCATCCGCCAGTTTCTGGCGTCGATCATGACAGAACTCCTCCCCGCCACTCATGCCGAGAGCTTGCGAACTCTGCCAGCCGTTCCGGGGTGCCGATATCGTATAGCGCGGCGGCGCTGACAAATCCGTACACGCCGCGAGGCAATAGCGCCGGGAGCACGTCCCTCTCAATGGATGAGAGGCGATGATCCGGAATCTCCTTCAGCATGTCCCTCCTGAACACATACAGGCCGGCATTGTGATATTGGGGCGCCGTACCGGGTTGTTTCTCGGTAAAAGCCATGACTTGTGCGTGTGAATTGACCGTCACAAAACCAACGTCACTCCGTGCTCCTGCTGAGGTTAGTGCGATTGTTGCCCATCCTTGCTTGGCAGTATGAAATTCGAGCAGCTGGTTCGGATCAATTTCGATCAAAGAATCACCGTTGACAACCATGAAAGGATCGCTCTGGATCAGGGCGGCCGCATGCTTGACAGCGCCCGCCGTTCCCATCGGGAAAGGCTCATGCGAAATCACTACTTCATAGGGATGCCGTATACCGGCGTATCGCTGAGCGATATGCTCGCCCAGGTAGCCAGCACACAGAATAATGCGTACACTTCCGTGAACGACGAAGTACTCAAGAATGAAATCGAGAAAAGGTCGGTCATGAATTAGGGCCATTGATTTCGGCCGGTCGCTCACCACCGGACGCAGCCTTGTGCCAAGCCCACCACACAGAACGACGAGATCACAACCGCCGGCACCTAGCATGGTCATGCCGCTTTCTCCAACGGGAATGCGTTCCGACCAGCAGCGGACGTCTGCTCATCCGTCCATCCAAAGTCCCGCACTATCGGTGTTTCCTGTTGATAGAATACGATCTGGCTGCCAAGCCCTTCGAATCGGAAGGGAACCCGAAGAAGCCCAGGCAAGGCGGCATGGATTCTTTGATGCACCTCCGGTTTGGCGAAGAACAGCATAAATCCACCACCCCCTGCACCAAGCAGTTTTCCGCCAAGCGCTCCCGCTCTCCTTGCTGCATCGTAGATGTCGTCGATCATCGGCGTGGTGATCTGGGACGTCAGACCTCGCTTGACCATCCAAGCCTCATGCAGCAATTCACCGAACTCACCGAGATCGCGATCTCCAACCATGATCGAGATGCCCTCTTGAACCATCTGTAACATGGCGAAGAGTTCGACCCGCCGCTGCTTTGTTTTTTCAATTTGCTCCTTCGCGATTTCGGATGCCGTACGGGAAAATCCTGTAAAATACAGCAATAGATGATCCTGAAAATCGGTCAGTCTCTCCGGTTTCATCACGAGCGAGGTGTATCCGATGTCACCGTTCGATGAAAAATTAACGCGGCACAACCCGCCGTGTGCAGCCAATACCTGATCCTGGCAACCAACGGACTCCTGCAAGACGTTCTGTTCGATGTGAATCGCTGTCTGAGCCAATTCTGCTTTGCTCGGCATGGTGTGTTGCAATGCATACAAGGAATGCAGTAGGCCGACGGTGAACGAAGAACTCGATCCCAATCCGGTGCGCGCAGGCAAATCGCCATCGTGGTGAATTTCAAGACCATCGGTTATACCCATATGCTGGAGTACACCACGGACCGCAGGATGTTTGATCTCATTATTCGATTTGGCTTGCTCGATACGTGAGTAGGCAATGCGTGTTCTGTGTTCAAAGAACGGCGGCAGATACCGGCAGGAGATGTAACAATACTTGTCGATAGTCGTTGCCAACACAGCGCCCCCATGTTCGCGAAACCACACCGGATAGTCGGTGCCACCACCGAAAAATGAGATGCGGAAGGGTGTGCGGCTGATGATCATCGTACGACTCCCCTCTGTGCGATCGTGCTGGCCTTACACATTGCCGTATCCGGTTCCACCGATGACGGTGTAGCACTTAGTCAGCTCCCGGATGCCACGTGCAAGTGACCAATCGGGTGTGAAGCCTGTGGCGAGTATCCGTTTGTTGGAGACGATGTAATCCCGCTTGTCCGGATCTTCCCCGATCGGGGCCTCCGAATAGACGAACTGCGGCACCTGTCGTTTAATTTCAGCGCATAGTTCCAACTTTGACAAGTTGGCATCGTCCAGCCCGACATTGTATGGGCGGTCCTTCATGGAGTCGAAATGCTCGATCGCATGGAGGAAAGCCTTGGTCACGTCCCGAACGTGGATATAGTTGCGCTTGCAGTGGCCTTCGAAGACCGTGACAGCTCGATCATGGACCGCCCGCCAGACAAAATCGTTCACGAGGAGGTCCATTCGCATCCGGGGCGAGGCACCGAAGACCGTCGCAAGCCGAAGCGTGATGGCATTGCCCCGATCGAGTACGACCCGTTCGGCTTTTACTTTGGTCTCACCGTAGAGACTAATGGGACGGAGCGGCGACTCTTCAGTGCAGGGAATTCCAGGTTGACCGATCCCATATCCACTGTTGGTGACAGGAAAGATGATGCGCTGAGTCGGCGAAGAGAGTTTACACAGCATGTGAACCGCTTCCAAATTGGTCGAATAGGCACCGATCCGGTCCCGATTGCACAGCGGCGCACCCACTAACGCCGCCAACGGAATGAGGATATCGGCGGCACGAATCACATCCGTCATGAGTCGTTCATCCCGACAATCACCGCGGATCACGCTAAACCCGTCGTCACTGCAACAATCCAGGAGGCTATTCTGCCGGTACATGAAATTGTCGATGACCGTGACCCTATACCCGCGATTGAGTAAGTGGCGAGACAGCACGGATCCGATGTAGCCTGCTCCGCCCGTGATCACGACGTGTTCTTGCGATGTCATCATGTTCCTGTTGACTCCTTACGAGTGACCGCACAACGACGACTCAAGATGACCCTGGAATCGTCCGACCTGTCGGCTGAAAAACCATCGCACGGTCTCTGTGAGCCCGTCAGTGAGACTGGTGAATCGGTTACCCGGAAATCGTGCTTCGAAGGTAGTACTCCGCAAGCGCTTTACGAGCATCCCTTCCGGCTTGGTGGCGTCGAAGACAATAGGACCGGGATAGTCCATGACCTGGCCGATCGTACGGGCGAGGTGAGCGATCGAAATCCCTTCGTCCGGAGTCACAATCGTCGTACCTGATCCCCAGGCACCCGCTAGGGCTCCAAGAGCTAAACGTGCCACATCATCGACATACACAAATTGACGAACGGCCCGTCCGGTACCCCAGACCGTAAAGACAGCGCCGTTCGTCTGGGCGTCATGACAACGGCGGATCAGCGCGCCCACCACATGCCCCGATTCCAGGTCGAAAGAGTCATGCGGCCCGTACATGGTCACGGGTGTGAGGCTGTTCCACGCAAGTCCCGCTTCCGTGGCCGCGAGCCTGACGTGAAGGTCGAGCATGCGCTTCGCATAGGCGTAGCCGGCGTTTCCGTCATAGGGCGATGCACTCAACAAGTCGGCTTCCGTGGTTTGGCGATCCGCATAAAAGGGAAATGCGCAACTAGATAACATCGTTGTGAGGCGCGGGATGCGCAGCTGCCGTGCAGCCGACAAGACAGCCGTGTTGATCAGAATGTTCTCTTCGAGAAACCGCGCATTGTCGACGGCATTGGCTTTGACCCCTCCGACCACGCCGGCCAAATGCAAGATCTGGCCAGGCTGAATAGATTGCAACAGCCGCTCGGCGACGCTTCGATCACGAAGATCTCCGTCCTGCCTGGACAAGTAGACCGCATCAGGTCTCAGACGGCGCACGGCCTGCCCTAACAACCCCGATCCGCCGGTGACAAGTAAGGGAGCTGTCACGCTGCCTCCAGAACGATAGTGGAAATTGTCGCAATGTCCTCTTCGCTCAGGCTTGGGTGATTCGGTAGAAAGAACCCACAGTGATGAATCCGATCGGCGACCGGGAAACTGGCTGCCCCATAGCGGTTCATCCAGAACGGATGCAGACCAAGATTGCCGGCTGAGAAAATGCGTGTCTCCACGCCATGGGCAGAGAGGGCTTGGACGATGCGCTGCCGTTGTTGACGAGACTCCGCCAAGAGTCCGACAGAAATACTGGCTACTTCACTATCTGCCGGATGACGTTGAGCGTAGAACCTTCCACTCAAACGAGCCAAATAGCGCGCGTGGTTCTGCCGACGCTGCTCCGTCATCCAATCCAGCTTTTCCAGCTGTCCGATCCCGATGAACGCGTTCAAGTCTGTCGAACGGAGGTTGAAGCCCGGCTCATAAAACACAAAGGGGGAATGAAAATCATCGATACCGTATCGCGTGACAAGCGAGTGATGTGTTGCTCTGTCCAAGTCCTTGCTCCAGCCGTGGCTTCTGAGCATGAGCAATAGATCTCTCATCTTGGGATCATTAGTAGATACCATGCCACCCTCGATCGTCGACATTTGATGGCCGAAGTAAAATGAGAAACTGCTCATGTCACCGAATGAGCCGACTCTCCGCCCCTCGTAGGTCGCTCCGATTGCCGCACACGCGTCTTCGAGAAGCACGAACTCATAGCGAGCCTTCAATGCCATCAGTTCCCGCATTTTGTGAGGGACACCAAGCACTTGGACGAGCATGACGGTCTGAGCTTGATGCTGTTTCAGCAGCGTTTCGAGATGATCTAAGTCGAGGCCGAACGTCTCCGAATCAGCCTCACACATAATGGGCTCAAAACCGAATTGGATCGCCGGCGCAATCGATGTGACCCAGCCCACGCTGGGAACGATCACCTTCTTGTTACGCAACCGCCCTGAGGCCAGGAGTGCGTAGTACATCAAGAGATTGGCGGATGACCCAGAGTTGCAGAATATGGAGTGCGAGGAATTCAACCAGCTTGACCAACGCGCCTCAAAGTCGCACGTAACAGTCCCCTTCGTTAATCGGGGATACGTACGAAGCCACTCGACCAGGCGATCAATGTCGTGACGGTCGATTGTGTCGTACGCCAAACTCCATCGAGGATTGAGCTCGTGTTGCGTTGTAGGTAGACCGTTCATGATGCCCTCTTTATCCAGATCAGATCTGCGCAGAAACGTACTTCAAGACACATGCCAGACAGACTGCTGGACTATGGCGTCTAGACGAGGGCTTTTGGATTTAGAAGACGAATAGGTCGGCAGTATTTGCCGGTCTGAAGGGAAAACAATTCCTCAGGAAGGCTAAAGGATTTCTACTGTCAAGACAATGACAACACCATCGTTCTCTGTGTCGCCCACTGCTCAATCGCACTCTTGACCGATCCTCCCCAACCTCGATACTCGATGTACTCCATTTCGTTGAACCGAAACTCAATCCCAATCGTTTCACTGCCATGTCGTACATCGACGTTTTTTACCACACCTGTCAAATTGGTAATGTGCCCGAGTCCAGGTAGTTCGAACTCCAGACGAACTGCCGATCCTGACCGCAACCACGCCGGTCTTCGAACCAAGGTCACACTGCAGCCTCCCCCGCTGAGGTCTTTCAGTAAACCGCCGAAATAGCTGTTCCCAGGCAACACGGAGGAAGAACTGCTCGCCGTGTCCGCTTGCATCAAAAGAATCGGTTCGTTAGCGGAGGCTCTGAGATGCTTACGCAGGTGCATTTCCTCTACGTTCTTCGGGTAGGCCACGAAGAGTAACGGTACCGGCGAGGTAATCAGATCGCGAAACTCACTCCGGTACCCGACAAGCTTGCCGTCATGAAGATAGCTCACGGTGCAGGGAGTCCCGCTCTCAACCCGCTGGTCCTGACTCAGCGGCAACGGCCATTCACAGACAAGCCACGCATGATCCTTCCAGCCCAACAACGTTGAGCCGTACATGACCTTCTGCCCATCCAGGGTCAAAGACAGTTTGATGGCCAAGCCCACTGATAAGAACGATGCTGGAGAGGGAGTCGCCTCGACTAAGTCGTTCATCCTGTTCCTTCCTCGTTGAGCAATCGTTACAAACAGTCGCTGATGGGCTCTATCGGCCCAGCACGGACTTTTCTTGAGCACCAAGGATACGAGATGGAACACATTGATTCAGAATGGATTCCAACACGCACCGTCCTGCACACACCGATCAAGTTCACTGTTTCTTTCGCCGATAACGCACGCGAACCAACTGTAAGATGAAGGTCCGTTCGACGACGTCTCCGACCTGGAGTCCACGATTTATGGCCACAAAACAGATTCCAATCGACCAGCTGATCCTTGGTATGTATCTCGTTGGCATGGACGTTCCTTGGTATCGCACCCCCTTCCTGTCTCATAAATTTCCCATCAAAGACCTAGACACCATTCAACTGATGAAGCGCCATGGAATCAGGCTGGTGACGATCGACACCAGTAAGGGACTTGATGTACCGTCCTCCCCGTCCCTGGCCAGTCCAGAAAACCTCGAGCGCCAGGCACCGCCGGAGCCGACTCCGCCTGAATCATGTGCCTCCATTGAATCGACCACGCCTGCAAATACGCCCCCAGCCGCTGGACTAGTGATGCGTGATGCCAGTCAGCCACCCTCGGTCATCTATGCCCAAGCGCAGGAAGCGGTGGAACGCATCTTCACTGATCTTGAACGTGGCATTCCTCCTTCACCCGAAGCAACCAAAGCGATCGTATCGACCGTCCTGGAGCACGTACTCAGCGATCATGCCGCGATGGCCACTCAGCTCGCCATTCAAAAAATCAAGCAGTTCGATCGATCCCTGACGACCCATGCACTGGATACCTGCATCCTGTCGCTCATCGTGGCCCTTGAGAGCGGACTGGATCAACCGACACAGGAGCTCGTTGGAATGGGGGCATTGCTGCACGATACGGGCTATGTGCGATTACCTCGTAATCTCGTACGCAAGCGAGATGAATGTACCGGACAGGACAAGACTCTTCTGGAGCAGCACTGCAAACTGGGAGTCGCCGTGCTCGCTGAACAACCGGGGATGCCTGAGGATGTCTTGTGCATCGTCAAAGAGCATCATGAGCGGAGCGATGGAAGCGGCTTTCCTGCCGCCCTCCAGCACGACCACACTTCGCAGCTTGCACAGATTGTCGGCATCGTCGACTATTATGACGGCATGGTGAGCCGACGTGGCACACGCCCTTCCATGATGCCGCATGACGCCGTTCGACAACTGTTTCTGGCCGGAGAGCGAGGCCAATTCGAGAAAGCTCTCGTGGAACTGATGATTCGAAGCATCGGCGTCTACCCTGTGGGAAGTTTGGTCAGGCTCAATACCGGAGAACAAGCGGTGGTCGTGGGAGTCAACCCTCAGCAACGACTCAAGCCACTCGTCAAGATCACGACTGACCCACAGGGAGGCTCCTACCCCACACCGATCGAGGTGGATCTCGCCGCACCATCTGCGGACCACACGGTACGTTCCGTCCTCCGTGTGCTCGATCCCACTCGTGAACGAGTCAACATCGGTATTCACCTGGACAATTCCGACTTGCGAGCCGCGTAATGCCGCGATCCCAGAAAAAGCCTGAACCATCCCGCCGTCGGGCGGCAATCGATTCGTGGCGCATTCCCAACATTGCTGACCTGCTTGAGGGCTTACCGATCGGGGCCCTTCTCCTCAACCCGAATCTCACGATTCTCGCCGTCAACCGGGAAGCACGCCGGTTCCTCGGACCACGATCACGGCTCCCGATGAAACAATCTTTTCCCGCCTTCTGGTCGACGCTCACATCGTCCGATGCCGACATGATCGCGGCACAACTGACCAGAGTCTTGCGAAGCGGCCATCCAATTGCCTCGAGACAACAGCTCCATCTGAAACGAACGGGCGCCCTCATTCCAGTCGAATGGACATGCACCCCCAACATGGTCGGCGACGTCACGGTGCTGATGATCTGCGTCCGGGACTTGTCTCAAGAAATGGAGGTCAAACAGGAGCGCGACCGCCTCGCCGCCATTGCACATGAAAGTCCCTCACCCATGATCGAGTTGGACCGGCATGGCAGCCTCCTGTATGCCAATCCTGCCATGATCTCGTTGCTCTCTCGATTCGGCTATAGCCTCGAAGGATTTCCCAGCGTGGCACCCGCACAGCTCATGACGATCATCCAGCGATGCCTGTCAACCGGCCAAATCCTACACGGAGAAGACGTCCTGCTTTCCAAAGCCAGTTTTTCATGGACATTTTGTCCGATCCTCCCTCACGGAGTCGTCCGCGGGTACGCAACGGATATGACCACCGTTTACACGACACAACAGGCACTCCAGGAAACCGCCTCTCAACTTAGTGAGAGTAATCAACGGCTCGATCAGGCGCTTGAAAAGGCGACGGAGTCCGCACGCGTGAAGTCTGCATTCTTGGCCACGGTCAGTCATGAACTACGGANNGTCATGAACTACGGACACCCATGAACGGGGTGATCGGCATGACGAGCCTGCTGATGGAGACTCCGTTGACGCCTGAACAACACTCGTACGCCGAAACCATTCGTCAGTGCGGCGAAGCCCTCTTGCAGTTAATCAATGACGTACTGGAATGCAGCAAAATCGAAGCCGGGAAACTGGAGCTAGAGTGCCTGGATTTCAATCTGAGAACCACGGTTGAACAGGTACTCGCGCAGTTTGCCGAGCGGGCAGAGACGAAAGGAATCGAACTCACAGGACTGGTACACGCGGCCGTTCCGACAGGGCTGAAAGGAGACCCGGGACGCCTTCGGCAGGTTCTCACCAATCTGGTTGCCAATGCCGTAAAATTTACAGACAAAGGCGATGTGGCCCTCCAAGCGTACCTTGAGGAAGACCTTGCGGATACCGCAGTGATCAGATTCGAAGTCACTGACAGCGGAATCGGCATGAGTTCGGCGACACTCGACAAGCTCTTCCGCCCGTTCGTTCAAGCCGACAGCTCGACGACAAGAAAATACGGGGGGACCGGCCTGGGTCTCTCGATTTCAAAGCAGCTGGTGGAATTGATGGGAGGTCAGATTGGAGTCCGTAGTATCGAAGGTCACGGAAGTACCTTCTGGTGTACGGCACGCTTTCAGAAACAAGCCGGCTCTCCCCGTGCCATTCTTCCATCCGGTGAACTCGCAGGTAAACGGGTCCTGATTGTCGACGACAATGAATCGAACCGAATGATTCTCCACCATCTCGTTTCCGGATGGGGAATGGTAGACGACCTGGCTGAAGATGCCGAGTCCGCCTGGCAATGCATTACAGAGGCCAATCAGAGAGGAATGCCGTACGATCTCGCCATTTTGGACGTCGTCATGCCTGGAAAGGACGGCTTACAGCTCGCGCGCGAGCTCAACAGTCATCCAGAGAGGTCTCACACACGTCTTGTGGTCATGACGTCCCTCCTCCAGCGTGGGCACGCCGAACAGGCCCGATCATCCGGCGCAATGGGCTATCTCCCTAAACCTGTTCGTCACGACGAGTTACGGGAGTGTCTCCGAACCGTTCTTGGGGTGCAGGATGACCAAGAACGGATAACCGAGCAGAGCGGTTCCATTGTCCCACAGCTGGTCACGAGACATACCGTTGCCGAGAACGTTCAGCACCAACATGTGCTGGTGGTAGAGGATAATATTGTCAACCAGAAGCTTGCCGTGCGGATGGTCGAGAAGCTTGGTTACCGACCGGATGTCGTCGATAACGGGCAGGAGGCCTTGGCAGCATTGGCCAAAGGGCGATATGCCGCCATCCTAATGGATTGTCAGATGCCCCTCATGGACGGCTTTGAGACAACCCGAATCATTCGCGAACGCGAGGCGTCCGACACGCTGTCGAATTTCGGGTTGCAGGTTTCAGATTCTGGACCCGACAAGGCAGGCGGCCAACAGGAACTCTGTACCTCGCATCTTGACACTCGCCGACATATACCGATCATCGCCGTCACCGCCAATGCCATGCAGGGCGATCGTGAACGCTGCTTAGCCGCCGGCATGGACGACTACCTCTCGAAGCCGATCAAGCTCGACGAACTACGGGCCGCACTCGCGCGCTGGACGCCGGCTCCACCTCAGAAGCTCCATCCGATCAAGTCGATACTGCCTCCTGGTACGACCGATCCTGCCCGGGGCATTTTCGATCACGCACAGATGTATCAGAATATTGGGAGTGACACTGAGTTGTTTGGCCAACTCATCCGTCTCTTTTTGGATCGGTACCAAACGATGCTGGCCGACATTCGAACGGCTCTGGCTGATGGCAATTCGTCCGCCGTCGAGCGATCAGCACACACGTTCAAAGGAACTGCAGGAAATCTCTGTGCCTCAGAGGTCGGATTGATCGCCAGTCGTCTTGAGGCAGTCGGCCGCCTTCAAGCGCTTCACGATGCCCCCCCTGTGTACGCAC
>CXWJ01000693.1_pt1 | contig 17097 bp, 15 predicted proteins | sample 590841 | NCBI WGS metagenome assembly CXWJ01 (sample SAMEA3498367, study PRJEB10139) | wastewater metagenome | biome: wastewater treatment plant; material: activated sludge | place: Austria | collected 2015-01-21 | reverse complement strand
CCACGCGATCGTGCCGATGGTCTCGGGTCCAAACCAAAAGCGGACGCTCATCGAGCCAGCGGGGAGCGGATTCTCCGCCAGCCGCCGCGCCAACTCGATCGCGCTGACCACGCCCGCGCCATCGTCATTGGCTTGCATGGGATGACACGTATGCGCCTGAACAAGGAACTCGCCCGCTGAGGGGTTCGCTCCGCCTTCGGGGTGAATAACTGCGGTGGCAACTTTGAAACCCTGCTTGGGATCAGTGATAAATTCAGATTTGATCACCGCATGATATTTCTTATCTCGCGGAAGTGTATCAAACGTATTCTTCGGAAGACAGAATCCCCAGTCACGTTCGTAGTATTTGAAAATCCACGGAACCGTGTGCGGGCGCTTCTCATTAAAATACAAATGCGGCTGGAGTTCTTCAAAGGTTAGCACTTTATCAACAGGCAGTGAATACGAAACAATGTGAAGCGGATTATCCTTGAAGTCCACGATGCGTTCGCCATCTTCGGTTTCAAGAAATGCTTCGTGAACAACATATCGCTCAGGCACCTTCCATGTCCAGACGGGAGTCAGCGGAGCGTAGGTCTCGATAGTGTAGTTGGACGAGTCAGGCATGTACGAACCGACGATTTCCAATGTCTTGTCATGGTCGTCAGAGGCGAGGGTGCGGTGCAGAGGAAAAAATTCCGCGAGGATGGATTTGAGGGAGTTGTAGGGTTTCATAAAATCATTTTGCCACGGATTTTACGGATTATCACGGAAAATCTCTTTGAACCACGGAGACACTGAGTCACGGAGTAAAAATATTCTCAGTGTCTCCGTGACTCCGTGGTTAAAGTCCTGGGTCTTTCAGAAAAAAATCCGTGCAAATCTGTGCCTATCCGTGGCTAAAGGTCTTTCTTCTTTCATTCTTTCTTCACATAATACAACAAAAACGGATCGCGCCTCATCTCGCGCGCCGTGAACGCATACACCTCATTCGCCTTCATCAACTTTACATCCGCCTCGCCAATCTTCGCAGACTGAATCACGCCCGCATCTTCCATCAACGCCCCCATCGGGTCAACCTCCGTCACAACTCCCTTATCAATGTCGCGCACCAGCATCTCGAACGTATCGGTATACGTGACGCCGTTCTCATCCGTCACTTCGCCCGTGAACTGTTTCAGAAAACGATAATCCACGCCTTCCATCTGTTCGATGTGATGAAAGAAAGTCATGCTGTTCGTATACGACAGTCCGATCACCATGATCTTCGCATCGAGATCGCGCAACTTTCCAAACACCGAGTCCCGTTCATACGCGCTCTTATATCGCAAACTTCCCAGCATCTCAGCGTGCTTCCCCAAAATCGCAAACGAATAGAACGGATGAAATACCCGCTTCGCGCGCGGGTCGAGCCGCACCAGTTCCGTCAACACGCCCATCTTCGACGGCGTTGTCCGCACATCCCACGCCGCGCCCTTATTAAAATCAAAATTGAACGTCGGCATGATCAGCGTCCCCTCCACGCCGAGCACAAACTCCAACGCGCGGATCACCGTCTGCGGTCCGCCGTCCACCTCGCCGAACGATTTATACGAACTATGCACCAACAGCGTATCCCCCTCCTCCACGCCCAACGAGCGAAATCCATCAACAAGTTTTTCAAACGTAAGCATCTTCATTCTCCAGAATTCCAACTCTTCAACCTCATCGCACACTGACGCACGCTTCGCTCCCAGCCGACAACTGATTCAAGCCATGATTCTTTTCTCTCCCCTCATCTTTTCTCCGTGCGCTCTGTGGCTCTGTGGCTAATCGCTCTTGACCTTCTCATACGTCTCAAGTAGTTTACCAAAATTCCTCTTCCAATCCGCCCTCTCCTCCGCCGTCTTCCGCGCGGATTCTCCAATCCTCTTAAATTCTCCCCTACTTTTTATCGCGGACAAAATCTTCTCCGCTAGATTATCCACATCCCCATCACGGAACAGCCAGCCGTTGACTCCATCCCGAATCCACTCTTTGTTCCCCGCAATATCAGACACCAAACACGGAAGCCCGCTCGCCATCGCCTCCATCAATGTCACAGACGAGCCGTCCACATGCGACGGTGAAATATAAACATCCGCCATGTGATACCAGCGCGGCAGATCGCGTTGACTCACCTGCCCCCCAAAATGGACTCGCTCCATCACCCCGCCCTTCATCAAAATCTGACGGATTTGATTTCCCTGCGAGCCTCCTCCCAGCAAAATGAGATTCACATTCGGATTTTCCCTCGCCACCTTGACAAACGCCTTTGCAAGAACATCTACCCCGTAAATTGATTCCCACGTGCGACTACAAAATAAAGTTACCGATTTACGATTTTCGATTGACGAATTACGATTTTTGACCTTCGACTTTTGACTCGAAACTTTCCTCTTTCCTCTTTCCTCTTTCTTCGCATGAAAATGAGTCAAATCAATTCCCCATGGAAACACCACCGTCCGCTCAGGCTTCATCCCAAACGCAATCGCCTTCTCGCGCGTCACATTCGCATCACTCGTAAAAAAAGCGCTCCTTCGTAACGTGTAACTCGTAACCCAACGCAACCAAGCGCTCTTATCCGCATCCATCACCAGATCATATCCCCACGACATCGTCAGCAGATGACGGAATCCGCTCAACGCGACGAGAAACGCGCAATTCTGGATCGGTCCCGCGTGGATAATGTCAGGCTGAATCTCTTTGATCAAACGTCGAAGATCTAAGGTCAAGCGAGGCACATCCCGCCAGCGGAATTCACGCTTCCCTCCCGCCCACAGAATCTGCTGAACATTCTCAGGGACAGGGCGATCCTCCGTTTGCCGAGTCGTCACCTCGAGTTGCAAAAAATAGACTTCGTGTTTTGTCTGCGACAACGAAAACAGAAATCGGTAATCGTGCGGGGTGTAATTTTTACTGAAGTATAAAATGTGCATGAAATAATTTTGACCACGAAGGGTCACAAAGGGTCGCGAAGGAAAAGATTTAAAACCTTTGTGTACCTTCGTGACCCTTTGTGGTTAATAGGTTTTACGCTACCAAATCTGTCCAGCGTAATTCCTGCCCATATTTGAAATCATGCAACGCCTTTGTCCCAATGACATTCTGAATCTGGTCAGGCTTGATCGCTCCAACCGTAGCAGGGCGCAACACGTCAATCATCTCCCGCGAGAAGACTTCGCCCGCCTTGATGTCCCGCGCCGCCCGTAAACAGCGACGTTGCACAACGGCGGTATCAATCTCGTTGTCGGCGATGAATTTATCAGGCGAGCCAAGCGAACGTTCGAGCAGACGCGTCTCTTCGACCATCCGCGCCCACTTGTCGGGATCCATCGCAAATTTGTGGTCGGGACCTTCGCGGTCGTTGCTGTCGGTGAAGTGACGCTCGATGACGCGCGCCCCAAGCGTCACCGCGCCCAGAACGGGAGCGACCGCGTGCGTATGGTCGGAGAGTCCCAGAATCACATCGGGGAACATGGTCGCGTATGTTTTCAACACGTTCAAATGCAAATGGTCATAGTTATTCGGGGACGCGGTGTAATTCGTATTGCATTGCATCAACACGAGTTGTTTGTTGATCTTCAATATCGCATGGACAGCCTTCTGCACCTCGCCGATCGTGGACGCGCCTGTGGCGATAAAGAACGGCTTGCCCTTGCTCGCCATGCGCTCCAGCGCTTCGATCCAGTCAATCTCGCCAGAGCCAGCCTTATAGACTGGCACATACGGGTCGAGAAAGTCAATCGCGGCAAAATCATACGGCGAGGAGAAATAGTGAATGCCTGCCTCTTGACATTCCTCCATCAAAGTCATTGTCCACTCGAACGGAATGGACGCGGCGCGGTAGACCTCGGTCACGGATTTTTTCCACGCTGCCTGATGGCTGACCTGCGCGTTCATGTGCGAGAAGCCATAATCCGAGACGATCTTCGGCGCGTCGAAATTCTGGAACTTGGCGGCATCCGCTCCCGCCTCTTTCGCCAAGCGGATGAGCAGTTTCGCCCGCTCCAAATCGCCGTCGTGGTTCGCCGCGATGTCGGCGATGAAGTAGGTCGGGTGGTTCAAACCAATCGTTCGATTTCCAAATTTGATTTCCATGCGTTCCTCCGAATATTTTGTCATGTCGCTCAAGGTTATGTCACCCTCCCGAAGAACATCGGGACGATGTGAGGGAGTGATAGCGACCGAAGGGTCTCTACTATCGTGTTAGAGATTCTTCGCTTCGCTCAGAATGACATGATTAACGTACATACGCCTGGCGTTTATTTTTGCAACCACAACAGCAATGCGGTCAAGGTAAAACCATCCGTAATAATCTTATCCTTTATCATTTGCCTGATTTCGCTTTTCGTAAACCATCGAGTTTCGCTTACTTCATCTTTATCAAAATCCTGTACATGGTCTACAGCCTTACAATGCACAATATGAAAAACTTTGTTGGAGCTTCCATTCATTGGGTAATAGGAATATATCAACTCGTGATTGTTTGATGTATATCCTGTTTCTTCCAATACTTCTCGTTTGGCGGCGTCAATTTCAGACTCGCCTATTTTCACTCCGCCTGCGGGTAGTTCCCATTCTGTCGTGTCGCTTGCATAGCGTGGAACTCGCACGAAAACAACATCTCCATTATTGTTTTCAACGACCGCAGTGATCGCTGAACGGGGAAAATCCAACAAGTGAAATTTCTCAATAATAAGACCGCTTGGAAATTTCACTGTATCTTTATATAGATTCACCCATTGACTTTCATAAACAACTTCTCTTGCCAATCGTTCAGGCTTCATACTCTATCTCCCAATCCTCCCCAAATGCGTATTCTGGAACGCGTCTTCGTGCTTCAAGCCGTAGCCGAGGATGCGGTCAAAACTGGAGTGACCGAAAAGGATCGTCCCTGCGAACATTATCCACGGGATGGAGGCTAGGGCACCCAAGGCATAAAGGGCAACCGAAAGCCCACGATGGTGAATCAGGTTATACGTCCAAGCGCCGAAGCGGGGGTTTGCCAGATAGCCGATCATACTCAGATCGGGCGCGAAAAACCACAACGCGTACCATCCCCATCCGTAATCCAATTTTGAAAAAAGAAGAAGGGCGAGTCCGAACAAAAAGAGTTCTTCGAGTTTGAGCAGGTTTTTCATGTGTCTCCTCGTACGGCAAAATTAATTTTGCCCCACCTGTTGATAACCCCTGATTTTCTGTGGATAACCCTGCTGGAACTGTGTATAGAAACCGTCCAAACCAGTGGAGAACGAGGGGATTTCGCCGCCCAAATCGGTGGATAACTTGTGGATAGACAGCCATAAATTGTGGGAACGTTTGGCGGTCAAACCCGACCTTTCAACTGATTGCGGCTCGATCAGGCTTTCTCTCAGCCCGAACTTTCTCGCCACCTCCACGCCGAACTGATACTTGTTCATCGCCTGCGCGCCAACGACGTGATACAAGCCGTGCAGATCTTTTTCGAGCATGGCGATGAGCGTTTGCGCAAGGTGATTGACCCACATCGGGCAGAAGATGACATCCGTAAACCCGTTGACGTTTTTGCCCTCGCTCAAATTGTTGACGAAGAACTCGCCAAGGCTTCTGCGCCCGCCCAACGACCAACCGTAGAAGTTGACTCGCGCAACGATGGCTTGCGGATTGACTTGCAGAACGGCTCGCTCGCCATCGAGTTTGGTCTGCGAATAGACGCCCTGCGGATTCGGCTCGTCAGCCTCGGTGTACGCGCCTTCTTTTGTGCCGTCGAAGACTGCATCAGTCGAGAGATGCACGAATTTTATGTTTCGCTTCGCGCAGGCTTCCGCCATTTCGGCTGGGACCTCCGCGTTCAAGATTCTCGCATCATCGGGACGTTTCTCGCACTCTTCCAAATTCGCCAACGCCGCACAGTTGATGAGCCACGCGGGTCTCGTCGAATCGAGGATCGCGTTGACGCTCCCCGACCTGAGCAAATTCGCATGCAACACGCGAAACGGAGCGGACTTCAATTTGTCCCTGTCCACGCCAATGACATCATGCTCGCGCTTCGCTTCCAACGCGAGGTTGATGCCTAATAAACCGCTTGCGCCAGTAATCAAGAGTCTCATGTGTTCACTTCGCATGTCACCCTGAGGGAGCGCTAGCGACCGAAGGGTCTCTGAGGGCGTGGTAGAGATGCTTCGCTCCGCTCAGCATGACATCATCCCTCGAGCTTTCCTTGTTTGAAAAGTTCCTCAAACGGCGCGACGAATTTTTTGATGCCATCAATATCGAGCCATTCGGAGTTGTTGTCGCTGGTGTAGGTGAATCCATCGGGGAGCGGCTTGCCTTTGTCTTTCCACGAGTAACCGAACCACGTCGCTTCGGCGGGCTGGATGACGTACATCGAATCGAGTTCAACGGAGTGGCGGGCTTCGTCGTCCGAGATCAAATCTTCATGCAGTTTCTCGCCAGGGCGGATGCCGATGATGTTGATTCTTGCATTCGGCACGATGGCTTTGGCAAGGTCAACGACTTTCGTGCTGGGAATCTTCGGCACGAACACTTCGCCGCCTTCCATTTGTTCGATGCAGTCAATAACGAACTTGACTCCCTGATCGAGCGACAGCCAGAAGCGCGTCATGCGTTCGTCCGTGATGGTGACCGCTCCGCTCTCGCGCTGTTTGAGAAACAACGGCACGACCGATCCACGCGAGCCGACAACGTTCCCGTATCGGACGCACGAATAGCGGGTCGCTGTCCCTGCCGCGTAGGCGTTGCTTTGAACGGTCAATTTCTCCGCGGCGAGTTTTGTCGCGCCGTATAAATTCGCGGGGCTGACGGCTTTGTCCGTGCTGATGGTCATCACTTTCTTCACGCCCGCGTCCAACGCGGCTTCGACGACGTTCGCCGTGCCCATGATGTTGGTCTTGATCGCTTCCATCGGGTTGTACTCGCAGGCGGGGACCTGCTTCAACGCCGCCGCATGGACGACAATGTCCACGCCGTGCATCGCGCGGACGAGTCTCTCCCTGTCGCGGATGTCGCCAATGAAATAGCGCAGGGACGGGTGGTTATATCCGCCTACCTGCATTTCGTGCTGTTTCAACTCGTCGCGGCTGAAGATGATGATCTTCTTCGGCTGTTTTTCGGCGAGAAGTGTTTGTGTGAACTTCTTACCGAACGACCCCGTCCCGCCAGTGATGAGTACAACTTGATTTTTCCAGTCCATAAAATTCTCCTATTACATCTGGTGGTCGAGTAGTGGCGCATGGTTTTCGCGCCACGTATCGAGACCACACCTCTTGATTTCATTCATACTTTTAATTTCGTGTTCACTTGTCACTGGTGGTTTCGATACGTCCCGCGACGGGCATCGCGGGACTACTCAACCACCGATGCACATTTGTTACTTTATCGCTTCAAACAAGCCAGAATCTTTTGTGATAAAGATTTTGCCTTTTTCGTTCAATTCTTTTTCCAACTCATTTTGCAGTTTCGCAAATTCATCATCCGAAAGTTCGCCAGCCCGAACCCCTGAACGAAAATAAGCGACCAGCGGCTCTGGTTCAGTCACATGCAAACTGTCTTCATAGCACAATACCTGCGCATTCGGGAAAAATGGTTTCAGTTGATCCAGTCCGTTTTCGAGGGTGAAGAGATTAGCGAACGAATCCCAAACTTCGCTTTTGTGGATTTGACGAAACCAGTTTGTGATTTCCTTCAAATGATTATCGCCGACCGTCGTCGCAAAGAAATGACCGTCCGTTTTCAAAACTCGCTTGATCTCACCAATCGCCTTCGCTCTATCAGGGACATGATACAGCATGTGATTAGCGATGATGGCGTCGAATGTTTCGTCTGGAAACGGAATTACCTGCGCGTCTATCTCTTTGAAGTTGTACGCGCGTCCAGTGACGACCAAATTCCGCCAAGCCGAATCAAGCATCCCTGCGGAAAGATCCGAGAGGGTGATGTCCCAAGTGGATGGGATGCGGTGACTGTTGTCCCTCCACAAATATCCAGGACCGCTTCCCAACTCCAGTATCTTTGCGTTGGTTGGAAGTTTCAACAGATGATCGAAGACCCAATTCATCCAGCCATATGGATTCGCGCTGAAGCGCTGATGGATCGCCACGCGCGCATCGAGGTTCGATGAGTCTTTGTATTGATCGGTCTTGAGATATTGCTGATCCGTGAACTTGGACAAAGTCTCTAGTCTCCAGTCTCTATTTTTTGATCACGATCAACGGATACTGCCCGTTCTCGGCGAAAAATTTTGGAAACACGCCTTCGAGCCAAAACACGAACCGCAAAAACGCGCGCCCGCCAAACGGACGGACGAACCAGCGCAAGATGCGCGTGCTTAAACTGCGCCATGGTTTGATTTCGATTGTCATCTTCGAGCCGATCTCGCGCTTGAGCCACGCGGGTGTCATCTTTTGCACGAACGTCCCTGCGGGGTCTTCCTCGTTGAGCCATTCTTTTTTCTTTTTAGCGGAACGTCCCGAAAGTTTGCGCATGAGACCGATCAACGGCTCGGCGAGGCGGCTGAGTAACGGATCATGCCAGCCATTGACGATTGCCACGCTTCGTCCGCTTGCGAGCACGCGATGGATTTCGGCATATGCTTTCGGATGTTCCGTGAGCGCGAGGTGATGAATCGCGTGCATCGAAACAGCGCCGTCGAACGCGTCGGCTTTGAACGGGAGGTTGGCGAGGTCGCCGACGACGAACAAGCCATGCTCGCCGATGCGAGTCCGCGCTTCGCGTAAGGCTTGAATGGAAATATCGAGGCAGACGCGCTTTTCGTATCCGCGCGAATACTCGAAGTATTCATCATATTGCACAGGACCCGAACCTGCATCGAGCAGGAGTTTGCCTGTGGGAATCAATCCATTCATCACGCGCAGGCGCGTCTTGTGGATGTATTCGCGCGAGACGGGGCGCAGGTCTTCGTAACGAGCGTTCTGATAATTCCCGTCGTCTTCCTGCTGCCAGCCGATCTCGTCGTAAAACTCGCGGACTTTTTGTTTGGTTTCGTTTGTCATGTTCATTTTTTCATCGGTGGTCGAGTAGCGGCGCATGTTCGTCGCGCCGCGTATCGAGACCACCAGTTTTCAAGAATACTTCTGCAACAAAATTTCATTACGGCATGGTGGTCTCGATACGTCCTTCGTCTCCGCTGCGCTTCGCTCAGGACTACTCGACCACCGTATATTTATTTCCACGTAAAAGGCTCTCCAACGAGAAACCTAAACGTATCGCCAAAATGGCTCATGCCTTCATCGCTCAATACTTTTTCAAGCGACCACACTTCAAGGTCCTCCCAAAAATTCATCAGCCGCCACGGGAAGGGACGCGGGTATTCGAAGAAAAAGCGATACGCGTAATTCCACGCCTTCGCGGTTTGTTCGTCGGTCAAACGATGCGTGGGCACATTCGACAAAGTTTTTTCCAGCGTGGAGAAATATTCATCCCAAGTATTCACATCAAGCGTGAAGCCGCGCCCGCGATAATGCGTCTCGCCGCACGAGATGACGGGGATACCGTTCATCGCGGTCTCGACGCCGACGGTGGTTGTGTACGCCAGACCCAAACTTGCGATCTCGATCAGATCGTACGTGTTGATGTTATCCAACGCACCGATGACGTGAATGTGACTCGGCAATTCGGGCAACGCTTCGCGCACGACGGTTCCCATTGATTTCGCCTGCGGGACAATTTTCTCGCCAGGATGGACTCGCACAACGAGTTGCACATCTTCCCGCTCCGCAAAGTATTGGACGGTCTTGGTGATCCACTCGCTCATGGATTCGGCGAAGATGTTGCGTCCCAGCGTGAGACTGTCACCCAGCACGTTCGCGGCAAGCAGGACAACGGGTCTGTTATCCAAGCCCAAGACTTTGTGCGTCTCTTCGGAGCCCTGTGATGAGACATATTGCCATAGTCGTTTCGATTTTCCCCACACGCGCGCGCCGCGACGGGCATTCTCCAAGTCGGCGAGACGCTCATACATTTCGTCGGTCATCGGCAGTTTGCAACGGGCTTCGACGAGATAATCCGTATCCTGCCGCATGATGGAGGTGTTCTGCGCCAGCCAGATCTGTTCGCGTTGGTCGTTGAATTCAAACGTGACAGCGGGGATGTTGAGATAACGCGCCACGCGGAAAACAATTCCCATTTCGAGGATGAGTCCGTTCGGAACCAAAACAACATCGGGCTTGTTGACTTGCATCCACTCGAGCGCGGCGAGGGCGGCGAAGGTGTTGCGCTTGACGCGCAGATTGTACAACGCTTTATCTTTCGCCTCTGACATGTCCACTTCTTCGCGCATGAGGGTGTATTGCGCGTCCCAGAGGGAGATTTCGGCGATATCAGATTGGAGGGCGGCTGGGAGGGCGGAGGCAGGCTTCAAGTCGAGGAAAGAGGCGTGATCAACAAAAGTAGAAAGTGGAGAGAGGGCGTCGCGAGTGTGAAGTCCGCGTTGTTTCTGAGTCAGTTTATCCATCTCTTTGTGCCATTCGGAGTATGGGAGAGTCATCAACGTGACTTTGTGTCCCAGCCCCGCGAGGGCGAGGGAGATGTATGCGGCTTGTTCGATCCAGTAATGGAGGGTGGCGAAGAAGAGGATGTTCTTTACTTCGGACTGCGGACTGCGTATTGGGTTTTGCAGGATCGGCTGAATGGATTCAACGGCATGAGGCAGAGATTTTTTTAGGCGCGAAAGATTATAGTGATCTTTGCGGGCGCGATTCTTTTGCCGAAGTGTGTAATCCAGTTCGGCGGCGAGAGGCAGTTCGCCTAGAAAATTTCGGAGGGATGTTTTGTTGAGCATGATTTTTTGAACCGCTAAGATCGCAAAGAGCGCGAAGATTTTAAAAGGTTTTCTTAGCGACCTTCGCGTGCTTAGCGGTTAATTTTTCTCAATCAATCTTTTCGATCTTCCAATTCAAACGCGGACGGATCGGACCTTGCCGCAGTTCGGGCCATTGCGTGCCAGGCGCGCCAGAAATATCCACGTTGAACGAGATGGCGTTCTCGTCCATGAAATATCTCTTCACGCCGAACGAACTTGCGTTGACGCCGAGATAATAACGACCTTCATTGAAAAAATCGGCGGGGATTTCACAGCGACTCACGTAGCGTCCCGCCGCGCGCGCGCCGAACTGCTCGAATTGTTTCGCGTCGTCGGTGTCGAAGGCGGTGAACACATATTCGCCGCGCATCGTGTTGAGATACATGCCCACGCGCAAACCCGTGACGGGCGCGTCGAGTTGATATTCGAATTCGATGACGACTGGCTCGGTAGATCGGACGGTGTCCACAACCGCGCCGCTTCTTTCTTTGATTTTGATTGATACAGGTTTAAACGGCTCGCTCGCCGCTGGGACCTCATCCGCCTCCCACACGCGCTCGCCCGATTCGGCTTGACCCGACGCGAGATAAAAATCCACCGCTTTGGCTGTCGGCGCGCGTTTGATGAGTTGTCCTTTTTTCAAGACAATCGCTTCTTGGGTCAATCGCAAAATCGCGGACATGTTATGACTCACAAACAACACTGTGCGTCCCTGTTGCGCCACGTCATTCATCTTGCCGATGCACTTGCGTTGAAACTCCGCGTCGCCGACCGCAAGGACTTCATCCACAACGAGAATGTCTGGCTCCAAATGTGCGGCGACCGCGAACGCCAATCGCAAATACATGCCCGATGAATAGCGTTTGACGGGCGTGTCAATGAATTGATTCACTTCGGAAAAGTCCACGATGGCGTCAAAGTTCTTGTCAATATCGTTGCGCTTCATGCCGAGGATCGCGCCGTTCATATAAATATTTTCGCGCCCTGTTAGTTCGGGATGAAAACCCGTCCCCACTTCGAGAAGCGAGCCGACTCGCCCGCGGACGCTGACAGTCCCTTCGGTCGGTTCGGTGACGCGCGAGAGAATCTTCAACAGCGTGCTTTTGCCCGCGCCGTTGCGCCCGACGATGCCGAGCACTTTGCCCTCGTCGAGATCGAACGACACATCTTTCAGCGCCCAGACAAAATTTTGGTTGACGCGGCGATCCGATCTGCCGACGAGCGCTTTCGCCAAACGCACAGGCGCGTACATCGTATCCACCAGCACATCGCGCAACATGTTATAGCGGAATTTTGTTTCCGCTGCGCCGATCTGGTATTTTTTGCCGAGGTTTTTTACTGAGATGGCAGTGGTCATGAGGAGTTAGTAAGTGGTAATTGGTAAACAGTAATTCTGGAGATTAGAGATTGGAGATTGGAGACTGAGAAATAGAGAATCGGAGAATTGGAGGATTAGATCGTATCCGCGAAAGTTTTTTCCATACTGCGGAAGTAGAACAAGCCTGAGATGAAGATGAGGATCGAGATCGTTGCGGAGACCCAGAGGGTGATGTCGGGTCCGTTGCCTGCGCCGAGGAGCGCCCAGCGGAATCCGTTGACGACGCCTGCCATCGGGTTGAGCGAGTAGAGGATCTGCCACTTCGCAGAGACAACAGACGCCGAGTAGGCTACAGGCGTGGCGAACAGCCAAAACTGAGTCAGAAACGGGAGGGCTTGGTTCACATCCCGATATTTCACGTTGACCGCCGAGAGCCAGAGCGCGACTCCAAGCGCGGTGATGATCGCGAGCAGGAGGAAGAGGGGAAGAGTCCAAAGCAAATTCCAAGCGGGAGTCACTTGATAGTAAAACATCAGCGCGATGAGGATGACGAACGCGATGGCGAAATCCACCAGCCCCGCGAAGACCGACGACATCGGCAGGATGAGGCGCGGGAAATAAATTTTCGTGACCATGTTGTTGTGCGCCACGAGCGAACGACTGCCCTGATTGAGCGCGACGACGAACAAGCCCCACGGCAATAACGCGGTGAACGAAAACACGGGATAGGGAATCCCTTCGGTGGGAAGTTTCGCCACTTTGTCGAATAGGAAGGTGAACACGAGCATCGTCATCACGGGTTGAATGACAGCCCACGCCATGCCGAGCAGAGTTTGTTTGTATTTCACTTTCACATCGCGCCAGACCATGAAGAAGATCAACTCGCGGTATGTCCACAGATCGCGCAGGTTGAGCGCGGCGAGTCCCTTGGAGGGTTTGATGTAAATGGTAGCGGGTTGGTGTTTGGTGAGTTCGGACATGGGTAATCCAATGAAAGAGGAAAGAAGCAAGATGTCTTTCCTCTTTCTTCTTTCGTTTATCGAATCTTTTCTCGATTTGCTTTGAACCACTCAATCGTCCGCCTCATCCCCTCCTCAAAGGGGACTTGCGCGCTCCAGCCGAAATACTCTTTTGCGCGGCTAACGTCGAGCGCGCGGCGGGGCTGACCGTTGGGCTTGTCGGTCTGCCAGACAATTTTGCCTGTGAAGCCTGTCATCTTCGCGGTCATCTCCACGAGGTCTTTGATGGAGATTTCATAGCCCGAACCGAGATTGACAGGCTCAGAGCCGTTGTATTTTTCTGCGGCGTTCACGATTCCATCGGCGGCATCTTCCACGTAGAGGAATTCGCGCGTCGGCGAGCCGTCGCCCCACGCGGGGATTTCCTTGTCGCCGCGTTCGGTCGCTTCGACGGTTTTGCGAATCAACGCGGGGATGACGTGCGATGTCGCCAAATCAAAGTTATCGCGCGGACCGAACAGATTCACAGGCATCAAGTAGATCGAGTTGTATCCGTATTGCTGGCGATATGCTTGCGATTGCACGAGCAACATTTTCTTCGCCAAGCCGTAGGGAGCGTTTGTCTCTTCGGGGTAGCCATTCCAAAGTTCCTCTTCCTTGAATGGAATCGGCGTAAACTTTGGATACGAACAGATCGAGCCGACGGCTACAAATTTCTCAATCCCTTTTTGCCAAGCCTGATGAAGCAACGGAACGCCCATCATCAAATTGTCGTAGAAAAATTCGGCGGGTCGCCCCATGTTCGCGCCGATCCCGCCCGCCAGCGCGGCGAGGTGGATGAGCATGTCCGCTTTGAAATCATTCAGAACACGCGATATGTCTTCCGATTTTCGTAGATCGTACTGCGAACTGCGTGGGACAAATATATCTTTCGCGCCGCGTTGTTGAAGCTTCTCGACGACGAACGAGCCGAGGAAGCCGCTCCCGCCTGTGACGATGACTTTTTTGGTTTGCCAGAAGGTGTTGGTCATATTTTCCTTAGCAAGACCTCACAGGTCTCAAAGACCTGTGAGGTCTACTATTACTGAACAATAAACTGCGCGTTGCGATATTTCTCATCCGTCGGGTTGCGGATGATGCCTGTCTTCAACGCGAACAATAATTCGCGGATGCCATCGTCAACATCGAGAGTGGTGTCGAAGCCGAGGACGCTTTTGATCTTCGAGAACGACACGGTGATGTCGCGCATGTCGCCGCCGAAGGTGAGATCTTTGTATTCCACTTCCACTTCGGGCATGCGCTTGCGGACAAGGCTGACGATATCGTCTTTCGAGTAATTGCCGTTATCTGTTCCGAGATTGAACACCTGCCCGCGAATTTTCGATTGCTCGGCTTCGAGTCCCATGATGACGCCTCTAGCCACGTCGCGGATGTGGACGAACGAGCGCGAATATCCGCGTTGGTAGATGACCAGCACGCGTTTTGTGAACGCTTCCAGCACAAATTGATTCACGATCAAATCAAAGCGCGTGCGCGGCGATAAGCCGTATAACGTAGCGAAGCGGAACAACAACGGCGCGGTCGGCGAATCTTTTTGCGAGAGTAAAAATTCCTCCGCCGCGATCTTCGTCTCTGCATACAACGATTGCGGATTCAACGGCGACTCTTCGGTGACGGGTTTGCCGTCGGCGCTTAGCCCGTAGTTGCTGTACGTGGACGCGAACACGAATCGCTCCACGCCCAAGTCTGTTGCTTGCTCATAAACCATCTTCGTGGATTCAACGTTGTACTTCCACGCGACCTGCTTCCCCACCGCCTGACACGCGGGGAATCCGACGATTGCCGCAAGATGAATCACCGCGTCAGGTTTACTCCAACCGTCTTTGAGCGAATCTTTCACGGCGCGGGGTTCGGTCACGTCTGTTTTCACAAAATGAAAATTGGGGTGATGCAAAAACGGGACGATCGCTTCGCCACCGAAGAGCAAAGAGTCGAGGGCGGTGACGCGGTGTCCAAGCCGAAGCAGTTCGGAGGTCAGGAGCGAACCGATGTAGCCCGCGCCGCCCGTGATCAAAATATGTTTCATGAGGTCCCATCCATGTTGAGAGTCACTTTGAATCCATCCACTTGAATCGTCGGCGCGTTTTTATCGGTCACGATCGTCACGCCCTGTTCGATGCAGGTGAGTTTGCACACGTCCACCACATCGCCTTTGCCGACGACGCGCGCGCGATCAAATCCCGCCGCGCGAATTTTTGCGATGTGTTCCTTCACGCGCTGACGCGTTTTGCGATAGATCGAAAACGAGCGCTCGACATAATCCACCGCGAGACGGGCGCGCAGGGCGATGCCCTCGGGCGTGATGATGTAGCGCAGTTTTTTTCGCTCAGCGCGCTTGACCTTGACTGCGCCTTTCGCGACGAGCCGCTTGAGATGCCAATTCACGGTTCCCACCGCGACGCCAAGCTGGGTCGCCAGCGTGGACTGATTCACATCTGGATCGTTTTCGATATTTTCGAGGAGGGTGAGTTCGCGGATTTCTTCGTTTGTGGTTTCCATAGGATTCATCGGTTCAAAATTCAGTGGCTGAATTATAACCGAGAATGAGGGAGTGTCAAACAACGAATTGAGATCCATGGAAAGGGTACAATTTGAATATGGCGCAGGCAAAACAAAAACTGGATCAACTTACCTCAACCCGCTTTCTGGCGGCTCTTTCTGTTGTGCTTTATCACGGATGGCGCGAATTGGGTATTTTGAGTTACTTCCCGATGCTTACATCGGGTCCGACTGCTGTAAGTTATTTTTTTGTGCTATCAGGCTTTGTCATAACGCTGGCTTATTATCGGCCAGATGCGCCCTTCGACTTCCGTAATTACTTTGTCGCCCGTTTCTCGCGTATCTACCCAGTTTACATTCTAGCCTTCGTACTTACCTGTCTTTACTATCTTGAGATCATGTCGAAAGTTAAGTCGGGCAAGATCCTGGCAAACATTTTTTTGTATCAAGCCTGGATTCCCCGTTACGGGCAATCGTTCAACATTGTTGCGTGGTCTTTGTCGGTAGAGGTATTTTTTTATATCGTGTTTCCCTTTCTGGTGATCTTTATTAAGCGTTTCACAATCAAACAATTGTTGTGGCTCTCTCTGGTTTTTTGGGTGGTCAGCCAGGTCATACATTCCATCCTATATACCTTACTCATGCCTGAGCAGTCCATCTGGCTCAATTATTTTCCACCCTTTCATTTAAATGCTTTTTTCCTCGGCATGGCTGGCGGGGTCTGGTATTTAACTAACCCATCGGATCAGAATATCAATCAATCTATAAATCGAGCATTGCTGATCGCGTCTCTAGGATTCACATTGCTCATGATCAGTCTGCGCGAATATGTGCCAACCTTTTCACGTTACTTTACACTAGATATCGGATTGCTGGCGCCATTTTTCCTTATCATCATTTTAGCCCTCGCTCTCGATACAACAAGCTTGTCGCAGAGACTGAAACATCCCTGGCTAGTGTTGTTAGGTGATTCTAGTTACGCCTTGTTCATCTTACATCTCCCCTTTCTCTGGCTATTCACAAACCTTTTAAGAATGACGGGCGCCACCATCACCGACAGCGCTAAATTTTTCATTCACATACTAGTTTCGATCTCCCTTTCCATAGTCGTATTCAAGTATATAGAACGACCTGCCAGAGATTGGCTACGATCAAACTACAAAATGCTGTCTTTGATCTTGCTCGACATCCTTCTAATTATCAGCATGGTACACCTGAGTTTTTCACTCCGCCTTGGCGACGGGATTGCAGACTTCCTACGAACACAGACCTATGCTATTCGAGTTGGCGTAGTGAGTTACTTTTTTTCTCTCCTCGTTTTTCGATACTATACAACAAACTCCTGGCGTTCACTGGCAGCAGCCGTAACATTTGGCGCCGTTATACTTATCGGCTTCGTTTACCTTGCATGGACTTCCGAATGGATAGAAGGCTTTCCGAGA
>CXWJ01029583.1_pt1 | contig 17100 bp, 15 predicted proteins | sample 590841 | NCBI WGS metagenome assembly CXWJ01 (sample SAMEA3498367, study PRJEB10139) | wastewater metagenome | biome: wastewater treatment plant; material: activated sludge | place: Austria | collected 2015-01-21 | reverse complement strand
CTTCCACGGTGTTGCCTACGACCGCCCGCTGGCGCGCACCAAGGAGATCGTCGACCTGGTCCGGCGCGGGCTGCGGCGCGAGGTGCTGACCTCCGACGGCGTCTTCACGCTGCCGCTGACGCGGGAGCACGGGGCGGTCACCGGGCTCGGCAAGCCGCTGAAGATCCTCACCCACCCCGAGCGCGACCGGATCCCGATCTTCATCGCGGCGCTGGGCGCCAAGAGCGTCGAGCAGACCGCCGAGATCGCCGACGGATGGATCCCCCACCTGTTCCACCCCGAGCGGGCCGGCCGGGTGTGGGGCGAGGCGCTGGCCGCCGGCACCGCCAAGCGGGATCCCGGTCTGGCTGCGCTCGAGGTCAGCGCGGGGGGCATGGTCGCCATCGGCGAGGGCCCGGAGACCAAGGCGCTGCTCGACTTCGCCCGGCCCTTCTTCGCGCTCTACGTGGGCGGCATGGGCGCCAAGGGCAAGAACTTCTACAACGACGTGGCGAAGGCCTACGGCTACGAGCAGGAGGCGGAGGAGATCCAGGACCTCTACCTCGCCGGCAGGAAGCGGGAGGCCGAGGCGCTGATCCCGACCGAGTGGCTGGAAGCGGCCAACCTGGTCGGCCCCGCGTCCTACGTCGCGGAGCGGATCGCCGCCTTCCGCGAGGCCGGCGTCACGAACCTGTCGATCACCCCGGTCGGCGAGGACCCCGCAGCGATCGTCGAGCAGGTGAAGGGGATGATCTCGTGACCGGCGCACCCCGAGGCCAGCGCACCGTGTTCGAGCCCGAGCACGAGGCGTTCCGCACGAGCGTCGGGTCCTTCCTGGACCGCGAGGTGGTCCCCCACCACGATCAGTGGGAGGCCGACGGCATCGTCGACCGCGAGGTCTGGGCGAAGGCCGGGCAGCACGGCCTGCTCGGCCTCCAGCTGCCCGAGAAGTACGGCGGCGGGGGCGTCGACGACTTCCGGTTCAACGCCGTGATCGCCGAGGAGATGGTCCCGCGGGGGATCCACGGCTGCGCGTTCCCGCTGTTCAACGACATGATCGCGCCGTACCTCGCCCAGAGCGCGACGCCGGAGCAGGCCGAGCGGTGGTTCCCCGGGCTCTGCTCCGGGGAGCTCATCGCCGCGATCGCGATGACCGAGCCCGGAGCCGGCTCGGACCTGCAGGGGATCCGCACCACGGCGGTCGACGCGGGCGACCACTACCTGCTCAACGGGCAGAAGACGTTCATCTCCAACGGCATCCTGGCCGACCTGGTGGTCGTCGTCGCCCGCACCGACCCCGAGGCCGGGCATGCCGGCATCTCGCTGCTCGTCGTCGAGCGCGGCATGGAGGGCTTCGACCGGGGCCGCAAGCTGGACAAGATCGGCCAGCACGCGCAGGACACCGCCGAGCTGTCGTTCACCGACGTACGCGTCCCGAAGGACAACCTGCTGGGCCGCGAGGGGACCGGCTTCGCGCAGCTGATGACCAACCTCTCGCAGGAGCGGCTGTCGATGGCGGTCTCCGCGGCGGCCGCGTGCGAGTGGGTGCTGGACGAGTCGATCTCCTATGCCCGTGACCGGGTCGCGTTCGGCCGGCCCATCGGCCGCTTCCAGCACAACAGGTTCCTGCTCGCCGAGATGGCGACCGAGACGCGGATCGCGCGGGTCTTCGTCGACGACTGCCTGGCCAAGCACGTCCGCGGCGAGCTCGACACCGCGACCGCGTCGATGGCCAAGTGGTGGACCACCGAGCTGCAGGTGAAGCTGGTGGACCGTGGACTCCAGCTCCACGGCGGCTACGGCTATATGACGGAGTACCCCATCGCGCGGGCGTTCCTGGACTCGCGGGTGCAGACCATCTATGGCGGCACCACCGAGATCCAGAAGGAGATCATCGGCCGGTCGCTGGGTCTGTGAGAAGCCCAGGACTGTGAGCCGAGCACCGTGACCACGCACCGGCTGCGACCAGCCTTCGACCTCCAGGCGCACCGGGGCGGTGCCGGGCTGTGGCCGGAGAACACCCTGCCGGCCTTCGCGGGCGCGCTCGCTCTCGGGGTGACGACGCTGGAGTGCGACGTGCACGTCAGCCTCGACGGCGTGCCGGTCGTCGTGCACGACCGGCGGCTGGGCGCCGAGAAGTACGCCGACACGGCGGCCGCGACCGACGCGGACCCGTTCTTCCCCTACGTCGGCGGGCTGGTCACCGACCTCGGGCTGGCCCAGCTCGAGACGGTCGACGCCGGCTCGAGGGTGCTCCCCGCGTTCCCGGACCGGCCGGTGGTGCCGCGGGCCAGGATCCCCGCCCTGGACGAGGTGTTCGCCCTGGTCGCGGACCGGGGAGGGGACACGGTCCGCTTCAACATCGAGACCAAGTTCGATGCCGTCGCCCCCCACGAGACCGCACCCCGCGAACGGTTCGCCGAGGTGGTCGTCGATCACGTCCGACGGGCGGGGCTGACCGACCGGGTGTCGGTCCAGAGCTTCGACTGGACCTGCCTGCGGCTGGTGCGCGAGGCCGAGCCACGACTGAGGCTGAACGTGCTGGCGGCGCCGAAGTACCTCGGCGTGGGGGCCGCGGAGGCCTCCCCCTGGTTGGGCGGGCTGCGGATCGACGACCTCGCGGATCTCGCCGCCGCGGTCGCGGCGCAGGGGTTCGACGGGATCTCTCCCTCGCACGGCTACCCCTTCTCCTCGGGCGTCGGGGACCCGGCGTACCGCCCGTTCACGACCGCCGCCCTGGTGGAGTCCGCCCACGCCCGAGGACTCGAGGTGGTGCCCTACACCGTGGACGACCCCGCGACGATGCGGACGCTGCTGGACCTGGGCGTCGACGGGCTGATCACCAACTACCCCGATCGGCTGCGTGGCCTGCTGGCCGAGCGCGGCAAGGCGCTCCCCCCGTCGTACCCCGAGACGCCCCCCGGCCCGTCTCGGGGGTAACCCGGATGCGCGATGTCGGCGCTTTCTGGTCGACTGTTCCCCATGCATCGACAGATCGCCGGCCGCCTCACCGGCCCCGTGACCAAGTGGATCGTGCTCGCCTTCTGGATCATCGCCGTGGCTGGCCTGGGCAGCTTCGCCGGCAAGCTCACCGACGTCCAGAACAACGAGGCCTCCTCGTGGCTGCCCGAGAGCGCCGAGTCGACCCGGGCGCTGGAGAAGATGGGGGCCTTCCAGGACCCCAACGCCATCCCGACCACGATCGTCTACGTCCGCAGCGGCGGCCTGACCCCGGAGGACGTCGCGGCCGCGACGGCCCAGGTCGAGGAGATCAAGGCCCTCGAGGGGGTGACCGGCGAGGTGATCGGCCCGATCCCCTCGGAGGACGGGGAGGCGATGCAGACGATCGTCACGTTCGACCTGGGCAAGAACGGCTGGAACTTCATGCCCGACACGGTCGAGGACATCCGTGGGATCGCCGAGACCGACGGTGGACCTACCGTCCACGTCACCGGCGCCGGAGGCCAGGCAGCCGACTCGGCCGAGGCGTTCGAGGGTCTCGACAGCACCCTGCTGCTCGCGACCGCCTCGGTGGTGATCGTGATCCTGCTCATCACCTACCGCAGCCCGGTCCTGTGGCTGCTGCCGGTGATCTCCGCGTTCGTCTCGCTGACCGTGGCCCAGGCGGTGGTCTACTTCCTGGCGAAGTACGCCGACCTCACCGTCAACGGGCAGAGCCAAGGCATCCTCACGGTGCTGGTCTTCGGCGCCGGGACCGACTACGCGCTGCTCCTGGTCGCGCGCTACCGGGAGGAGCTTCGCCGCCACGAGGACCGGCACGAGGCGATGGCCTTCGCCCTGCACCGGGCAGCGCCGGCGATCATCGCCAGCGCCTCCACGGTGATCCTCGGCATGATGTGCCTGCTGCTCGCGGACATGAACTCCACAGCCGGGCTGGGACCGGTGTCCGCCATCGGCGTCGCAGTCGCGCTGCTGGTGATGATCACGCTGCTGCCCGCCCTGCTCGTGATCGCGGGCCGGTGGGTGTTCTGGCCCAAGCGACCCCAGTTCGGCTCCCACGAGCCCACCACGACCGGAGTCTGGGCCAAGGTCGGCCAGCGCATCGCCCGCGGGCCGCGCCCGGTGTGGATCGTCACGACGCTGATCCTGGCGGCGGCCTGCTTCGGGGTGGTCCGGCTCGACGCCAACGGCCTGACCACCGAGGAGTCCTACACCAAGGAGTTCGACTCGGTGATCGGCCAGAAGGTGCTCACCGCGCACGGGCTCGCCGACGAGTCCAACCCGGTGATGATCGTGGCCAACGCCGAGCAGGCCGACGCCGTGGTCGCCTCCCTCTCCGGGGTGAGCGGGATCGGGGCGACCTCCGAGCCGGTGGTCATGGACGGCGTCGCCTTCGTGACCGCACCGATCGACGGCGACGCGACCTCCGCGGCCGCCTTCGAGACGGTCGACCGGGTGCGTGAGGCGGTCCATGCGGTGCCCGGCGCTGATGCCCTCGTCGGCGGGAGCTCGGCGATCCTCGACGACATCGCCCGGGCTTCCCAGCGCGACAACAAGGTGGTCATCCCGGCGGTGCTCCTGGTCGTGATGCTGATCCTGATCGTGCTCCTGCGTGCCTTGGTGTCGCCGGTGCTGCTGATCGCGACGGTGGTGCTCAGCTTCGGGGCGGCGCTGGGCCTCTCGGCCCTGCTCTTCGACTACGTCTTCGGCTTCGCGGGGGCGGACGCCGGGCTGCCGTTGTTCGTCTTCGTGTTCCTGGTGGCCCTGGGGATCGACTACAACATCTTCTTGATGACTCGGGTCCGCGAGGAGACCGCGACCCGAGGGACCCGCGAAGGGTCGCTCGTGGCCCTGGCGGCGACCGGTGGCGTGATCACCTCCGCCGGCGCGGTGCTCGCCGCGACGTTCCTGGTCCTGGCCACGCTGCCGCTGGTCGCGTTCGTCGAGATCGGCGTCGCGGTGGCCCTGGGCGTCCTGCTCGACACGATCGTGGTCCGCTCGGTGCTGGTGACGGCGCTCAACCTCGACCTCGGCAACCGCATCTGGTGGCCGTCCCGCCTGGATCGGGTCCCGCCGCCCGAGCTCCCGGCGCCGGCGGAGCCCCCCGCCCCGGTGGGGATGCCCTAGCGACAGATCAGTCGACCAGGTCCTGGACCGTCTGCTTGAGCGCCTGGTCCCAGGCCGTCGGGACGACCCCGAAGGTGGCCTCCGCGTCGCTGCTGTCCAGCACGAAGGGGCCTTCGAACTGGTGCGCCGTCTCGTCCAGCTCCCGGACCACCGGCATCACCCGCGCCGCGAGCTTGACCAGCCCCGGGAGCGCCGCGACCCGGGGCGCCGCCAGGCCGCGGATCGCGGCGACCTCGGCTGCCACCTCACGAGCCGTCCGGGGCGGCGAGCTGGGGACGTGCCAGGCGCGGCCCCAGGCGCGGTCGTCGGTGGCCAGCGTGGCCGCGAACCGGCCGATGTCGGGCAGGTAGGTCCACGAGTGCGCCGCATCCGGGACCCCCGAGACCAGCCACACCCGTTTCCCGGCGGCCGCTCGGCGGATCACGAACTGGTTCAGCACGCTGGTGTTGGCGCCCGCCCCGGGGCCGAAGTAGTCCGAGGCACGAAGCTCGGTCGCCTTGACCCGCCCCTGCTCGTGCGCGGCCAGCGCGTCGGCCCACATCTGTGCCCTGATCCGGCCCTTCGTGCCGGCCGGTGCCACCGGCGTCTGCTCGGTCATCGGGGCGTGCACCCGGCCGTAGAGGTAGAGGTTGGACACCGTCACCAGGCCCGCGCCGCTCCGCTCCGCCGCGGTGAGGAGTGCCGCGGCCACCGGCGGCCAGTCTCTGGCCCAGGTGTGGTACTGCCTCGGGTTCAGCGCGTTGACGATCGCCGCCGCGCCGGTCGCCGCCGCCGTCATCGCCTCGGTGTCCGTCGCGTCCGCGGCACTCGCCCGGACGCCCGGGATCCGCGGGTCGGTGCCGCTTCGGCTCACCACGGCGACCTCGTGGCCGCCCTCGGCCAGCGCCTGCGCCGCGCCCCGGCCGATGCCGCCCGCGCCGATCACCACGAATCTCGACATAGTTCCCTCCAGTTGTGAGCACCGCTCTCGTTCCAGAACAGTGAACACGGTCTGCCGGAGAAAAGCAAGAGCATTGCTCACTTTAGAGTTCAGCGCTCGCGGTTGTGGCACGATGGCGCCATGCCCGACGCCCCCGGCATCCGCGCCCGCAACCGAGCCGCCCTCGAGGCCGAGATCATGGCCACCGCCGGCCGGCACCTGGCGGCGTACGGTGCAGCGGCGCTGTCGTTGCGCGCCATCGCGCGCGAGCTGGGGATGGTCTCCTCGGCGATCTACCGCTACGTCGAGAGCCGCGACGAGCTGCTGACCCGGCTCATCATCGCGGCCTACGACGGACTGGGCGACGCCGTGGAGGCCGAGCTGCACGGGCCGGGCGACGACGCGGGGCCCGCAGACCGGTTCCGGTGCATCGCGACCGCGACCCGGCGCTGGGCGCTGGCCAGACCCCACGAGTTCGCGCTCGTCTACGGGTCGCCGGTGCCGGGCTACCACGCTCCCGCGGAGCGGACCCAGGAGGCCGGGACCCGGGTGCCCCGGCTGCTGCTGGCCGGGCTGCGCGGGCTGCCGGGACAGGCCCCGACCGCGCTCGAGCAGCGGGCGCTCGGACACATGGCCGCGGATCCCCTGGTGGCGACCTACCAGCTCGACGCCGCGGCGCTGCACCGTGGCCTGGCCGCGTGGACGCTGGTGCTGGGTGCGGTCACGGCCGAGCTGTTCGAGCAGTTCGGCGCCGACACGATCCCCGAGACCGACTCCTTCTTCGAGCTTCTCCTCGAGGATGCGGTCCGCATCGTCACCGGGTGAGGGCGCTCAGCGCAGCCCCACCTGCTCGCAACGCCGGGTCAGGCTGTCCGGGCACAGCTCGTCGATGCTGACCACGCCGTCGCGCACCACGGTGTCCGCGAGGTTCTCCAGCGTGACGACCTCCGGCGCGAAGATGACGGCGGGCACCCCCTCGACCGGCTCGGTGCCGCTCACCTTCCCCCCGGTGACCAGGGTGACCGCAAGGTCGGCCGCCTGGGTGGCCTCCCGGGGGAACGACTTGTGCACCGTCAGCGCCTGAGTGCCGGCCACGATCCGTTGGAGGGCGTCCAGGTTGGCATCCTGGCCGGTGACCAGCGGCCAGGTCGCCGCCGGCACCTCGGCCGCGGTCAGCGCCTGGACCACCCCCGTGGCCTGGGTGTCGTTGGCGACGACGATGGCGTCGAGGGAGCGTGGTGGATGCCGCTCCAGCTGGGCCGCCACCCAGGTGCTGGCCTCGTCGGCGGACCAGGTGTCGGGGTCCTCCTCGGCCACCACCTGCACCCGGGCCTTGTCGAAGACCTCGTGCACCGCGGACTTCATGGCGACCCCGTTGGCGTCGGTCTGGGCGCCGTTGAGCAGCAGCACCGACGCCCCCCGGCCCGCCCGGCGTACGACGGCTCGCGCGACCAGCGTCCCGACGGCCGAGGCGTCGAAGGACACGAAGTAGTCCGCGCCGGCCACGAAGCGGTCGTAGGCCACCACCGGCAAGGAACCGGCCCGGTCGACGAGCTCCTCCCCCACCTCGGAGGTCACCGCGTTGAGGACCACCACGTCGGCCCCCTGCGCGACGACCTCGTCGAACTGGCGGCGTTGCAGGTCAGCGTCACCGGCGGCGTTGCGGGTGACGTACTCGCAGCCCGAACAGGTCTGCTCCACCCGGGTGCGGAACGCCGGCTCGTCGCTGCCCGTCCAGCGGGGAGAGCTGTTGCTCCCGAGCAGGAAGGCGATCAGGGTCGGGTCCGGCGGCGACGAGCAGGCCACCACCGACCCACCTGCCAGCACCGCCCCCACCACGGTGGAGACCAGCAGGCGGCGCATGCCGCGAAGCCTAGCCGGGGGCGGCGAAGGGGTAGTCGAGGGTCGGCAGCCAGGTCTCCCAGGCGGTGCGCAACCGACCGTCGGCGATCACGGCGGCCACCGCGGCGTCGAGCGCGGCCAGCGTCTCAGGTCGGTCCTTCGGGACGGAGATGCCCCAGCGGTTGCCGGTGCGGACCACGAAGGCGAGCTCGAAGTCGGGGTCGCTGGCCCCCAGCGGCACGAACACCACGTCGTCGTCCACGACCGCGTCCACGTCACCGGCCTTGAGGGCAGCCAGCATGTCGGCGTACACGTCGTCGGACCCGGCGCCGAACGGCACCGTCACGACTCCGGCGAAGGTCTGCGCCAGGGTCATGTTGGTGCTGTTCTCGATCGCGGCGACCCGCCGGCCGGCGAGGTCGGCGGCGCTGGCGATCGGCTCTCCTCGGCGGACGAGCACGCCCTCGTGGAACACGGCGTACGGCCGGGTGAAGTCCATCACCGTCTGTCGCTCCGCGGTGATGCCCTGGCCGCAGAGCACGGCATCGGCGTCCCCGCGTTGCGCGGCGGGCACCATGTCGACCCAGGGCACCCGGACCCACTCCAGCGGCCGCCCGAGCTCCTCGGCCACGAGCTCGGCCACCGCCGGTTCGTAGCCGACCCGTCCCTCCTCGGGCGTCCACAACGAGAACAGCGGCGGCGCCTCGGAGTCGAGGCAGGCCAGTCGCAGCGGCGTCACGCCTCCCCCGGTCACGGCGCGTCGTCCCAGTAGATCGCCTTCTCCCAGTCCGTGACGTAGCCGCAGAACCGCGCCCACTCGTCACGCTTGAACTGGACCAGGAGGTCGGCCAGGTCGGGCCCGAGGGTCGCCCGCAGCAGCGCGTCGCCCTCGAACGCGTCGACCGCCTCGCCCAGGGTCAGCGGGAGCTTGGCGAACCGGACGTCCTGCTCACCTTCGTAGGACGAGCCCTGCCAGGGCTCGCCCGGGTCGATCTGCTGCTCCAGGCCCTCGGCGCAGGCGGCGATCAGCACGGCGTGCGAGAGGTAGGGGTTGACCGCTGCGTCGGGCAGCTTCATCTCCAGCCGGCCGTTCGCCGACAGCCGCACCGTGCAGGTCTTGTTGTCCAGTCCCCAGTTGATCTTCGAGGGCGCGAACTGACCTGCGTCCCAGTAGCGCTTGTAGGAGTTGACGGTCGAGCCGAAGATCAGCATCGACGCCGCCGCGTGGGAGAGGACTCCGCCCAGCGCGTGCCGCCCCTCCTCGGTGAGGTGGAGATCGGTGCGGCCGGGCTCGGCCAGGACGTTGGTCCCGTCGCGCCACAGGCTGAAGTTGTGGTGGCAGCCGTTGCCCATCATCCCGGTGGCGGGCTTGGGCATGAACGACGCCTCCACCCCCAGCTCACGCGCCACCTGCTTGCAGATCTGCCGGTAGGTGGTCAGCCGGTCGGCGGTGAGGTCCGCGTGGTCGAACATCCAGTTCAGCTCGAACTGCCCCTCGTCCTCGTAGTCCCCCTCGATCATGTCGAGGCCCAGGGCCTGGGCGTAGGAGATGACCTGCTGGAAGATCGGTCGCCCCCGCTCGAGGTGCTCGATGTGGTAGGCGGGGCTGGACTCCGGCCGGAACGACGCCTCGAGCCCGGGGCCGCGCCACGTCATCTCCGGCTCGGTGCCCGAGCGCAGCTCCAGGCCGGTCCGCGCGGTGAAGTCGGCGTGCACGCGTCTCAGCACCCCCCGCGAGTCGCAGGCGTACGGCGTCCCGGCCCCCTCCGCCAGGTGGTCGGGCTCGTAGAGCCGGCAGAACACCCGGGCCATCCGGGTGTCCCACGGCAGCACCGCGAACGTGTCGAGATCGGGGAGGGCGGTGTACTCGGCGGCGTTCACGCCGCCGCCCATCAGCTCCCCCTCGCGGGTGGACTGCAGGTTGGCGGCGGCGGTGCGGTGCTGCTGGATCCCCTTGGCGGCGACCCGCTCGAGGTGCCGCGCCGGCATCACCTTGCCGACGACCCGGCCGGTGATCGTGACCGACTGGTAGTAGACGAACTCCACGCCCTGTTCCTTGATCGTCGACAGGGCGGCCTGGAGGTCGTCGCCGGCGGCGTTGTCCTCCCGATGCTGGTCCAGCGCGCTGGTGGCCATCAGTTCCTCGCTTCTGTGAGTGGGACGAAGGCGTCGCGCAGCTCGCGCTGGCGGGCCGGTGGGAGGTTGACCGCGACCGTGCCGACGTGGCGGCCGTCGCGGTGGTAGGTGACGAGTACGCCGTCCGGCAGGCGATGGAGGTCGCCCTCCACGAGCCGAGCCTCCTCGGCCAGCGCAGGAGAGCCGAAGCTCTGCAGCCGCAGGTCCCGCTGGTCGCTCCAGAACGACGGGATCGGCGCGAAGGCCTCCCCCGGGAGTGGCTCACCGCGCAACCCGGCCAGCAGGGTCGGTGCCGCACGCTTGGCGGTGTCGGTGGGCATCGACCAGTGCTCGACCCGACGGGGCACGTCGTCGAAGAGCGGGTTCGGGAACCGAGCCACGTCGCCGACGGCGACCGCGCGCTCAGCACCGATCATGGCCAGCGTGTTGTCGCACAGCACGCCGTCGGAGAGGTCGAGCCCGTTGCCCTCGAGCCACTCGACGTTGGGCACCGACCCGACCGCCTCGACGACCAGGTCGGCGCCGAGCTCCCGACCGTCGTCGAGCGCCACTGCGTCGACCCGGTCGGTGCCGGTGAACGCCTGGACGCCCCGGCCCACCACGACGTCGATCCCGGCCGCCTCGTGATGCCGCTGGACCGCCTCGGCGAGCGCTGGGCCGAGGACCCGGTTCATCGGGGCCCCGGTGGGCTCGACGACCGTGACCAGGTGGCCCAGCCCGTGCAGCGTGCACGCGGCCTCGGTCCCGATGAAGCCACCGCCCACCACGACCACCCGGGTCCGCTCGTGCAACGCGGCGCGCAGGGCGAGGCAGTCGGGCAGCGTGCGCAGGACGTACCGCCCGGCGGCGGGGCCCGGCACGTCCAGGACCCGGGGGCGCAGACCGGTGGCCGCGACCAGCCCGTCGTACGCCGCCTCGCCCGGGCCGTCGGGCCCTCGCCAGGTCAGCCGGGAGGCTGCCAGGTCGGCCACGACGACCTCGGTGCCGAGGCGGAAGTCCACGTCCCCGACCTGGGAGCGCCGCCGGAACTCCAGCATGGTCAGCATCGTGGCGGCGTCCCCGGCCTCGGGGTGGGCGAGCACCTCCTTGGAGAGCGGAGGTCGCGTGTAGGGCGGGAGCTGCTCGGCCCCGAAGACGGTGATCGGACCGGTGTGCCCGGCGCGCCGCAGCTGCTCGGCGGCACGCAGTCCGGCGAGCGAGCCGCCGACCACGGCGACGCGACCCAGGTCGGTCATGTCAGGGCCTTCAGTCCTCGACCAGGATCGCCTGGACGGGACACACGTCAGCCGCCTCCTCGACGTAGTCGCGGTCCTCCTCGGCCGGCTCGCCGTCGAACTCCAGCTTGCCGTCGTCGTTGATCCGGAACACGTTCGGGGCGGCGATGGCGCACTGGCCGTGGTCCTGGCACAGGCTCAGGTCGACGGTCACCTTCACGGGGGCCTCCTTCGGTGGTGGTGGGTGGTCAGGCGGGGCCGGGTGTGAACCCGATCGGCAGGCGGAGCGGGCCGGTGTTGCCCGAGTCGGGAAGCCACGTGGCCCCGGGCCTCTCGTGGGGCGACTGCAGCCGGCGAGCGAGGAGCGGGAGCGCCTCGCTCATGTCGGACCGGGCCACGAAGTGGCCCAGACAATGGTGGGCGCCTCCGCCGAAGCCGAAATGGGGCTGGCGGGCGGCGGTGATGTCGAAGCCACCGTCGAAGACCCGCGGGTCGGTGCCGGCGGACTCGGAGTACAGGTGCACCGTGGTGCCCGCCTTGAGCTCCGCGCCCTCGAACTCGAAGTCCTCGAGCACCTCGCGGGTGACCCAGCGCACCGTCGGGTTGACCCGCATCACCTCCTCGACCGCGGCCTTCCCGAGCTCGGGTCGCTCGGCCAGCAACGCCCACTGGTCGGGGTGGGCCATGAAGGTCTGCATCGCCAGGCCGAGCTGGTTGCGGGTGGTGTCGAACCCGCCGAAGACCAGCAGCACGAGACCATCGCGCAGCTCGTCGTGGCTGAGCCGCCCGTCCTCGGCCCGGGACGCGTTGACCAGCGCGGTGACGAAGTCGTCGCCGGGGTGGGCCTGCCGGTCGGCGATGAGCTCGTCGGCGTAGTCGTAGAGCCGGGCCAGGGCACCCTCGATGCGGGGCAGCTCCTCGGTGATCGTCACGCTCAGCGCGAGACCCACCGTGCTGGCCTCCTTCGCGATGATCGGCCACTCCTCCTCCGGCAGCCCGAGCATGATCGCGATCACCCGGGCGGCGTAGGGTTCGGCGAACTCCGAGACGAACTCGCACGAGTCGGGGTGCCGGAAGGAGTCGACCAGCTCGTTGGCCAGCGCCTGGAAGCGGGGCACCAGGCCGCCGATCAGCTTGGGGGAGAACGCGGGGTTCATCAGCCGACGCAGCCGGTGATGCTCCTCGCCCTCCTTGTTGAGGATCCAGCTGGCCCACCAGCGGGCGAACGGGCCCTCGGTCACGCCGTTGTGGGCCGGCCAGGCGACGCTGCCCTGACGCAGCTTGGGGTGCTTGAGCAGGCGGCTCATCTCGTCGTACCTCAGCACGGCAAGGCCGTACGGCGTGGTGGCGTACCAGCTCCGCTCCCGAGCCTCGTGCACCAGGTCGGAGGTGATGGTGAAGCCGGGATCGGTCACCGGAAGGCTGGGCACGTCCGAGACGGGACCGGGGTGGATCGTCGAGGTCATCGCGCTACCTCTCGAAGGGACGGAGGAACGGTTGGCGCGCTAATACTCCAAAATTAGAAGTTTTCTGTCAAGGGGTGGCGACGCCGGTGGTGGCGAGCAGCCACCCGGGCCCACCGGGGATCTCGGTCACCTCGACGAACCCGTCCCGCCCCGGCGCCGGTGTCCGCAGCTTCGCGCCGAGCACCCAGCGCGGTGTGTTCGCCGCCAGCACCCTCGGCTCGTCGTTGACGAGCACCACCTCGGTCGGCGAGGTCCGCAGCGCCGCGATCAACGAGGGCTCCAGCGCCGACATCGCGAGGTCGGCCCCGGCCACGCCGAGGAACGTCGACCCGTCGACCACCGGCACGCTCGCGGTGATGACGTACTGCCCCGAGCCCGAGTAGTCGACGTACGGGCCGAACGCGTTGCGGGCGCCGCCCCGCTCGGCGGCGCGGTACCACTCCATGTCGAGGTAGTCGTAGACGTCGACGCTGGCCGCGTCGAAGTTGAGCCGCAGCCGGGCCAGCTCCTCCCCCGCTCGTGCCCACCACAGCAGGTAGCGCTGCTGGTCGCCGACGGTGCCCGGGGCGGCGACGTAGCCCAGGCCGACCATCGAGGGGTGCTCACCCAGGCCGGCCGCGATCGCACGCTCCAACGGGCCGAGGTCGCGCTCGGTGCAGTGACCACGCCGAGCGGCACGACGACAGGCGACGACCTCGGCAGCGAGGCTCTCCAGTGCGGCGAACAGCGGCCCGACGAGCCGCCCCACGGCGCCCGCGAGCTCGGGCACGGGTCCAGGCTCAGCCATCGGCGCCTCCTCGGTCGTCCGAGACCGCCAGGTGCAGCGAGACCATCCGGGCCAGCTCGGCGTCCACGTGCTCCTCGGCGAGCCGACGCGCCTTGTCCGGATCCTCCGCGATCACGGCGGAGGCGATCGCCTGGTGCTGAGCGACCACGACCTCGACGTCCATCGGCGGGCCGAGCGGGAGCCAGAGCAGCCCGGACACCTCGGCCTGGAGTGAGACCTCGCGCCGGGTCAGCCGCTCGGAGTGGGAGGCGATCGCGAGCTCGATGTGGAACCGGCAGTCCGCCCTGATCCGGTCGCCCAAGGAGCTCGAGGTGCGGAGTTGGTCGGTGAGCGCGAACAGGCGACGCATGTTCACCTGGGCAGCCCGCTCCGCCGCCAGCCGCGCCGCCTGACCCGCGATGGCACGGTGCTCGTCGACCAGGTCACGCAGGTCGGTGACCGTGTGCTCGGTCAGCCGTTGGCGCAGGAACTCGACCGGCGGGCCGGCCGGCCGACGAACGAACGACCCTCCCGTGCGACCCCGACGGGTGACGACGAGCCCCTGGTCGCGGAGCTCGGCCAGTGCCTCGCGCACCGTCATCGGGGCCACGCCGAACAACCGGGCCAGCTCGACCTCGACCGGGAGCTGCTCCCCGTCGGAGAGCAGGCCCAGATGGATCGCCTCGGTGACCCTCCGCACGACCTCGTCGGCCCGGCTCTGGGACGAGACCGGCCCGATCAGCTGCATCAAGGCACTCATGCCGGGCCACCCCCTCCACGGTCGTCAGCAAACTGATGCTTGCACTTTATCCAACAGAATTGTAGTTTTTCGGTTCGTCCGCACCAGTCGCCTCACCCGCGAGGGAGCAACAATGCCCACCCCCTCATCGCGCCATGACGCCGATGGCTACTACGACTACCACGACCACGACGACGCCGCGCACCTGAACGCGCTCGGCTACCAGTCCGAGTTCCGCCGGGAGATGAGCCCCTGGGCGAACTTCTCGCTCGGGTTCACCTACCTCTCACCCGTGGTCGGCGTCTACACGCTGTTCGCGTTCGCCCTCGCCACCGGCGGACCTCCGATGATCTGGAGCTTCGTGATCGTCGGCTTCGGGCAGTTCCTGGTCGCGCTCGTCTTCAGCGAGGTCGTGGCGCAGTACCCCGTCGCCGGCGGCGTCTACCCCTGGGCCCGCCGCCTGTGGGGCCGCCGCTACGCCTGGATGACCGGCTGGGTCTACCTGGTCGCGCTGCTGGTGACGATCGCGTCGGTGACCTACGGCGCCGGCTTCTACATCGCGCCGTTCCTCGGCATCGAGGCCAGCGTCACCAACGTCATCTGGGGTGCGCTGGCCACCATCGCGCTGGCCACGATCATCAACTTCATGGGCACCAAGGTGCTCGCCTGGGCCGCCATCTTCGGATTCGCCGCCGAGCTGCTGGGCGCGCTGGCCGTCGGCGGCTGGCTGCTCATCGCCCATCGTGAGCACTCCCTCGGCGTCGTCTTCGACACCTTCGGCACCGAGGGGACCGGGAGCTACCTGCCCGCCTTCGCCGCCGCTGCCCTCATCGGCGTCTACCAGTACTACGGCTTCGAGGCCTGCGGCGACGTGGCCGAGGAGGTCCCGGACCCGGGCCGGCTGATCCCGAAGGCGATGCGCCGCACGATCTACATCGGCGGAGCCGCGGCGACCTTCGTGTGCCTGGCCCTGATCCTGGCGGTCACCGACATCCCGGCCGTGATCTCCGGCGAGGACGCCGACCCGGTGAGCACCCTGCTCGCCGACGCGTTCGGCACCACCGGCTCCCGGATCGTGCTCGGGGTCGTGCTGATCTCCTTCGTCTCGTGCGCCATGAGCCTCCAGGCCGCGGCCAGCCGGCTCGCCTACTCCTACGGCCGCGACGACATGATCGTCGGGTCCTCGCTGCTGCGTCAGTTCTCGCAGACCCGCCACGTGCCGCCCTTCGCCCTGATCGTCGCCGCAGTGGTGCCGGCCGTGATCGTGGCCGGCTCATACTTCTCGACCAACGCGATCACCAAGATCATCAGCTTCGCGGCCCTCGGGATCTACATCGCGTTCCAGATGGTGGTGCTGGCGGCGCTGCGGGCGCGGCTCAACGGCTGGGTGCCCAGCGGCAAGTACACCCTCGGCAGCTGGGGTCTGCCCGTGAACATCGCCGCGCTCGTCTACGGCGTCACCGCGATGGTCAACATGGCCTGGCCCCGGACGCCCGACGCCGCGTGGTACGACAACTGGATCGTGCTCCTCTCCGCGCTCGTGGTGATCGGCCTCGGCCTGGTCTACATGCTGCTGCACCCCGCCGCGGACCGCTCCGAGGCGCCGTACGACGACGCGATCCCGAAGGCCTCCGTCTGACCCGTCCCGGGGGTAGTTGACTGCGCGTCGCACCACGACACGCCGGCGAAGCGGTGCTTCTCGCAGTCAACTATCCCGGGGGTCAGCGGAAGGCCGCGTGGCCGGTGAGTGCTTGTCCGAGCACCAGCGTGTGCATCTCGACGGTGCCCTCGTAGGTCAGCACCGACTCGAGGTTGTTGGCGTGCCGGATGACGGGGTACTCCAAGGAGATGCCGTTGGCCCCGAGGATGGTGCGAGCGGTGCGGCAGATCTCCAGTGACTCGCGGACGTTGTTGAGCTTGCCGATGCTCACCTGCTCGGGCAGCAGTCGCCCCTCGTCCTTGCGGCGACCCAGGTGCAGCGCGAGCAGCTGTCCCTTGACCAGCTCGAGGGTCATGTCCGCGAACTTGGCCTGGGTCAGCTGGAACGCCGCGATCGGCTTGCCGAACTGCACCCGGTCGCCGGCGTACGCCAGCGCCGCCTCCAGCGACGACCGGGCCGCCCCGAGCGAGCCCCAGACGATCCCGTAGCGGGCCTCGTTCAGGCATGACAGCGGGCCCTTGAGCCCGCGGACGTCCGGCAGGACGGCGTCGCCGGGGAGCCGGACGCCGTCCAGCACCAGCTCGCTGGTCACCGAGGCCCGCAACGACATCTTGTGCTTGATCTCCGGCGCGGAGAACCCGGGCGCGTCGGTGGGAACGACGAACCCGCGGATCCCCCCGTCGGTCTGCGCCCAGACCACGGCGACGTCGGCGATCGACCCGTTGGTGATCCACATCTTCCGCCCGTCGAGCACCCAGTCGTCGCCGTCGCGAACAGCACGGGTGCGCATCCCGCCGGGGTCGGAGCCGTGGTCGGGCTCGGTCAGCCCGAAACAGCCGATCGCCTCGCCGGCGGCCATCCGCGGCAGCCACTCCAGCTTCTGTTCCTCGGACCCGAACCGCCAGATCGCGAACATCGCCAGCGACCCCTGGACCGACACCATCGAGCGGATCCCCGAGTCGCAGGCCTCCAGCTCGACACAGGCCAACCCGTAGTCCACCGCCGACATCCCCGCGCATCCGTAGCCCTCCAGGTGCATGCCCAGCAGCCCCATCTCCCCGAAGCTCTTCATCAGGCCGCGCGGGTCGTCGATCCGCCCGTCCTCGAACCAGCCGGCCACGTAGGGATCGGCCACCTGCGCAACGAGCTGGCGGACCGAGGCGCGGACGTCCTTCTCGTCCTGGGTCAGCTGGTCGTCGATGCCGGCCGGGTCGGCCACGTCGAAGGGAGGAAGGTGCTCGGTGCTGCTCATCACTGCTCCTGGAGGTGTGATCGGACCTCGGCCGTGTGC
>CXWJ01001790.1_pt1 | contig 17104 bp, 15 predicted proteins | sample 590841 | NCBI WGS metagenome assembly CXWJ01 (sample SAMEA3498367, study PRJEB10139) | wastewater metagenome | biome: wastewater treatment plant; material: activated sludge | place: Austria | collected 2015-01-21 | reverse complement strand
ACCTAGAGAAGGCCATGAGGTGGGGCCTGCCAAGATGAAATCCACCAATATCTATGCTAATCCGGCTACAGAGGCAAAGCAAGAAAATCGTAGCTCGATTCTACGGCCAATTTTGTCATATTTTGTGCTCCGGGCGATGAATTCGTAAGAAGCAGATTTGGGGAACTCATTTAACTAGTTTCCACCTTCTGTGCCATCTTGGCCGGAGGTACGGTTGCCAGATCGCTCTGCCGCCTCAGTAGAAGTCATGGTTGCGCAGTGGTATCGTTGCCCGACGCCGCTTGGCCCAACTGCTGCGGCTGGAGGCGTCGCAGCAAGTGAACGACAGTCGCGCCAGCCGTCACTGCACTCATCAGAAGAAACGCCCCCACTTCTGGAACCGCGGTCAGCGACCATTTCACGGCATACTGATTGGATTGTGCGTCCATCCCATAACCCACGATGTCGCCGTTGCTGTCGACGCCCGTTGCGTACGAGTAGAGCAACGCTGGCCCCAAGCTTGTGAGGTAGGTATGAAGGTCCACGGCGCTATTGGCTGTGCCGTTCCAAAGCAGCGCGTGGGGCGCACCTCCTGTTCTAGCACCTCGACCGTAGCCCACTTGCTTATCTCCAGACACGGCCTGAGCGACTGACGACGAAAAACCGACTGGGTTGAGATCGATCGAGCTATCGGCGGTACCTGTCCATAATAAGGCGTGGTCTTGACCGCCAGTCGCTGTTCCTCTGCCATAACCGACTTGCGAAGTTCCAGAGACGGCATGTGCGATTGAAGATGAAAATCCTGCCGGATGAAGATCGACTACGCTCTCGGCGGTGCCGTTCCACAGCAGTGCGTGATTTTGGTCGCTCGTTGCTGGACCACTTCCAACACCAACCTGACGATTGCCGGACACACCGTAGGCAAAAGATCGCGTGATGCCAGATGGATTCAGATCCACGGCACTGCTCGCAGTGCCACTCCACAACAGCGCGTGATCTTGGCCTCCGGTTGCTGCTCCGCGACCGTGCCCTACTTGGCTGTTGCCGGAAACGCCCGTAGCTTTGGAGAAAGTGAAGCCATCGGGATTAAGATCGACCACGCTTTCCGCTGTGCCAGTCCAGAGTAGGGCGCGGTATTGACCCCCCGTCGGCGCGCCGCTTCCCCAGCCCACCTGACTATTTCCCGATGCGCCGAGGGCTGCCGTGTAAGTGAAGCCGGTTGGGGTCAGATCGACGACGCTGCCAGACGCGTCGTTCCAGAGAAGGGCGTGGATTTGACCTCCCGTTGCGGTCCCGTGTCCAGAGCCCACAGAACCACTTCCAGAGACGCCGTGCATGATCGAAGAACTCAATGCGGTGGAGTTGACCAGCGAGGCCGTGTGTAATTCCGCTAGTGCAAAACTATCGCTGAACAATGCCCAGACAACAACCGCCGATATTGTAATAGCCAGTGGTCGCACGGTCTTACCCCACATCGTGTCACGGCAGATGACAATTCGTAAATACTACCGTCATCCCCCCCAAATAGCAATCTATTTCTTCTTAATCAGGGGGGGTAGTTCCTCATTCAAACGAGGAGACGCAGAATCCCACCGTCGAACAATTGCCCTACTTACCTTGCGATCGGAAGGATGGTCAGGATCACTGCACCTCCCATTCGACACGACGCCTACAACCCACAAATGGCGGTGAAAAATGTCATCAAACCATGTTGCGGAAAACCAACGAACGCCGTTCTGGGCGGTAAGTTTTAACAGGCTGGTCGATTGCGCGCGCCGGGTTGGGCTCGGCCGCGCTCATTTTCCCAGCCTCGGTCGCTCCCCGCGATCAATCGCGACGCATCCCCGGCGTTGCTCCCACTGAGGAAATCCCGCCTCCCCGGCGGCATGGACGGCCAGTGCTGATGTCCTTTCAACGCATAAGGCGAATCATTGGCGGCACACTTGTGTCGGCAACTGCAGCGGTGCTGATCGCTGGCTGCGCATGCTGCCCATGTTTGCAAGTGCCATGCATTGACCCAAGTGGCGAAAAACTTTTCGTCTGGCCGAATCAAACGCCCGCCGCCGTTGCCCCCCCCTCGACAATGGCCAGCCCTCCCATTGTCAGCGCACCACCGACGGTCGGTGCGCCACCCGTAGTAACCGGACCCCCAGTTGTGACGAATCCGCCCGTCGTGACCGGACCGCCCGTTGTCTCACCAGCCACCCCGCCCGGGCCGCCCACCACACCGAATCAACTTTTCGGAAATTTTCAAGCGCCACCTGTCCTTTCTGGTGTGCCGAGCGCAACGCTCGCTCCCGGAGCGCCACTTCCCACTGCACCCACTGTGGGGCCGCCAGTTATCACCACACCTGGCGCGTCGACACCCGCAGTGCCCCCGGCTGTCGTGGTTCCGGCTGCGCCAGGAACTCCAGTCGTAGTACCAAGCACCGTCGCACCCTTGGGTGCCACCGTCGTTCAATATGGCCGCGATCATTTACGCATTACTCCCAGCCACATGCTCGCACCCGTGGGGAGTGAAGTGATCTTGAAAGCTGGCATCTGCGATGCTGAGGGTTACCTCGTCGCGAATCAGCGTGTCGAATGGCTCCTTGCCCGCGATGGGGCAGGACAGTTCGTCGATCTGGGCGAACGCGAATCATTGGACATCCTCCGTTGGCCGTGGGACACGCCTCGCAAGATTGACAATTGGTACGCGATCGGCTCGACCGCCTACGCTCCTATCACATTGACCCGCGGTAATGCTGATCCGAACGACGACGTTCAGATTGCCCGCGGAGACGCCTGGGTGACTGTCAGCTCTGCCACTGAGGGGACGAGCCAGGTNNCCATTTATTGGGTCGATGCTCAGTGGGCTTTCCCTCCCTCGGTATGTGTCGATGCGGGCCGCCCTCATGTCCTCACCACAACTGTTTCGCGACGAACGGACGGCGTGCCGCTAGCCGGTTGGATCGTGCGATACGACGTTTCCGGCGGGCGGGCATCGCTCGGCTACGAAGGGGGCAACTTTGTGGAAGCAACCACCGACGCCTCGGGGCGGGCGAGCATTGAAGTCAGCCCCACCGACGTCGGTGGCGGTACGACGAACGTCAACATCACCGTGATTCGTCCGGCCCTTGTCGGCCCAGCCGCCANNCGGCCCAGCCGCCAGCCCCCGTCTCGAAATTGGTCGCGGACTGACGACGATCACTTGGTCAGGTGGCGGCGGTGTCATGCCGGCCGTACCTGTTGCGCCGGGCACTATTTCTCTGCCCCCTCCGCCCCCAGCAGGTATCGGGCTGCCGCTGGCCTCCTCGACAACTGTTACCCCCTCATCTCCTACGTCAGCCCCCGCCACATCGTCGCCGTCGTCGCCGTCGTCACCGTACGGCACCACTCCGCAGCCGACTCTGCCTAGCACAACTCAGCCGTCGGATCGCTACGCCGCCCCACGCGACGAACCTCCCGCTGGAAAACCAAAACTCGATATCCGGCTCGATCGTACCACTCCGGAGCAAATCGCCGTTGGCGACTTTGTCAGCTACACCGTCGTCATCACGAATCGCGGCGAAGGGACGGCCCGCAACATCGAGTTTCGCGATAGGTTTGATCCCGGCCTGACCCACCCCAGCGCCAAACCGAACGAGTACGCGGTGGAATTCAAAGGCATCCGCGACTTGTCCCCGGGCGAATCGATATCGCTCCCCTCGCCCCTAACGCTTCAAGTCATAGCCGCCAGCCAGCAATGCCATGAGGCGACCGTCACCGCGGATGGTGCCGAATCCGTTTCCCAAAGAGCTTGCGTCATAGCTCGACAAGCTGCCATCGAAGTCACACTGAACGGTCCCCGCAGTCGGGTCGTCGGCCAGCCGGCTGAATTCAATGCCATGGTCAAGAACGTCAGCGATGTTGCGGCCACGAATGTCGTCATCGTCTTGCGGTTCGACCCCGCATTGAATCCGTTGGCCACCCAGGAAAGGGCGCATGATCGTCTTCCGGATGGCGGCATCCTCTTTCGCGTTGAGCGTCTGGAGCCGAACGAGCGGCGACCTCTCCCTGTCGTGGCTCAGTGCGTGTCGCAAAGCAACAACGCCTGCGGCAAAGTAGTGGTGACTGCTGACGGCGGTGTCAATCAAGCCTCGCAGACGTGTGTAGAAATCCTGCCCCCAATGCCTGGTCAGCCGGGGGCCGCTGCGCCTTCTGTCCAATCAGGCCTGCGCTTGTCATTCGTTGTGCCGAACAACCCAGCACGCTCTGGCGAAGCTACGATCATCTACGCCTACGTCGATAACCGGGGCCATCAAACGGAACAACAAGTTAGTCTCCGTATTCTCTTGCCTCCTCAGTTCGTCCCTGATCCGGCCCAGATCAAACCGCCGGACGAAGCGACTATTAATGGCCAGGAAGTCAGCTTTCAACCGGCGAACGAATTGGCACCGCAGGGCCGGCGCGAATACGCCATTCCCGTCCGCATCACCGGCCAGGGCTCAGTCCAGATCCGCGGTGCAGTAACCGCCACCAATCTGGTGTCCCCAGTCGTGGCCGATTCGCTACCGATCGAGATTCTGCCGGCGATCAACTAACGACTCCTTGCGAAATCCGCTCATTCCGTCCGAGAATATCAGTTCGCGACGAATTCATTCCGATCTCCGAAAATCTGCGTCCATCTGCGGACGAGATAATTTCGCTATAGTTTCTATAGTTTGCTGTCATGCTGCGATTTGTCTTGCTTTATCACGAATGCCCTCCGGGTTACGAACGCCTGTCCCATTGGGATCTCATGCTCGAGTCGGGCGACGCCCTTCGCACGTGGGCGTTGCGGCAACTGCCCCACGCTTGGCATCAAGCCCATGCCATCACACTTGCTCTTCAAGTAACCTGTCCGCCGCTCCCCCACGAAGACGTCGTAACTGCCCAGCAATTGGCCGACCACCGCTTGGCTTACCTCGATTTTGAAGGTCCGCTCAGCGGCGAACGCGGACACGTCCAACGCATCGACGCGGGCCTGTTCACCACCTATTCAGAATCGGCCGATCGTTTGAACCTCACGTTAGCCGGAAATGCACTAAGGGGAAGAGTGTCACTCCATCATGTTTCGTCGGACGACGCAAACTGGCAACTCACGGGGTTCGTTTAGAATCGAGAGAAGCAGTTACCGTTCCGCCGGCTTTACTTGCGGCCGCTCTTCTGCCTTTGGGTGTTGCGCGATCTCCAGCGGCTCATCTCCCTTGCCCGGCGCAAGACGCAACTCGTAGTTGCTGAGTTCAACATCCTTTGCTTGACCAGTGTTGTCAGCCTCTTCGGCGACGCCTGCCGCGGCAGCGTTCATTTCCGTGTGCCCCGCCACGAATAGCTCACCCTGCTTCAATTCAATCGCATCGAGTATGAAGCGACGTTTGCCTGAAGAAATGTCGTTGGCCACGTCCACCAACGCAATCGGCTGGCCGTCTTGCCGAGTCCACTCCACAGGAAGCTTCAGATCATGGCAAGCGGTGACCAGCTCATCGGCGACTTGAAGAATGGGCAACGGTAGCGAGCCGGCCCGCACGTCCTTCAAATGTATAGCCACGGCGCCCGCTTCGGTGAGAAATACGGCCGCTTCCACAGAAACTATGGTTTCCACTCCCCCTTGCGAAGTCGCGAATCCGAGCGTCAACGTATCGGGGCCGATTGCTATCCGCGGATCGCGCACACCTTCCGGTAGTTTTCCCGCCCGTCCCTCAACTAATTGCGTCGCCAACCAGCCATTAATCTGTTCATCAGTGAATAATGCCNNCGCTCCGGCGTTCCGTGTATCGCTGTAGAGCGCAGTCGCCTGGCTCTCCAGCTCACGGCGGCCTCGCTCCAGCACCTCCGGCTGCAAATCGAGCGCGTGCCGATAGAATGGCCGGACCTGCCGTGCGGCACGGTACACTCCCCACAGCCCGAGCGCAAGCATGCCCAGAACCGCCAATAAACCAACGACGGCGATACGAACTTTGCGGGTCATCTAACGAGTGTCCTCTGTTCCTCTCCGACCCAAGAACGCGGGCGCGGAATGGTACGAACCCATCCCAACAGGGTCAACGTCGAGCCTCTTTGACCTATCGAGCCAGCCCACCCCGTCCGCTAGCGTCCCTCCCATCTAAACCCTCCCGAAGCCGACATTGACCCCCCGCCACTTTCCACTAAAATCTTGCCTCCCCACGGGTTGCGGCAACGCAATTTCCCACGGGAACCCCACCGCGCCCTAGCCACGATCCCGCCCCTGTGCAATCATCCCTCCATCTGTATCACCGTAGTCGTTTGCGCATCGCATGAGTTCCGCCGTGACAGAACAACCTGCCAGCACCCCCAGCAGTGGCGATTGGGAATCCTCTCGCCGCGACAAGCTGCAAAAAATCGCGGCCCTCGGTCACGATCCGTGGGGCGCGCGGTTCGATGATCACGCCTCAATTGCTAGTATCCGCGCCCGCGCGACGGAAATCGTCTACCGGCTGGCAGATGGCCGTGAGCTGGCGCTCCCTGATTTAGCAACGGCCGGCGCCGATTTCGATTTTCGCAAGTGGCTCGGTGAGCAAGGTCAGGGCGAAATGATCGGGCCGCACGTCCGCGCTGCCGGCCGCATAGTGCTCCATCGCGATAAAGGCAAGCTACAATTCATCGATATCCGCGACATGACGGGCCAGATTCAGCTTTTCGTCGGCCAGCAACAGGTTGGCGACGATTGGCAGCTTGCTCAGTGTCTCGATCTGGGTGACATCATCGGCGTCGAAGGTCCGCTCAAGCGTTCCAAGACGGGCGAACTTTCGATATTCGTAGAACGGCTTTTCATACTCACCAAGAGTCTGGCAGCCCCGCCCGAAAAGCACCACGGACTGACCGATCCAGAGCTTCGGCAGCGGATGCGGTATCTCGATCTGACGTATGGCGACGGCGTCATGCCGCGATTCATCAATCGCACGAAGATCGTTCGTTCGATTCGCGAAACGCTTCACGCTCGCGGTTATGTGGAAGTCGAAGGCCCGACTCTCCACTCGATCGCCGGTGGCGCTGCGGCCCGCCCTTTCAAAACCCACCACAATGCGCTCGATATCGACCTTTTCATGCGGATCGCGCTGGAACTCCACCTTAAGCGGTTGCTGGTCGGTGGAGTTGAACGGGTTTACGAGCTAGGCCGCGTTTACCGTAACGAAGGCATCAGCCAGAAGCACAATCCCGAATTCACGATGCTCGAAGCCTACCAGGCCTACGGCGATTACCGCACGATGATGGACCTCACCGAGGCCTGTATTGTGGACGCCATCCGCGCCACAGGCCAATCGCTGGTGCTGCCGTGGGGTGAGTCGACAATCGACTTTACGCCCCCGTTTGAGCGCAAGACCTATGACGAACTATTCGCCGTCCACGCCGATGTGGAGCCAAACGATACCGTCGCCATCACGAAAGCAGCTCAAAAGCTAGGCCTGGAGACGGCCGGCAAGCATCCGGACGTCATCAAGAGCGAGGTATTCGAGGCGACGGTGGAAGATGCGCTCGTCGGCCCAATCTTCGTCATGGATTACCCCGCCAGCATCTGCCCCCTTACCAAGCGTAAGGCGAACAACCCCGCGGTGGCGGAGCGATTCGAGTTGATCGTCCGCGGCATGGAACTCGCCAACGCCTACACGGAACTGAACGACCCCGACCTGCAAGAACAACTGTTCCAAACGCAACTAGCTGGCCAGGCCGAAGAAGACTCGATGGCCAAGATGGACCACGATTTCGTCCGCGCATTGCGCCACGGCATGCCACCCGCCGGCGGTCTGGGCATCGGCATCGACCGCCTAGTGATGTTGCTAACGAATTCTCAATCAATCCGCGACGTGATTTTGTTCCCTTTATTAAGACCTGAATGAGAAAACTTGTCCACAGATGACACAGATGTGCACAGATGAAGAAATGAGTCAGTTATTCACTTCATCATTTCCATCTGCGTTAATCTGCGACATCTGTGGATAAAAAGACGGTTACGCATAGAACCGCAGTCAATTGATCCTTCCCAAGGACGGGAAAATGTACAAGCTTCTGCTCTGCTGGCGCTACCTGCGAACGCGATACATCGCGCTCGCTTCGATCATCAGCGTGATGCTCGGCGTGGCGACTATGATTGTCGTCAATGCTGTCATGGAAGGCTTCACGCACGAGATGCAAGAGCGCATCCACGATGTCCTCTCCGACGTGGTGTTTGAAAGCCAATCACTCGATGGGTTTCCGGATGCCGACCGCCGGATGCAAGAAATTAACAAGGTCGCTGGGCAGTATATCGCCGGCCTTTCCCCCACGGTTCACATTCCCGCGTTGCTGAATTACTCGGTCGGCAATCAGGAAATGACGAAGCAAATAACTGTGATCGGGGTCGATGAAAAAACCTATGGCAGCGTGAGCGATTTCGGCCAATTTCTTCAACATCCGGCCAATCGCAAACAGCTCGATTTCAATCTCAAGGACGGCGGATATGACGTCGTCGATCATCAAGCAACCGACTTAACGAAAGCGGCCCCACGGCCAGAGATGCAGTATGGCGGCTGGCCTCGTCGTAAGTTGCGCGCCAAAATGCAGAGGCCGATCGTCGTGCCGGAAGCCGCCCTCCAAGACGATCCGTTCCGCGGCCGCAGTGCGAGTGCTGCCACCCAGCCGGCCGTCGATGGCTCATCCTCTGATACTGCCCAACAAGGCACTGACTTTGATCCAGCCACTCAGCAGCAGCCCGGCTGCGTCCTTGGCATCGGACTCTGCATTTATCGTGGGCTGGACGGTGCCGATGGCTTCCTTGCATTACCCGGAGACGACGTCTCCATCAGCTATCCATCGGCTTCCAAGCCGCCCAAAGTTCTCAGTGCCAATTTCACGATCGTCGATTTCTACGAAAGCAAAATGAACGAGTACGATTCTAGCTTCGTATTCGTGCCGATTCGCAAGATTCAAGAGCTCCGCGGCATGGTCGATCCCTCAACCGGCATCGCCAACTTCAACGCGATTCAAATTCGCCTCAAGCCCGGCGTGGAATTGAATATGGTCCGCGACCTGCTGCGGGCAAACTTCCCGCCGCAGTTGTTCAAGATCAGCACCTGGCGCGATAAAGAAGGTGCGCTTTTGGCCGCTGTGCAAATGGAAACGGCCGTGCTGAACGTGCTGCTGTTCTTGATCATTGCCGTGGCCGGCTTTGGCATCCTGGCTATTTTCTTCATGATCGTTGTCGAGAAAACTCGCGACATCGGTATCCTCAAATCACTGGGCGCAACGGGCCGCGGCATCATGGGGATTTTCCTCGGCTACGGTTTGAGCTTGGGTGTCGTCGGCGCGAGCGTTGGACTGGGGCTTGGGCTGCTGTTCGTGAAATACATCAATGAGCTTGCCGATCTCTTGGGCCGCATCACGGGACAACCCGTGTTCGATCCCTCGATCTATTACTTCCAAAAAATTCCGACGATCGTCGAATGGCACACGGTAACCTGGATCGTTTTGGGGGCCATGGCGATCGCTATCTTAGCCAGTATTTTGCCCGCGCGCCGCGCCGCGCGGCTCCATCCCGTGGAGGCACTGCGATATGAGTGATTTGCAATCCATGGAGCCTTCCTATGGTCGAGGCGGACTGAATCTGTCCGACGTTGCGCCGCTGCGCGGTAGTGGTAACGGTTCTCGCGGTTACGGTGCCGGATTGGGAGAAATTCCACTTGCCTCGCAAGCCGTGTCGTGGTCGACTGACACACTTCCGATAGGAAACGCCCCGCATCGTTCGTTCTCTCGCGAATTACTCACCGCACACTACGTGCGCAAGAGCTACCGCAAAGCATCGCTGATTATCCCAGTACTTCAGGCGGTCGATCTCACGATTCAAGAAGGGGAGTTCGTTGCGATCATCGGTCCTAGTGGTTGTGGCAAGAGCACGCTGCTTCATGTACTGGCGACGCTTGATGCACCCGATTCCGGCGAAGTCTGTTTCGAAGGTCATCGCATTGATAATCTGCCCGCCGCCGGCCGCGACATCTTGCGCAACAAATATTTCGGCATGGTGTTCCAGTTTTATCACCTGCTGCCGGAACTGACGACGCTACAGAATGTGCTCGCTCCGGCGATGATTGGGGAAGGGGTGCTGGGCTACTGGCTACGTCGTCGCGCGTATCATGAGCGGGCCAGAGAGATGCTCAAAATGGTCGGACTGGGGCATCGCCTCAAGCATAAACCGCGCGAACTCTCTGGCGGCGAAATGCAACGTACTGCCATCGCCCGAGCTTTAGTTTCGCGGCCCCGCGTCCTGCTGGCCGACGAACCGACCGGCAACCTCGACAAATCGACGGGCGAGGAAATCATGGGCATTCTGCGTCGGTTGAACCGAGAGCAAAACCTCACTATAGTCATGGTGACCCACGACCGCCGCATTGCCGACCAGGCCGACCGCACAGTCACGCTCGTCGACGGCCGAGTCGTGTCTGCCTGATTAGCTCCAAACGAACCACTGCGGCGAGTGAGGTGTCGTTAGGTTTGCTCCTGTCCAACTCGGTTAATAATAACCAAGAATGCACGACTTGGTGGTTAGAGCTTAATTGCTTTTGGTTTATGTCTCGACAAGTCTACATCGCCGGCAATTTTTATCCTCAAGAGGAGGCCAAGATCAGCGTCTTTGATCACGGCTTGCTGTACGGCGATGGCGTGTTCGAAGGCCTGCGGGCATACCGAGGCAAGGTCTTCCGACTGGAGGAGCACATTGTCCGGCTGTACGAATCGGCGAAGGCAATTTGGCTGACGATTCCGATGACGCAGGAAGCTATGTCCGCCGCCGTCAACGAGGCGGTCCGCCTCAACAAAATCGAAGATGGCTACATCCGCCTCGTCGTCACGCGCGGCGCCGGCACGCTCGGCCTCGACCCGAACCGCTGCAGCAACCCGCAGGTAATCATTATTGCCGATGCGATCGCCCTTTATCCGCAAGAACTGTACGAGAAAGGGTTGGAGATCGTGACGGTGAGCGTACAGCGCATGCACCCAGCCTCGCTCAACCCGCGAATTAAGTCGCTCAATTATCTCAACAACATCCTGGCCAAGATCGAAGGTTTGCAAGCCGGCTGCATCGAGGCCTTGATGCTCAACCACAAAGGCGAGGTGGCTGAATGCACAGGGGACAACATCTTCCTGGTTCGTAACGGGGTACTCTGCACTCCACCCCTAGACGCGGGCATCCTGGCCGGTGTCACGCGCGACGCCGTGATCGAGCTGGCCTGCGTGGCCGGCATGGAAGTCAGCGAAACGCCTCTTACCAAGCACGACGTCTACGTCGCCGACGAATGTTTCCTCACCGGCACCGCGGCCGAAGTCATTCCCGTCGTTAAGGTCGATAGCCGCATCATCGGCACAGGCAAACCGGGCCCCATCACGCGCGATCTCGAACAGCGGTTCAAGAAGCTTACTCGTGAATAGTTGCTCGGTGTGCCACTGCTTGCGACCTGTGATATTGCCAAAAAAGCAATTTAAGCTATGTCGCTAATGCGCTCATGCGGTCCAGAAAACCAACGTGATGCAAGCAGCACTCTGTAGAATGCTACTTCCCATTCACCGCTTGCGGTCGCACCGCGCGATTGAATTCCTCGTTCGTCACTTGCTTGTAGCCAAATAGCGCGTTACTGACATCGTCAATACGCTTCTCGTCATCGCGTGAAAGCAGCCACGTGAAATCGTGTTCGGCTCGGAGCGATTTTTTTTCGCCAGAGCGCGTCAATTCGATCTTCAAAGGAATTACCTCGTGACGAGCGAGAGCTTCATTCAATCGCAACCGCGGCTCCGGCGGTGCCGAGCCCTGCAGTAGGGCATTTAGCCGCGCATACCAGTCTAAAAACTCTCGATATTCGGCCAGCGCTTCGGCGTGCTCTTCGGAGGACGTCGTAACCTTGTAATTCTCCACGTGGCTCGCGAGGACGAGCTCATTTTTCACAGAGTCGAAAGTTTCCTCGAACTGAGGATCAGCAGCGAATTTCAGAAACGTATCGTTCTGGCGTCCCGCCCAAGTACGCAGCTTGTCCATCGCGCCGGTGAGCTGATCGGTATCAAATTCGGTCCGGATTCTCTTGCCCGGATGGAGCAAGATGAACCGTCGGGGTTTCCCGACGGTGGGTTTAGTGAACACGGCGGTTTGTGTCGGATTGCTCAGAAAATCGTAGACTGTACCGTCTTGAAAGAGGGTAGTGGTCTCACTGACCGGCTTGTCTTCGTCACCAACGTAGATCTTCGTCTCGATGCGGAAGTTTTCTGCGAGTGATTCGCTCCTTGGCAGCGTGATCAGTGAACAGAGAAAGAACAGCATTGCGAAAAGTTTCAGCGAGTGACGGCGCAAAGCGGAAGCCATGGTTCCCTCCATCGGCAATAAAATGGGCGACCCGAAATGCTAGTTGCCACGAATGACGCGGCTGGTGCAGTCGAAGAATAGACTCTTCGTGCGGTTGGGGTAAAGATCGTCCGCGATGCTAGCTATGCAAAATATTCTGGCTCATTGCCCGGCTGCCATTTAATATTGCAGCCGATACTGGGCGATTGCTGTTCGGACGGTTTTTTGCCAGCGAGAACCGCATCCACGGCGGCCCGCAGGTCAGCTCCGGTAACCGGAATGCCGTTATCGGGTCGGCTAGCGTCGAACTGTCCGCGATAGACTAGGTTTTGGTTTTCGTCGAACACGTAGAAATCGGGTGTGCAGGCCGCGTGGTACGCCTTCGCCACTTCTTGCGTTTCGTCATACAAGTAAGGGAACTGATATCCGCGCGCCTCCGCCTCTGCCACCATCTGCTCTGGCGAGTCAGCTGGGTAGTTGGCCACGTCGTTTGAGTTGATCGCAATAACCGCCACATCCTGCAACATGTACTCCGCACCAAAAGCGGCCAGATCGTTTGCCAAGTGTTTCACGAACGGACAATGGTTGCAGATGAACATGACGACGAGCGCTCGCGCGCCGGCCACATCGGCCAGTGAAAGCGTCTTGCCATTTACGTTGACCAGCGAGAAATCGGGCGCTTTCGTGCCGAGCGGCAACATCGTGCTGGGGGTACGAACCATGGGGTTTCCTCCGTTATCTTAACTTGAGCGGCGTCTGTGGCCTGGGCGATTGGTGAACTTTTGTCGTCTTACTATTTAGGACAGTATTCCGAAATTGCCGCTACAGGGCAATGTGCCGCCCTCGTTGACACCCGGTGCAGTCTCTCTATAATTCACGACGAAACATATTTTGATTAGGCAAATAATCTAGTAACTTCGCACTTCTCAAGGAGAACAGAGCGATGGGAGTTCCCGAATTCAACGATGACAATTTCGATCAAGAAGTGCTGCAGGCCAGCGGACCAGTCTTGGTCGATTTCTGGGCTCCTTGGTGTGGCCCCTGTCGCCAGATCGCGCCGGTGATTGAACAACTGGCCGGCGAAAACACCGGGACGGTCAAGATCGGCAAGCTGAACGTCGATGACGCGCCCGGCTCTGCTCAGAACTACGGTGTCAGCAGCATCCCGACATTGATGTTGTTCAAAGATGGCGAAGTGGTAGAACGATTCGTCGGCGTACAGCCGAAGTCGCGCTTGCAAGAAGCGATCAACGCGGTGAAGGCCTAACGCCTTTCGGTCGACCGTTTGAAATTCGAATTTCCAAGACGCGGTCGGATGCGTTTGTCCGACCGTGTCTTTTTCTGCGCTAGGTGGTTGCTGGCGGCGATAGCAGCTGGGTGCAACACGCTTGCCTAGTCGCGCTAAGTTCTCTCGGCCTCTGGATCGCCGCCGGTATCCTCAATTGAAATGGAGTTTTATGCTTGGGCTGCCGATGGGATTTAGGAAAGTTTTATCGAATCTGATGACTTTGCGGGCCTCCTACTACCTGGCGCCCTGCAAGGAGGACAACTCCTCATGCCCATCCACCCTGAGCCCCGTCGAGCCGAACCAGCGACACCCATGACGAACGCTCTCCGAATTGATCAACCCCACACGCTGCGCAGCAGTGAACCCCACACAATGCCCGAACGGGCCGTTCTGCAATTAGTAGGTGCGGCGAACGCTGACGTCGCCAGCGAACCCGAGGTGGCGAGCTTCGACGCTTCGGTCGAGCAATCGCTCCTCCAGTTACGTGAGCACGCGGCTCAACTGGCCGATCGACTTCAGGCCGATCGGGGCGACATAGATCGCCGCGAGCAAACGCTGGCGGCGCAAGAAGCCGACCTGCAAGCCAAGTGGGATAATGTTCGGCAATGGTTTGGCGAGCGACAGCAGGAACTGGATGAGCGTGCCGAGTCACTCGCGGCACGCGAACAGGAATTACATGCCCGCGAGTCCGGGGCCGAGGCCCGTGCGGCGGAGCTAACGCAGGTGCGGTTGGAAGCATTGGCAGAGCGCGAAGCTCGGTTGGCGGAGCGGGAAAGCGATTTGGAACAGAACGAGTCTGACCTGCAACAGCGGCTTAACGCGCTGGACCGCGATCGCGCGTCGTGGAACGAGCGGTACGCTCGCTTGCAGGAGCGTGAAGGAACGATCGAAACGCGGCACCGCGAATTAGATCAACGTCAGGCGCACCTCTATCGCGACATCGAGCAACTTACGGAAGACCGCGCCCGCTTCGAGGATCGTTCGGTGGACATTGATCGTCGCGGCGCAAAAGTGGCGGAGTGGGAATCGCGACTGCAAACGCAGGCGGCCGAGTTGGAGCGGCAGATGGATGAGCTCCGCGATCGGGCCGGCGCGGTGGAAATGGAGCGGGCTGAGTTGCGTAAGGGATTGGCCGATCTAACCAGTCGCGAGGCGGAGTTGGAATCCACATCGCGACAACTGGCCTATCGTCAGCAAGAGATTGATACGGCGCTGCAGCGGTTTGAGCGGCTTGGCGTAACCGAACAGAAGCTGCAGCAGATGCAGGAAGAAGTCCGAAAGTTTGCCGCCCGCCGACGCTACTTGGATGAAGCCGAAGCGCAGTTGGAAAAAGAGAAAGCGGAACTGGCCGAGCAGGTCCATATCTTCTCGAATGAGCGGCGACAGTGGGAAGAACAAATCGTGCGGGAGCGACGGACGTTGACGGCCGAACAGCAGTTGGCAAGCAGCCAGCGGCAGCATCGGGAACAGCAACTTGACCAACGCGACGCGGATCTCGACGCGCGGCAGGCGGCGTTGGAGCAGATGCAAACTGAACTTCGCAATACGCAACGCGAGGTGCTCGAGATGCGTCTAGCGACGGAAGAAACCTGGGCGCAGTTGTCGGGTGCGCTTGCGCCTGCCAGTTTGACACGTTCGATATCGCAGGTTCGCACGAAATTGGCCGATCACTATCGACAAAGTTTAGAATCGCTTGCTCAGCGGGCCGATCAGCTCGAAGCCGTGCGGCAAGATTTGGCGCAGCAGTTCGACGCGGTCGAGACGCAGCGACGAGAGTTGCACGATTGGGCGGAACGACGCCAGGCAGACGTAGAACAACAGGCGGCGCGGCTGGTGGGACGAGAGCAAGAGCTCGATCGCCAGCAACTTCACTATGAGCAGATGGAATCGCGCTGGCACCTGGAACGGTCCGACTATCAAACAGAAATTAGGCAACTCTTGGCCACGATTCGCGACTTAGAAATTGCCGAAACACAAGCGGCGTAAGGACTGACCTGTCCTCTTTGTAGTGAATTTCTGACAGTTTTAGGTCAGTTCTTGCTCAGCGGAGCAACAGCCACCGGCTCTTCTGGCTTTTCGGCCGGATCAACCGATGCTTCGTCCGTCGTGCTGCGAGATTCGCTGCTCGGCTCTTCGACGGCGGGCTTTTTAGACTCTTCGCTCTTTTTCTTTTGATACTTGCCTTCTCGGACCATTTCGGCGGCCCGGCTGGCGGCGGCGCCTGCGTAAGCCGTCGCGGTTCGAAGCTCTTCCTGGCTGAAGTAGGGTAACCGATTGATACTGCGAGCCGTGCCCGTCCGCTTGGCGGCCAGTTGTTCCCAACTGATGTTGTTGTTGAGATGCCAGGTGGCAGCTTGGGCTGCCTGATGGTTGAGTTCGCCATTGCCAAACTCTTTCAGAAGCTCAATAACCTCCGGCCGGTTGATATGCTGGTCAATCGGCACCATTTTGTACTCCTTGGAGGAGGAGGGATCGCGAAGACCGTGATCAAGACAGAGGACGGGCAGATCAATTTTGGTGGTCTGTTCCGGCGGCACACTGAACATGCCGCCACCTCCCATGCCGCCGCCCATGCCGCCGCCCATCATGCCTCCACCGCCGCCGACACTTTGATTTTGGCCGCCGCCCGAACCGGTGGTTGTGGAACGTCCGCCGCCGCCCGCGCCGCCGCCACCGCCGAATTGGGCAGCTACGGGCACGCCGGCAAAGGCTTCTGGCAAACGCAACTTGAGAGGCTGCTTGGTCTTATTTGTAACGATGATCCGTGCCTCGTGATCGTTTTTGGCGATGAACTTCAAATCGGCCTGACCGGCGTCGACGGCGTCGAAGAGGGCGATCGCTTTCTCCGAAACTGCTGAAGTGTCAGTCGCGGTCGAACTGGCTTCGGCTGCCGATGCAACGCGTAGGGCGCCAGCGGCCAAAAGAGTGGTCAACGCGAGTGTGGTCAAACCAATGCGCCGAGTCATCGTCGCTACTCCCAAAGTATCTAAACGTCTATCTGTTCGAGGCATAAGGGCTGTTCCAGGCATAAGGGGATTGATCTGCCGGAAAAACGGCCTCGCCGGCAGATAGAAACCCACTTCCAGAATAATCAAGCGGCCAGCCAATTCCAAGCGAATTCGCCGTCAGATGTGCTACGAAACGGGCTGGAGACGCCACAGAGAGGGGATTTCCGGCCCACCGGAGGTAAGGTGCCATTCCGGAATTCGTCGGGAACCTGGTTTTTTATTTCAAACCAGCGGCATTTGGAGGGCTGCTTTTGCCAGCGCGTAGAAAGGGGGCAAGGCGGAGGGGGAAGGGGGAAGTGAAAGAGGAAGCGGGGAGTTGGAGAATCGCGGCCGGTTGCGGACTGGGGCCGGCAAGCTGCGCAGAAGTACTGCGCATAAGTAGGGATGGGGCTTCTGCGCAGTGGGGTGTTTCAAGGAGAATCGCGGGCTTTGTTGGAGAAAGTTTTGGCGCGCTCTCAAACTGTGCGCGCGGAATTTTTTGTTAGGTTTTGGCCACCGTTTGTGCTAAGGTGG
>CXWJ01000822.1_pt1 | contig 17114 bp, 15 predicted proteins | sample 590841 | NCBI WGS metagenome assembly CXWJ01 (sample SAMEA3498367, study PRJEB10139) | wastewater metagenome | biome: wastewater treatment plant; material: activated sludge | place: Austria | collected 2015-01-21 | reverse complement strand
CGTAAAACCCGCCTCCTCTTCAAAAACCATCATGCACTGTCATTCCGAATGAACTGAGGAATCTTAACATTGTAAATTAGAACTACTATTTAAAAGCGTACCTGATACTTAACCCAACCTCATCACCCCAAAAATAAACTCCGGTAAGGTTTATCATAGGCTTCCAATCTAACGAAACGTTAAGTGGAACTTCTTCAAAATTATATTCAATACCAATGATGCCATCTATTCCCAGTAATACCGCAGTACCTTCGTCCTTTTCATCGTACCAACGGTAGCGATCACGGTCTATTATTCCTATGTTACCGCCTGCACCTAAGTACCAGTTTAGTCTGTTTACCTTAAATGCGCTTGAAAAATGTTTTTCGTAAAGCCCCGTAAAATTAAAGCCGCGGTAACGAAAAGCTAATATGCCCTCTAAGGCTGCATCATCTTTAATAAAATGCTTTAACGTAATTCCGTTTGAAGCGCCAAAGCGCACACCTGCCGCTGTTTTGTACTCTTGTGCTTGAAGAGTTGTTGCTGCTGTAAAGGCAATTAAAAATAAAAATATCCGTCTCATGTTTTAATAATTAGTATGTGGCAAAACTAAAGAGAAGGGATTGGGTCTGTTTCTAAAAGAATTGTTTTTACAAACAAAAGCGGTTTGAAAAAAAGTATCAGGATAAATACTTGCCTACAATAGGCATTCGCCTTCCTAAACCAAATGCTTTTGAAGATACGCGCAAAATTGGCGCGAACTGTTTGCGTTTGTACTCGTTGGCGTTAACCATTTTTAGAATACGTTTTACCAATGCCTCATCAAAACCCATATCAATTATTTCCTGGGGGCCTTTTCTTTGTTCAATATACCCATGCAAAACTTTGTCAAGCGTGTCGTAATCCGGCAGCGAGTCAGAATCTTTTTGCCCGGGGCGGAGTTCGGCAGAGGGCGCTTTGGTCAAAATATTTTGAGGGATAATTTCTTTATCGCGATTGATGTAATTGCAAAGCTCGTACACTTCTGTTTTATATAAATCTCCAATTACACTTAAGCCACCGCACATATCTCCATACAAAGTTCCGTAGCCCACCGCCAGTTCGCTTTTGTTGGATGTGTTTAAGAGAATATTACCAAACTTGTTTGACAAAGCCATAAGCAACGTTCCCCTTATACGCGCCTGCAAGTTTTCTTCTGCAACATTAAACGGCAAATCTTTAAACTGAGGTTTTAGTGCATTCAAATATTGGCTATAAGTGTCCTTAATAGAAATTAGTTCTTCTTTAATATTTAAGTTTTTGCAAAGTTTTACTGAATCAGCAACAGAATGATTGCTTGAAAACTTTGAAGGCATCATTACCGGTAAAATATTTTCTGCACCCAAGGTATCGGCAGCAAGCACAGTTACCAAAGCTGAGTCAACACCGCCTGATAAACCAAGCACCGCTTTTTTAAATCCCATTTTTTGAAAATAATCTTTAATGCCAAGCAACAAAGCGTGGTAGATAAGTTCGGGTTTTGTGTTTCGGGTTTTGTGTCCCGAAACTTCGGGAGGGTTTTGTGTTTCGGGTTTTATGTTTCGGGTTTGACGAGATATATCAATTACAAAATAATCTTCTTCAAAATATTTTAACTCCTTTACAACTTCACCATTAGCATCCATTACAATACTGCCTCCATCAAAAATAATTTCTGTTTGCGCGCCTACGTGGTTTACATATACAATTGGCAGTTGGTACTGCAACGCATTTCTTTTTAAAATAGCTTTACGTTGTGTTGCATGCTTATAATCAAATGGAGATGCTGCAATGTTTATAATAATTTCTGGCTTTTCTTTAATCAATTCCTCCATAGGCGAATGGATGTAAAGCGGATCATCTTCTACATTCCATAAATCTTCGCAAATGGTCAGTGCTATTTTTCTTCCATTCAGTTCAATGCAGTTAAACTTTCTGTTAGGTTCAAAATAACGGTACTCATCAAACACATCGTAGGTTGGTAAAAGCGTTTTATTAATTATGTTTTTGATTTTGCCATCTGCAAGAAAACAAGCAGAGTTAAATAAATTTTTTCCTTCCAATACCGGGTTAACTGTAGGCACACCAATTATGGCAGCTATGCCATTGCAATGAGAAGCAATAGCTTCAATGGCATCCATACATCGCTTCTCAAAATCGGAAAACTCTAAAAAATCTAATGGTGGGTAAGCACATACAGCAAGTTCTGCAAACACAACCAAATCCGCACCATCAGTTTTTGCTTTGGTTATGTGCTCAATAATTTTTGAAGTATTATTTTCAAAGTTGCCTACATGGTAGTTCAACTGTGCAAGTGCAATTTTCATACTTATGGGATAAAGCGCAAAGGTAAGAGGCTGTTCACAATATTAAACTGCAATGCTGCTTTATTCTTCCTGATTAGCTTTAAGTAAATGCCAGTTGATATTCTCATTTGTAAAAAAGGCATCTATCTTTTGCTGAAACATTTTTAAACTTTCAGGAGCTTCGGGCAAGCAGTTGTAAATAGTTTTTCTTTTATCATTTAATTTAATCGAAGTAATTACAGCCGGGAAATCAGCAAGTCCCGGATTATAAAAACTGTCAGCCATATTCATATACCCGATGCGTTTGGCTTCATTGAGCAATTCTTCAATTTCCTTTTTGTTAAATGTTGCTTCAAACAAGCCTACGTTTTTTGTATCGCGCTTGCCATCAAAAAGTGCATAACCGCTTGCATATATTTTAGCTTCGTAATAAGGGCACCTGCCAAAGCATGGGTATTTGTATATACTTACTAAAAGCGAGTCTGCATCGTTGGTTGATGATTGGGCTTTATCTTTTGTTTTGCAAGATGAAAAAACAACTATTAAAAGAAGCAATATAAATACCGTTACATTTTTCATATTCTTTATATTAAAACTCACCCCTCATTCACTCCATGACAATTTTTAAATTTTTTACCACTGCCGCATGGGCATGGGTCATTACGCCCCACCTTTACCTCGGCACGCACGGGTTGCGTTTTTTGTGGTGGTGGCGGACCTTTTGGAGGGCGATCACCACCCGTAGCTGTTGTGCTAACATTATCTGAACTACTGGTGCGCAGCTTGCTCATATCGGTGCGTTGAGGCGTTTTTGCTTGCTGCACTTTATCGGCATCGTTATTTGGTATGTAGCCTTTAAATAAAAACGATATAATGTCTTTGTTCACCTTATCAAGCATTTGTTTAAACAGCTCAAATGATTCAAACTTGTAAATAAGCAAAGGATCTTTTTGTTCGTACACTGCGTTTTGCACACTTGTTTTCAACTCGTCCATTTCGCGCAGGTGTTCTTTCCACGCATCGTCAATAAGTGCAAGCGTTACTGTTTTTTCAAATGCAAAGTTTAATTCTTTGCCTTTGTTCTCATGCGCCTTTTTTAAATTGGCAAGCACCTGTATGCCGCGCATGCCATCGGTAAACGGCACCACTATGTTTTCTATCTGATGCCCCTGGTTGGTAAATATCTGTTCAATAACAGGTGCAGATTTGGATGCAATTAAATCAGATTTTTCTTTGTAATGCTTATGTGCTGCATCGTAAACAAGTGGTGTAAGCTCTTCGGGTTTTATTTTTAAAAACTCTTGTTCGGTTACAGGCGATTCAATGCTGAAATAACGGATAAGGTCTAACTTAAATTCATCGTAACTGCGGTTGTCGGCATAGGCATTTACAATGCTGTCGCTGACATCATATTGTGTGTTAATGATGTCTAATGCTAAACGTTCGCCAAATAAAGCGTGTCTGCGTTTTTTATAAATCACTTCGCGTTGTGCATTCATCACATCATCGTACTCCAGTAATCGTTTACGCATTCCAAAATTATTTTCTTCTACTTTCTTTTGCGCGCGCTCAATAGATTTTGAAATCATGCTGTGTTGTATCACTTCGCCTTCTTCAATTCCCATCCTATCCATGAGTTTTGCAATACGCTCGCTGCCGAACAAACGCATTAAATCATCTTCGAGCGAAACAAAAAACTGCGATGAGCCAGGGTCTCCCTGCCTGCCTGAACGACCACGCAACTGCCTGTCAACCCTGCGCGACTCGTGCCGCTCTGTTCCTATAATAGCTAAACCACCCGCATCTTTAACACCAGGGCCCAGTTTAATATCGGTACCACGACCAGCCATGTTAGTGGCAATGGTAACGGTACCCGCAAACCCTGCTTCGGCAACTATATCAGCTTCCTTTTTATGCAGTTTGGCATTTAACACATTGTGTTTAATGTTGCGCAGCTTTAACATGCGCGAAAGCAATTCCGAAATTTCTACAGATGTTGTCCCCACCAACACTGGTCTGCCTGCTTTGGTTAGTTTATCAATCTCTTCAATTACGGCATTGTATTTTTCGCGTTTGGTTTTATAAACCAAATCCTGTTCATCCTTACGCGAAATTTTTCTGTTGGTAGGTATAACCACCACATCCAGTTTGTAAATCTGCCAAAACTCACCAGCTTCAGTTTCAGCAGTACCTGTCATACCTGCAAGTTTGTGGTACATCCGGAAATAGTTTTGCAGTGTTATGGTTGCATAAGTTTGTGTGGCTGCTTCAATCTTTACATTTTCTTTTGCTTCAATTGCCTGATGCAATCCATCACTATATCTTCTTCCATCCAACACACGGCCTGTTTGTTCATCTACAATTTTTACTTTACCATCGGCAATAATGTATTCTACATCTTTTTCAAAAAGTGTGTATGCTTTTAATAACTGGTTAATGGTGTGTACGCGCTCGCTCTTTACTGCAAAATCGCGCATAAGGGTTTCTTTCCTTTCTAACTTCTCCTGATCGGTGCCACCGCTTTTTTCTATTTCGGCAATAGCAGAACCTACATCGGGCAATACAAAAAATTGGGGGTCCTCATTATTGGCAGTTATCAATTCAATTCCCTTTTCCGTTAATTCCACGGTATTGTTTTTTTCATCTATAACAAAAAACAGTTCAGCATCTGCTTTGTGCATTTCTTTTTGCTGATCCTGCAAATAATAGTTTTCTGTTTTTTGAAGTAATGCGCGTACACCTGTTTCGCTCAAAAATTTTACAAGGGCTCCGTTCTTTGGCAAACCACGGTGTGCACGAAACAATGGCAAACCGGCTTCATCATTTTTACCATCGGCAAATTTCTTTTTAGCATCGGCTACACAAGTGTTTAAATAATTGCGCTGTGCATTAAATAATATTTCAACCTTAGGCTTTAATGCAAAAAACTCTTGGGAATCGCCTTTAGGTGTTGGTCCCGAAATAATCAGTGGTGTACGTGCATCATCAATCAAAACCGAATCTACTTCATCCACTATGGCATAGTGATGTTCGCGCTGTACCATATCTTCTGGTGAACGCGCCATGTTATCGCGCAAATAATCAAAACCAAATTCGTTATTGGTTCCATAAGTAATATCAGCAAGGTAGGCTTTGCGCCTTTCGTCAGAATTTGGTTGATGTTTGTCTATACAATCAACTGTTAATCCTAAAAATTCAAATATAGGCCCGTTCCATTCGGCATCGCGTTTGGCAAGGTAATCGTTAACGGTTACTATATGCACACCATAGCCGGCAAGTGCATTAAGGTAGATGGGTAAAGTAGCAACTAAAGTTTTTCCTTCGCCTGTTGCCATCTCCGCAATTTTTCCCTGATGCAAAACGGTTCCGCCAATCAACTGCACATCGTAGTGAATCATATTCCAGGTAACCGGAGTGCCGTTGGCTAACCACGAGTTTTGAAAAATGGCATAATCACCTTCAATGCGCAGGTTATCCCGCTTGAGCACTAAGTTTCTGTCGTGCTGGGTAGCACGAACTGTAATTTCGGTGCTTTCAGTAAATCGTCTGGCTGTTTCTTTTACAACACAAAATGCTTCAGGCAAAAGTTCCAACAATACTTCTTCAATTTTTTTGTTGCGCTCTTTTTTTAACTCATCAATACGTTTGTAAAGAGCTTCCTTCTCCGAAGCTTCCATATCGGGATTGGATTCTGTGGTTTCAGTCAGTTCACTTAACTCGGTTTGAATGGGAGCGGTATAATCAACTATTCTTTGTTTAAACTCATTGGTTTTTTCACGCAACTCATCGTTATTAAGGTTGCTGATAGATGGCTCAACTTCTTTAATGTTTTTAACTATGGGGGTTAAAAGTTTTAAGTCACTTTCAGCCTTTGAACCGAAAAGTTTTTGAATGGTTTTGTTTACAAAATCTAACATAATAAAAGAGAGTAGAAATAATTAAAATAAAAAATCCTTATTAGGCGCAGCGAAAATAGTCAATAATCAGTCCTTTACTACTTGGCTGACAAAAAGCCGTTTACAATATCAATTTATATGTCAAAAAAGTAATCTGACTTCATTATTGACCGATTGAGGGAAGGGCATATCCATCAGTAAACATTAAAAGTGCTATTCATAATTAGTATAAAATTTCTAATAGGCACAATACATAAACAAAGCCCACTCATTGTTAATAGGCTCATTTCAATATCTTCGCTCGCCAATTTTTATGTTATATGTCAGCACATTTATCGGAGCTTGAAATACAGAGGAGAAATAAACTCGAAGAATTAAATAAGCTCAACATCAATCCTTATCCACCCGAACTTTTTGAAGTAAACACTACTTCAAAATATATTTTAGAATCCTTTAACGACTCGCTCCTCGAGGGTGAAAACTGGACAAAGTCCATTTCCTTTGCAGGTCGTGTTATGAGTGTGCGCGATATGGGTAAAGCATCTTTTGCCGTGTTGCAGGACAGCTTAGGCAAAATTCAGATTTATGTAAAGCGCGATGAAATATGTGCAGGTGAAGACAAAACATTATATGATATTCTCTGGAAAAAACTGTTGGATATTGGAGATATTATTGGCGTAAAAGGATATGTGTTTAGAACCAAAATGGGTGAGATTTCCATTCATGTTAAAGAACTTAAACTTTTAACAAAAGCCTTAAAACCTCTTCCAATTGTAAAAGAAAAGGATGGCGAGACATTTGATGCCGTTAGCGATCCAGAGTTCAGATACCGTCAGCGTTATGCCGATTTAATTATTAACCCGCAGGTAAAAGAGGTTTTTGTTAAACGCACTAAAATGGTAAACTCCATTCGTGAGTTTTTAAATGCACAAGGCGCGCTTGAAGTGGACACGCCAGTTTTGCAAAACATACCTGGTGGTGCTGCTGCACGCCCGTTTGCCACACATCACAATGCATTAGATGTTCCTTTCTATTTGCGTATAGCCAATGAGTTATATTTAAAAAGATTAATTGTTGGTGGCTTTGACTGGGTGTATGAGTTTAGCCGCAACTTCCGTAACGAAGGCATGGATAGAACGCATAATCCTGAGTTTACCATACTTGAATTTTATACGGCTTACAAAGATTATTTCTGGATGATGGACACCACAGAAAAACTTTTGGAGAAAGCAGCCATTGACACAAACGGAACTACTGAACTCCCTGTTGGAGAAAAAATCATCAGCTTTAAAGCGCCATTTAAACGTATTTCTATTTACGATGCAATTAAAGAACACACAGGAATTGATATTTCTGAAATGGATGAACAGCAATTACGCGATGTATGCAAACAGCTGCATATTCATTCAGATAATACAATGGGCAGAGGAAAACTTATTGACGAAATTTTTGGCGAGAAATGCGAAGAACATTACATACAGCCCACATTTATTATTGATTACCCGGTTGAGATGAGTCCGCTAACAAAAAAGCACAGAAGTAAACCGGGATTGGTTGAACGATTTGAATTAATGATAAACGGAAAAGAAGTTGCCAATGCTTACACAGAATTAAATGACCCTATTGACCAGCGCGAACGTTTTGAAGAACAGGTAAAACTGAAAGACCGGGGTGATGATGAAGCTATGTTTATTGATTACGATTTTTTGCGTGCGCTTGAATATGGTATGCCACCTACCTCAGGCATTGGAATTGGGATTGACAGATTGTGCATGTTGTTAACTAATCAAAATTCTATTCAGGATGTGTTATTATTCCCGCAAATGAGGCCTGAGCCTATGGAGGCGGGTGAGCAGCTGAATTCATGAGCACCGATGAAAAATAAACAGAGCGAACTAAATGCGACCTGAGAGGGCCATGGGCTTACAAGGCAATTCGTAGATACTATTAAAACGTATAAAATTAAAATCGCCTATCTAAAGCAGATAGGCGATTTTAATTTTATTAGTTAAAGAAGTAATATTTACCCTAACAAATTTATTGACGTGTAGATTGTTTCCGTTTTATCGGATAGTAACCAACTCCCTATACTTAACCATTGGCCACATCTCGTCATCAATCATCATTTCCAAAGAATCAACATGATCGCGAATGACATCAAAGCTTGCTTTTACCTTTTCGCAATAGGCAATTGCCTTTTCACGAATGCTCGATAAATTATTCGCTTTATCGCGCGCGGCACTCATAGCATCTACATTCTTTTTTATGCCATTAATGTGTGTGCTTAACTCTTTCAGCATTTCAATTTGTGTGCTATAGGAATCTGCTTTTAATCCACAATCTTTTAAGTTGTCAACGTTTTCGGCAATTAAAGTTTGATAGCGTATTGCAGTTGGCACTATGTGGTTCATAGCCAAATCGCCCATTACACGGCTTTCAATTTCAATCTTCTTTATATAAGTCTCCAGCATAATTTCATGGCGTGCTTCTGCTTCTCTATGACTGAAAATGTTCATCTCCTCAAATAATCCCAATGATTTTTTTGTAACAAAAGCATCTAATGCAACAGGCGTTGTAGTAAAATTACTTAAGCCGCGTTTCTTTGCTTCTTTTTTCCATTCATCACTGTACCCATTTCCTTCAAAACGAATTGCCTTTGAATCAACAATGTATTTGCGAAGGATGCGGAGTATAGCTTCGTCCTTCTTTACATTTTTCTTTATAACAGCATCCACTTCTTTTTTAAATTCTTCCAACTGTTTTGCAACAATGGTATTTAGCACCATCATAGCATTTGATGAGTTGGCAGATGAACCAACGGCACGGAATTCAAATTTATTTCCGGTAAATGCAAATGGCGATGTACGGTTACGATCAGTATTATCTAAAAGTATTTCAGGAATTTTTCCGATGTTAAGTTTGAGATCTGTCTTTTGCTCAGGGCTCATCTTTTTATCGTTAACCGATTTCTCAATATCATCTAACACTCTTGATAATTGAGCGCCCAGGAAAATACTCATGATGGCAGGAGGCGCTTCGTTGGCACCAAGCCTGTGATCATTACTTGCTGATGCAATACTTGCGCGTAATAAATCGGCATGTTCATGCACAGCTTTTATAATATTGATGAAAAATGTGAGGAACATTAGGTTGCTTTTAGGATTTCCGCCCGGAGATAAAAGATTTTTTCCGGTGTTGGTTCCCAAACTCCAGTTGTTGTGCTTACCGCTACCGTTGATGCCGGCATAAGGTTTTTCGTGCAGTAATACTTTAAAGTTATGCCTGCGTGCGATCTTATCCATCAAATCCATCAGCAGCTGATTGTGATCAACCGCTAAATTTATTTCTTCAAAAATAGGAGCGCACTCAAATTGTGATGGCGCTACTTCGTTATGTCTTGTTTTTAGTGGAATACCCAATTTGTACGATTCAATTTCAAAATCATTCATAAAAGCAATTACACGATCAGGTATAGAACCAAAATAATGGTCCTCTAGCTGCTGTCCCTTTGCAGGAGAATGTCCAAATACTGTTCTTCCGGTTATTGATAAATCAGGTCGGGCGTTTGCCAATGCGGTATCAACCAAAAAATATTCCTGCTCAATACCAAGCGTGGCAGAAACTTTTGTAATGTCTTTATCAAAATACTCACACACTGCAACTGCCGATTTGTCTAATGCATGTAACGCTTTTAACAAAGGCGCTTTATAATCAAGCGTTTCACCGGTATAAGAAACGAATACTGTTGGTATGCACAATGTTTTTCCATTGGGGCTTTCCATTAAAAATGCAGGCGATGAAGGATCCCATGCGGTGTAACCACGTGCTTCAAATGTATTGCGTATTCCTCCGCTCGGAAAACTGGATGCATCGGGCTCTTGCTGAACCAAAGCGCCCGAAGAAAAAGTTTCTATTGCGGTGTTATCATTCAAATCAAAAAACGAATCGTGCTTTTCGGCAGTGGCTCCAGTTAATGGTTGAAACCAGTGGGTATAGTGTGTAGCACCTTTGCTCATAGCCCATACCTTCATGCCGTTGGCAATTTCACCGGCAATTTTGCGGTCTATTTTTGCACCGCTTTCAATGGCAGCTATTACTGCTTTAAAGGCTTCTTTGGGTAAATACTTTTGCATGGCGTCTTTATTAAAGACATTGCTTCCATAGTAATCAGAAATTTTTTCTGATGGTGAAGTAACTTTAACAGGGGTTCTGCCGTTAGATGTTTCTAAGGCGCGCACTCTTACGTTGTTCATTTTATAATAGGATTAAGGATTTTGTGAATAGGATATAGTGTTATTTAATTTTGTTTTCCAAAGACTTAATTAATGCGCTTAACATTTTTGATTCTTCCTTAATTAGTTCTTCAACAGCTTTAGCATCATCAACTGCTACAAAGTCAAGAGCAATTGCCAGCACAATTGCCGAATCTGTTTCGTTTAGTGAACCAAGAGCGTTATATAAAAAACTAATGTAGTTTTTAGTGGTATTTCTTCCATACCCCTCAGCAATATTTAAGCTAATAGAATTTACAGCTCTTCTTGTTTGTGTTGTCAATCCAAACATTTCCTCCTTTGGATAATTAGTCGTGAGCTTGTATGTAGCCGCAGAAAGTGCAATTGCCTTTTGCCATACCAATAAATCTTTAAAAGAATTAAGCTTTGCCATACATACTCTGTAACTAATAATTAATGGATTCGTACCAATCCCCTCAACCTCACTTAATCCAACACCCTAAATCTTATACCCTAAATCCTTAAATTCTCGGCAAGTATAGCGCAAAAAATGGGGGGTAGGCAAGAAAAATGTTACTTTTTTTAACAACACCCCCTAAAAAACAGGTGTAACTCGTAAAAAAGTTACTTTTTAAGACCTTGGGGTACTATTTTCAGGGGTCTGCACTTCAATTTTAGGTTCTTCGCTATCGGGTTCTTTCTTTTTTTCAATAGAGGGAGGTGTTTTCATGCTGTCTTCTATCTCCCGTTGCACACCGCTCATGGCATCTTTAAACTCACGGCTTGCCCGTCCCATCCCTCTTGCTATGTCAGGAATCTTTTTTGATCCAAAAAAGAAAAGTATAAAAAGCATGATGACTAAAATTTCGCCACCACCAAGGTTGTCTAAAAAAAGAAACATGTTTAACATTTCAAAATAAAATATGATGAGTTTAAAATTATTTCAATTACTGATTGGAAAATAATTTTTGCTATTCTGTCTTAATGAACTTAACAAGATGGTTATTTACCCTGTTGGAAAATTGTAATATGTAAATACCTGCTGCCCATTTGCTGCATTCAACATTTACGCCTTTTTGTATTTCACTTACAAGNNAATCATAAACAGTTAAATTGGTTTGTGGCAATACATTACCAGTAATAGTAAAATAGCTGGATGATGGGTTGGGTATTACAGTTAGTGAAGTGGTTGCTTCAATGCTTTGTATAGAAGTGTAAAAATAGCAAGAGGTAGAATCAATAAAATTAACAGGAGCGGATATTAAACTGATACTATCGGTATAAGTAAGGGCGTATTCAGCAAATTGTGTGCTGTCAACAGAAAGAGGGCAGGCACTTACCGTTGGCACAATTCTTTTTGAGTTACAACCGGCAATTCCGTTTTCATCAGTAACAATCACTAACCCTTGCAGGCTATCGCCAAAACTATAACTCTGTGCAGCAATCATTATTCTGCCATCAGTAGTTTTACCAATGCCATACGATTCTTCCAAAAGATTTCCGCCAAAGCCATAGCACCATACCGTATCGCCAACCGAATTTAATTTTAAAGTAAAAACTTCGGCACTGTCTGTTGCCATTATTATGTTATTACTGTTTAATCTGTGAGCATTAAAACTTTCTGTTTGGCCGGTTATAACAAAGCCGCTGTCAGGTGTTTGCACCATAGAGTACATAGCATCTGGGCCAGGGCCTCCAATGGCGGTGCTCCATAATAGATTACCAAGGGTATCTGTTTTAAAAACCATTGCATCATAACCACCTGCACCAAATGTAGTGGTAGAACCGGCAACAACGTATCCATCATTTACTATGGTTACAGCCTGCGCTTCTTCCCATGCAGTGCCACTGTATCTTTTTTGCCATTGTATATTTCCATTGGCATCAAACTTTATGAGCAATGCATCGGTAACAAAATTTCCGAAGCTATTGCTACGGCCCGTAACTATGTAACCTCCATCGGGGGTTTGTTTAACAGACGAAAACGATTCGTTAAACTGGTTGCTAAGACCCTTTGTCCATACGGTATCGCCATTGCTGTTCAGTTTCATAATAAACGGATCGTTGTTAAACACACCGGTAAGGTTATTAGAAATGCCTACTACCACAAGGCCGCTGTCGGTGGTTTGAATAAGTCCTTCCAAAGGAGAGGCATAATCTGTGCCGATGGTTCCATAGAGTTTGCTCCAAAGAATGTTGCCAGAATTATCAATCTTCATTACCAAAGCATCCCTATCGTTGGTTGACGAAACTTTTGATGAGCCTGCACATACAAAATTGCCGTCATAAGTTTGTACAGCACTGGTGAGCTGATCAAAATCATTAAGGCCATAGGCCTTGGTCCATAAAATATTTCCTGCACTATCCATTTTTAGTACTACGGCATCAATAAACCCGGCAACCGCAGCAGTAGTAGCGCCTGTTAGCAGGTAGCAATTGTCTGATGTTTGCAAAATACTCGAAACCAAATCATTTGAAGGAGTGCCTACTGATTTTAAAAACGTTTGCGCTTTTAAACCGGTACCTAAATTTAGGAATAGTGCTGCGATTAATAATTTACNNCAGGTATAGAGGTTAGTGCAAACCTGAACAGTGATTTCTCGTATGGAACAATAATAATTACAATAGAAAACAACAGCATAAAAAGAACCACTATTTGAAAGCTGCGGGTACGTATTACATTTTTAAAATAATTTGCCCGTAGTTTATTTAACGATAGCAGTAACAAAACGCCTACAGCTATTAGTGTATAAAGAGCGGGCTTGGCAGCACCGGCATTTAAATTTATAACAGTTTGTAACCTGGTAATTGAAAACGAATTGAAAAGTTGTGGTGTTTGGTCAAGAACGTAAAATATGGTTAATAATAAAAACCAGGGCGTAGCCAACCCCATAATTGAAACCAACCAATCTCTCCACGAAAAAGGCCGCAAAACAAGTAAGCTGATGAAAAAGAAAAACGTAAAGAGTATGCAAGGCAAATAAAAAAGTGAGGCAAGCGATATTAAAAAGCAAATATCATAATCAAGCATTAGCGGTGCCGGGTTTTTATAGAGCCTGAAAATTCTTTCTAATGCAAAAAGCAAAATGCTGTTTACAAACAATACCGGATGAAACCCAATAAAAACAGGAATTAAACTTGCCACTACCACATAAATTAACGAGGGCAGGTTAGAGGCTTTGTACAGGACCTCGTAATCAATTATAATTTTATTAAAGTGTATTGCTTGTGCAGTAATAAGCAGCCATGCCACGGTTATTATTACCCAATGATTGGCAGTGCCGGGTATTTTGGTGATAAGATCAAATAACGGCATTTCGTAAGCTGAGTAGGGGGCAAAAGATTTGTTGGCATAAAAAGTAGCAGCGCAAATAGCTGCCGTAATCAATGGCAGTATAAACAGCGTGGCGGGCTGTGGCGATTTAAAAAAACTAACTACCATTAACTGTTTGTTTTGTAATGTATTTTTCTATTTTTGGCTCCTCAAATAAAAACAATTATGACAGCATTTTGGCACGGTATAGCAGCATTTTTTGAGTTTATTTTTAAACTTATTAAGCCTGTAGGTATGTATATAGATGTAATCTTTATGGTTATTATAGCGTTTGGCTGCGCCTACTGGTTAATTTATGAGCAAGGTGTAATGAATGGTAAGAAGAATTACCTGGCGGATAAGGTGGAAGATAAAGAATAGTTTTTTTACTTTTTTTGAAGATATAGGCCCGCTTTAATGCGGGTTTTTTGTTGATATTATGTAATGAATGAAGTTTTCGTTTTTTATGATTTCTTCTTCCGCTTTTTGTTAAGCCAAACACGTAAGCATTCATAAGTTACCAAAACAAATTAAAAACGAACGAACTACAGTGGAAAAGAAAACTTATAAAAATGCAACCGTTCTTTATTCAAACAGACAACTACACGAAAGCTTAACAATATTTATTTTTAACCCTTAACCTTATAAGGGCGCTGCCGCACGAGCAGCCCTGGCACCTGTCAGGTTGAATAATAACATGAGCATTAAACAAAAAAAACAAATACATTGACATGATTATAGGGGTAGCAGGACCTTACTCGGCAGACACAGCTGAACAAAGACAAATAAATTTAGACAACATGAATAAAGCCGCAGCGCGGCTTCTTGAACTAGGACATGTGCCTATAATTGGAATGAACGCAGCTATACCAGTATTAGAATAAGCAAACGTTTCGGACAAATATAAATGCACAATTGACATTTCACTTGCAGTTATTAGTGTGTGTGATGCTTTATTACTTTTAGCAGAAAGCCCTGGTGCTAATAAAGAAAGGGACTTAATACTAGCAAAAGGACGACCTGTATTTAAATCTATTGACGAAATAGTTGCGATAAATAAAAAGTAATAACTTAACCTTACAGGGGCGCTGCCACACCTGCAGCCCAAGCGCCCTGTCAGGTTGAATAATATATCACCAACGTTGCTTGTGCGCTTGCGCTCATGTAAGATTAAATTAAATTACAAGTCATGAGATTTTTTATAACAGCAATTTCTGTTTTGTTTTTTTCATGTAATGCAAAAACAAAAAATTCTGCAAACAACAATAGCACAGAAAGCTTAAAACATTCAGTAGTGAAAGCGTATCAGGTGCAAGCAACTCCTCATATTTTTGAAACTGCGTTTTTTCAAAATACAGTTGTTAAAGAAGACAGTCTTAGCATTGCTTTTTATTCTGTTGATATAGGCAAGCTAAAAGTTGAGAGTGGTAAACTAATAGCCTGCGACCCTATTGTAATGCAAGACGGAGTTGCGTTTACACAGCAATTTCCTATCGGGCAATTTCCTGTTCAGTTAGCCATTGCTAAAATTGATAATGATGAAAGAGTTGGTTTCAGCAGAGTTCTTTTTTCTGATGACGCAGTGGTTAAATGGGAATTTGCATTGCAGCCCGGGCAAAAACCCGAACCAATTACCGGAGAAGCTATTTATTGCTATGGCGTTGATGCAGGAATGGGATTGTTTATTGATGAACAAGCAAACAAATTTTTTCAGCAAAAAGACTTTTCGTTATGGGACCAGGTATTTGTTACTGACATGCAAAAAAATAATCGCAACACGTGGAGTTATGTTGTTCATGAATTTGATAAATATAACCTGACAGCATTTTCAACAGGATATGGCGATGGTTGTTATGCCACTTACATTGGATTTAATTCCAAAGGCGATGTATGCCGCTTGCTGACTGACTTTGGCATTGTTCAATGGTGGAAATAAAAATGAGTGTTGGTATTGAGTATCCGTTCAAAAATTATTTTTCTTCCTCAACCCAATTAACTGTTTGATAAAAACCGGATAAAAAATTAAACACATAACCAATCCAAAAATGCCGAAGACGGTAGATAGTATCCAGCCATCTTTTCCTTCGAGCGTTGCTGTTTGCGGGTTGCCGGCATCGTAATACACTCTTACTTTTTGCCCTACCACAAAATCGTTAAAGTTGGTAAACGTAGTAGAGTAATACGTAATGATGTCGCCCTTTTCAGTCATGAACTTTACAACGGGAGCATAAGACCCAGAGCTTTTCTCATTCACTTTCATAGGTCGTTTGTACATTTCAACTACGGTGCCTTCTGTTTCGAGCCCATCTTTAAGAAGGCGGTAAGGTGTTAATCCTTCGCGCACACTTATCACCAGAAACATAGTACCCGCACATACAAACATAAAGGTGAAGAGGAGTTTAGTCAGTCGTATAATATCCATGGTTTTATTTTTTAGCAGCGAAAGAAATGGTGATAAACTTAGTGTTTATATTACGAAGAATAAACTATGGTTTCTATAAGAAGCTTTTAAGTGGCGGGAGATTTTTGTTTATTAATTTTTCTTTTGTCACTTTTTTATTCGTGACATTTTAATTGGGTTTTGGCACTTATGAATGCCAAAGTGTTTGCCTTGACGAAAAAGTAACCCAAAAAGTCAAGCCAGAATACATGGGAAGAAATATCAGTATCATGCTGATTATCCCCGCTGACATCAAAAAATAAAAATTGTTTTTTAATATTTTTCAGGTTGAAAGGCATAACGAAAAAAAGCCTTTCTGTTTTGCTAACCCTGTTTTAGAGAGTCGTTCTCCACCTGCTTTTTTTTCTTCAGCTCAAACTTCTTACTCAGCGATACCGTTACACCATATTGCTGAACAAACTGTATTCCGTTAAAATAACGCAAAAGCGGCTGCTCATACATTGCGTTTAACGACCATTCATTCCCAAACTCAAAAGCAATTCCGGGTAATGCACTCAATCTTGAATAGCCAGTTGAATACTGTTTCAAATCATAATAATAATCGCTTGCATAGTTTTCATTTTTAAACATCACTATCAAACTCAATCCTTTCAATAATTTTATTCCGGTCGAAATCAAATTCGTATTGGAATATCCCGACTGGTATTCTTCCGGATTAATTCCGCAATACTCAAACACCGAACTCAATGTTACACTTCGTTTCTTTTTAATTATTATACTACACAGAAAACCGCCCGACACACTATAGGCACCCGTGCCCGATTGAACATCATGAGACAAGCGCACACCTTCCGGAGTATAATCATTATAACTTCCAGTCGGAAATTTCCCTCCTGCCAGCAAAGTCACACTCAAAACAGAATCCCTCGAATGGTAAATATTATATTTTAATGTTGCCCCAACATCCGA
>CXWJ01042461.1_pt1 | contig 17155 bp, 13 predicted proteins | sample 590841 | NCBI WGS metagenome assembly CXWJ01 (sample SAMEA3498367, study PRJEB10139) | wastewater metagenome | biome: wastewater treatment plant; material: activated sludge | place: Austria | collected 2015-01-21 | reverse complement strand
AGATATTGAAGTCCGACCCATCCACAACGGTATCTAAATTCGCATCGCCTACGAGATACGGTCGCCCGGGACCAATGTTCGCATTGCCCGCCTCGACGCGCCACGCGTCCAAGTCTGACACAGACAATATATTGTCTCCATCAAGATCAAATACTGAATTGGGGATGCCAGCGGCAATCGCCGCCGATAGTGCATTAATGTCTATACAATCGTAGGAGCCGTTACCGTCAAAATCTCCGGTAATACCGATGACATTAAAATTGAGTAGGCGCTGGCCGACGACTTGCAATCCGATGCTAAATGGATCGAAATCTCGATACGAACCGGCATACAAGAGGGCCTCAGGATTGGAACGCTGCGTCGATGCCATAGTTTCGTCAACAATCACGAGCAAGTCTTTCCCCATATGAATGGTCACACTTAGCTGGGCACCAAGGGGGTGGAAAAAGACCGGGACGTTGACGTTGAATTCCATCATGTCGGGGCCCGCAAGTGGCGAAGCGTACTCATCTAATGCATTGATGAAGACCTGTTGCTGTGAATTATTGGGGCCTTCCACAGAGGTTTCGAACGTGTAATTGCGAAGAAGTCCGAAGTCCATCGGAACGGAGGTCTCAAGGGCATCGGTGATGACCTGACCTGGAACATTCGTGACAACTCCTCCTGCGTGAAGTTGACCAATCGTATTCGCGCCGAATTGTTGTGTCTCTGCGATCCCCGGACTCCACACTGTGGTGAGCGGGACGTTCGTTTGGATCGTATCGCGGACACGGACTCGCGATGTCTTTTGTTGTTTCGGCGTCAGTTCAAATCCCCAACGAATGCCATCGTGAATCGTGACGACATGAAGAGGATCGGCTTGGGGATACGTAAATCGATTCTCGGTGACGACGAAGAGATCGGCCTCCCAATCGACAAACATATTGCAAGGACGGCTTGGCGTATCGCTGAACTGCAGATCGAACGAATTTGCCGCAGGACCATTGGTATAACGACCGAGTGCCTCGCGGTCAGTCCAGTAATAGGGGAGCTCGAAGAGTGCGCCTTGCTTAACATCATCACCCGGTCTTGGGTCGATATAAGGGGAACCCGCGCCACCAAGCGGCTTGTTCGTGTTAATCTCCTGGATCCAGCGATAACTTGGGTTCCCGCCGCCGGGAAGGGTCCAATCGGAAACACCATCGCCATCATCGTATCGAGCGGTTAAATGAGCACCACCGGCGTCGCCGCGAACCCAAGCAAAATAGTCATCGATGGTGAGTGTCCCCGGAGCCGCCCCGCCCAGGACAACTTGCCCAGGTGGAATCCCGGGGAAATCCGCGAGGATTGTGGCACGCTGTCCGGCGGCGTCCGCGCCTCCGGCGGCTAATGGAGTCACCGGCACGGGATCCAATATGGACTTGCACCAAGGGTTCATCGACATCACGGGCCCGGTAGAGTTGTCGACAACCACGAATCCCGATGCGATGTTCGACCAGAAACAGATCACGAGTCCGATCCCAGCGAAATGGTTTGCGGATCTCCGGGGAAGATGACTTGTTTCAGCCGTCAGGCCGTCCGATCGTGATGACCAATCACTCTTCATAGCGGTGCTCCTTTGCTGCGAGAAACGAATTGCCAAGCCGCGAATGCGCGACAGACTTCGCCATCAATCCGCATCTATCGAGGGATGCGGTACTAGAGCAACTTCGGCAAGAGGCCCGTGCGTTCAAGAAGCAGCAAGATGTCAACAAGCGATGACGACGCACGATCGTCGCGCATCATAGAGTGACCCACGGGAAGATACAAGGACCATGCATCGAACTGACGTGGAGCCGATCGCGATTTGCATCATGCGTGGAATTTGGAAATGCAAACAAGGGCATGTTTCGGCATCTCCTGTTTGCAGCCTTGCCATGTGCACTTTCGCACACTACACCCCGAATGGCAATGATACTCCAGTAGACCATCGCCTCAACTGGAATGACTTACTTCTCTACCGCCGACTGGAATTTGTTCGATAGCCAAGCGCTAGAATCCATTCGATTGTCGTCACTACCGGCATGAACATTCTCGCAGTATCTCGCGTCAACTGCCGGAAGCGAATAGATCGCAACTTCGGTACCACCCACGCAGATTTATTCGGATCGTCAGATCGCCACCCGATTCTCGGCAAGTTGGATGGGCTTGCCTACATCGTCACTTAGCTGGCGTGTTTGATGAGCGTTCGTTGTGCATCCCTGCTGGTGGGACAATGTCTTTCAATACGAAGCNNAACAGCAGCGTGACTTAAGATGTGGCAGCTTATGAACTAATTGCGTGGGTGGCACGTGGTCTTCCATCCCTGCTGGTGGGACAATGTCTTTCAATACGAAGCTACGCGACGCGTCCAGAGGAAATCGGGTACCGTTTACCCGGATCTGGGTACAGCTAATGCGATGCAAGTTGTAACAGCAGCGTGACTTAAGATGTGGCAGCTTATGAACTAATTGCGTGGGTGGCACGTGGTCTTACGTGGTCTCCGGTGGCACGTGGTCTCTTCGTGGATTCGCAATACGTGGTCTCATTCGACGCAAGTCTTCCAAAAAACTGCGTCGAATGGTGGATGTCCTCGAGGTCGTTTCTTTATCGGAATACGAGCGGCTTCTTGCGAGCTGCCCCGTGCGAACCGTTAAATTTCCGTTTGACGCTACCTGCCGCTGCAGCAAGGATCAGCCCCAGCACGCTGATCGCGTGCGATGACGGTTCGGGGACCGGTGAGACCACGTAGCCAAAAACTCCGCCACCTAGGGGCGGCCTCACCAACCCGACAAACTGTCCCAGGTCGTTGAATCCTTGGATCGTGCTAAAGGTGCCGGTCCCCAGCCCATCAATGGATGGAGTGATGTCGGTCCAGGCATTGGAAACGGGATCATAGAACAGGACTCCGCCGTCAAATGTCAGGGCCACAACCTGTTCCAAATTGTTTCGCTGCACCGAGGGAAAACCGTAGCCCCCGAAATCGTCCAAGATCCCTTCGGGACGGGGTAGGACCAACTGGAGTGCGCCGTCCGATCCCCACAAGGCCAACTGATCGCCCGCCCAGCCGAATACCGTTCCCACTTCGTCGATGTCAATCGGACGAATTTCCTCACCTGGCGTTCGTGACTCAAGAATGCTGTATCCACCTTGGCCATTGTAGATGTATGCATCGGTAAAGGACTCGTTGAAGACATCATCGTCAGGATTTAAAGGGTCCATCGGATCGAACTCAAACACATGGATGCTGGCCGCGAATTGATTTGAACCGTTGAGATGCGTAACACTCATTGTGCCCGCACTCGACGAGGGTCCGCTGTTAAAGTCATCTGGAATCGGTGGATTCACGTAGGGATAAAGCGGATCGAGAACGGAAAGCGGCTCAGCGCCTTCGGTGTTCCAAATGGCAAGCCCGGAGAATGCATTGGGAGGAGTATCCATAGGATCGTTCGGATAGGCGCTGAGCAGAACGTTGCCGGAATCGTTGACGCCTCCCGGGACAAGTCCCGCGACATACAAGGACGCAAACGTCCCGGGTACGTCAATGGGCACAACAGGTGCTCCCGCAGCAATGAAGGACGGCTGGCCGTCTATATTGCCTACCACATCGCCGAAATTGTTGATGGCGAGACCGGCCGTGCCAAGATTGCCTTCGAAAATAGTCGCTGTCGCCAGCACTTGCGTGTCGGCATTGCGGTAGATGACTGCGTCACGCGTGTAACCTCCTCCGATCCGTGGTTGAAGCACATAACCAGCGGACTGACCTTGATTGTTGATGTCGAGGAACCAACTGTCACCGATCCCGGGATGGTAAGGATTGATGACAATATCGATGGAGTACTGACCGGCAATCGACCGTTCGGCCCCGGACAGTGTCATCAGCACTGTCATCATTCCAAAGACGCGGAGAAATCCCAAAAGTCTCGTCATCGTATCACCTGATCGAAAAAAGACATGTTGCAGAGACGTTTAATCGGTTAAGAGCGTGATTCGCGCTGGTCGCATGGAGTGCTTCCGAAAAGCAGTGCGACGGACGAAGGCGATTCGCGCAAGAAAAGTAACAGACCTTCTGCGGAAGGAGTTCGAACGACGTTACTTCTGGGGACCCGGACTTGATGCCGATTCTTTCACGGACGGAACTTTCTGACCTAGGTCGGAGAGTAGCTGTTCGAAATCGCGACGTTCGTACAGGGCCGAGTACGCGACTGCGGAGCGGAGGGATTGGACTTGTGCCGGGTCATCGAGAAATCCGAGTGCCGCAGACCGGCCGAGGAGGCGGACCGACTGCGCTGCGTGCGATTCCACGGCGACGGGATCCTTCAGCCCTCCTGCGGCAAGGGCGAAAACAGCCGCTGCGTCGTAGTAGGTGATCCCGTTCAGGTCACTCTCCTTCAATACGGCCTCAGCCTGATCAATGGCAGCGTCGAATTCGGCGGCCGCCTTCTCGGTGTCGCCGCTGCGGGCCAATGAATCGCCGCAGTGGGCACGGTAGAAGGCTTTGTCCATGGAGAAGTCGGCTAATTTAGCTGCCGTTCCCCAATCCGCTGCTGCGTCCGCGAACCGCCCAAGCTGGTCCCTTGCGGTGGCTCGGTGCCAATGGGACTGAGTGAGGAATTGCCGATTTTGGACCAACGTCGGATTCTCTCGGAGTCGAAGGGACGCTATGTCCACTGCTCGCCCGGCCCACTCTTCGGACTCGGCCCATTGGCCGGACACGCCAAACGCCTTCGCCAACTCGAATGCCGCTGCCATTCGCAACCTCTCGCGGTCGATCGTCGGTAGTCGGTCGAGGTCCGGTAAGACGGCTTGGAGTTCCTCGATGGCCTCATCGGCATCCCGTTGGTGAATCAGTGACTTGGTCAAGTCGATGCGTGCCAGGCAAAGTTTTTCCAGGTAGTCCGTCCGGTCCGGGTGATCTCCCGCGAGCCGGGTGAGGATGTTCAAATGCTCTTTCTTGGCGGTACGCGCGTCCTCATTCCGGCCTTGATCCTCGAGAGCGAGGGCGAGGGCCCGCATGGCCCCAGCCTGACGAATCCGAACGCTTTCGAGGTCGAAGCCCTGTGCCGCCAAACGATCCCCCTCGTCTAGGGATTCACGGGCCGCCGCTTCCGACTCTTTAAATTTCTGTGTGTCGCGCATCGTATCGCTGAATTCGATCAGTGCCGTCATCAAATCAGCCCGGGCAATTTGGTTGTCAGGGAAATCTGCGACCAACTGCCGCATCAATGCCAATCCCCGCCCTGCCTCGACGGCCGCGTCGTCGCGCCGTCCTTGCTCCCTCAAGTGATGAGATAGGGTCCAGTAGTCAGTCGCTAGATCGATCCGGTATTCGAGGACCGACGGGAAGGACTCGCTCAGCGAAAACCCGACTCGGATCGCCTCCCTTCGGATCACTTCGGCCTCGGCCGGTCGTTGGGCGTTATCGAGCAGTTCCGATTGTTGCCGAAGTCCCATCACCAAACGCTTTCGTGGCATCAACAACCCCGGTGCCTCCGTCTCGGCCAGTCGCTGAAGTGCGACAGCGCGTCCGTTTAGGACGAGGGCTTCCGGCAAGCGACCGCGGATACTTAGTTCGCGGGCACGGTTGTAGAAAAGAACAGCGAGGTTTTCCCGTAAGATAGCCTCCTGAGGAAACTCGGCGACCAACTTTTCTAACACGGCGGCAGCCGCCGTGTGCTCGGCCTCTGCCTCGTCAAACCGCCTCAGATCGAAAAGAACTCCGGCCAGACTCACTCGGAGTCCGGCTGAGCGGATCCGGGCTTTCTGCCCGTCAGGGTCTATATCCGTAATCCGGCACTGGGCGGCCAGCGCTTCTCGGAAATGGTTTTCGGCCTCGCTGTGTGCCCCGTCGCCTTTGTTCAGAATAGCGAGTTCGTTGTGGGCGACAGAAACCAAATCCCATCCATCCAGATCGGCCGTGATTGGGGAAACTGTCGTTCCCGCCATTTCGGCGGCCCGGCGGAGCGCCTCCCCGGCTGCTGGCCGGTCTCCGAGCGTCCGTTGGATCCGACCGACACGGACCAAGGCCCGCACCTGTCCTTTCCGATCGTCCACGGCATCGCCTCCCTCGGCCGCAAACTCCGCGTACTGATCGAGCAACCGGCGGAGCACATCGGTCTGCTCCTTTGTCAAGGACTGCTCGCGGGTGAACCAACCTTCGATGGCGTCTGACGTAAGTGTGTCAAAGGCCTCGCGGGCTTTTCTCCGCGCCGCTTCCTTCTTCACGACCTCCGCCACCGCGATTCGCTCCTGGCGCTTCGCCTCAATCAGTCCCAACGTTGTTCCCACGACACCCGCCACAAGCGTCAGGAGTATCAGACTTGCACCGATCACCTGCCCCTTGTACCGGCGGATGAACTTCGACACCCGGTAACGGGCGCTAGGGGGCGCTGCCAAGACCTGTTCCCCGGCAAGATATCGCAAAACATCCGCCGCAAAGCCGGTAGCTGTTTCGTAGCGGCGAGAGCGGTCCTTCTCCAAGGCCTTCATCACGACCCAATCCAACTCCCCGCGCACCAATTTCGTCAATCGCGTTGGCTCGGTATGCCGGACGGCGGCCACCGACGGCAGCGTGTGAGATGAACTCAGCCGCAGGCTCGGTCGGGGTGGTTCTTCTTCGCGGATGATCCGCCGCACTTCATCCCATGCCGCTTCCTTGAACCGTTGTTTTTCCAGCGGCGTTGATCCGGTGAGTAGTTCGTAAAGGAGCACGCCCAAGGAATAGATATCCGAACGGGTATCTACGTCGATGTTGTTGAGCTGTGCTTGTTCGGGGGACATGTACAGCGGTGTTCCCAGGACCAGATCGTGGGCCGTGTACAATGTCTTGTCCGTAAGCGATTGGTGCATCGCCTTGGCCAACCCGAAGTCGATTACCTTGGGGACCGGCTTGTCGTCATAGGGGGCAACCAAAATGTTTGAAGGCTTGAGGTCGCGGTGAATGATCCCTTTCTGATGGGTGTGCTGGACGGCGTGGCAGACTTGTGCGAACAACTGCAATCGTTCGGATACACTCAGTCGGGTAGCGTCGCAATATTCGGTGATTGGAATCCCTTTGACGTACTCCATGACGAAGTACGGTCGGCCGCTGTCGGTCAACCCGCCGTCGAGTACCTTAGCGATGTTCGGGTGATCCATCACCGCCAGCGCTTGCCGCTCAGCTTCGAAACGGGCTAAGACGGACTTCGAATCCATTCCAGTCTTGATTAGCTTCAATGCGACCTTCCGGCGAACCGGCGCGATCTGCTCTGCCACCCACACCGTCCCCATACCTCCTTCGCCAATTTCTTCCAGCAGCTTGTAGCGGCCTGCGATGAAAACGCCAGGCTGCTCGATGGGCGTGCGACCGACGGTAGCCGCCAGCTCACTAGGTGGCGAATCGAGGATAAAGCTCTCTTGCCGTTCATGTTCCGCGATCAACTGTTCCACTTGGGCACGTAGCGTCGCGTCCCCCTGGCAGGCCTTGTCGAGCACGGCGGCTCTCTCGGTAAGGTCTTCCTGCTCAAGTGCTTTGATAAAGATGTCGCGTTCTCGCATAGGGTTGGCTCGTATTGGAAGAAGGCGAGACTTCAAATTGCAGTGCGACAAATCATGTCCATTCGCGCAAATATATTTGCCGATATGACAANNACCAAATGAAATCCGCCTTACGGTGAGAAACTGCCAGAATTTCGGCCGCTTGCGGAATAGTCAGCCCGGCAAAGTATCGAAGCTTAACCAGTTCGGCCGCCTGCGGGTCCTTCTGTTCTAGAAGTTCCAAGGCGTCATTCAAAGCTAAAACATCGCTTGAATCGTCAGGAGCTGAGACTTCCGAAGGTGCCAGTTCAACTCGTATCAGCTCGCCACCATGCTTCGCGCGAGCCTTCCGACGTGCACTCTCAACGAGTATGCGTCGCATTGCCTCGGCTGCGGCACCAAAAAAATGTCCGCGTCCATTCCAAACCTGGGCGTCATCCACCTTCACCAGTCGCAAATAGGCCTCGTGAACGAGTGCCGTTGCCTGCAGCGATTGACCCGGCTTCTCCAGGGCGAGGCGGGCGGCCGCTAGCTTTCGCAGTTCCTCATACACCAACGGGAGCAGCTGCTCCGCCGCCGCCGGATCGCCGGATTCGATTTGCGATAAGATGCGGGTGACGTCGGCCATGGAATCCAAGATACCGGCGAAACCAAGCGATTCCTATTGCCGTTCATGCCCGACATGCGAAAACTTCTGGCCGGATTTGAACCACGGATGACACGCAAAGCATGATTGTCGCGAATAAAGGCGGGAAGGCTTCCAGCATTTAAGCGGTGTCATCCAGGTTTGTTGGCACTTTTAATTTTCTGCCTCGTCGATATTTGGTGGTCGCGAATACCAGATCATGGGCTAATCGCCGATCACACGTCGTCCATAGAACGCGGTGCTTGTCGAGGTCGCGAACATCGATCGAGGCATAATAACGTGGTGGCAGTCGCAGGATGGCTGTGGCCCAGTCTTCCTCTGTCTTTTCAGCAGACGTGAACTATTGGCTGTTCTATTGACCGCTGCGCGGCCCATGAACTCGGGCGACCAACGGGAGCCCGGCATTTATGAGCCACGCGACCATTTGCCAAAGATCATTAACTGCGCAAGATTGAATAAATGCCAAAGTCGCTCCCGTCTACGAAACCGTCGAGGCTCGCAGAGCCGAGCACATGGGCATCCGCCATCGACTCAGCGGCGATCTTTGTTCCAACGGGTAAATTGGGTGCCACACACGGGGTAAATGGTTGCCACCCACCCAAATCTCGGGGCTATCAATGCGATGCAAGGTCTAACAGCAGCGCGACTTAAGCTCTTGCAGTATGGGAACTAATCACGTGGGTGGCACGTGGTAAGGCGCTGCACGCTTGAAGCGTTGATCGTGCCATTCAAGGGCGGCGAATGAGGAAGAGCCTCGACGGATATGAATGACCTCGTAGGGAACACGAACGTGGACGACGCAGCACGCAGGCGAACGACGGCGTTCTGGCATGACAGCAGCACAAATCGAATAGGCCCTTGAGATTTCCGCCTGTTTTATGTCGGGAAAGGACCCTGCGAGAATACCGACTGTCATCCCTATCGATGGTGAAAAGACCAGCAAATGATGGCATTTATTTCACAGCGGCATTACAATCGGGAGCCGGTCGCTTCGTTCGACGGTCGCATTCGAATGGTTTCTTTTCGAATGACTTACGCAAATGCCTTGTTCCACTATCTAGATCTCATGAGTTCGTGATGTTCCGTTGGCTGCGCTATTTTTTGTCATTTATGCCGCAGGCGACGGGTGGGAATCCAGACACGTCGGAACTTTTTTTCGGCTGGACTCTCGAACGCCTAGAAGCGCGTCGCATGCTTACGACGGGGATTTATTTCGACAGCGGGCTGGGGCATGTCCATGTGCAGGGCAGCGACCTTGGTGACTCTGTCGAAATCACCGTCGTCGCCAATGATCAAGTTCGTGTCGCGCTGAGCTATGCGAACGTGACGAACGCGAAATTTTTTGACAGGACTGCCGTCGGCCAGATTAGCTTCAATGGCGGGCCGGGTGACGATCAATTCTACAATCGCACCGCTATTGCCTGCGTTGTTTTTGGAAATGCGGGATCCGATTTACTTGTCGGGGGCGATGACGATGACCTTCTCGACGGCGGTGATAATGACGATCGACTCGATGGCGCAGCGGGCAACGACATGTTGCGAGGCGGCGAGGGCAAGGACACGATGGTCGGAGGGATCGGAAAGGATGATCTCATCGGCGGGCCGGGCGATGACTTACTGACCGGTCGCGAAGATGCAGATACGCTCGTAGGTNNAAGATACGCTCGTAGGTGAGGCGGGAGCCGATCGATTATTCGGCGACAGCGGCGACGACATCTTCGATGGCGGTGACGGCAATGATTGGCTAATCGGCGGTGCGGGCGCGGATACAATTCAAGGCGGCAAGCACGACGATATTCTATTAGGGGAATCGGGTAACGACAATCTCCTGGGCGGAGAGGGACTGGACTACCTCGATGGCGGTGTCGACGATGACCTGCTGGCCGGCAGCGATGGTACGGATCAATTGTATGGTGGATCAGGGAACGACGGTCTCGATGGCGGCCTAGGGGATGATTATCTCGTCGGAGGACCCGACAACGATCACTTAATCGGCGGACGAGGAGATGATTGGCTGTTGGGTGGGGACGGTCAGGATATCCTCTTGGGCGCACTGGGGTCGGATCGCTTGGAAGGTGGCGCCGGTAACGATCGGCTGCTCGGTGATCCCCAAGATGCTTCCCTCTTGCCCGGTGCTGGTACAAATATCGTGAATCCGAATTATGCCAGTATTTTAGGGTTGGCGATTGATCCCGCCAATAATCCGAACAGCACCTCCGACGATGCCGTGAGGGCACTATTGGAAACGACAGCGTTGACGGATAAGGTTACGATTTTTCACGACTTCGTCACCGATGACTTGTTGGACAACAAGTTGACGACTCTCCAGTTTCTCCACGATCAAGGGATTAAGACGTTTGTTCAACTCTCAGTGCAGTTCCTGGGCGAACCGAATCCACCCGGTGGGCTGCCCAAGACATTTGCTGATCCGCAAGTTCGTCAAGCGTATCTTGATTTGGTGCAGGAGTTTGCCGAGGTCCAGCCGCACCGCATCAACCTGGGTGCCGAAATCAATTTTCTCGAGTTCTTTCGCCCCGCAGAGTTTGCGAACTTCGCCTCCCTCTATCAGGAAGCATATTATCTAGTCAAATCGATATCGCCATCCACGCAAGTCGGTGTATCCATGCACTTGGCCGCGTTTCGTGGTTTAGAACAAATCAACATCCTGGATACGCTCGGGCCTCGTGACTATGTGGGCTTTACTTCATATCCCATTTGGTTGGTGGACGAAGGGTTACTAAATCTGCCGACGGAGATTCCGGCGTCGTACCATACGTGGCTGCGAGATCAACTTCCTAACGAAATCATCGTGTTGAGTGAACTGGCCTGGCCGCACTCCTCGGGAACGGACGAACAAGGACAGCGAGATTTTGTGGCCCGGCTGCCCGAGATGATGTCGGGCCTGCAGCCAGCTGAGATTTATTGGCCTATCGCTCACGATGTAAGCTTTTTTGGTCGCGGCTTGCTGACACCTGAAGCATTAGACTTTCTGAATCAATATAACGTCGATATCGATGAACTGTTCGACCGCTTAAACAACATGGGGTTGCGACATGTACAAGGCATGCCCTACGCAAGCTGGTTTGAAGCGATGACACTTGATTTTGGCAACCACAATCCGGGCCTGACACTCCCGGTTGGCCAGAACGGCCGCGGCGATACGCTGCAAGAACCAAAACGGCTGGTAGAGCCAACGCTGGTGCCGACGTTGCCTCCGATTATCACTAGCGTTGGAAGCGACGCTCTGGACTTCGCAACCAGCGCGAAAGAGAAAGAGAGTCCCACCAGCGATAGGAACGCAGCGCAATTGTCGATCATGATGATCGGCCCAACCACCGATTGGAGACGAGATCTCACCAATATCAAATTCAACTTCAAGGCCAACCAATACGGCCACGAGAGTCTTCTGGCATGGCTCGTTGATTGGCAGTCCACACACGGCCTTGGCGATCTGCCTGAATCGACGTGAACTGCGGCGATGCCACGCAGGATTACGCGTTTCGCAGGGTGAGCTGCGGCGATAGGCACTCGTCACCAACGGAAAGACGCTGCGAAAAAAGTTGGTTTAGCGAGTCTGCTTACCGTGTGCATCGCTGATGCCTGGCCTCTGCCATCTGCCACGTCACCGCGCCAAAGAAGTAGCCCGCAAAAGGAAAAATCAACAGTGCCAGCGTTAACAAGAAGGGAAGTTGGTGGAATCCGTTTAACAAGGACATCGAAATTGCCCAGATGAACCCTGTGAAGATCCCCCAGAGTCCCACCCCAAACGTCCAGATATAGCTCGTGCGTCCCATCCGACGTGTTTTTTCCCATCCACTTGCATATTTCGTAATTTCAGGATGCATTGCCATTGTTCATGCCTTTCGGGGAAGGAGCTTTCCAAGGGGTCGCCCGCGAAGTGCTTGCGACAATGTCTTTTACGCGTGAAATCGCCGGGTGTTACAAGCCAGTACTTGAGGCGAATTGGCTGCGCAATTGGTATGCTTAGGGAATGGCAGACGAATCACTTGGTTCGATATCTCTTTTTTTTCAACAATTGCAACAAGGAGATCGGGAGGCTGCGCGCCCGATGTGGTTGCGATTTTTTCCCCGGTTGGCGGGACTCGCCCATCGCATTCTTCACAATAAGAGACTTCCTCAATCTGCCGAAGATGCTGTCCAAGAGGCATTCTTTCAATTTTTTCGACGCGTTGAAAAAGGAGACTATCCCGCAGGTCTCCACCGGGACGATCTTTGGCGGCTTCTCAGTACAATGACCGTGCAGGCAGCACGCAAACTTTCGATCCGAGAAGGAGCGCTTAAGCGGGGAGGGGGCCGCGTTTTTTCCGAAGCTGACGCCCTCGGGAATCGAGAAACAAGCATGGATTCGCTAGGCACAACGCTGGCTACGCAAGACTGGGACCTGATGTGTGAAGAATTGATCGAACAACTCGACGAGAATCTTCGCGAAGTCGCGATTCTTCGATTAGGTGGTTATACGAATCCGCAAATCAAGACGATGTTGCAATGTTCGTTGCGGTCCGTTGAGCGTCGCCTTCAAATGATTCGCGTACTTTGGTCGGATGACGTTACTCGCTGATTCAGCGCGAAAGCCATGCTCAAGTTCTTGGCGGGAAAGATGTATGAAAACGATATTACAAAGAATGGGCCCGAGAAAACTGTCAATCATATGAATCCAAAACCGTGCAGAAATTTCCCTTGAGAAAGAACTCTAGCCCTTCCGATCAATCGGCTCCGGCGGATTCCGCTCGAATCGAGCACCTTCGTGTGAGTCATCGGATCTGTTCCGAGTTCGAAGCTCGATGGCATGGATCCAGTCGCATTTCGATTGAAGAACTCCTAGGCCGTTCGCCTGATTTAGATCGCGATTCATTGCTGGTTTGGCTTGTGCGTGCGGAAATGGAGCTGCGCGCCGAAGACTCAATACCTGCAACGAAGGGTGAGTTTCACCAGCGGTTTCCCCAGGATCTTCAAGCCATTGAGTGTGCATTTCAAGAAAGCGATACCGATCAGACCCACGATCGACAAAGTGATCGAACCGAAGCCGCAGAAATCTGCGCTTCTGACTCCCTTACGTCGTATCCAGAAATCCGTCAGCTCGGCCCTTATGACATCCTGGACGAAATTGCACGCGGCGGGATGGGGATTGTCTTTCGCGCCCGCCACCGTCAACTCAACCGAATTGTCGCCCTGAAGGTCATTCGCTCGGGAGAATTAGCCTCCGAAGCTGAACTATCTCGCTTTCGTCTGGAATCTCGCGCAATTGCGGCGCTCAATCATCCTGGAATCGTTCCGATTTACGATGTGGGGGAATCCCACGGAAACCACTATTTTTCGATGCCTCTGATCGCTGGAGAAAATCTCGCCGATCGCATAATTCAACAACCTCTACCACCACTCGAGGCCTCACGCATCGTAGCGACAGCAGCTTCCGCAATTGCGTATGCCCACACTCAGGGAATAATTCACCGTGACCTAAAGCCACGAAACATTCTCCTGGACACGGATGGCAATCCAAGAATTACCGATTTCGGGCTCGCTAAGTGGGGTGCTCAGTCGAACACTCATCGTGACACTGCAAAGTCTCTTTATGATGAAACTGCGACTGGGCAGATCCTAGGCACTCCTTCCTACATGGCCCCCGAACAAGCTCGCGGAAATACTTCGGAAGTGGACAATCGATCCGATGTTTATTCCTTGGGTGCGATTCTCTATGCCCTTGTTACTGGCCGCCCTCCGTTCCAAGCTGCGACGCCACTTGAGACTGTCCGCCAGGTTGTAGACCACGATCCTGTCCCCCCCCGTCGACTAAATTCGCAAATACCCGCAGACCTTGAAACTATCATCCTCAAATGCTTAGCCAAAGAACCGGGATCTCGCTATGCAACGGCTGAAATGCTGGCGGAAGACCTCGAGCGATTTCGAGAGGGACGACCAATCGTCGCAAGACCCGTACCAGGCTGGGTTCATTTAGCACGATGGAGCAAGCGCCAACCGGTTGTTGCCGTGCTACTCTTGGCATTTCTGATTTCGGTCGTAGGAGGGAGTGCGACCGCCACGCTATTTTACCTTCGAGCAAAAGACCAGGCCGAACGAGCCGAACAGAACTTCACATATGCGAGGAACTCTGTTCGTGAGTATTTGTCATCTGTAGCATCGAGCCCCGAGCTTAAGGAAAAGGGGTTGGAACCGCTCCGAAGAAGACTCATCGAAACGGCCAGCAATTTCTACGACCAATTGGCTCAAAAGGAGCCAAAGGATTTTCGAGTCCGCAGCGAACTTGGCCATGCCCTCCGCGACCTGGGAAATATACGGAAGGACCTCCATGATTTAGATGGCGCCGGGCAGACCTTTGCGTCTATGCTGCAAGTGTGGGAGGAACTTAGCCAAGAAGTGCCGCGGAATCCCGAATACTCTCGATGGCGAGCGAATAGCATGATGCTCATCGGGTTGCTGGAAATGCAACGGGGAAATGCCGAGAAATCCCTCCAGTTTCTGGACCATGCCTTACGGCTCATGGTCGACTTGCAAGCAGAACATCCTGAATCTCGCATCTACAGGATGGAGTTTGCCCTTTCGCTCCTCCATCGCAGTCAACTGCATTTTTCGATGGGCAGAAAGCAGGAAGAAGAGGCCGACTATTTGAAAGCCAAAGAACTCATTGATCGGCTTCTCGACGAGCCGGAAGATGAAATTGAAGTGGAAGATACTTTTCTCGATCCCCTCATTCTGATGGGCGTTGCAAGCCAGCGTCAAGGCAAACTCACAGAGGCACTGACGTACTACGAGCTGGCCAAAACACGAGCTGAGCGAGCTGTCCAAGGACGGCCGTTAGATCCTGAGATTCGAAGTATTTTGGCGCGAACCTGGGTCAATTGCGCCCAGCTTTACCAACACTCGCAGCGATTCGAGGAAGCCAGAGCTAATTTCACGAAAGCAAACGATGTCCTTTCCAAACTCACGGACAGTCACCCGTTAGTTGCAGAGTATCGATTCGGACTGGCCGTCAATCAGCTAAATCTTGGAACATTCGAATTCGGACTTGAGCAATGGGAAAAGGCCAAAGCAGCATGGGGCGAATCGCTGGAATTAATGGAAAAGCTCGTACACGATCAACCTCAGGGAGTAGAGTTTCGCCTTACATTGGCTCAAGTGAGCTCGAATCTTGGCAATGCCGAATTCATGCAGGAAAGATATGCTGAGGCTGCCGTCCGTTATCGCAAAGCCATTGACGAGCTGAACGCGCTTCTTATTGAGTTTCCTGCAAACCAAGAATTCGCAGACACGCTCCGCGGAATTCAGGAAAATCTGGCACAAGCCGAATCACGCCTAAAGCAATCCGATCCGTCCGGCGAATAGCCCCACCGAGTTCTTCTGGACATATCGTGCAATCGGCCGATAGCTGACTTCATTGCATCCCCCAGTGTCTTCGAGGCAGCAAACATCTACCGCCATTCCTGCCACGCCAACATTTTCTGGCGAGAATTCCTGGCGGGTCCTCGGAGTTTCTTGGATATCACTTCCTACAACTCCATCGATCCTTGTCGGCATATAACAAAGGGGAATGCCATGCTCTTTTTGCGGCGCTTATTTGGTCTGAGAAACCCAAAGTCCCCTAGCAAGTCGAGAAGCACGCCCAGAAACCTATCCATTGAGACGATGGAAGAACGGATTGCATTTGTGGTGGGCGCTTTCGCAGTCCCCCCGGCGATCGCGGCAGGTACCGGTTGGGATGGAGTTGTTCAATTAACAAATGTCAACGGAGGCTGTACTGGATCGTTGCTGACAACGGGACGACATATCCTGACAGCGGCACATTGCATTACGAACGGAGCCGGCGTGATCGATGCTCCCAATACGACCGTGAACTTCCAAATGCCCGGGCGCACAATCCAAATGACGGTCCCGCAGGCCAACTACTATCTGTACCAGCCCTGGAACGGCACGACCACCAGTGGAAATGATCTCGCGTTGCTGCTATTGCCCGCGTTGGCTCCGTCTGGGCCTGTGGGATTGGGGGCTGAACGCTATGACATTTATCGTGACGGCAACGAGATAGGTCAAAACTTTACCTTCGTCGGATACGGACTATCCGGAACCGGAAACACGGGCACAAATCTCCCTTCGGGAACAAAGAGGCAGGGTCAAAATCGCTATGAAGCGCTGGGACAAGTTGTTGGCGGCCCTGCGAATACATCTCTCGCCTACGATTTTGACAATGGCAATAGCGCCAATGATGCACTTGGAGCTAACCACAGCATTCCGAATCTCGGCCTGGGGGCTGTCGAAGCCAATACAGCCCCCGGAGATTCCGGAGGGCCAAGTTTTATCGGCGGACGGATCGCAGCCATTACGTCCTACGGTTATGGATACGCCGGCTCTCCAGATGTTCTTCCCGGAACCAATTCCAGCTTTGGCGAGATCTCGGTCGACACGCGCATCTCATCCTTCGCATGGTGGATCGATTATGTGACAAGCGGTCGACACGACTTAACGATTGATATGCAAAACCAGATAGTTGGTAATGACGCCGCTCCCGATACCGTCGAGCTGCGAAAGAATGGCGTATTTCTCGATGTAATTGTCAACAATCAACTCTATCACCGTGATCTCTGGTCGGACGTTGGAACTCTGCGATTCTCCGGATCATCCGCAAATGACACGTTCATCGTTCCCGCAGATCTGGGCGGGAACTACCCTCTCATCATTGATGGGCGCGGAGGCAGCAATCAGCTCGTGGTTTATTCACGTAACAATTCACGAACGTACACTGTGACATCTACGTACGTCGACATCACGGGAAATCCGCTCACGAGCCTGCGCTATAGCAATATGTCTCAACTCACGATTGGTGCTGGAGCGAGCGATACTGTCAACGTATGGAGCACAGCCGCAAATACTCCCGTCACGATCCGTGAGGCGGGTACCGTCAATATCGGACCACAAGGACAGCTTGCCAGCATTCAAGGCACCGTCACTATCGATAATCCCCCAAAC
>CXWJ01002137.1_pt1 | contig 17170 bp, 13 predicted proteins | sample 590841 | NCBI WGS metagenome assembly CXWJ01 (sample SAMEA3498367, study PRJEB10139) | wastewater metagenome | biome: wastewater treatment plant; material: activated sludge | place: Austria | collected 2015-01-21 | reverse complement strand
ATATTGCAGTCACCGAGAACCACTTTGGTGTCGCTACCCGCGTAACTGATATCTTGCGGCTCGCCACCGATCACCACGTTCGGATAGATCACATTGTCGCGGCCAATCGAAACGTGTCCCGAAATCGTAACCGAATTCATCAAACGCGTGCCGGATAGAATCCGGGCGTGCGGGCCGAGAACGCAGAACGGGCCGATTTCGACGTCGTCGTCGATCTCTGCCGCGGGGTCAACATGTGCGTTTTCAGCAATGCGAGTCGCCATCGGTGATTACTCCCATTGACTGTCTGGAACGGGCCGTGGACAGGCCGCCGTTCTGGCGGACGCTGGCGTTTTCGGTGATGTGCAAACTACGCGCATCGTCTCTCTTCCACGACGTGTAAGTTTGAGTTGCTCGACTCAGCCTGTTCCAACAATCGCTTGGCCAACTCCGCGTGCAGTTGATGGCCACAGCGAAATCCGACCACGTGACCGACGACTTCACAGCCGGTCAAAGCCAAGTCGCCAACTACATCCAATAATTTGTGGCGCACGCATTCATCGGGAAATCGAAGCGTGTTGTCGATTGGTCCGTGTGGTCCGAAGATCAGAAGATCTTGCGGCGTGACGCGGTGGCCCACGCCTTGGGTCAACATCGCCTGGGCCGTTTCCTGCGGAATGAAGGTGCGGCAAGGCGCGAGTTCACGGCGGAAGGAATCGGGCGTCACATCCAAGGCGTATTTTTGCTTGCCGATGGCGGTCACCGAGCCGTAGTCCAAATCAAACGAGACGGAGAGACCGGCGCTGCGCGGGGGCTGGGCTTCGATCCAGCGTTCGGAATCACCGACTCTCACGGTGCGTTCGACTACGATTTGGCGAACGGGCCCGCGCTGCTCAATGACTCCGGCGGCGTCGATCGCCTCGACGAACGCTTTGGACGAGCCATCGCAGCCAGGCATTTCCTGGGCGTCGACCCAAATCTCGCAGTTGTCGACGCCTAGACCTACCAGGGCGGCAAGCACATGCTCGACCATTTCGACCCGCACACCATTGTGTTCCAGCGTGGTGCGACGCGGCATGTCGATTCGCGTGGCCGAGGCAACGGGAATTCGGGCCGTGGGGCCAATATCGTGACGAACGAACGTGACGCCAGCCCCTTCGTGGGCGGGCCAGAACTCGACACATACGTCCCGGCCGCTGAAGTAGCCGAAGCCAGTGACGGAAGCGGGTCTAGCAAGCGTGCGTTGGCGGCGCGCGACGGGCATCGATTTCTGACTCCCAAGCGGGGTAGCGTCCGTAGTGGACATTTGCGGCAGGATGTGCCGCACCTGAAAACAACTCGCTGAGGGCCGGCCTGAATCGGCCGAGCCCTGCAGATGCGTATCATACCCGTTTACCGAGGAAGCTGCGTCCCAGGAGCCTGCGGGCGAGTAGCCGAATTCGCATTCACCTGATCTCGATTCAAGAGCGTGAGCACGTCCGGCGTAATGTCGATCTGATCTTGCCAGACGACGGGCTTGTTGATTTCTCGCAACACGTCTTCGCGCTTGTTCGGGTCGACCTGTTCGCCATTGAAGCGAATGACCAGTCCGATATCGCGGCGCTTGGCGTATTGATCAACTGCGTTGACGACTTCGAGATAGGTTGAATAGTAGACCTTCGCTTCGCGTTCTAGGAAGTCTTTGCGAAGACGTCCCATCTTGAGTTGGAAGTCGGCCGTCATGCGGGCGACCTCTTCATCCAACGCTTTGAACTCGGCGGTGCCGGCGTTGTACGAATTGCGCTGTTGTTCTTTCTGAGCCACGGCCTCGCGATCTGCTTTGAGATCCGTTTCGATCTTTTCCATTTCACTCTTCATGCCTTCCATCGTGGTCCGAAAACGCTCATGCTTCTTGAAGATGAAGCTGATGTCGACCACGGCTACGCCGTGTTTGGTGGCGTTGGCTCCAAACGGAGAGGGCCCTTGGCCTGCGGCCGCGGGGGCCGAAGGCAAACCGGGCTTCGCTGGGTTCGCGCCGATTGGATTGGCCTGCTGGGCCATGGCGGAAAGGGACAAAGCCGCAACGGCGGCGCACACAAACAGAAGCATTCTCACGTCAGCACTCCTTGCTGTAAGGGGGTCGTCCTTGACCATCCGTGGAAACCAGGTCAGCGCCGGCACTCGATCGCCGCACGTCGCGGGAAATAGCCTGGCTGCAAAATGCGGGGCGTATTCTGGCGAGAAGGGCGATTCTCGTAAAGCCCATTATTTTGGGGAGATTTACCCACTCAGTTTCCTCAAAAGCTTTTTTTCTGCCTCGGCTGGCCCCTACTCGCCACGGCCTCTGCTCGATAGGGCCTCTGCTCGATATGGCTCAAGGTGCGCAAAATTCCTCCCCCCTGGCATGGGCGCTGATTCTCGGCGTTTTCCTCAAGGTGCGCAAAACTCCCCCCACTAATTTTGCGCACCTTGAGTTATCAGGAGGGGGCATCGGCGTCAGGGGCTGGTCGTTAGTCGTTAGTCGTTGGGAGTAAGGTAGAAGCAGGGAAGGGAGACGGCCCAACCCTAGCACAGGTGCTGGCCTGATTTCAACAAGAAAGTGTGGCCACCCCGGTGGCCAAAAGTAATGGCTTGACACGGTTTGGAACAAGCGGCATGGCGAGAAGGGCGATTCTCGTAAAGCCATTATTTGGGGAGTTTGTCGCCAGTTAAGATGTTCCGCAGCCACTTGCTATCAACGAATGAAAACGCTGACGGCCCTCAACAAATCCGAGAACTGACGGTCTCAAATTCTCGGATGCGTTTGTCCCAATGCAAAAAAAAAACGCTCGCGAATTCCGCTTTTGACACGGGAGCCTTCGCGCACTATTCTCCGCCCCCGTTTCGGAAAACTTCCCGAGAACGGCCCGAAAACCGGCTTGCAGTGGGCAAAGGTGATACGTTGAATTCTTCACAGCGCGTGCTCATCGTGGATGAATCGGCCGACGCCCGAGAGGTGCTCCGCACCTTGCTCGAAGAGCGGGGAGCCACCACGATCGAGGCGCAGCGACCGGAGCAAGCGGTAAAGTTGGTAGAGTTTCACCAACCCGACCTGATTGTGCTCGACGCGGAGAGCGACCGCAGTGCCAGCGGCAGCGCCACCCATTCTCTCCAGGCGGTTGCCAGCCGCAGCGATACGCCAATCGTCATTCTGGGCACTCTGCGCCCGCAGCGCGAACAAGTTCCAGCGGGGCAAGTCTTTTCCAAGCCCTACCATTATGGGCCGCTAATCCGTAGAATAAGGGACTTACTGGACGCCGCGTGATGGCGGCCAGTCAGGCTCTTCTACGGCGACCCGCTGCTAGGGGGATAGTCCCCGTTTCTTGTTCCTCGTTGCACTCACGACAACATCTTGTGTGACAAGAAACAGGGACAGTCCCCAGGAGAATTCTTATCGTGCCGTCACTGTTCGTGATTCAGGGCCGCGATCAAGGTACGCGGTATCGTCTCGATGAGCCGAGCGCGACGCTCGGCCGGGGGACGACCAATTCCGTGCAGTTGCACGATACGGAGATCTCGCGCGAACACGCCGAGTTGCGCCGGCGCGGCGATGTCTTCGTGATCCGCGACTTGGAAAGCTCCAACGGCACGTTCGTCAACGGCGTTCCGATCAAGGAATGTGAGCTGGCAAGCGGCGATCAGTTGCAATTGGGCCGCACGCTGCTCCTCTACACCGGGGTCACCGAAGGCCGTTACGATGACCTGGCGGACAAGATCAACATCGTGGACCACAATGTTGAGGACGATGGTTCGCGAATCGTCCACTCGATGCATCAGTCCGAAGGGAGCGAAATCCTCTCCCCGCCGATCGACGAGACATCGTCCCCTTGGTTGGCCCGCGCGCGCAGCAACCTGCAGATCATGTATCGCACGGCGCTCGCTGTCAGCCATACGCTGGATATCGATCAGTTGCTGGCTCGCATCATGGACATGATCTTCGAGTGGGTAGACGCCGACCGCGGTTGCATCATGCTCAAAGATACCGACACGGGGCAGTTGGTGCCGAAAGTCCGCCGGCATCGTCGCGGATTGCAGAGCGAGGAGCGGATTACGATCAGCCAGACGATCCTGGATTACGTCGTGGAGCGCAACGAGGGAGTGCTGACCAGCAACGCGCGGGATGACGATCGTTGGGACGCCGCCAAGAGCATCTTGCGGCTGGGCGTGCGCGAAGCGATTTGCGTGCCGATGCAGGGGCGATACGACGTGGTCGGCGCAATCTATATCGACACTTCGCTCACGCCGCAGCGTATTCTGCAACAAGGCTCCGCCAACAAATTTACGCAGGAACACCTGAAGTTAATGATCGCCATCGCGCATCAGGCCGCGCTGGCCGTGGAAGACACGTCGTATTACAAAGCGATGGTGAAAGCGGAGCAGTTGGCCGCGGTGGGGCAAACGATCGCTTCCCTTTCGCACCATATCAAGAATATTCTGCAAGGCGTCCGCGGCGGCAGCTATTTGATTGAAATGGGCATCAAGGACCACGCCAAGGCCATTTCGACCGATAGCGTGAACGTGGAAGCCGCGCAGAAGGCCGTGAGCAATATGCGGAAGGGGTGGGCGATTGTCGAAAGGAACCAAGAACGCATTTCGGCACTCGTGATGGACATGCTCACGTTCAGCAAGGAGCGTGAACCCGTGCCCGAGCCGTCCAACCTCAACGAAGTGACGGCTGAAGTCGTGGAATTAATGAGGTCGCGGGCTGCCGATGAAGAAGTCGAGATTATTTGGCTGCCGGCGCCGACGATGCCCACGCTGATGTTCGACCCTGAGGCAATGCACCGCGCGATTCTGAATATCGTAACCAACGGAATCGATGCCTGCCACGAACGCGAAGGGGGCCATGTGGAAGTGCTCACGCAATATAGCCACGAAGAACGGATGGCGCGCGTACAAGTGGTGGACAACGGCAGCGGAATCGAAAAAGACGACCTCGAAAAAATCTTCAGCGTGTTCGTCTCGCGTAAAGGGGGACGCGGCACCGGTTTGGGCTTGCCCGTGAGTCAAAAAATTCTTCAAGAGCATGGCGGACGGATTCGCGTCGAAAGCCAGGTGGGACAGGGAAGTCGTTTCACTCTGGAGTTCCCCGCCACCACGCCACATACCACGGCCGGCGATCATCCCTCGATCGTGCGTGGCAGTACGAACATCGAACATCTTTCGGCAGATAGCTCGCACAGTTCCCATTTGTCTGGCACTTCTTAAGCCAGTAGACGGTGTGGGTGCCATTACACGTCTTGAGAAATCTGAAAATGGCAGAGCGATATTGGATCAGCCACGTTTGCCGAGAACATTGAAGACTCCCGATCCCCTCTTCGACGCCACCCAGCTTCGCGCTGCCAGCTTTGTCCGGCACGTCGAGATTCACGACGAATTAAGATCAACCAACACTCGTGCTGGCGAATTAGCATGCGATGCGCGCGTTGAGCTACCCGCCTTGGTAGTCGCGCGACGACAAACGGCCGGCAAAGGGCGCGGCGAGAAAACCTGGTGGTCGGCCGAGGGAGCGCTAACGTTCAGCCTGCTCATCGAGCCCGCCGCGATGGGAATCGAAACATTCGATTGGCCGCGGCTATCGCTCGCCACGGGAGTGGCCATTTGCGATGGGCTTCGTTTCGAAGCGCCCAAGGCCCACTTCGGCATTAAGTGGCCAAATGATGTCTATCTCAACGATCACAAAGTCTGCGGCATCCTTATCGAATCGCCCGGCGGTATGGCACCGGCTAAAGATCGGTTGATCCTGGGGATCGGCATCAATGTGAACAATTCTTGGCAAAGCGCGCCGCACGATGCGGGGCCACGCGGTACTGCGCTGTGTGACGCCACCGCCAAGCAGCACGATCTGCAAACCGTTTTGGTTCATTGCCTACAGGCAATCGAAAGGCGGGGGCAACAATTAGGAGACGGGAACCCAGAGCTGTCAGAGACTTGGCAGCGGCTCGATTGGCTAGTCAACAGACGAATCGAGGTCCACGCAGACGAGCGTTCGACCGAAGGCGTCTGCCTGGGAATTGAAGACGATGGTGCGCTCCTCATCGAAAATGACTTCGGGCAACACCGCCTGTACAGCGGCTCGATTCGCGTGATGGAACCAAGCCGGGACAACGCCGAGACTACGGAATGACGTACCCCGCTGGAACGCCCACGAATGGGTTGTTTCGCTTTTCACGGCCAATCGTCGTTGGCGAACCGTGGCCGGGCAGGACGATTGTGTCTTCTGGCAGCGTGAAGAGCTTGTCGTGGATTGCAGCGCGCAGGGCGTCAAAGTCGCCATCCTGAATATCGGTGCGGCCAACACTATTTCGAAACAACACATCGCCACCAAAAACCTGCCAAGGCTTCGTCTGGCGACAGACCAGTACAATATGGCCGATTGAGTGGCCGGGCGCTTCGAGCACATCGAGCTGCAGCCCGGCGGCGTCATATCGCTCCCCCTCGCGAAGCGTGCGATCCGCTGGCGGGCTGACGATTGGGAACCCGAATGCGGCCGAAAAGTTCAATTCGGGGTCGGTTAACTTGGGCGCGTCGCCCACCCCAATCACAATTGGACANNGCGCTCCTTCAGGGCTTGATTTCCGCCAATGTGATCGCCGTGCCCATGCGTGCAGACGATGGCCGCTGGGGTGAGCCCCTGCTCGTCGAGATAATCGATAATAGCCTCGGGCTCTAAACCGGGGTCGAAAACAATGCATTCCTTTGAGCCATCAAAATGGGCGATATAGGTATACTCGTCAAATGGCTTAGACAGGATTTTCCCCACGTGAAGTGTGCGTTCGGCCACGGGCCAATCTCCCTTCCGCTGACAAGGCGGGTCGTCTAGGATGTTTCATCCGGCTAGAGCGGCTGCGGAAACCGTTTAGCCGCAGTTTGCCGACTAGGATTGTAATTGTTTGCCTGTTGCCTCGCGAGTATCGCGGATTGGCAACCACCAGTGACAGGCAATTGGAATGGATTCCCACTCACCCCAAGTTCCCACCACGACGCGCCTTCGTCCCCGCTTTAATTTGAACGGCGCTCTGGTTGTCAGGAGACCAACAATGTTCCATCCTGCGCGGCTTGCCAGACTTCAAACGCTCGCGTTTGTTGCCATTATGTCGCTTTGTTCGTCTTGGATTGCCACCTGCAGCGCGGAGCCGACCCAACCGGTCTACCGAGTAGCCAATGACACGCCGGCCGCCCAACCCGCCGTTCCGGCAGCGCCCGTTGCCGTCGCCACTCCGGCCGCTGAGACCGTGACGGTACCCAAGATTGATCTGACCCAGCAACCGGGCGAACATCCCCTGGCACCAGTGATTCGCACCCTCAAGGCGTGCGGCGAACACATTGACAGGAACATTCGCGATTACTCTTGCACGCTAGTGAAGCGCGAGCGCGTGGATGGTGAACTGGGAGATCCTCAACATATCTTCATGAAAATTCGCCAGGAGCCGTTCAGCGTTTATATGTCGTTCTTGCAGCCGTACCAAGGCCGCGAAGTGGTTTACGTAGAGGGCCAGAACGAGAACGAAATGGTGGTTCTGGAAGCCGGGTGGAAGCGCAAGGTGCTCGGCAAGCTCCACTTGGATCCGGAGGGGACGGTCGCGATGAGCGGCCAGAAATACCCAATCACTCGGGTAGGCATCCGGAACCTGACGACGCGACTGATTGAGATGTTTGAGGCCGACACCAAGTTCGCGGAGTGCGAAGTGACCTCAAAGCCCGACATGAAAATTGCTGGGCGGCCGACGACTTTGATCCAGATCGTCCATCCGATTGCGCGCCAGAACTTTCATCACCACGTGGCTCGGATCTTCATGGACAATGAGTTAGGAATACCCATTCACTACGACGCCTTCTCATGGCCGGCTCAAGCAGGTCAACTGCCACCCTTGGAGTTGAGTTATACCTACACAAATCTAAAACTCAACAACGGCTACACATCTCGCGATTTCGACACCGAGAACAATCCGGATATCTTTAAGCTGTAGGGAACAGGAGATAGGACTCAGGGAGAGTGGGCGATAAACTTTTTCTCCCATCACCTGAATCCTGTCTTCTCAATCCTTTTTTAATACGCATTTTTCTGCGAGACGACCACTAACAGAGTCTTGCACAAGATTTTGAGGTCCATCCAAAAGGACCACTCGCGAATGTATTGGTGATCGCAGGCGACGCGGCCTTCCATTTTCGCCAGCGTTTCGGTTTCGCCGCGAAAGCCGTTCACCTGGGCCAGGCCGGTGATGCCCGGCTTCACCTTGTGACGCAGCATGTAGCCGTCGATTTGTGATCGATACTGCTCATTGTGGGCGTTTGCATGTGGACGGGGCCCCACCAGCGACATGCTACCGTCGAGGACGTTGAACAACTGAGGCAGCTCGTCGAGCGACGTGCGGCGAAGCACACGGCCCACAGCCGTAATTCGGTTGTCATTCGCAGTGGCTTGCTGCACGACTGTGCCATTGTCACAGCAACTCATTGAGCGAAACTTCCAAACTAGAATCTCGCGGCCGTCCAAGCCGTACCGGCGTTGGCGGAAAAAGACCGGGCCGGGCGACGTGGCTTTGATCAATCCGGCGATGATCAGCATCGGTACGGCAGCGGCGGCCAACAGAATCGACCCAGCGATCAGATCCACGGTCCGTTTGAGCAGGCCATCGACGCCATAGAGCGGATTTTCGAACACGCTCACCGCGGGCAGGCCGTTCACATTCGTCCAACGAGCGTGGAGCAATTCGAAAACGAAAAAGTCCGGAACAATGTAAACGCTGGCGGTTGTGTCGGCAAATTTGGCGAGTACGTCGCGAATCCGGTCCTCGGCACGCATCGGGAAAGTGATGTAAATGATATCCACCAAACCGCGGCGGGCCCGGTGGACGAGCTCGTCCAGGTCGCCGATGCGTTTGCCAACGTCGCCGGGCAAGCGTTCCGTGCGATCCGCGGGTCGATCGTCATAGAAACCGACCTGTTTCAAACCCATTTCCGGGGCGCTGGCGATATTGCGGGCAAGTTGGACGCCCAATTCGTTCACGCCGCAGACCGCGTAAGTGCGGGTGTTGAAACCCCGACTACGCAAATGTCGTTGCAGATTCCGTAACACAACGCGAGCGGCGACCATCAAAGCGGGCGTGCTGAAAATCCAAATCAGCTTCGACTCATAGGAGAAATCGGCATTGTATTTCGTTATCAGGCCCGCCCCCAAAAGCACGGGCACTGTGTAGGCCCAACTCGCAATCACGCAGGCAATTTCGCGCCAGATCCGGCTACCACGCCAACTGCGATAGAGGCCGCTGAGTTCGGCAACCACGTGGTGGACGAGGATCGTGGCGGCGGCAATAGTCAGCATTTCCGGCAATGCGGCCGCTTCTGTGTGGATGAGGGCGAAGCGGACCGTGAAGCAAATCACGGCCGCGTCAATCAGTCGGTGAGAGCTATGAAGCAAAGATTCGTGGTACGTGATGCCGCGAGTGACAGGCGACATAAATTAGGCCTCGGTGACGAAGGATGATCCGTGGGCCTGACCCTCCGCACTCGCGGGGCGGCTCCAGCCTCCACCCTGAGTGCTTGCAACGCACATGCCGACGGCTGGCCACCCCACCCGAATACTCCAAAACTGCCGCTCTTCAGCCGTATTTGAGTGGTTTCACCTATCAAACGGCTGTGAGGGCCCAGGATGGCGGCGTCTCGATGTGGTTTTTCCGCAACAGACCAGGTGATTTGGGATGTCGAGACTCACCCGCGCCCCATGCAAGCAGAAATCGGGAACTTTTTCCACGGGGGAGCACGTCCAAGGAATGCAGGTAGCGCACGGTTTCCCGGTTCGGTCCGAAAAACAGGTGGACCAAACCGCGACGCAACACGTACAACAGGGGAACCCAACCTGGGAAGATTTAGGTCCGGAACTGACAGCCGCGGTTATCTTGCGCCTATACCCGCGGCGTTTGGTTCCTGGCCCCCCTGCCCTCTCCGGTATTGGCTCTAAGGAACATGATGATGCAGCGGTTGGCTCTCCTACTGTCGCGCGGTTTGATCACGGCAATATTCCTAGTGTTCGCGTCTTCCAGCATGGCCGAAGCCCCCCCCTCTGCAGAGTCTTTAGCGAAACTATACCAGGAGGGCAACTATGCAGATGCTTACAAGGGCCTGCGAGAACGGCTGCTCGATAAACAGACGCCTTCCGAAGGGTTGGCAAAAGATTTTCAGACCGCGGTGGCCTGCCTGGCACAACTGAATCGCGTGGACGAAATTGATGCGTTCCGTGAACAGGTGATTGCCGTGCATTCCGCAGACTGGCGATTGCTGGCTGCAGTGGCCGCATCGTATATCGAGGTGGACCATCATGGCATGCTCATCGGAGGCGAGTTCCATCGGGGACAGCCGAATGGGCAAGGCAAAGTGGTTCACTCCACGGAGCGCGATCGGGTCCAAGCGCTGCGCCTCTTTTTGCGGGCGAAGGAACTGGCCAGCGCGAGCGGCGAGAAGATCGATGCGGCTCCCGTGTTCGAATCGTTCGCTCAGGCCTTGCGGCTGGGACGCGACGGGCAAGCGCGCTATCGGCTGCAATCGCTGACCGACTTGGAAGCGCTGCCCGATTACGACGAAGGCTGGGGATACTACGGCGGTGAGCCAACAGGCGCTGCCGTGGACGCCGAAGGAAACCCGGTCTTTTACTCTCTGCCGGCGAGTTGGGATGCGGCCAAGAATGACGGCGAGCGTTGGCGGTGGGTTCTCGCAACCATGGTGGAATGGGAGCCGGCTCGGAAGATCAACGAACTGATGGTGCGGGGGGCCGAACTGCAGGCGGAGTTTGGCGTTGAGACGATGGCCGACTTTCGGACGCTGCTAGCTCCACCAGACCAAGACGCGACGAAAGAAGCTGGTGACGCCAGTGGCCCGTGGGCCGTGGATACGCTGGGCGAAGATGAAACGATCGCCCGGCTGGCCACGGGGATCAAACGTTTCAAACTGCCGGACGAGCACAACTTCATCAAGCTTTATCAGCAAGCGGCAGCTTTGGAAGCCCTGCCCAACCATAAGCAGGACATCCTGAGTACCATCCAACGTCTGGCCAGCATCTTCGAAAACCGTCGGCAGTACCCACGCGCGGCCGAGTATCTGCGGATGCNNAGTATCTGCGGATGCTGTTGCAACGGGACGAAAAAGAGGGGGGTAAGCGGTCGGCCCAGCAGCAATTGGATCAGGTCGTCGGCAATTGGGGACGCTTCGAGGGGGTGATGTCGCAGCCGGCCGGCAAAGGAGCGACGGTCGACTTTCGTTTCCGCAACGCCAAGAAGGTGGAATTCGTCGCCAACGCGGTTGACGTTCGCCGATTGCTCGAAGATGTGAAAGCGTACCTCAAATCGAATCCGAAACAGCTCGATTGGCAGAAAATCAACATTTCTGAAATAGGATATCGCCTCGTTCAGGAAAACCAAGAGCAATATGTCGGCAAGGAGGTCGCCCGCTGGAGCCTGGATCTTGAGCCGCGCGACAAGCACTTCGACAAGCGGATCACAGTCACGACGCCACTCCAAAAAGCTGGCGCGTACCTTGTCACCGCCAAGGTCGAAGGGGGCAACACATCGAAGATCGTCCTCTGGCTCTCCGATACGGCGATGGTCCGGAAGCCGATGCCCGATAAATCGTACTATTTTGTGGCCGATGCAGTTACGGGCGAACCGATCACGAAAGCGAACGTCGAGTTTTTTGGTTATCGCCAGCAGCACTTGGACAACAACAACTATCGCGTCGAAACCAAGAATTTCGCGGAAACGACGGATAAGGACGGCCAGGTCTTGCTGCCCATCGCAGCCGAAGATAAAGAGCCGCGGCAGCGTGAGTACCAGTGGGTTGCCACGGCGACCACGCCCGACGGGCGGTTGGCCTACCTTGGTTTCCACAATGTGTGGCGGGCCGAGTATTACGACGCCCAATACAACGAAACCAAAACGTTTGCGATTACCGATCGGCCCGTCTATCGGCCGGGGCAGACGGTGCAATTCAAGTTTTGGATTCGCCAGGCTCAGTACGATGGCGAGGACAAATCGCAGTTCGCCCATCAGTCATTTGCCGTCGAAATCCACAATCCAAAAGGCGAGAAGGTTTTTTCGGAGACCCTCACGTCCGACAATTACGGCGGATTGGCCAGCAAATTTGAACTGCCAAACGATGCCTCGCTGGGTCAGTACCAATTGGTGGTCGTCAATCGCGGCGGCGGCACGTTTCGCGTCGAAGAATACAAAAAACCGGAATTCGAAGTCACGGTCGATGCACCGAGCGAGCCGGTGATGCTTGGCGAGAAGATTACGGCCACGATTCGCGCTAAGTACTACTTCGGTTCACCGGTCGCTAGCGCCACGGTGAAGTACAAGGTCCTGCGGAGTGAAAACACCTCGCGCTGGTACCCGCCAGGACCATGGGATTGGTTGTATGGCCCCGGCTATTGGTGGTTTGCATACGACTATGATTGGTATCCTGGGTGGTCGCAGTGGGGTTGCCGGCGGCCATCGCCGTGGTGGTATTGGAACCAGCCGGCACCGCCCGAAATCGTCCTGCAGCGTGAAGTGCCTATCGGGTCAGATGGCACAGTCTCCGTCGAAATTGACACGGCCCTCGCCGCAGCCGCCCATCCTAACCAGGATCACCGCTACTCTATTCAAGCCGAAGTCGTGGACGAATCGCGGCGCACCATCGTTGGTAGCGGCGAAGTCCTCGTCGCCCGCAAGCCGTTCCAAGTCTTCACGTGGGTGGATCGCGGCTACTACCGCGTGGGCGACACAGTGGCAGCCAGCTTCGCCGCCCGCCGACTCGATAACAAGCCGGTAGAAGGGGCAGGCAAGCTTCGTCTGCTTAAAGTCACTTACGGCGAAGCGCCCGAGCGGAAACCGATCGAGACCGAAGTTCGCACATGGGACTTGGCCACGAATTCCGAAGGCCGGGCCGAATTACAGATCAAGGCCTCTGAAAAGGGGCAATATCGGCTGTCGTACACCGTGACCGATAAAGCGGGCCATGAAATCGAAGGGGGCTACCTGTTCACGATCATTGGAGAGGGCTTCGACGGCAGCGAGTTCCGCTTCAATGACTTGGAAATCGTGCCTGATAAACGCGAATACGCACCAGATGAAAAAGTGCAATTGCAGGTGAACACCAACCGTACCGGCTCCACGGTGCTGCTTTTCATTCGACCGGCCAATGGGGCGTATCTGCCGCCGCGAATACTGCGGCTGGCCGGCAAGAGCAGCGTGGTCGACGTGGACGTCACCCAAAAGGACATGCCCAATTTCTTTGTGGAGGCAGTGACGATTTCCAACGGGCGCGTCCATACGGAGGTCCGCGAAATTCACGTGCCGCCGGCAAAGCGGATTCTCAACGTCGATGTGGCTCCCTCGGCCGACGCATTTCAACCCGGGCAAAAAGCGAAAGTGAAACTCAAGCTCAGCGATGCCGAAGGGAAGCCGTTCATCGGTCAGACTGTGCTTTCGATTTTCGATAAGAGCGTGGNNTGGAATACATATCCGGCGGCTCGAATGTGCAGGACATCAAGGCGTTCTTCTGGAAGTGGCGTCGGCAACATCGTCCTTATCTCGAAACTAACTTGGACCGCTGGTTCAACAATCTCGTTCCGCCGGGGCAAATCGGCATGAACGACTTAGGCGTGTTTGGGAATCTGGTGGCAGATGACAGCGGTGGCATGCCGGGTTCGGGCGGCGGAGTTGCTTTTGGAATGGGCGGTCGCGGTGGCGTAGATCGGGGGCGGCCTTCTTCACGAGCAACGATGCTGGGTAAAGCGGTTCAGCGTGCGGCGCCCATGGCTAAATCGGCTGCTGAAGATTCGCCTTTGGAAGCCTCAAGCGATTTTGACAGCCGCGAGGATCTATCCGCAGGACCGCCACCGGGCGCGCCGCTAGCCGAGGCTGCTGTCCGCAAAGAATTCGCCGACACGGCGTTGTGGAACGCGGCGATCGAGACCGACAAGGATGGCCTGGCCGAGGTCGAGCTTAGCATGCCGGAGAACCTGACGGCCTGGCGGATTCGCGCCTGGAGCATGGGCCACGGCACGCGCGTCGGAGAGGCCTCGGCCGAAGTGGTCACGCGTAAAAACATCGTCGTCCGCATGCAAGCACCACGGTTCTTTGTGGAACGGGACGAGGTAGTGCTGAGCGCAAACGTGCATAACTACTTGCCGACCGCGAAGTCCGTGAAAGTGCGGCTGGAGCTGGATGGCAACACGCTGGAACTCCCCAACGCCGCCGAATCGACGATCGAAGTGCCGGCTGGCGGCGAACAGCGCGTGGATTGGCGAGTGAAGGCGCTGCACGAAGGAGAGGCCGTGCTGCGGATGCTCGCGCTTACTGACGCTGAATCAGACGCCGTGCAGATGAAATTCCCGGTTTACGTTCACGGCATGTTGAAGATGGACAGCTTCAGCGGCGCGCTGCGTCCCGACGAACGGCAAGGCGCGTTCGAAATCACCGTTCCCAGCGAACGCAGGGCCGAGGAAACGCGGCTCGAAGTGCGCTATTCGCCCACGCTGGCCGGCGCGATGGTCGATGCCCTCCCCTACCTCATCGACTATCCCTACGGCTGCACGGAACAAACGCTCAACCGCTTCCTGCCAGCCGTTATTACCCAGCAGACACTCCTCAAGATGGGCCTTAACTTGAAGGCAATTGAAGAGAAGCGGACGAACCTTAACGCTCAGGAGATCGGCGACGACGCAGCGCGGACCAGGGGTTGGAAGCGATTCGACCGTAACCCCGTCTTCGATGAAGCGGAACTAACCAAGATCGTCAAAGCGGGCGTCAACCGGCTCACCGAAATGCAGCTTTCCGACGGCGGCTGGGGGTGGTTCAGCGGCTGGGGCGAGCAGAGTTCGGCTCATACTACTGCCACCGTCGTGCACGGCTTGCAAATCGCCAAGCAGAACGACGTGGCGCTGGTGCCAAATGTTCTGGAACGTGGCGTGGAATGGCTGAAGAATTACCAGGCGGATCAACTTCGACGGTTGGCCAACATGGACGATGCCGGCAAAGTCATTGACAAGAACAAACCGGCCAAGCCATTCGCGGACGATTTGGATGCGCTCGTATATATGGTATTGGTCGATGCCGGCGAGACTAGCGAGCCGATGCGCGATTACTTGTACCGCGACCGCACCAAGCTAGCCGTTTACAGCCTCGCCACCTTTGGCCTCGCGCTCCACAAGCAAGACGACGGCGAGAAACTGGCGATGGTCCTGCGCAACATTGGCCAGTACGTCGTCGAAGACAATCAAAACCAAACGGCTTACCTCAATTTGCCTGGAAACCAGTGGTGGTATTGGTATGGCAGCGAATACGAGGCGCACGCCTATTATCTAAAACTGTTAGCGGCAACCGAACCGAAAGGACGCGTGGCCTCTCGGCTTGTGAAATACATGATCAACAATCGCAAGCATGCCACCTATTGGAACAGCACGCGCGATACGGCGTTGGTCATCGAAGCGCTGGCCGACTACCTCAAGGCCAGCGGAGAGGATAAGCCCGATTTGACGGTCGAGGTTTGGCTCGACGGCCAAAAACGTAAGGAAACGAAGATTGACGCCGAGAACTTGTTCACTTTCGAGAATTCTTTTGTGTTGACCGGCGCCGCTCTCGAACCAGGCCGACATACAGTGGAAGTGCGCAAAACGGGCAGCGGCCCGTTGTACTGGAATGGCTACCTGTCTAACTTCACACTCGAAGATGACATCCGGCAAGCCGGGCTGGAATTGCAGGTCGCACGGCACTATTACAAGCTGACGCCGGTCGAAAAATCGATCGAAGTTGCGGGCGGTCGCGGCCAAGTGGTGAATCAGCAGGTCGAAAAATACGAACGCACGGAAATTCCCAATCTGGGCGGTGTGGCAAGTGGCGATTTGATCGAGATTGAGTTGATCGTCGAGTCGAAAAACGACTACGAGTACATCCTGCTCGAAGACATGAAGGCCGCGGGTTGCGAGCCGGTCTCCGTGCAGAGTGGCTATAACGGCAACGAGTTGGGTGCGTACATGGAACTGCGGGACAATCGCGTTTCGCTCTTCGTAAGCCGTCTGCCACGCGGCAAGCACAGCGTGAGCTATCGAATGCGGGCCGAAATCCCCGGCCGCTTCAGCGCACTGCCGACAAGGGCCTCCGCGATGTACGCGCCAGAGTTGAAAGGCAACTCCGACGAGTTAAAGCTGCGAATTGAGGACAAGGCATCCGCACAATCTCCAGCGAAATCCGGCGAATAGTCGTCTGTAAATGACAATTGGTCAAGCAGCATCTAGCCAATGCTGCGAAAATCTTTAAGATCGACGCCATGGATGGCGCTTGCGCCAATGGACAGACCTCTATCGCCCCGGTGCTCGTGGATTCTCCCATGTCGACTGTTGCCACGGAAAAGGTTCTCGTCGTGCCCACAGAATTGTTTCACGAGCTGGGCCATTTTCAGGGCTTCTCGGCCGACGTAAGTCGGTATCTGCCGCAGTTATTGAATGGCGATTTGGTCGCATACCGGCCGCGGGGAGAGATGGAAGAAGACCCCAGCTTCAAGCAACTCATTCCGTACGTGCTGTTTCGCTGGATTGATGAAGCAGGTACGACTCACTTATTCGAGTACTTGCGTGGCGGAGGACAGGGCGAACGTCGGCTTCATGCCAAACGGAGCGTGGGTGTGGGGGGGCATATTTCGTCGATCGACGCGGATGCGGGCGACACGCACGACGCCTACCAGGAAGGCTTAGCCCGCGAACTGGCCGAAGAAGTGGCGATTGGAGCCGCTTGTACGACCAAGGTCGTGGGACTAATCAACGACGACGAGACGCCTGTCGGCCGCGTTCACTTGGGCGTTGTTCATCTCGCGGACCTGACGGAGCCGCGTGTCGAGCCGTGCGAGCCCGATATTCTGGAGGCCCGCTTTCGGCCGATTGGTGAAATTCTCACTCGGCTCGACCAATTCGAGAGCTGGTCGGAAATCGTGGTGCGGGCACTGTTTGGTTAGGCCGCCGGCGGACATCCCATGGGTAGTGGTGTAAAATACCACGAGATGTCTCCTCCGCCGATCCATCCAATCTACATGGACAACCACGCCACGACGCGGGTCGATCCGCGCGTCGTTGAGGCGATGCTGCCCTATTTCGATGAGAAATATGGCAATGCGCACAGCGTACATATGTTCGGCGAAGTGGCTC
>CXWJ01008929.1_pt2 | contig 17175 bp, 17 predicted proteins | sample 590841 | NCBI WGS metagenome assembly CXWJ01 (sample SAMEA3498367, study PRJEB10139) | wastewater metagenome | biome: wastewater treatment plant; material: activated sludge | place: Austria | collected 2015-01-21 | reverse complement strand
TTGAAGCTGGAGCGCGGCGGGCGGGCGGCGCTGCTCGGCCCCAACGGCAGCGGCAAGAGCACCCTGTTGCGGGTCATCCTGGGCGAGCTGGAGCCGCTGGACGGCGAAGTGGAATTGGGCGAGGGGGTGAGCGTGGGCTACTTCGCGCAGGCCCACGACCGGCTGAACCACGCCGCGCGGGTTATCGACGAGCTATGGGCGCGGCGCGATCTGAGCGAGACACAGGCCCGCGGCTATCTGGCCCAATACCTGTTTCGCGGCGATGACGTGTTCAAGCGGGTCAGTGAGTTGAGCGGTGGCGAGCGCGGGCGGCTGGCGCTGGCCCTGCTGGCGCTGGAGGGGGCCAACTTCCTGCTGCTCGATGAGCCGACCAACCATCTCGACATCCCGTCGCAGGAAGCGTTGCAGGAAGTGTTGGAGGAGTTCAACGGTACGATCCTGCTGGTGTCCCACGACCGCTATCTGATCGACCGGCTGGCGCGGCAAATCTGGGCGCTGGAAGAGGGCGAACTGCGCGTCTACCCGGCGACCTATCAGGAGTACATGGCCCTGCGCGATGGGTCGCCTGCGCCGGACAATGGCGCGGCCGAGCCGGACAACGCGCCTTTGGAACCGGAGCCGACGGCCGCGCCGCCACCCGCGCCGGCAACGGCCGAACAGCCGCCCGCGCCCGCCAAAGGCTGGAGCCGGAGCGCCCGCCGCCAGGACGAGCGCCGCCGCCGCCAGGTGGAGGAGTCGCTGGCCGACGTGGAGTATTGGCTGGCGCAGATCACCGAGGCGCTGGAGGCCGCCCGCGCCGCGCGGGACGAGGGCGAAATCCTGGTGCTGGAGGCCGAAGACGCCGAGGCCCGCGAGCAACTGGAGAGTTTGCTGGCCGAGTGGGAAGTATTGGCGTGAGCGCCCAGACCTGACAGGTTGGCGGATTCCTGTCCGCCAACCTGTCAGGTCTCACTTAGAGCTATGGACGAGAAACAGTTCGACGGGGTTATCTTCGATTTTAACGGCGTGCTGCTGTGGGATAACCATCTGCACGAGGAAGCGTGGCGGCGCACTTCGGCTCGCCTGCGCGGCGCGCCGCTGAGCGATGAGGAGATGCGCCGCGAGGTACACGGCCGGGTCAATCTCGACATCTTCGCCTACGTCCTCGGCCGCGCCGTGGGCCGGGAAGAGATGCAGCCGTTGATGGAGGAGAAGGAGCGCACCTATCGCCAATTGGCGCTGGCGTCCGGGGCCGCGTATCGCCTGTCGCCCGGCGCGGTCGAACTGCTGGACTATCTGGCGGCGGCGGCCATCCAGCGGGCCATCGCCACGTCGTCGCCGGGGGTCAACGTGACCTTCTTCATTGAGCAACTCGATCTATATCACTGGTTCGCCCCGGAGCATATTATCCATGACCGTGGGCTTTATCCCGGCAAGCCCGCGCCGGGGATCTATCTGGAGGCGGCCGAGCGCTTGGGGCCGGCCCCCGCGCGCTGCATCGTCGTCGAGGATTCCATCGCCGGGATCGCGTCGGCCCACGCCGCGGGCATTGGCGGCATCGTCGCCATCGGCCCGACGGCCGAGCACGCGGCGCTGGCGGCCTTACCCGGCGTCGGCGCGGTCATTACCGACTTGCGTCAATTTCCGTGGGCGTGGCTGAGCACAGCGCGGGCCGATGTGCCCGCCGTATTGGGTGAGACCGGGGGCGGCCCCGTCGCTCACCGGGAAGGTTAAGAACCGCCATGAACGACCATTCAGCCGATGAGGCGCAAGCGGCGCGCCACCGGGCGCTGCTGACTTTGGCGAGAGAGTCGATTGCCCATCACGTGGCGACGGGCGAACGGCTGGCCTATGAACCGGAGGACGCCCAGTTGCGCGAACCGGCGGCCGTCTTCGTGACCCTGCGCGAGCGGCCGGAGAAGGGCGCGCCGTTTGAGGAAGGGGAATTGCGCGGCTGCATCGGCCAGATCGAGGCCCAAGACCCGCTCTATGCGGCCGTGCAGGACGCGGCTATCAAGGCGGCCACGGTTGACCCGCGCTTCGAGCCGGTGACGGCCGCGGAGTTGCCGGGCTTGCTCATTGAGGTGTCGGTGCTGTCGCCCTTCCGCCCGGTCGAGCGGCTGGAGGAGATAGCCGTGGGGCAGGATGGGCTGCTCATTGTGAGCGAGCGGCGGCGGGGTTTGCTGCTGCCGGAGGTGGCCCCGGCCTATGGCTGGGGGGCCAGAGCGTTCGTGCGGGCGCTGTGCCAGAAGGCGGGCTTGCCGGGCGATGCCTGGCCGGAGCAGGCGCAGTTATACGCGTTTACGACGGAATCGTTTTTTGAAACAGTGGACAGTGAGTAGTGGACAATGGCTACTGTCCACTGCCCACTACCAACTATCCACTATTTATCCTGTCCGTTGGCCTTGCTCAGCACGGGCAGCGCGTTGCGCCCTTCCATCACCTGCCAGCCGGCGGGAACGCGTTCCAGCGCGCCGTCGCGGGGTTCCTTGGCGAAGAAGTAGATCGTCCGCTGCCGGTGGTTGTTCAACTCCACATCGCGAGCGTGCAGATAGTAGGTCGTGCCTTTGGAATTCTTGTAACTGTAAGCCATGGTTCATTCTCCTTTTCTATTCGGTCGCCCTTTGGTTAAAAAGGTGCGGCCGATCATGCTTACAGTGTAGAGCGAACGGGGCCGGGAACAATAGACCTGGGATATAAAAGCGATATAGACCTGTTGGCGTAGGCGGAACTTCCAGTTCCGCGCCGAGCGTAGGCGGAACTTCCAGTTCCGCGCTGGAGAAAGTGGCAGAGGCGGAACTGGAAGTTCCGCGTTACGAGGCGCGGCCGTGGCAATGCTTGTATTTCTTGCCGCTGCCGCAGGGGCAGGGGGCGTTGCGGGCCACCGGCGGCGCGGCGGCCGGTTGGGGCCGCGCCGCATCCTGGCGGGCCATGTAGGCCATGATGTTGGCCGGCGGCCGTTCCATGCTCAATTCACGTCCCATGAACCGCATGGCCTCGTCCACGTGGTGGAAGAAGCGCTTGAATCCGGCGCACAGGTAGTTGAGACCCGGCTCGCCGTCGGGGGTGTGGATGAAGCGATCCTTGGGGCAGCCGCCGTGGCAGGCGAAGCGCACCTCACACGTGCGACAATAGGCGGGCAGGGCGTCGAACTTGTCCTGGCCGAATTGGCGCTGTTTGTCGGAGGCCACCAGTTCGATGATGTGGTCCTCGCGGATGTTGCCCAGGCGGTAGGCCGGTTCGACGAAGTGGTCGCATGAATAGAGGTCGCCGTTGTGCTCCACGGCCAGGGCGATGCCGCAGGTGCGCGAATGGACGCACAGCCCCGACGGCGCGCCGACCCAATTGGCAAGGGCCACGTCGAACATCTGCACGTAGACCCGGCCTACGTCGCGGCGCACCCACTCGTCGAAGACGGCGCACAGGAAAGCGCCGTATTGGGCGGCGGTCACCGAGCGCTCGGTCACCACGTCGCCGGCCAGCACGTAGAGCGGCCGGTCGCGCCACGAGCGCCACGGCTCGGCCAGGTTGGTCGTGGCCGCGGCCTGCTCGGCCGTCAGGCGCTCCACGATGGGGATGAACTGAATGAATTGCGCCCCCAGCTCGTCGCGGAAGAAGCGATAGATTTCGAGCGGCCGATCGGCGTTGTTGCGGTGCAAGGTGCACAGCACGTTCCACTCGACCTTGTGGCGCTTCAGCATGTCGAGGCCGCGGATCACCCGGTCGAACGTCGGCCCGCCGCCCTTGTCATAGCGGTAGAGGTCGTGAACCTCGCGCGGGCCGTCGATACTGATGCCCATGAGGAAGTTGTTGGCCGCCAGGAACTCGCCCCACTCGTCATTGAGCAGCGTGCCGTTGGTCTGCATGGTGTAATCGATGGTCATGCCCGGCCGGCGGTACTGCTCGGCCAGTGCGACGGCGCGGCGGAAGAAGGGCAGGCCCATCAGTGTCGGCTCGCCCCCCTGCCAGGCGATGGTCACTTCGTTGGTCTGGTGGGCCTCGATGAGCTGGCGGATGTAGGTCTCCAGCAGGTCGTCGGCCATGCGAAAGCGGCTGCCGGGGTAGAGCATCTCCTTGGACAGGAAGAAGCAGTAGGCGCAATCGAGGTTGCAGGTCGCGCCGGTGGGCTTGACGAGAACGTGGAAGCGCGGCGGGGCGGCGGCTGGGAAGTGGGTTAGCATGGGATGATCTTACTCCACTCCCCATCGTACCACACTTACGCTGGAGAAACCTGGGTTTTTGCTGAAAACCCGGTTTCTGTGTCGTTCGTCGTTAGGCGATTTATCGCCGTTCTTCAGAGGAGCACGAAAGGCCCACTACGAACAAAGAGGGCGATTAATGTTGCCACCCCTTGCGAATATTCACTTGATCCACAAAAAGACCTATAATCCTGGCAAAAAGACCGCTAAGAGGAGCAAAACCCATGACCCCCGATTTTGATCGCGCGTTGGATGCTTACGGTGAACTGATTATCAAGGTTGGCCTCAACCTGCAAGCCGGGCAGCGCCTGCTGGTGCGCGCGCCGCTGGAGGCCGCGCCGCTGGTGCGCCACGTGGCCGCCCACGCCTATCAGGGCGGGGCGCGGCTGGTCGAAGTGCTCTGGAACGACCCGCTCCTGGTGCTGGAACGCTATCGCCACGCCCCGCGCGACTCGTTCGCCGAGGTCAGCCAGTGGCTGGTGAATGCCGGGCTGGAATACGCCGAGGCCGGTCAGGCCTTTCTGACCATCATTGGGGTCGATCCCGAATTGCTGAAAGACGTTGACCCGGAACTGGTGGCGACGACCCGCCGGGCGGAGGGGATGGCGGCCAGGCCCCTCTCCCGGATCATCTCGGCCGACGCCGTGAACTGGTGCGTGGTGGGCTATGCCACGGCGGGCTGGGCGGCGCGGGTCTTCCCCGACTTGCCGCCGGCTGAGCAGCAGCAGCGTCTGTGGCAAGCCATCTTCCGCACCGTGCGCCTCGACGCGGCCGACCCGGTGGCTACCTGGGAGAGCCACTCCAATCAACTGCTGGCGCGCACGGCCTTTCTGAACGAGAAGCAGTACACGGCGCTGCACTTCACCGGCCCCGGCACTGATCTGGTGGTGGGGCTGCCGGCCAATCACCACTGGATCGGCGGCGGCGCGCCGACGGCCCTGGGTTTCAGCAACATCGCCAACCTGCCCACGGAAGAGGTCTTCACCGCGCCCCATCGCGACCGTGTAGAGGGCACGGTGCGGGCGACCATGCCGCTCAATTACAGCGGCAATCTCATCGAGAACTTCAGCCTGACCTTCAAAGCGGGCAAGGTGGTGGACTTCAGCGCCGAGCGGGGCGAGGAGCTATTGCGGTCGCATCTGGCGACGGACGAGGGCGCGGCGCGGCTGGGTGAGGTGGCCCTGGTGCCCCATAGCTCGCCCATCGCCCAATCGGGGCTGCTGTTCCTGAATACACTCTACGACGAGAACGCGTCCAGCCACGTGGCCCTGGGCCGGGCCTATCAGAACTGTATCGCCGGCTGCGAGGGGCTGGACGAGGCTGCCTTCGCCGAAATGGGCGGCAACAGCAGCGTCACCCATTTGGATTTTATGATCGGCTCGGCCGAGATTGATGTGGATGGGCTGCTGGGTGATGTGGCGGAGCCGTTGATGCGCCGGGGGGAGTGGGTTAACTAGGTTCTAGGTGCTAGGTTCTAGGTTCTAGGGAAGAGCGTTCTTCCCCTAGCACCTAGCACCTAACACCTAGAACCTTCTTTCCCTCGTTATTGCGGCGGAATATTCACCGTCACATCAGTGGTCGGGTTGCCCTTCGTGACGACCGGCACGCCGACGGCCGAGGCGTAGAGCACCTGGTCGCCCAGCAGGATGCGCGCGCCGATGACGTAATCGACGTTGGGGTCGATGGTCGCGGCGTTCAGCGGCACCTCGAACGGGATGGGGAATTGCGCCCCTTCCAGCGTCTGCGAGATGGTCACGATGGGGTCGCCGGTCGTGCCCGCCTGGCGGAAGTCGATGTAGAGCGCCGCCGCCGGGTCAAGCGGCACGGGCGCGTCGGTGGTCACCACGCCGGTGATGGCCCCGGTGACCGGCGCGTCGCTGATCGTCGCGGCCACCAGCGACAGCGCCACGTCATTGGTCGGGTTGCCCTGGGTCAGCACCGGCGTGGCCGCGGCCGAGGAGAAGGTCAGGGCGTTGTTGTCGATGATGCGCGCGTCGAAGATGTATTGCCGGTCGGGATTGATGGCCGCCGCGTCGTAGCCCAATTCAAAGGCCACCGGCAGCGACAGACCGGCCAGCGGGATGTAGCCGAAAGCCGTGGCCGGGGCGTCGGCCAGCATCGGCTCGCGGATTTCGACGTTGAGATAGGCCGGGGAATCGGCCGGCCAGGTCATGGGCGTGTCGCTGCTGACGGTGAAGCGCAGCACGCCGCCGGCCGGGTCGGGCACGGCGGCCACGGGCACGGTGATCTGGCTGGCCGGCGCGCCGCCGGTGAGCACCGGCACGGGGGCCAGCGAGACGAACAGCAGTTGGTTGCCTGACAGGATGCGCGCGGCCACGGCGTAGCTCTTGGTGGCGTCGATGGTGGCCGGGTCATAGGGCAGATCGAACGAGAACGGGAAGGCCATACCGGCCAACGGCATCTCGAGGGTGGCCACGGCCGGGGCGTCGGCCAGCATCGGCTCGCGCAGTTCCACCTGGAGCACGGCCGCCGGGTCGAGCGTTTCCGGCGGGCGGGCGGTGGTCACCGTGCCCTGGATGGAGCCGGCCATGGGCGACACGGCGGCGTTGCTGACGATGATCTCCACGTTGCTCGTCGGCGCGCCATTGGTCAGCACCGGCACGCCCGTGGGCGAAGCGAAAATGATCTGGCCCGCCTGTGAAATATTGGCGCTCAGCAGGTAGGTGCCGGCCGGGTCGATGGCCGCCGGGTCATAGGCCAGCTCGAACGGGATGGGCACCTGCCGCCCCTCGGCGTTGATGTCGATGGCGGCGATGACCGACGTGATGCCGGAGGATACGTCCTGTAGTTCGACGTGGATGACGGCGTCGGGCGTCAGGGCGATGCGCTCCAGATAGGTGACGGTGCCGGTCAGATTGCCGCCGGCGGCGCCGGTCATCACCGGGCCGACCATCACTTCCACGCCGTTCGTCGGCGCGCCGTTGGTGATGACGGGCACGGCGGCCTGCGAGGCGAAGACCGGCGCGCCGCCCACCAGGATGCGGGCCGACACGAGGTAGGTCTGCGTCTGGTCGATCAGCGCCGGGTCATAGGTCAATTCAAAGGGGATGGGCACCTGCCGCCCCTCGGCGGGGATCGTCTGGGTGGCGATCACCGCATCGTTTTGCATCAGGTAGACCTCGATGACCGCCGTCGGGTCGAGGGCCGAGCGTTCCAGATAGACGACGTTGCCGTTAATGGTGCCGCTGCCGGCGGCCGGCTCTTCGGTGGTGCTTTCGGTCGCGCCGCCACAAGCGACCAGCGCCAGCATCAGGGCGGTCGAAATGGCGAGCAGCAATGGTAATCTTCTTGTTCTCACTTCCTCATTCTCCTTGCGATGATAAGGGATCAAACCCCCGCGGCCGAATCTTGGCGATTGGCCGATCAATGAAGCATAATCGCCATTACTCTGGGCGGCAATGGTCTCACCCGTATATTAAGAAAGGTTAGCCTTTAAGGCAAATGATCCGATCAGTGGTACGATAGGCGTGGGAATTGACGGAGGCAGCGATGAGAATTGACAAAGCGCGGATGAGTGAGCCGGTGAATGAGCATTACACGCTGGGCGAAGAACTGGCCCATAGTGTGTCGCATGGGGTGGGCGCGGCGCTCAGCCTGGCCGCGCTGGTGACGCTGGTCGTGCTGGCCGTATTGCAGGGCACCAAGTGGCATATCCTTAGCTTCACCGTCTATGGCGTCAGTCTGTTGGCCGTCTATCTGGCGTCAACATTGTATCATGGCGTGCAGAAGCCGCGCCTGCGGCCGATTCTGCGCAAGGTCGATCACGCCGCTATCTATCTGCTCATCGCCGGGACGTATACGCCGTTCGTGCTCATCAGTATGCGCAGCACCCTGGGGCTGACGTTGCTGACGATCGTGTGGGGCCTGGCCGTGTTCGGCATCGTCTACAAGATATTCTTTATCGACCGTTTCGTGGTGCTGACGACGCTGGCCTATGTCGGCATGGGCTGGATGAGCATCGTCGCCTGGCGCGAGATGGTGACCAATATCCCCGGCCCCAGTCTGGTGTTGTTGATGGTCGGCGGCGGCCTCTATACGCTGGGGGTTGTCTTCTACGCCCTGACCAAGATCCGCTATACCCATGCCGTGTGGCATCTGTTCATTCTGGGGGCCAGCGCCTGCCATTTTGCGGCCGTGCTGACGCTGCTCGGCGCGCCGGCCTGACGCGAAGCGGTCGGCTAGGCCAGTCCGCTAGCGGTATGGGTAGCGCAGTTGGTCGAGGCCAGCGCGGCGCGCATGAGCGCCCGGTTGTGGGATTCGCCCGCGGCGCGCAGGGCGCGGGCGGCGGGCGAGAAGAAGCGGTGTTCCTCTATGAAGCGCAGTTGGTCGCGCATCCACGCCTCGTCGGGCACGGGCCGGGGGCTATAGTGGCGCACTTCCTGGAGCAAGGCCCGGTTGAGGCGCATGAAGTCGTCGCGCCCCAGCAGATCGAGATCGGCGTCGCACAATAATTCCTGCAAGCGGTCGGTGGGGCGTTGCGGCATTTTGGTGGCGGCGATGAGGTCGGCGATGCGGTCGATCTGGGCCGGGGCGTAGCCGAATTCGGGCAGCGCGGCGCGGGCGATGGCGATGCTGCCCGCCTCGTGCGCCTCATAGGTGTCGATGAAGCCGGTGTCGTGGAACAGGGCGGCCGTCGTCAGCGCCAGAAACTCTTCCTCGTCCAGCCCCGCAGCCCGGCCCAACCGCGCCGCGGCCGGCAACACGTCATCACGGGTATGATAGAGCGAATGATACGTCAGGTGGGGGGATAGTTCGCGCGACAGTCGCCCGACCACATATTGCTCCGCCCGGATGAAATTCGGTTTCGTCAAAGGATTGTGCCGCCTGCTGCCTTCAAGTTGCGGCATATTGTACCGATGGCCGGGTGGTTTGCCCAAGATTGGCGGGGGTTAGGGCATAGGAAATTGGTACGTGCCCCGCGCCGCACCTAGACCTGAGAGGTGGGCCGCCCACCTGTCAGGTCTGTAAATGCACCCCATTGCCCAGAGAAACAGATTAGGCGATAATCTGCTCACGGTCGGCCGCAGCTGGGCTTAGTTCGCGAGGCAGAGCGGCCGACGCGGGAGAGAAGGATGTTCACCCATATTGTTTTGATCAAGTTGAAGGACAACCGCCCGGCGAGCGTGGCCGACACGCGGGCGCGGCTGGAAGGCCTGTCCACGGGCATCCCCACCCTGCGCGGGCTGGAAGTCGGCGCCGACGTGACGCGCTCCGGCCGCTCCTACGATCTGGCGCTCATCGCCCGCTTCGACGACGATGCCGGCTATCAGGTCTATCGCGAGCATCCGGTGCATTTGCCGGTGCTGACCCACATCGGCGAGGCGGCCGAGAGCACCGTGGCCGTCGATTACGAGAGTTAAGGCGATGCGTTACCTGGAAAAACTGGCCGCGGCCCAGCAAGCCAACAACTCCTGGCTGTGCCTGGGCCTCGACCCACAGCCGGCGCTCCTGCCGGTGGAAGCCCTCAAGTGGGACGAGCCGATCCTGCCCTTCAACCGGCGCATCATCGACGCCACGGCCGATGTGGTGTGCGCCTATAAGCCCAACCTCGGCTTCTATCTGCAATGGGGCGCGGCGGGGGTCATCGCCCTGGAACGCACCATCGCCGCCATCCCCAGCCACATCCCCATCATCCTCGACGCCAAGATCGGCGACATCGGCCATACGCAGGCGGCCTGGGGGCGGGGGCTGTTCGATGAGTGGGGCGTCGATGCCATCACCGTCAACCCCTACGTGGGGGCCGAGGCGGTGCGGCCATTGCTGGCCGGGCGGCCGGAGCGCGCCGTCTACGTGCTGGCCCGCACCTCGAACCCCGGCGCGGCTCTGTTTCAGGGCGATTTGCGCGCCGGCACGGGGTTGGCGGCCGAGGTGCTGCGCGCCGCGCCAACCTGGGCCGGGGCGGCTGACGGCCATTGCGGCTTCGTCGTGGGGGCCACCGTGCCCGACGAACTGGCCGCGGCGCGTGCACTGGCTCCGACGGCCAACTTTCTCATTCCGGGCATCGGCGCGCAGGGCGGCGACCTGGCGGCGGCCGTGGCCCACGGCGCGGCGGCCGTGGCCCACGGCAGCGATCCCATCGCCGGGCCGGTCATCAATGCCGGGCGGAGCGTGCTCTATGCTTCGTCGGCCATGGATTTCGACACCGCGGCGCGGGCCGCGGCCGAAAAGCTGCGCGACGCGATCAATCGCCTGCGCGGCGCTTAATGGAAGAACGGTTAACGCAAGAATAGGAGAGGACACGCAATGTTTTTCGATCCCAATTATCTCATTTTCGTCATGATTCCGACCCTGCTGCTCTCTTTCGGGGTGCAGCTTTATTTGCGCAACACCTACGGCAAGTGGAGCAAGGTGCGCAACAGCAACGGTGTCACCGGGATGCAGGTCAGCGATCTGTTGTTCGACCGCACGGCATTGAATGAAATCCCCATGCAGGTCGTGCCGGGACAGATGACCGACCACTTCGACCCGCGGGCCAACGTGGTGCGCCTGTCGCAGGGCACGGCCGGGCAGCCCAGCGTGGCCGCGATGGCCATCGCCGCCCACGAATTGGGCCACGTGCAGCAATATCAGACCGGCTCGGCGCTGATCAAGGCCCGCAATTTCCTGGTGCCCGCCGTGCAGTTCAGCCCGACCATTTCCTATATGGCGATTTTTGCCGGCTTCCTGCTCAACATCACCGGCCTGATCTGGATCGGCATCATCTTCTTCGGCCTGATGGTCTTCTTCACCCTGCTGACCCTGCCGGTGGAGTTCGACGCCAGCCGGCGCGGCTTGCAGCTGCTGGGCGAGGCGGGGCTGATCCAATCGAGCGAAGATGAGCGGGGGGCGCGGGCGGTGCTGCGCGCCGCCGGCCTAACCTACGTGGCCGCGGCCATCTCGTCGGTGCTGACGCTGCTCTACTACATCAGCATCGCCAACCGGCGGCGCTGAGCAAAAAGGCCCATTTACTCAGGAGCACCTCATACCCCCTTGACAAACATGACGCAATGCGTTATATTGTGAATGCGAATGACGCAATGCGTTAATTAAATCAAATCCGGTTGGCGAAGACGCCGGATATATATGAGGAATGCTATGATGACCGAGAAAGTTGATGTAGTCGTGGACGAGACCAAGAAGGTAACGGACATAGTTGTGAAGTTCGGACGCGAGTCCTTCTACATGGGCCTGGGCGTGGTGAGCGTTGTCCAGGAGAACGTGGAGAAGCTGGTGGAGCGCGGCAAGGAATATCGCCACAATCTGGTGGAGCGCGGCGAGAAGATGGCCGACGAGAATCGCGGCAAGGTGACCGAACTGGTCGAGATGCCGCAGACGATGGCCAAGGACACCTACAAGCGCGCCGGCGAGACCTTCGACAAGTACAGCGAGCAGGTTCTCACCCGCGTCCACATCCCCACGGCCGACATGATCGAGACGATGACCAAGAAAGTGAACTCTGTCGATCGCAAGCTCGACAAGGTGATCAAGGAAAACGCGACGGCCGTAAAGATCTAATTCCGGCTGTTCCGTCACGATCCGCGGCCCGGTTCGCGGAACCCCAGTCAATGGTCGATTCAGGCCCGGTATTATCATGCCGGGCCTTTTCGTTTTCTCCGCTGAGGTTCGTAGTTCACAACTTTTGAAGATAAATAAATTAAACACGGATCAACACGGATAACACGGATCAGACGGATAGAGCGTAGAATCAATCCGTTCCATCCGTTATATCCGTGTCCTATCCGTGTTTAATTTCTTATTATTCTTTGTGCCCGCTTCAGACAATAGAAAACGCCCGGCAACATTTCCGGCCATATTTGCGTAATAGGGAGTAGAAGTGATACCTTAAATCCTACCGGAAAGGAGTTGTTCATCATGCGCAATCAAGGGATGGTTCTCATCGCCGTCGCCATCATTCTCGTGGGCATCTTGTTGTTGGTGGGCAATCTGTTCAACGTCAACGTCTGGGCCGTTTGCTTCCCGCTGGGGTTAATCCTGTTGGGGATATTTGTCATTTTTCGGCCGCGCATGGTGGGGCCGGGCGTCGCGAGCCACACGATGCTGTTCGGCGACTTCAACCGCGTTGGGCCGGGCGAGCTGCCGGCCGAGGAGTTCTGGGGCTTCATCGTCGATGGTACGTATGACCTGACCAAGTACGACATCCCGCCCGGCGAGACGATCATCCGTGGCTTCAGCTTCATCAGCGACATCGAGATCTTCGCCCCGGCCGACCTGGGCGTGTCCATCACCGGCGCTTCGTTTGTTACCGAGTTCAAGCTCGACGGCGGCGAAGAAGAGACCTATTTCCTGTCGCCGATCCACTGGAAGAGCGACGGCTATAAGATGGCCGAGCGGCAGGTAAGGTTTGAGTTGACGCAGTTCATTGGGGATATTAAGTTACGGCGGTTCTAGGTTATAATTACCCGTATGCCGGAGATTAGTCGCTTCCTGGGTCTTATCATCACGATGTATTACAGCGAGCATCCGCCGCCGCATTTTCACGTCAGGTATGGTGGCCATAAGGCGGTGTTTGCGATTGAACCGCTGATATTGCTGCAAGGGTCTTTGCCTCCACGGGTGCATGGGTTAGTCATCGAATGGGCAGCCTTGCATCGCGAAGAATTATTAGCCAACTGGCAGGCAGCGAAAGCTCAGGTTCCTTTAAATCCAATCGAGCCACTGGAGTAGACGATGTTAAAAGATGTTGTACAAGTTAAGCCTCTAGGCGGCTATCGATTGTTTCTACGCTTTGAAGACGGCCGCGAGGGGGAAGTTGATATTGCCAAGCTCATCGAATTTCGCGGCGTCTTTGCCTCCTTGCGCGATAAGCCGGTTTTCGATCAGGTCAGGGTCGATGCCGATCTCGGCACGATAGTCTGGCCGGGCGGCGGCGATCTGGATCCCGACGTCCTCTATGCCCAGGTCACTGGCGAACCGCTGCCCGATCTGACGCTAACCTGGGCCGCGTAATCATCTAAACCAGGAACAAGGCATGGGTCATTGGATCAACAAACGCCTCGTCTATGACGGCGCGATCATCCGCGTCAGCACCGCCACGCGCCAGAGTGCCGGCGGCGGCGCGCAGCCGTTCGACATCGTGGAGCACCACGGCGGTGTAGCCGTCGTGCCGCTGCTGGGCGACCGGGTGCTGCTGGTGCGCCAGCCGCGGCCGGTGGCCGGCGAGTCGCTGCTGGAGATTCCGGCGGGCAAGCTGGAGGGGCCGGACGATGACGTGATGGCCCGCGCCCAGGCCGAACTGGGCGAGGAAGTCGGCTATCGCGCCGGGCGGCTCATCCCGGCGGCCGAGTTCTACGTCTCCCCCGGCTACTGCACCGAGCGCATCCACGTCTTTCTGGGGCTGGACCTGTCGCCGGTCGAGGCCGCGCCGGAGGAAACCGAGGAGATCGAGCGGGTCGAAGTGACGCTCGACGAGGCGCGGCGGATGCTCGACGAGCGCCGCTTCCGCGACAGCAAGACGATCATCGGCCTGCGCGAACTGCTGGCCTATCTGGAGCGGAGCCATGATTGATCCACCACCGGCCCGGCCGCCCGCCCCGCCGGTCGATCCCAAGAGCATTGCCACCGATTTCGACTGGCTGGTCTATGCCGACGCCACCTTTGCCGGGCTGGCGATCCTGATCCCCATCCCGTTTGTCGATGCGCTGCTGGAAGAGTACTTCCGGCGGCGGATGGCCCGCGACATCGCCCGGCGGCGCGGCCGGACGCTCAGCCCGGCCGTGCAGCGCGAAATCAACCGACGCCGGGGCGAGGGCTGTCTGGCGGGCTGCGCCATGCTGCCGCTGCAACTCATCATCTACGTGTTGCGCAATCTCTATCGCACGGTGGTCTACGTGCTGAGCGTCTATGACGCCAGCGAGAAGCTCAGCCATTACTGGCATCGCGCCTTTCTGCTCAACTACATGATCGGCCGCGGCCATCTGGACGACACGGCGCGGGCGTCGTTGGCCGCGGCGGCGCTGGAGCGCACCCTGGCGACCACGCAGACCAGCCCGGTGCTCAATCTGGCCGGCGAGGTCATCGAGACCGCCCGCCACCAGCTGCGCGGCCTGTTGCGGGCCATCTATCGTTTCGTGCGCCGCCGCGAAGAGACGGCGGCCATGAAGCAGACGCGCACGACGGTGGCCGCGCGCTGGGCCGAGTTCGGCGATTACCTCATCGAACTGGCCGGGCGCTACGAGGCGACCTATGCCGAGGTCGCCCGCGAGCGCGAAGCCGCCGCTACCGCTGCCGCCGCCGGAGCTACAAAACCCTGACCGCCATGCCCGCCAACGAGACCGCCGCGCCCGGATCGCCGGCCGTGCTGGAGCGCGCCTTCCGCGTGCGCCTCTATGAGTGCGACGCCTACGGCCACGTCAACCACGCCAACTATTTGCGCTATATGCAGGAGGCGGCCCTCGACGCCTCGGCCGCCGTGGGCTATGACGTGGAGCGGTATAACGAAATGGGGCGGCTGTGGCTCATCCGCGAGACCGACATCACCTATCTGCGCCCGCTGGTCTATGGCGATACGGTCATCGTGCGGACGTGGGTGGGCGACTTCCGGCGGGTGCGCTCGCGGCGGATGNNGGCGACGGGGACGACGGAGTGGGTCTTTCTGGACACGGCCACGTTGCGCCCGGCCACGCCGCCGCCGGCGATGGTGGCCGCTTTCTATCACCCGGCGACGATTCCCGGCCAACGGCGCGAGCCATTCCCCGCCGCCCCGCCACCGCCGCCGGGCGTCTACCGGGCGCGCCGCCGCGTGGAGTGGCGCGACGTGGACCCGGCCGGGCACGTGAACAACGCCAACTATCTGGCCTATATCGAGGAGTGCAACGTGAGCGCGGCCGAGGCGTTTGGCGGGTCGATGGCCCACATCATGGCGCGGGGGGTGGCGATTGTGGCCCGGCGCTATCGCATCGAATACCGCGAACCGGCGCTGCTGAACGACGACCTGGAGATCACGTCCTACCTATCCGACCTGCGGCGAGCCACGGCCATCCGCCACAACGAGATTCGCCGGGTGCGCGATGGGGCGCTGCTGGCCCGCGCCCATGCGCTGTGGGTCTTCGTCGATCTGGCGACCGGCCGCCCCGTGCGCGTGCCGATTGAGTTTATCGAGAGCTTCCGGCCGAATGTGGCCTAATGATTTGACCACGGATTGAAGAGAAGAAATCCACAGATTTCACAGATTTCACAGATTTATAGCCCGTTACACAGGGATTGGGAGGTTCGTAGTAAGCAACTTTAGTTGCGTTCTTCAGAAAGACGCAACTAAAGTTGCTTACTACAAACCTCAGGCTAATTATTCCTTTCCCGCGCCCGGACGAAGAATTTCCAGATTTCCACCAGCAGCAGCACAACCAGCGACAGCCCAAACGCCAGGGCCAAATCGCGCGGCGGCAGGGCGGTGGTCTGGAAGACCCGTTGCGCCGGCCCCCAATAGATCAGCACCAATTGCAGGGCGACCGTGATGACCAGCGCGCCCAGCATGGGCTTGTTGGTCAGCAGTCCGGTGCGCAGCAGCGACTCTTTCTCCGAGCGCACCGACAGGGCCATCGTCAACTGGCAGAAGACCAGCGTGGTGAACAACGCCGTGCGCCAGGCCGGGTCGCCGTCGCTCCACAGCCAGTAGCCGCCGCCCAGCGCGGCGATGCTCAGGACGACGCCGAAGACGATGATGAACCGCACCATGCCGCGGCCGAAGACGCTCTCCGTGGCCGAGTAGGGCGGCCGGTTCATCACGTCCCGCTCCGGCGGTTCGATGCCCAGGGCCAGCGCCGGCAGGCCGTCGGTCACCAGATTCATCCACAGGATTTGCAGCGGCAACAGGGGCAGAGGCATACCCAGGAACGGGCCGATGATCATCACGGCGATCTCGCTGGCGTTGCAGGTCAGCAGATACTTGATGAAGCGGCGGATGTTGTCATAGATGATGCGCCCTTCTTCGACGGCGGCGACGATGGTGGCGAAGTTGTCGTCGAGCAGCACCATTTCGGCCGCGCCCTTGGCCACGTCGGTGCCGGTGATGCCCATCGCCACGCCGATGTCGGCCTTCTTCAGCGCCGGGGCGTCGTTCACGCCGTCGCCGGTCATGGAGACGATGTTGCCCTGATTCTGGTAGACGTCGATGAGGCGCAGCTTGTGCTCCGGCGACACGCGGGCAAAGACCGACACGTCACGCGCCTCCTGCTCCAGCTCGCTGGGCGAGAGGCGATCCAGCTCCTGGCCGGTGATGAACTTGTCGTTGTCGGCGATGCCGATCTGTTGGGCGATGTGGCGGGCGGTCAGCGGGTGGTCGCCGGTGATCATCACCGGGCGGATGCCGGCGGCCTTGCACTTGGCGACTGAGTCGCGCACTTCCGGCCGCGGCGGGTCGATGAGGCCGAACATGCCGACGAAGATGAGGTCGCGCTCCAGCGTCTCTTCGTCGTTCTTGTCGGGCTGGTTGCTCCAGCCGCGCAGGGCCATGCCCAGGACGCGCATACCCTTGGCGGCCATCTCGTCGTGGGCGGTCATAATGCGCTGCCGCCAGCCGTCGTCGAGCGGCTTCACCTGCCCCTCGTCCCAAACGGAGGCCGAGATTTGCAGCAGGCCATCGACGCTGCCCTTGGTGAAGGCTACGAAGGGCGGCTCGGTCACCTGGGTCAGGTCGCGCCGCTGCCAGACGGCGGCCAGACTATCGGGCACCTCATCGTCGTTGGCCGGCACGCGGTGGACGGTGGTCATGCGCTTGCGGGTGGAGTCGAACGGCACTTCGGCGATGCGCGGGAAGGCATGTTCCAGGTCGGGCTTGCGCATCTCCACCAGAGCGGCGGCGTTGACCAGCGCGGCCTCGGTCGGGTCGCCGATGGCCTGGGCCTCGGTCTCGCCCGTCAGCGTGGCGTCGCTGTTGAGCGCACCACTGACGAGCAACAGGTCGAGCGTCGGATTAGTCCCCAGGTGGGGGGTCTCGCCGCCAACCTTCATAATTTCCAGCCGGCGGGTGGCCTCGTTGTGC
>CXWJ01021958.1_pt1 | contig 17181 bp, 16 predicted proteins | sample 590841 | NCBI WGS metagenome assembly CXWJ01 (sample SAMEA3498367, study PRJEB10139) | wastewater metagenome | biome: wastewater treatment plant; material: activated sludge | place: Austria | collected 2015-01-21 | reverse complement strand
CGGTCGAGCTCGTACTGCGTGATCTGCTGACGGTAGTCATGCCACTCGGCCCGCTTGTTGCGCAGGAAGAAGTCGAAGACGTGCTCACCGAGCGTCTCGGCGACGAGCTCGGAGTTCTCCATGAGCCGCAACGCCTGGCCGAGCGAGGACGGCAGCGGTGAGATGCCCATGGCGAGCCGCTCCCCGTCGGTGAGGGTCCACACGTCGTCCTCTGCCTCGGGTGGCAGCTCATAGCCCTCGGCGATGCCCTTGAGGCCGGCCGCCAGCAGCACGGCATACGCGAGGTAGGGGTTGCAGGCCGGGTCGAGCGAGCGCACCTCGACCCTCGAGGAGTTGCCCTTGTTGGGTTTGTACATCGGCACCCGGACGAGCGCGGATCGGTTGTTGTGACCCCAGGTCAGGTAGGCCGGGGCCTCACCGCCGCCCCAGAGCCGCTTGTAGGAGTTGACCCACTGGTTGGTCACGGCGGTGATCTCGGCGCCGTGGTGCAGCAGACCGGCGATGAACTGGCGTCCGGTTTTGCTCAGCTGGTAGGGCGCCCCCGCCTCGTGGAAGGCGTTGGTATCGCCCTCGAAGAGCGACAGGTGCGTGTGCATGCCCGACCCGGGCGAGTCCCGGAAGGGCTTGGGCATGAAGGTCGCGTAGGCGCCCTGCTCCAGCGCCACCTCCTTGACGACGGCCCGGAAGGTCATGATGTTGTCGGCCGTGGTCAGGGCATCGGCATACCGAAGGTCGATCTCGTTCTGGCCGGGGGCACCCTCGTGATGGCTGAACTCGACGCTGATGCCCATGTTCTCGAGCATCGTGATGGTGGCGCGCCGGAAGTCATGCCCCAGACCGTGCGGCACGTGGTCGAAGTAGCCGGCGTCATCGATCGGCCGAGGCGCCTTGCCGGGCTTGTGCGGCCCTTTGAGCAGGAAGAACTCGATCTCGGGGTGCGTGTAGAAGGTGAAGCCCATCTGCCCGGCGCGCTGCAGCGACCGCTGCAGCACGTGCCGCGGGTCGGCGAAGCTCGGGCTGCCGTCGGGCATCAGCAGGTCGCAGAACATCCGTGCGGTGCCGGGGTTCTCGCCGCGCCAGGGCAGGATCTGAAAGGTCGACGGCTCGGGCTTGGCGATCATGTCGGCCTCATACACGCGCGAGAGGCCCTCGATCGCCGAGCCGTCGAAACCGATGCCCTCGGCGAACGCCCCTTCGAGCTCGGCCGGAGCGACTGCGACCGACTTGAGCGTGCCGAGGACGTCGGTGAACCACAGGCGCACGAAGCGAATGTCCCGCTCCTCGATGGTGCGCAGGACAAACTCTTGCTGGCGATCCATGCGTGCATCGTGCCGTAACTTCGTTTCGCCCGTGTTACACCGGACGGCGACGCGCTGGCCGCGAGTCTGGAGCCGGTGCGAGACTGGGCCGATGGGTGAGGACTCCACGGCATCGACTGGGCTCGACGGCTCCTGGCGCACCGGCTGGTGGGGCGTGGTCCTGGAGTCGGCGGACGCCGAGGAGCTGGCCACGTTCTACGCCGCGGTCCTTGGCTGGCCGATCGTCACGCGCGACCCGGGGTGGTTCACGATCCACCAGCCCGAGACCAGGCATTACCTGTCCTTCTCCACGGATGCGGGCTACGAGCGGCCCGTGTGGCCGGCCGAGCCGGGACTGCAGCGCATGATGTCGCACCTTGACGTGGGCGTCAGCGACCTGACGGCGGCCGTGGAGTTCGCCGTTGCGCGGGGGGCGAGGGTGGCGGCATACCAGCCTCAGGATGACGTGCGCGTGGTGCTGGACCCGGCGGGGCACCCCTTCTGCCTGTATCTCGACCTCGACTAGCGGACCCAAGCCTGCCGAGCTGACACAGTCCAGCGACTCGAGTGGGTGCGTGCGCGCCTAGTCCACCGGCCGCTAGGCGGGCAGCTTGGCGATGGCCGCCGTCATGTCCTTGACCACACCGTCGCCCAGCCCCTCGAACACCCGCTGCATGATCGGAGTCGTGATCTTGGCGATGCCCTTGAACTGGACCCGAGCGGTGTAGTCGACCTCGGACCCGCCTGGGGCGTCACGCACGGTGATGTCATCGATCGAGATCGCCGTCTTGTTCTCGCCGCGCAGCACCAGGCCGTCCTCGCGCAGCTCGACGAGCTCGTAGTCCAGCTCGGTCTCACGACCGAGCACCTTGGAGGTGTTGCGCCACTTGGCGCCGACCTCGACCGGGCCGCCGTCCAGACGCACGCACGAGACGGTGCCGGGGTCCCACTCGACAGCGGTGGAGAAGTCCGCGAGATAGGCAATCACCGCCGCGCGGGATCCAGGGACGACGAAACGGCGGTTGACGATAACCATCAGTGGGCTCCTTGTGGCTCTATGTCGGACGGTCGGCCGGTCCGCGAGTCAGGCCTTGGCTCTCGATGCTGCCGCGGTCCACAGTCGCACCGGCGCGAGACGGGCGGCCTTCATCGCCGCGAACATGGGCAGTGGGAAGACTATTTCCTGTTGGCCGCGCTCTAAACCTGCGCAGATGTCCTCAGCCGCCTCTTCGGGTTCCTGCAGGAAGGGCATCGGGAACTGGTTGGTCGAGGTCATCTCGGTCTTGACGAACCCGGGACACACGGTCGTGACCTTGACGCCGCGCGAGGCCAGGCCGACGCGCAGCGACTCGAGCAGGTTGATCTGGGCCGCCTTGGACGCGCCATAGCCCTCGGAGCCGGCCAAACCGCGGTAGCCCGCGACCGAGGCCACCCCGACGAAGTTGCCCGTGCGCCGGGCGACGAAGTCGGGAAGGGTCGCCGCGATGACGTTGCCCATGCCGATGACGTTGATCAGGATGTGCTTGTCGAACTCGTCGGCGTCCCAGGCCGTCGAGTCCATCTGCTTCCAGTAGCCGGCGTTGTGTACGACGATGTCGATCGGGCCGATGGCTGCGCGCACGGCGTCGGCCGCCTCGGCCACAGCGGCCCGGTCGCCGACGTCGCACGGGACGCACGACATACGACCGCGCGACACTGACTCGAGGGCGTCGACGCGCCGCGCGCTGATCGCCACGCGCGCCCCGCGGTCGAGCATCGACTCGGCCAGTGCGGCACCGATGCCGGCGGACGCTCCGACGATCCAGACGGCCTTGCCGTCGAGTGTGTTGCTCATGCCGTTGCCTTTGTGAGTCGGATCTGGGCGACGTCGAGGTAGCCGGTGGCAAACCCCGCTTCGCAGTACGCGAGGTAGAACTCCCACATGCGACGGAAGGTTTCGTCGAACCCGTGACGGCTGATCTGTGGCCAGTTGTCCAGGAAGGTGTGTCGCCACCGGCGCAGGGTCTCGGCATAGTCGGCGGCGAAATGCTCGCTCGAGACGACCCGCAGGTTGGTATGCGCCAGCGTCACCTCGCGGATGGCCGTCAGCGAGGGGATCAGCCCACCCGGGAAGATGTACTTCTGGATCCACCCAAAGGACCTTCGGGTCGCGAGATAGCGGTGGTGGTCCATGAGGATCGCCTGGATGCAGATGGAGCCTCCGGGGGCGAGCCGCTCGTCCAACGTGGCGAAGTAGGCCGGCCAGTACTCCTCCCCCACGGCTTCGATCATCTCGATGCTGACGATGGCGTCGAACTCGCCCGTCGTCTCGCGGTAGTCCTGCAGCACCACGTCGATGCGCTCGCTCAAGCCCGCCTCGGCGATCCGCTCGCGAGCCAGGGCCTGCTGCTCGGCCGACAACGTGATGGTCGTGACCTGGGCACCGCGCCGTGCTGCGGCGATGGCCAGCGACCCCCAGCCACTGCCGATCTCGAGGAGCCGGGTGCCCACTCCCACGCGGGCGGCGTCGAGCGCGGCCTCGATCTTGCGGTGCTGCGCGGCCGTGAGGTCCTGCTCGGCGGTCGGCGACGCATGGTCGAAACGGGCCGAGGAGTACATCAGGCTCGGGTCGAGGAACCCCGAGAAGAGGTCGTTGGACAGGTCGTAGTGATGGGCGATGTTGGCACGTGAGCCCTCGACGGTGTTGCGCTGAGCATGGGGGATGCGCTGCTCGACCGCTCCGCGCAACCTGAGCAGCAAGGGCGGCACGATCTCGGTGATGCGCGACGCAAAAGGCATGAGGAAATGTGCCAGGTCGGTGCCGGGCGCCGCCCGCCAGTCACCGGCCATGTAGGCCTCGCCGAGTCCGATCTTGGGGTGATGAGCCAGCCGCTCGAACATCGCGGTCGGGCGCACGATCTCGACCGTCACGCCATCGCGGGGTCCGGCACCGACCTCCGAGCCGTCGGGGTAGCGCAGCCGCACCGGGAACCTCGTCGCCGCGCGGTCGATCACGGCGCGCGCGACGCGAGCTCGCACGCACCAGGCGCCGAGCGCCGGGCGCTCCAGGCAGATCGGCTGGGCGACGGTCATGACCCGGCCCCGGGTGCAGCGGGACGGGACAGGTGCGCGCTTGGCACGGGCAGGACCTCCGGGTGATGAACGGGACGTGTGGCAATGGGGAGCCGTCTGGCCCACAGCCAGATACCGTGCAGCTTGATCAGGGCACTCACCCGCTGGGGCATGAACGGGCTACGCAAGGCCATGAGAGTCGCCGCACGAGGCGTGGCCTCGATGGCGCGCCCGCTGGCCGACGCGGTGAAGACGACACGGTCCTGACGATAAAGCGTGACGACGACCCGCACGCGGTCGGGGTGCACTTCCAGGCGCACGTCATACCGACCGCTGACGTCGTTGAAGGGCGAGACGTAGAACTGCTTGTCGGTCTGCGCACGGTTCTTGACGTCGGGGCGCAGGACGTAGGCGTGGCGCTGGGCGTAGGTGTTGTGGACCTCGAGGACCGCCGCGGCGAGGCTGCCGTCGGCCCGAAACGCCCAGAACACCGACAGGGGGTTGAACACGTGACCGAAGGTCCGCGGATGGGTGAGCATGATCATCCGGCCACCGGGTCCGGCATCCACCCCGTCGCGGGCCAGCACCGACTCCAGGTCACCGCGGATGGTGCCGTCGATGACTCCGTTGCCGAGGTGGTCGCCCGCGCGAAAGCTCAGTGCGCGGCGCAGCCACCAGGGCTGGCGAGGCAGGTCGTCGACGTCAACGAGCCACTGGTGGTGACGGTAGGTGAAGGCGTGCTTGAGCGGTGTGACGCGGGTGTGCCCGACCCGCCCGTCGATGATGGCGGGCAGGGTGGGCAGGTCGGCAAGAGTCGTCGGCATTGCGGCAACCACTCACCACTCGACGCCCAGCGACCGCGCAGCGGCCACTCCGGATCGCGCGCCGTCCTCGTGGAATCCCCAGCCGTGGTACGCCCCGGCATACGCCGTGGCTCCCGTGGTGAGCTCGCCCAGTCGCTGTTGGGCGGCGACGGCGGGCGGGTCGTAGATCGGGTGGGTGTACTGCATGACCTCGATAACGCGCTGCGGGTCGATGCGTTCCCGTGCTCCGAGGGTGACGAGGAAGTCCTCGTCGGTGGGCAGGCTCTGCAGTCGGTTGAGCCAGTAGGTCACGATCGGCGGTTGGTCGCCACCGTCGGTGTCGCGGTCGAGTCCGGCGGGGATGAGGTAGTTCCACGAGGCGCGGGCCTCGCGGGCGCGCGGCAGGAAGGAGGCATCGGTGTGCAGCACGGTCTCGTTGAGCGAGTAGCGGAACGCGCCGAGCACCTCCTTCTCGGTCGGAGTGGGGTCGGCAAGTAGCGCCAGCGCCTCGTCGGCATGCGTGGCGATCACGACGGCGTCGTGATCCTCGACGTGCCCGGACGCGTCGGTTATGGCGACGCCAGTCGCGGACCGGGTCAGCGAGACGACGGGTCGACCTCGATGCACGTGCGCCACCCGCTCGGCCACGGCGGTGACATAGGTGCGCGATCCACCGACCACCGTGAGCCACTGCGGCGAGTTCTTGACCTCGAGCATCCCGTGGTTCGCCAGGAACTCGAAGAGGTAGGTGGCGGGGTAGTCGAGCGCCGTGTCGGTGCCCGAGGACCACACGCACGCGACGACCGGCACGGCATACAGGCGGCGAAAGGCCTCACTGAAGTTGTTGGCCGTGAGGAAGGCTCCGAACGTCATCGACTCGTCAGAGCCCGACTCCAGGTGCTCGCGGGCCCGCGCGTGGAAGTGCTTGACCTCGCCGAGCATGCGCAGGAAGGACGGGGAGGCGGCCAGCCGACGTTGGGCGAGGACCCCCTTCATGCCCCGGCCACCGGCGTACTCCAACCCGGTGGCCTCCTCGCGGATGCTCATGCTCATCTCGGTGGGTTGGGCGGCGACGCCCAGCTCACGGAACAGGCGTCGCAGGTGCGGGTAGGTGCGCGTGTTGTGCACGAGGAATCCGGTGTCGAGAGCGAGCTCCTGCCCGTCGGACGCCGTGACCGAGTGGGTGTGCGCGTGGCCGCCGAGCCGGTCTTGGGCCTCGTAGAGCGTCACCTCGTGCGCGCGGGACAGCAGGTATGCCGCGGTCAGGCCGGACACGCCTGCTCCCACCACGGCGATCCGGCGTCCGGCGGGGGGTGGCGTCTCGGGGCGTGCAGTCACAGCCGTGACGCTACCGGTCGGCTCTGGCCCCCTCACCACGAACCCGGACTTCTGCGCAGACACGCCAGCCATTCGGTGTGGGCGCTCGCGTGGATGGGCTGGGGTGGGGCGCCGGACCTAGGATTGGCCGATGACAACGGAGTCGAGCGGGGTCCCGCCGGAGCAGCCCAGTCCGTACGGCGGGGATGGCGGGACGCCCGTCCCCGCGTCGAGCACCTCGGCCCCGCCCAAGCGCATCCGGATTCCGCATCTGCACCAGATGAAGCGCGACGGTCAGAAGTGGGCCATGCTCACCGCCTACGACCAGTACGCCGCCGAGATCTTCGACGGCGCCGGCATCCCGGTGCTCCTCGTCGGGGACTCGGCGGGCAACAACGTCTACGGCTACGAGACCACGGTGCCCGTGACCATCGACGAGCTCATTCCGCTCTGCCGGGCCGTGACGCGCGCGGCACGGCATGCGCTCATCGTCGCCGACCTGCCCTTCGGGTCCTACCAAGGCAACCCGCAGACTGCGCTGAGCACCTCGATCCGCTTCATGAAGGAGGGGCTCGCCCACTGTGTCAAGCTCGAGGGCGGCACCGAGATGGCTTCGACCATCAAGCTGATCGTGCAGGCCGGCATACCGGTCATGGCGCACATCGGTTTCACCCCCCAGAGCGAGCACGCCCTCGGCGGCTATCGGGTGCAGGGCCGCGGCGACGAGGCCGCAGCCAACCTGCTCGCCGACGCGCTCGCGCTGCAGGAGGCGGGTGCCTTTGCGATCGTCATGGAGATGGTGCCGGCTCCGGTGGCTGCTCGGGTGACCCGCGAGCTCGACATCCCGACCATCGGCATCGGGGCTGGGCCCGACTGCGACGCCCAGGTGCTCGTGTGGCAGGACATGGCGGGGCTGCGGGGCGGCAAGGCGCCGCGCTTCGTCAAGCGGTATGCCGACCTGCGCGGCACCCTCGCTGCCGCCGCCACGGCATACGCCGAAGAAGTCGCGTCAGGAGCCTTCCCGGCATCGGAACACTCCTTTGAAGAATAGGCTGTAGTCATGGAGAACCGCGACAATCGGGTTTCTTCCGTGAGGCTAGGCTTTCGTAACTGCTTCAATCAGTTGCGCCATGGATTCATACGAGTCTAGGTCTTTCACCAGATCAAGTGTTGAATATTCACTTTCTGTCCCGATCGCGGGCATGACCAACCTACCGTCTGATTCTGCGATGATGCCGAAAGGGCCAGATGCGTAAAGCCCTGCGTATCGCTCGAATTCAGTGATTGATTCTTGCGTGGGCGTTTCATCTCGCTTCGCCAGCGATTTGCGCCGCTCCTCAGCCATCGCGTCGAAGGACGTCAGGAACCAGAGCAGGTCGAAGTTTGGCTGGATCTTCCTCATCTTCGCAACGACGTCCGACGGATCCTTCTCAGAGACGTCTGCGAGGACCTCGACTTGCCCCTGAGCATTTCCCTCCACGCCACCCCTGATCACACTGACTTCTACCACATAGACAATGAGAAACAACGTGGACCCCTTTAACGTCGACTCGCGGACGCGGACGTCGACGACAGAGCCTGTGGCAACACCCGCGGAAGCGTTGGCTGCTTCGACAATCGAGGAAACGGTTCCGATGGAGGCGGACTTGGGAAAACTTGTCGTGAAGAATTCAGCTAGGTTTGCTCGCTCGGTGGTCTCCGATCTGCTGGGATTCCCTTCCGGGCTATGGTCGCCTGCTTGAGTGGGTGTTCCGAGACTTGAGCATCCGGACAGGAACAGCAGCATCACCAAGAGTGATGTTGCCAAACGAGCGATCTGGCGACCAAGCATTGATCCTCCTCCTGTTCGACTATCCGTAAACGCCATTGATGTGATTGTCTTCGTGGGTGCTCGTAAGGAAGAGCGGAGACCCACCGAGGTCCGTCACCATGCAACTGTTGGGAGAAGGGGGGTTCGTTGACTCAATGTGCCGCAACCCAAGCGTGTGCCCGATCTCATGGCAGGCTAGGGCCCTTTTCTGGGACGCAGTCGAGACCCAGTCCGGATACGCCAGACCATTGAACCGGATCTTTTGGCGATCACATCTCCTGGAAGGGTTGGTGCCCGAGGTGCTGGAGTCTGGAAAGCACTCGGCCCAGCCGAAAGTGACCGAGAAGGGCGTCGTCCACTGAGGGTAGTTGGCGTCAGCGACGAGCACATCTAGTGTCGAGTTGTTTACCTTCGTAGTTGTGACAACAGTAAAGGACTCGTAGTCATTCATCGACGTTTGAACTGCCGAATCAATGCCGGGAAATTGATTCCCCAGACTCCCGTCCGGGTACCACGTGTGTGTGGCATTGTCGCCTAGCGAGACACATCCTCGTGGCCCCCCCCGGGAGGGGGTCCACAGGTGGTAGAGCCGAAGTTATCAGCCAACGCCTGGGGCATGACGAGCAGTAGTGATCCGACAAGCCCAAAAACCAGCACAGACTTCTGCATGACCGAGATCGTAACATTGGTATTTACCGATTGCACTACATAGCCTCGGGCCTGTTCCCGGCCGCGAGCGCTGTTTCGACTCGTGAGCCCTTGGCTTGCCAGAGCGGGTCTACGTGAGCTCGTCGAGGTAGGTCGGAAGCATCTGCCACCAGGTCGGCCAGTCGTGGTCGTAGGCCGGGCCCCAGTCGTCGACGCGGTTGGGAATGCCCTTCGCACCGAGCGTCGCCGCGACCGCCCACGACTCCCCCACGTCCTCCCACTTGCCGCTGCCCGACGCCAAGATCACGTAACGCGAGCGGGCCTGGCCGAGCCGGTCCCCCTCAAGACCGGGCAGGAAGGACAGAGGCGAGGCGAAGTACATGTCGTCGTTGGCCTGCCCAGGCCGGTCGAGGATGAACTTCTCCATGCGGTACGAGCCACTCATACAGATCGCCGCACCGAAGGCCTCGGGGAAGCGGCACAGCATGGCTAAGGCGTTGAAGGCACCGATGGAGGCCCCGGCCACGATGACCGTCCCGGCGTACGGCCCGCCGCTGTCGGCGTGTATGGCGGGCAGCACCTCGTGCGCCACCGCCTGGTGGAACTGGTTGAACAGCCACATGCGGTGCTCGGGTGAGCCCTCGTGCGCCGTCATGGCCCGCCCTGCGACGCTGTCGCAGGAGTAGACCTTGATCCGGCCCGAGTCGATGAGCCCCCCAAGGTGGTCGATCACCTTATGGCGTTCGATCTCGTGCGCGTCGCCACCGGCGGTGGGGAAGATCAGGACCGGCACGCCATAGTGGCCCCACCGCGCGAGGGTGATGTCGCGGTACATGCGGTGCGAGAACCAGCGTTCGACGGCGGTGTCCATGCCCGCCACCCTAGAGCCACAGTCGCATGGGTGCTGGATGTCGGCCCCCACTCCCCGGTCGACGTTGAGCAGGCGCTGGATGTCACCCACCAGCCCCCGGTCCACGTTGAGCGGGCGCTAGATGTCGCCATCCAGCCCCAGGTCCACGTTGAGTGGGCGCTGGATGTCGTCAAACGGCCTCTTAACGACATCTAGCGCCCACTCAACCACCGGACCAGCCAGCCCCGCGGTGCACAAGCCGCGCGGCGCCTCATATCGCCATCCAGCCCCGGTCCACGTTGAGTGGGCGCTGGATGTCGCCTCCAACTCCCCGGTCCACGTTGAGTGGGCGGTGGATGTCGCCTCCCACTCTCCGGTCCACGTTGAGTGGGCGCTGGATGTCGTCAAACGGCCTCTTAACGACATCTAGCGCCCTCTCAACCACGGGACGAGCCAGTGGACCACCCCACCCGCTGAGTGTACGAGTGGAGCGGGAGGGGCGAGCTATTCGTAGACGAACCGAGCCGGTCCGGGAAAGACCCACGACAAACCGTCGCGCAACGTGTCGCGCCAGTTCTCCCAGTTGTGCCCGTCGCGCGTCTCCACGTAACGCACCGTCATACCCGCCTCGCGGAAGGTCGAGACCATGGAGCGGTTGGGCGTGATGAGCGGCTCGTAGATGCCACACGTCTGGAAGATCCGCTCGACGGGAGCGCTCGGGCGGGCTCGGTAGGCGTTGACGAACTTGACCACCGGGTCGAACGCCGGCCCACCGCCGTGATCAGCGCCGATATCGGTGAAGACGAGCGACGCCGACTGCAGCAGGAGCGACCCGAACATGCCCGGATGCCGCACGGCCGTCGACAGCGCGGCGATCCCCCCGAAGCTCGAGCCCATCAGGCATCGTCCGGATGCCGACTCGGCCAGGTTGACCTGCTCGGCCAGCGCCGGCAGCAGCTCGCGAGCCGCGAATCGGGCATGCGGGGCATGGTTGGGATACTCCACCATGCGGTCGCCGGGGGGAATGAAGGCGGCGACGAGGGGCGCGACATCGAGACGGTGGATGAGGTTGTCGAGCACGACCTTGGCGTTGGCGTAGTCGATGTAGTCCGTGCCATCGTGCACGACGAGCAGCGGGTAGGAGACGCTCGGCTGGTAGCGCGCGGGCAGGTAGAGCCGCACCGGGTGGTCCCGCCTGAGCGCCTTGCTCGGCACGTGCAGATCGACGAGCTCGCCCTGCCGAGCCTCCTCGTCATAGATCGCCCAGCCGGGCACTTCGTAACCAGCCGCGGCGCACACCGAGCTCGCACCGAACGGGCTGCGAGCGTAACGGCCGTTGAGCGGGTCGTTGAACCGCTCGTACCGCTCCCCCTCGCGGATCTCCAGCTGGTACTCCACCCGCGACCGTTCGGGCATCTCGATCGTGACCCACCACAGGTCGGTGTCCGTGAGCCGACGCAACGGCAGCGGGTCCGGCACACCGACAACCCGGTGGCGGACCCATGCCTCGTCGACCTCGCCGCGGAACACGAACGTCGCCCGGTCGCCCTCGATGATCGGCACGGTACGCCGTTCGAGGAACAGGTCGATGGCCGCTCCGTCGGGCACGCCGTTGTCCTTGAGCGTGTTGATGGCGAGCTTGGGCCGACGGGCCCGCGAGGGGGTCATGGCGCCCCCACGGAGTGCACGGTGCCGTCGGTGCCGATGACCTTGGCGCCCTCGGGCAGCTCGCCCGAGCGTCCGACCGGCACCCGGACGCCGTCGTCGAGGAGCAGGCAGGCCGACCCGGCGAAGCGCTGGGCGAGCATCGCCATACGTGGCGTGTCGACGAGGTCGAGCCGTCGACGCGCGTGCGGCAGCGCCACGACGTGAGGCACGAGTCCCAGCCCGTCGTCCCACACCTCGGCGGAACCCGACCCATGGCTCACGTGGTCGTTGAAGAGCACGACGTGGTCCGTGAGCACCATCGCGCCTGCGGACCAGCCGATGACGGGTATGTCGTGCGCAGGGGTGACGGCGAAGAGCCGCAACACTCGCAGCAGGACCGCCACGTGTCCCCCGGCGATGGCCAGCCCGCTGACGTCGGCCAACGCCTCGACGACCTCGGCGCGGTGATGCATCGCGACCTCCGATGCCGTGGCCGGCGCCTCGTCGTTGAGCTGGGCCCGGCGGCGACGCACCTCGCTGCCGAACCAGACGTCGAGCGCGCGCAGAGCAGCCACCGCGCTGGCCAGAGCGGCCTCGCGCAGAGGGGGACGCACGGGCCGTCGTTCGACGGCGAGGTAGGCCTCGACGGCGTGACCGAGCTGCACGGCATACAGCGCGCTGAGCTCGTCGATGTCCTCGCGGTAGGCCTGCAGCGACGCGGCGATGTGCGGGTCCTTGGCCAGGACGTCGGCGAGCCTGGCGTAGAGGTGCAGGTTGCGGCTGCGCCCATCGAGCTCGGCGTCGAGCTCGGCGTCGGCGGACTCACGCTCCTGCCAGCCGGCGGTGACCGTGGCGATCGGACCGTCGACCTGCAGCGACCGGGCCAGGGCGCCGACGGTGGTCAGGAACCGTTGCGGTCCGAGGAGGTAGACGTCGTGGCCGGAGCCGGCGTGACCCGAGGACCCGGAGCCGAACGCATCGGGGCGTGTGCTCACGGGGTGAGTCAGCCGGCGTAGACGCTGATGGTGCGTCCGACGTCGTCGAGCATCCCACGCAGCACGTCGTAGTCGGGGTGCCGCATGCGGACGTAGGCGTTGGCCATATAGCCGGCCTCGACCGGCTGGGTGCCGTGCCCGACCGGCGGGAAGTGCCCGTCGAGGATCCACTCGGCATACCGGCTCTGGATGTCGTCGATGCCCGAGTATCCGGTGATGAGGCCGTCGCGGTCGGGGCGCAGGGCGATGATGCCGGCGGAGTAGGGCCGGGTCATCGAGTGCTCGGCGCTGCCGTGAGTGATGACATGGGCCCACTCGCGGTAGACGTCGACGTCGTTTGCCGCGGAGTAGAGGTCCCAGCAGCCCACTCCTGGCGGGCGGGCACCGATCTCGGAGAACATCAGACCCTTGGGTCCGTTGAACCACTCCATGTGAGTCGCCGAGGTAGGGATCTGGAGGGCCTCGATGACCCGCGCACCCATCTCGCGGACCTCGTCATAGAACGGCGAGTCGCCGATGCGGTTGGTCGTGATGAACTGCGGCGACACCCACCTGGCCCGCATCGCCTCGAGCACGTTGGGGTAATAGTGCGTCACCCAGTCGTGCTCGATCTGACCGTCGATCGTGATCGTGTCGTAGAAGCCCTCGTGGCCCTCGATGAACTCCTCGACCGCGATCGACGTGGCGCCGGCGGCTCCGAAGGCAGCCAGCGCGTCGTCCATCTCGGCCCACGAGTCGACCCGGCTCGTGTCCTGGGCCCCGGCCCCCGAACGCGGCTTGAGCACGAGCGGGAAGCCCACCTGCTCTGCGAACGCGATGACGTCATTGACCGTATGCGCCGCCGTCGACGCCGCGGTGCGGACCCCGGCGCGGCGCAGCGCCTCCTTCATCGAGGGTTTGTCACGGCACAGCCAGGTGGTGCGCACCGAGGTGCCAGGGATGGTGCACAGCTCGCGGACCTCGGCAGCGGCCATCGTGTGGGCCTCGACAGTGGCCTCGAGCCGGTCGACCCACATCTGGGACTGCACATGCTGCACGGCTGCCGTCATGGCGGGCACGTCGACCACGGAACCGACCTGCAGGTAGGCCAGCATGGCGCCGCGCAGCTCAGGATCGAGGGCGTGTTCGGGCGACTCGCCGATGCCGATGACACTGGCCCCCACGCTGTTGAGAGCGTGAACGAACCGCCGCTGGTTGCCGGGGAAGTTCGGCTCGACAAAGACGACGTTCACGGTGGCGACCCTATCCCGAGTCGTCACGGTCGGCAGGTCGCGAGGACGACCTCGCCCACTGGGGGGTCGACCAGTAGCGTCAAGGCATGACCGAGCCGCCGACCCGCTGGAGTCGCCTCGCCGGGCCGGACAGCGGGGGCGACTACCAGCGACGGTTCGACGCCCTCGCGGCGTCGGGCGTCGAGATGCACGGCGAGGCCGACTTCGTGGAGCGGCTCCGGCCTGCGCCGGCGCGCGTCCTGGACGCCGGGTGCGGCACCGGTCGGGTCGGCATCCGGCTGGCCGAGCGAGGGTATGACGTCATCGGCGTCGACGTCGATCCCTCGATGCTCGCTGTGGCCCGCTCCCGAGCACCACAGGTCACGTGGGCCCTCGCCAATCTCGCCGACCTCGCCCCCGCCAACCTGGCCCCCGCCAACCTGGCCCCCGCCGACCTGGCCCCCGCCGACCTCGCCCAGGCCGATCAGGTGAGCGACCCCGCGCCATACGACGTCGTGCTGCTCGCCGGCAACGTCATCCCGCTGCTGGCCGAGGGCACGCTCGACGCTACCCTGCTCGGGCTGGCGGCTTTGGTGGCACCGACCGGTGTGCTCGTCGCCGGTTTCGGGCTCGACCGTGGCCATTTGCCGCCTCGCTGCCCGGTCACGCCGTTAGAGGACTACGACCGAGCCTGCTCGGAGGCCGGGCTGAGCCTGATCAGCCGGTTCGCGACGTGGGACGGCGAGGCCTTCAGCGGTTCGGCTGCGGCGGGGTATGCCGTGTCGGTGCACGGACGCTAAAGACGCGCCGGGCGGCGGTGGGTCGGCCGTGGCGGGGACGGCTCCGCGCGGGAGCAGACCGACGCGCGCCCGCTGCCTTGCCGCCGCGACCGAGCACGCGTTACGTCCCGATCAGCCCGCCCCCGACCCCCCAGCCGCGACCGAGCACGCGTTACGTCCCGATCAGCCCCCCCAAGGCCCGCGAACGGGCACTAACGCGTGCTCGGTCGCAAAAAGGGAGCTGAGTAGGGCGGCGGGCGCCCGACCGGGCCTGACGTCCTGCGCCAAGCACAAGGTGTGAGGTGGGTCAGTCCTCGCCGTCGCGATCGTCGTCCCAGCCTTGGCTGCCCGCCTCCCAGGCCCGGTCCTCGGCATCCCACTTCTCGGTGCGCTCGCGGGCGGTCTGCAGCGCGCGGGCCGCTTCCTCGTGAGTGCCGTAAGGCCCCATGACGTCCTCGTCGCGACCCCGGTTGTCGTCTGTCTCGACCTGACCCGTCGAGATGTTGAACCAGAACGACATAGTCGGCCTCTCTGTGGAATCTGCGTGGACGTGTGGACCCTGGTGGACATCAGGACTGGACCTGAGGACTGGGCGGACTCTGAGTGCTGCGTCCACAAGGTGCGACCTAGACTCCACAGTATGCCGCTGACCTACGCATCGGTCGCCCCCCACTCGGTGACCCCGCGTCGGGCCGTGCCGGCCGCCATCGCCCGCCCTGAGTATGTCGACCGCCCGGCCCCGGCGCGGTTCACCGGTCGCGAGGTCAAGGACGCCGACACCATCGAGCGGATGCGCATCGCGGGGCGGATCGCCGCGCAGGCCATGGCGGCGGCAGCGGCGATCGTCGAGCCGGGCGTCACCACGGATGAGATCGACCGGGTCGGGCACGAGTTCCTCCTCGACCATGGCGCCTACCCGTCGACCTTGGGATACAAGGGGTTCCCCAAGTCGCTGTGCACGTCGGTCAACGAGGTCATCTGCCACGGCATCCCCGACGAGCGCCGCCTCGAAGACGGCGACATCGTCAACATCGACATCACGGCCTTCATCCACGGCGTGCACGGCGACACGGACGCGACATACCTGGTCGGTGAGGTCGACGAGGAGTCCCGGCTCCTGGTCGAGCGCACCCGGGAGGCACTCGCCCGGGCCATCGCGGCCACCAAGCCCGGACGTCAGATCAACGTCATCGGTCGCGTCATCGAGAGCTATGCCGGCCGTTTCGGGTATGGCGTGATCCGGGACTTCACCGGCCACGGCATCGGCACCGCGTTCCACTCAGGTCTGGTCGTGCCGCACTATGACGCTGCGCCGTCCTACGACACCGTCATCGAACCTGGCATGACGTTCACCATCGAGCCCATGCTGAGCCTCGGCACCGAGACCTGGGACATGTGGGACGACGGCTGGACCGTCGTCACCAAGGACCGCAGCCGGTCGGCCCAGTTCGAGCACACCCTGCTGGTCACCGACACCGGAGCCGAGATCCTGACGCTCCCCTAAGGGGTGGGCGTTGGCGCGGCCACAGGTTGAGTGGGCGCTCGATGTCGTCTAGAGCGCTTTTGGCGACATCGAGCGCCCACTCAACCAGAGCACAGGCAGGGTCGCGCCCGGTGCAGGCGCCTCTGGCGCCAGCGAGCAGGGTGTCAACGGACCTGGGTGAGCTTGGCCAGGACGCGGTCGGAGCTGGCGTCGAGATAGCGAGCTCCGATACGCACGCCGAGCTGCACCACGAGCGGGCTGCTCACGAGACCGAGGCCCAGCGCGACCCAGTTCACCCAGCCCGGCCCACCGACGTACGCCCACCCAGCCAGCGCGATGACGGGCGATCCGAGCACGACGGTCGCCACAGTCGAGACCGTCTGGCCGACGAAGGACAGCCAGGTCGAGCCCGGTGGTGTCGAGAACGGGTTCTCCCCCGGTCCCGGCACGGGGTAGGGCAGCAGCGCGCTCGTCACCGACGAGACGCCCCAACCGCAGCACACGATGAGGGCCGACAAGCCCAGCCATGCGGGTATGAGGTCGGGTCGGGCGGCAGCGACCGGGCCAACGACGCTGTAGATCGGCAGTGACACGGCGGCGACCACGGCGTACGGCACCAACCGCCCGATCCGATCGGCTCGACCTGAGACGCCGCTGCTGACGTGCATCCAGTAGGCCGTGGAGTCGTAGGCGAGGTCGTTGTGAGCGCCGAACCCGATCATCAGCGCGCCCATCGGCGCCATCAACAACAGGATCCAGGGCCCGGCGCCGGTGGCGTACAAGACGACGAAGCCCAGGGGGACCAGGGGCAGCACGATGGCGGAGATCTGGTAGCGCGGGTCGCGCCGCCACGCCGTCGCCGAGCGGGCCGCGACCGCTCCCGTGGGCGTGCCGGGCATCCGCGCGAACAGCCCGAGGCCGGTATGCCGACTGGTGCGCCCCGCGCTGGTGCCGTGAGGGTTCTCCACGACCGCAGCACACAGCCGGGTCCACAGGGCAGCCAACGCGAGCAGCAGGCCGACGGCCAAAGCAGCCTGAGCCACTGCCGCGAGAGGCCGGCCGCTCGCCATACTCGCTGGTGCGGCGAAGACCCACCCCAACGGCGTCCAGCCCACGATCTCGGCGATCTCGTCAGCTCGGTCGAAGCTGACTCCCCCGCCGGTCAACATCAGCAGCAGCGGACCGTAGCCCAACAGGAGGGCGGCGATGACCCAGACCCGCACATCCCGGCCGCGCCTCGATCGCAGCACAGCCCCGGCCCAGGCGGTCGTGACCCGGCTGGCCAGGAC